>BNJT01002851.1_pt1 | contig 39953 bp, 40 predicted proteins | sample 8540491 | NCBI WGS metagenome assembly BNJT01 (sample SAMD00202455, study PRJDB9452) | human saliva metagenome | host: Homo sapiens | reverse complement strand
ATAGAAGATAGTAACTTAAAAAGTTAGTTGTGACCACTTATTAAACTATGTAGAAAAACTCAAAAATAGAGATACATCAAGTATGAAAAATTTTGAAGTTTATTTTAAAAATAAGTATTTATATATGACAAACTATTCTTTAAAAATTTAGAAGTTATACAAAATATAAATAACTCTTCAAAAAGGGTCACTCCTTTATGTTATAGATAAAAACTAAAACAGCAGTAGGAGCTAGAAAAATAAAAAAATTGGTTAGAAAAATCCACTTCTGGACGCTAAAAATATTAAAAACGTCAAAAACATAATAGAAAGTTTCTTATTATTTTGAGAGAGTTGATATAGTAGAACTACTAAGACAAGTTTATGATTTAGAGAGAATAGTAACTAAAGTTTCATATAACATAGTCTCGCCACGTGAGTTACTAAATTTAAAAAGAACTCTTATACAAATTCCAAAAATATATATTATCTGCTATAAACTCAAAAGTAATTGATAAGTTGAATTATGAGTTAGATGAAATAAAAAGAACTTAAAGAGTATTTAGAAATATCTATAAGCGAAGAAGCAGGTCAGACGATAAAAGAAGGTAACGTAGTAAGGGTAGGATTTAACACTGAATTAGATAACTATAAAAATGCAAGTAATAACGGAAACAATCTACTTTTTAGAAGTAGAAAAAGAGAAAAGAGAAAAACAGGTGTTAAAAATTTAAAAATAGGTTATAACAAAGTCTTTGGTTATTATATTGAAAATATCTAAAATAAATTTAAAAATATAAATGCCGAAGAATTTGGATATTATAGGAAGCAAACCTTATCAAATTGTGAAAGATTTATAACAGAAGAGTTAAAAAGAAATAGAAGAATATATTGTAAACTCACGAGATAAAATAGAAGAGCTAGAACTTAAAAATTTTTCAGAATATAAAAATGAAATTGCAAAATATATACCAAGGCTTCAGAGTTTAGCTAGTGTGCTTAGTGAAATAGATGTGTATATAGCATTAGCAACTGTTGCAGAAGAGTATAATTATGTAAAAACCTACTTTTAGTAATAAAAATAATTGATATAAAAATGCAAGGCATCCTATAGTTGAGAGAAACGTTAATAAAGAACACTATATTAGTAATGATTGCACATTTTTAGAAGAAGATAATATTTTTACTAATTACAGGTCCTAATATGTCAGGGAAATCAACATATATGAGACAACTTGCTTTAATAGTAATTTTGGCACAAATAGGTTCGTATGTTCCGTGTGATAGTGCAACACTTCCGATATTTGATAAAAATTTTCACACGAATTGGTGCAAGTGATGACTAGTTGGTGGTAAATCTACTTTTTATGGTAGAGATGATTGAAGCTAAAAATGCTCTTTTTAGATTCAACTGAAAATTCGTTAATTATATTTGATGAAATAGGGACGTGGTACATCTACATATGATGGTATTGCCCTTTAGCAGAAGCTATCCTTAATTACATAAATAATAATATAAAATGTAAAAACATTATTCTCAACACATTATCACGAATTAACAAAGCTAGAGGAAACTACAAAAGGTATAAAAAATATTCATGTATCAGCAAAAAGAAAACAAAGGAAAACTAATATTTTTATACAAAGTAAAATACGAGACAATAGAGAAAAGTTACGGATACATGTGGCAAAACTTGCAAAAACTTCCTAGTGAAGTTATAAATATGGCGAATAATATTTTAGTAGACTTAGAGAAAAATAATATACATAGTAGAAAAGAAACCACTAAAAATAAAATAGAGAATATACAATTTAATTTTTGATGATGATAAAAACTACAAGATATAAAAGAAAAATTAGAAAACTTAAATATTTTTAGAAACATCACCACTTGAAGCATTTTAATATCTTGTATGAGTTAAAGAAAAATTAGATGAGGAGTAGAGTATGTCAAAAATAAATATCTTATCCCTTGATTTATCTAATAAAATTGCAGCAGGGGAAGTTGTTGAACGTCCAGAGTCTGTTGTAAAAAGAATTAGTAGAAAATTCTATTGATGCAAATAGTTCAAATATAAAAGTAATAATTAAAGAGTTTGGTATAAGTGAGATAAGAATAATAGATGATGGTAGTGGAATAAGCAATGATGATTTAAAAAGCATTTTTAAGACACGCAACAAGTAAAAATAAAAACAGATTATGATCTTTTTCATATAAACACTCTAGGCTTTAGGGGAGAGGCTCTGCAAGTATAGCGTCTGTTAGTGATATATTGAGATAAAAAGTTCAACTGCATATGAAGAAGAGGGAAAAATTTTTAATTTTAAAAAGCAGGAAAAATAGTAAAAGAAGAATTTTATCCAAAGATAAATGGAACAGATATAAGTGTAAAAATTTATTTTATAATACGCCGGCAAGACTAAAGTATATAAAAACTCTTATACAGAACAAGCTAAAATAGTAAGTATTATGAATAAATTTGCATTAGCATATCCAAATATATCTTTTGAGCTTATAGTTGATGATAAAGTTTTACTTAAAAACATATGGGGATAAAGATATAGTTTTAGCAAAGATATATAATCCCAGTGTTGCATGTTAGAGTTTAATGATAGTAATGATGATTATAAAGTATTTGGTTATACATCATCCCAGAAGAAACAAGGGCAAATAAAAACTATATAAATATCTTTATAAAATGGTAGATATATATATTATGCAATTCAAAATAGTATAATAGAAGCATATGGAACGTTTTTAATGAAAAATAGGTATCCTTTATCTATTTTAAATATATATATGGACTCTATTTTTGTTAGATGTTAATGTTCATCCTACTAAACAAGGGTAAGACTATCAAAAGAAAAAGAGTTAATAGATCTTATAAAAAGCTATAAGTACTAGACTAAATAATTATACATACATACCAAGTGGTATAAATAATTTAGTAAAAAGAGAAAAAAGTTGTTCAACAAAATTTTTAGAAGATATAGATAATACTTTTTAAAGTAGAAAATAAAAATCATTATAATTTTAATTCTAAAAGATAGTGAAAAGATAAATAATTATTTTAACTTTGTTTTAAAAAGAAGATGAAGAAGAAATAAATTATTTAAAGAGTGAAGCGATATTTGAAGAAAATATTGTAAAAGAAGAAAAAGCTGATTATGTAATAGATGAAGAAGAGAGCGTATATTATGAAGAGTTAAAAATAGAAGAAAGTAATGAGATAGAAAAACATTACCTAATTTAAAAATATTAGCTCAAATTTTTAAAACATATTTCTATCAGAAGCGGATAATAGTATATTTTTAATTGATCAACATGCAGCAGCAGAGAGTTTAATTATGAAAAACTTCAAAAAGAGTTTAGCGAAAATTTAAAATACAAAAACAACTATTACTTCTGATAACATTTAATTTTTCTTATGAAGAGATGAAAATTATAGATAAAGAAGATATATTAGGCATAGAGTTAATAGAGTTTGGAGAAAACTCTTATATAGTTCGCGAGTTTCCACTTTGGATGCAAGCAAGTAGCGAGGAGATTATAAGAGAAATTATCCAAAGAGTTATAGATTCAAAAAAATTTAGACTTAAAAGAAATAAGAAACGATGCTATCGCTATGGCAAGTTGTAAAGCATCTATTAAAGCTAATCAATATCTAACTCTAGAAGAGATGAAAAAGGTAGTTGATGATTTATATAGTTGTGAAAAATCCTTTTTACTTGCCCACACGGTAGACCGATAATATGAAGTTAACAAAAAGATTTAGAAAAATATTTAAGAGAATAGTATAATGATTCCAGTTACTAGCACTTGTAGGGATCAACAGCAGTTGGAAAAACAAAATTAAGTATAAGTATAGCAAAAAATTTAATTGTGAAATAATATCAATGGATAGTATTCAGATATATAAGAGTTTAATATAGGTTCAGCAAAAATAACTGCAAAAGAAATGTGTAGGTCATACATCATTTTAATTGATGATTATCCCCTAAAGAAAAGTGTTCTGCATATGATTTTCAAAAATGGCAAGAGATAAAAGAAGTTTATAAAAAGGAAGAGATACCACTTTTAGTAGGAGGAAGTGGATTTTATATTTCAATGCAGTATTAAATGATTATAAATTTACAACTCTAAGTAATACTGATAATGATATTACTATAAGTGATATGCTTAAATATCTAAAAAGAAAACTTTTTGACACTTACGAGAAAATTGATAAAATAATACTAGAAGAGTTATAAACGCATATAACTATTGTGTAGAAGAAAAATCAATAACAGAAAATAATTTTAGGGGACAATTATTTTTGAAGAATACACACCTTTTATTATTGCTCTTAATATGACAAGAGAAGAACTTTATAAAAGAATAAATAAAAAGAGTAGATATTATGCTTGAAGAAGGACTAGTTTCGGAAGTTAAAAATATAATAGATAATTATGGAAGAGATTTACAAAGCATTATCTTCAATAGGGTATAAAAGAAGTTGTTTGATTATTTGGATGAAAAATAAGTAAAGAAGATATGATAAACAAAATAAAACAAAAACTCAAGAAGATATGCGAAACGTCAGTTGACATGGTTTTAGAAATAAAAATGCAGTGCAACTGGTTTTGATGTAAGTATTTTTAGTGAAGAAGAAACTATAGAAAGTATTTTTAAAAACATAAAAACTCTAAAAAGTTTAGGTTCTTCATCATCTAGTTGAGGTATTAAATGACTTTAAAAAAGTTATGAAAGTGTTTATTTAAGAACTATTTTTAATAAAAGATATAAGCTAGTAGTTAATTTTAAAGATAGATTTATATTTTACTATAAATTAAGAGTGTTAATAAAAAGTAGAGTTAATATTAAGGGTGATAATATTGAAAATAATAAAAATAGAAAAATTAAAAATTAAATACAAAATAGAATTTGAAAAAGAAAAATCTATTTACGTTTTCAGAGAGATACAATAATTAAATTTAATATTTTTAGAAATAAAGAAATATCAAAAAGAAGAGTATGAGAATATAATAAAGCTATAATACTTTAATAGAAAGATTTAATAATTGTATAAACTATTTATCATATGGTCTTACGAAGTGAGTATGAGTTAAAAGAATATATATAATACAAAAGAAAAAGAATTACCACCTTTAAAAATTTTTGAGATAGAAAAATTATTTTAAAGCTAAAAAGAGTTAGATTATATAAATGATGAAAGATATACTATGTTAGCTATAGAAGGGTATTTTAATTCAGAGGACCATATTGGATAAAAAGAAAATTATTTGAGATAGACGAGGATATTATTGACAAATATTTAGATAATATCTGTACAATGAGAAAATAAAATGATAATATTTATAGTATTATTGAAAGTAGCTATCCTAAACTAAACTATCCTAAAAATAAAAAATTCAAAAATAAAAGAAAAACTTTATTCAAAATGGATATTCTAGTTCTAATATAAACGAGTGTGTTTGAAATTTGAAAGTTATAGTGAAGAAGAAAATAGTTATGACTTACTAGATAGGGAGTTTAACAAAATATATGATAGGTGTAAGAGAGACGTACGATAAATATATTTTAAAAAGAAAATTAGTTGAAAAATTAGTGAGAGAAGGTTTTGGATACTACGAAGTAAAAGAATTTTAGAAGATAAAGAATTATAAAATATTAAATATTATTTATAAGTAAAGAGTGTGAAGGAAGAAAATTATGGATAAAAGAAATGAAAGGCAAAAGAAAATAAGAAATTTTTCTATTATTGCCCATATAGATCACGCTAAGTCAACGTTGGCTGATAGAATTTTTAGAAAAACTAAAGCGATAGAATCTCGTGAGATGAAAGCGCAACTTTTTAGATTCAATGGATATTGAGCGTGAGCGTGGTATTACAATTAAACTTAATGCAGTGCAATTAAAAAACATACAGCAAAAATGGTGAAGAATATATTTTTCATTTAATTGATACACCGGGGCATGTAGATTTTTACTTATGAAGTTTCTCGTTCACTTTGCAGCATGTGAAGGAGCTATTTTAGTAGTTGATGCTGCACAAGGTATAGAAGCACAGACGCTTGCGAGACGTGATTTAGCACTTGATAACAATTTAGAAATTATACCGATAATAAATAAAATGGAGTTTACCTGCTGCAGATCCTGAAAAAGGTAAAAAGCAGAAATAGAAGATGTAATAGGGTTGCCTACTGATGATATAGTTTTAGCTTCTGCAAAAGCAGGAATAGAGTATTGAAGAAATTTTAGAGCAAATAGTAGGAGATATATTCCAGAGCCGAATGGTAGATGCAAAATGAACCATTGCAAGCACTTATTTTTGATTCTGTTTATGATCCGTATCGCGGGTAATTGTTTCTGTTAGAATAAAAATGGAACAGTTAAAGCGGGGGATAAAATAAAAATGATGGCGACTGGTGGTGTCTTTGAAGTAACAGAGTCGGCATTCATACACCAAAAGAAAAATTGGTTGATGAACTTACTGCTGGGGACGTTGGGTTCATTGGTGCGTCAATAAAAAAATGTTAGTGAAACACGTGTTGGGGATACAATTACTCTAGCAACAAATCCAGCAAAAAGAACCACTACCGGGATATAGAAAATTAAATCCGATGGTCTTTTTGTGGTTTATATCCAATAGACTCATCTAAGTATAATGATTTAAGAGAAGCACTAGAAAAATTAGAATTAAATGATTCAGCCTTTGCAATACGAGGCAGAAACGTCTCAAGCATTAGGGTTTGGATTTAGATGTGGTTTTTTAGGGATGCTTCATATGGAAAGTATACAGAGAGAATAGAGCGTGAATTTAATATTGATATTATAGCAACAGCACCATCGGTAGTTTATAAAAGTAGAAAAACAGATGGCTCTTTAGTTGATAGTGTCTAATCCGTCGGAAAATGCCAGATCCACAAAAGATAAATAAAATAACAGAACCATTTTGTTAAAGCAAGTGTTATGGTGCCAAACGATTACGTTGGAGCTGTTATGGAACTTTGTCACGCGGAATATTTTTGAATATGGATTACCTAGATGAAACAAGGGTAAATATAACTACGATATTCCTTTATCTGAAATTGTTTTTGAGTTTCTTTGATCAACTTTAAATCTAATACAAAAGGATATGCATCTTTTGATTATGAGCTTACAGATTATAAAGATAGTAACCCTAGTTAAGATGGATATACTTTTTAAACGGTGAACAAGTTGACGCTTTAAGTTTTGATTGTGCATAGAGATTTTGCTTATCAACGTAGTAAAGTTATCGTTGAAAAATTACTTATTCCAAAACAACAATTTGAGAGATTCCAATTCAAGCAGCTATCGGAATAAAATTATCGTGAGACGATTGAAAAGCAATGCGTAAAAACGTTCTTGCAAAATGTTACGGTGGGGATATTAGTAGGAAGCGCAAACTATTAGAAAACAAACAAAAAGGTAAAGAGCGAGATGAAAGCTGTAGGTAGTGTAGAAGTACCACAAGATGCTTTTTATGGCTGTTTTAAAAATGGACGAGGAGTAATTATGTCACCTAAAGGAATATATATTCATATACCATTTTGTAAATATATATGTACATACTGTGATTTTAATAAGTTTTATATAAAGCGTCAGCCGGTAGATAAGTATAGATTGCTATCAACTGAAATAAATAATTTACCTTGTGCAAAAAGATGTTGAAACAATTTATATTGGTGGTGGAACGCCTAGTGCATTAAACGATGAACAACTTCATCGTTTACTTTTTGCACTAAGAGTGCCTAATACTTTAAGTGAATTTACTTTTGAAGCTAATCCAGAAGATTTAGTGGAGAGTAAAAGTGAAATTAGTAAAAAGTTATGGTGTTAACAGAATAAGTATGGGTGTTCAAACTTTTAATGATGAACTTTTGAAAATACTTGGACGTGGGCATGTATCAAGTGACGTTGATGTGGCGATAAGATAATTGTAAAAAGCATAATATAAAAATATTAACGTTGATTTAATGTTTTCACTTCCGAAACAAAACTGAAAGAAGATTTATATGATAGTATGAAAAAGTAGTTTCTTATGATATTACTCATATTTCTTGTTTATTCACTAGATCTTAGAAGCAAAAACAAAACTCTTTTAATGATGTTAGAGATAAAAATAATTTTACCTTCAAACGAAACAGAAGAAAAGATGTATGCTTATGTAATAGATTATTTAAACATGGTTATGAGCAATATGAGATTAGTAACTTTTCTAAAACAGGTAGTAGAGTATTCACAACAGTAATTACTGGCGTAACTATGAATACTATGGCCTTGGTGCAGGAGCTCATGGGTATGTTGAAGGTATTCGTTATGCTAATCAAAGGAGCACTTAAATTTTTATATAGATAGTATAGAGGCCATGCACGTCGTGAGGAAAATAAAATAACAAAAAGAAATGATTGAAGAAGAAATGTTTTTAGGACTGCGTCTTTTTAGATGGAGTAGATATAAATTTATTTAAAGAAAATATAAACAAGATATAAAAAGCATATTCAAAAAGCAAATTGAAAAAATATTAACGTAGGATATTTAGAATTAATTGATAACAAATTACGCTTAACTAAAAGGTTTATTCTACAGTAGTGAGTGTCGGATTTTTCTAATTTAAAAGAGGTAATTTATAATTACTCTCTTTATTTTGTTAATAGTTATAATTTAATACATTTTTAGATATTGATCAGTTTCCCAGTCAGTTACTTGTGTTCCTAAATGAGTCCCATTCAATAGCTTTTTGCCTCAACAAAGTTTTTCAAATATATGTTTTTCCTAATGATCTCACGGATTACTGAAGATGCAGTTAATTCTTTAAGTGCAGTGTAAAGCGTAGACTGCAACTCTCCTATACCATTTTGTTCTCTTTTCTTCTTTTTGACATTACATAGATGTTACTATTAACCTCGTTAGCTGGAGTTAATTTATTTTCTATTCCATCAAGTCCTGCTGCTATAGCAGACATTGCTAAATAAGGATTTGCTGCTGGATCAACTGATCTTACTTCAACACGAGTAGATCACCACGAGAAGCAGGTATACGAACAAGTGGAGAACGATTAGATCGCTGACCATGCGATATAGCAAGGAGCCTCGTAACCAGGAACTAAACGTTTATAAGGAGTTTACTGTTGGATTACAAACAGCAGTAAATGCTCTTGAGTGTTTTAAAATTCCAGCGATAAAGTGGTAGGCTGTATCAGATAATCCATCGCCTTTTGTATCGTCAAAAAGCAGTTATCTTCTTTTTAAATAAAGAAATATTACAATGCATACCAGAACCGTTTATTCCAAAAAGTGGTTTAGGCATAAATGTTGCACTGAAACCATGTTTTCTAGCAATAGTTTTAACTATAAGTTTAAATGTTTGGATATTATCACAAGCAGTTATTACATCTGTATATTTAAAATCAATTTCGTGTTGCCCTGGTGCTACTTCGTGATGACTTGCTTTCAATATCAAATCCTAAATTTTCTAATTCTAAAACTATATCACGACGAACATTTTCTCCTAAGTCAATAGGGGGCAAGGTCAAAAGTATCCACCGTTATCGTTTAACTCTAGGCTAGGTTCGCCATCTTCTTTAAAGTTTGAATAAGAAAAATTCAGGTTCTGGCCCTAAGTTTAGCGTATCAAAACCCAAGCTTATTCATTTTTAAGCATACGTTTTAGATTTTCCACGAGGATCTCCAGAAAAAGGTTTTCCATCAACAGTATATACATCGCAAATAAATCTTGCAACTCTACCATAATCACTATCCCATGAGAAAAACTAAAAATGTATTTAAGTCTGGATATAAATACATATCACTCTCTTCAATTCTAACAAAACCTTCAATAGAAGAACCATCAAACATTACTTTGTTATCTAAAAACTTTTATCAATTTTGACTAACAGGTACTTCAACATTTTTATAGTTCCAAGTATATCAGTAAATTGTAATCTGATATATTTAACATTTTCCTTTTTAATAATATCTAATATTTCTTTTCTTGACATAACGCTCTCCTTTTATGTTATTATAAAACCTTGATAAGTCTCACGACTAATAGAACTATGTATTTGCATTTGGTCCAACAAAAATATCGTTATGAATAACTTGTCTAATTTTATTTATTTCATCGGAAACTTGTTTGTTGTTTAGTATTTCATCTATCGCTTTAATAGTGAAACCTTTATTTAGTAAAATCTTTAATTGTTAAAAAGTTTATCAATGTCGTTTAAAGAAAATAATCTTTGTATTTCCATCTGTTCTGCTAGGGATAAATAAATCTTCGTAATATCTAACTTGTCTAGCAGAGAGAAGTGTTATTTTTGTAACGACGCTTATAGGAAAGGCTGGTAAATGTAACTCTTTAAAACCCCCATATTATCTCCTCCCTAAACTGTTTTGATTTATTTAACAAGTTAATAATAACAGCTTTTCAATAGTAAATAAAATGTTAGATAATCTTACATTCTATTTTACGATTTCTTAAAAACATTATTTAAGTATTTTAGATAATAAAAAGGTATGAAAAATTAGTTAAATATGATAGAATAAAAATAATAAATTTAAAGAGAAGGAGTTGACAATATGATAATTTTTGTTAGCATATTAATCTTTATATTATCTTTTATTTTGTCATTAGGTATTTATATTTTTATTAGTGTCAAAAATATGTTAAAAGAAAAGATAGATAAAGTTTTTAGACTCTATATTTGCATATTCTTTAGATATAACATTGCTTTACATTTATCAATATTATTATGTAGTATAAAATAAAAATTAAAGGATGTGAAAATTTTGAAGAAAGATTCCTTATTTAAAGGAACGTTAGTTTTAAATGTATAAGTTTAATATTTATGAAAACTGCTTGGAATAATTTATATTATCCCTTTTATCAAATAATGGGAGATGCTAAAAATTTAGCACTGTTTAATTATGGATATAATTATTATGGTATTATAACAGACTTATCATCTGCAGGTATTCCCTTGGCAATAGTCAAAACTTATTTCTAAATATAACGCATTAGAGATGTGTAGCATAAGTGAGAAGAGTTTCTAAAATAGGTTTTACTACTATGATGGTAAGTGGCTTTTTAGGATTTAGTTTACTTTTTCTTTGGTTCAGAATTTTTATCAAAAGATGGTTATTATAAGTGAGGAACAAATATTTAAAGTAGAGATTTATCTATTGTTTTAAAAACTCTTAAGTATTTCTCTACCATTTGTTTTTAATAGGAGCAAGTGTTCGTGGTATTTTTCAAGGACACCAATATCTAGTTCCACTCAGCAGTATCCTTGTTTATTGAGCAATCATCAAGAGTATTATTTTTAGTTGTTGGTGCATATATTGCAGTAACTGTATTAGGAATTGTTTTTGGGAAACGTAGTTGCTACCTTTGCAACTGTCGTAGGTGGAGTTTTTGCGTTATTTGCTCTGTTATATTATTGGAGAAAAACTTCAAAAACAGTTAGACTTTTTGAAGAAGATACCAATAAAGATAATAATTTAAAATACAAAAACTTTTTATAGAATTACTTTTTAGCATCAGTACCATTTGTTATAGTATCATCACTGTTTTCTATTTTTAATCAAATAGATTTACAAACATTTTTCTCTGCAAATGGAGAGTATAGGTAAAATAAATGTAGCAGATGAACAAATAAATATAGTAAACTTAGTAAATAAAGTAGCAATGATTGCAGTAGTTTTATCTCCTGCATTTTCAAACGCATTTTACCGGAGATTACAAGATTATATACTATAAAAAGATAAAAGGAGCAGTTAGATTTCAAATCAATAAAGTATTTTTAGCAATGCTTTTTTGTTGTCTTACCGTTTTTAGTGGGAATGTTTTGTTTTGAGCTGATCCACTTTACTCATTTTTCTTTGCAAGAAGTATAGAAAATGTAGTAGTTTTAGAATATATTTATTTTTAGCATTATTTGTTGCGATATACGGTATAACTAGTGTTGTTATGCAAGCAATAAAATAAGCAACTATTAAATATAATTACTATAATAATAGGTATTGTTATAAAATTAAGTTTAAATAAAAATATTTATAGTAAATTTTTGAATCATTAGGAATAATATATGCGACGATGTTAGTTTATATCATTATGATAATTATAAATATTATAATTATTCATAAAGAAGTAAAACTAAACTAAATGTATTTTTGATAATTTTACAAAATTAGTTTTCGTTAGCTATATTATATATAGTAGTAGAAGCTATTTATGAAGTTATTTCTCCTGCGTTTAACTTATATTCAAAAATTAGCTGTGTAGTAATAATGGGTATATGCGCAGTTATAGGGTAGTGTAATTTATTTTATAGTTTCTAATAATTTAAACTTAATGAGGATATTTATTTGGAAGAGATATAAAAACTTAGAGAAGTAAGGCATATGTTAGGGAGAAAAATAATGAGATTAGATAAGTATATCTCTTTATGTACTGGAATTAGTAGAAGTGATGCTAAAAAGTTAATTAAAAAGGGTGTTTTTAGTTAATGAGTATCTGATTCTAGTTATAATGTAGATGAAAAATAGAGATGATAGAAATCACATAATAAAAACTGCGGTATAGAAAAGCAGTTTTATTTTATGCTAAATAAACCTAAAGATTATATATCAGCAACGTTTGATAATATGCACAAAACAGTTATAGATTTATTAAATGAAGATGATAAAATACTAAATCCTGCACCAGTAGGAAGACTTGATAAAAGACGACACAGAAGGGCTTTTACTTTTTAACAAATGATGGAGAACTAAACCATAATTTATTATCACCAAAAGAGAAAAAGTTGATAAAATATTATGTTGAAGTTAACGGTCTACTTAATGATGAAAGTATAAAATAGAAATTAAGTTATGGAAGTTGTTTTAGAAGATGGGTATAAATGTAAAAGTGCTCTGTTAGAGTGTATATAAAATTCTGATATACTAAAAGCATACATAACTATTACAGAAGGAAAGTTTCATCAAGTTAAGCGTATGATGTTAGCATTAGGAGTAAAAGTTACCTGCTCTAAAAGAGTCTCAATGGGATCTTTAGTTTTAGATGAGAGTTTAAAAATTAGGTGAGTATAGAACTTACCGAAGAATGAAATAAAATATTAAGGGAAAAGGTGATTAAAATGAAAATTGATTTTAAACAAGAAGTATTAAATAATAAAAGATGAGTTATTTAAAGATTTATTTGAACTGGTATCTGTCTCGTTCTATACTTGGAGACGATGTTACAGAAGAAACTCAGTAGGGAGTGGGCCAAAAGAACACTTGAGCTTATTTTATCTTTTTGGTAAAAGAGATGGTTATGAAACAAAATTAATTGAAATGATGCAGGTCATATTGAAGCAGGTAAAGGAAGATCTTTTTGGTATTTTTAGGACATGTTGACGTTGTTCCTGTAACAGAAAGTGATTGGACTACCCCACCATTTTAAACCAGAAATCCGTGAAGGAAACTTTATGCTCGTGGTGCTTTAGATGATAAAGGACCAGCAATGAAAGCTGCGTATTATGCGATAAAACTTTTAGACAGATTAGGAGTTAATTACGTGCACCTTGTATAGACTTAATACCAAAGAAGTGATGAGGAAACTGGATTTAGATGTGTGCATAGATACTTTGGAAACAGAAGAACAAACCATCAATAGAGTTTACGCGATGCTGTGTATCCATTAGGCCTGTGCAAGAGAAGAAAAGCAAGAACTACATTCAAATATGAATTAGTATTTAAAGAAGATTCTTCTTCATCAGATTATAAACTATTATTAGAGTTTAAAGGAGGACCAAGTTCCTAATATGGTAGTGGGAAGTGCAAGTGCTATATTATCAAAGAGGCTTAATCTAGGTCTTACCAAAGATGAATTTGCTACATTCCTAGCACAAAATTCTTTAGAAGGTTCTATTGAAAAGAAAAATAACTCAGTATTAGTGAAAGCAGCTCATGGAGCTTCTCCACAATTAGGGAGTAAATGCTGCAACAAAATTAGCAGAATTTTTAAAATACATTAAAACTAATAGATATAAATGGGTAAAAGACTATGTAGGATTTATAGTTAACGATACTAACGACCCATTTGGAGAAAGATTGGGACTTAAATATACTGGTGCGAAGAAATCGGGAAGCGCAACATATAACTATGGAGATATTCAAATATAATTTAGAAGAAAAGGTACGAGAAAGTCAAAATGCGAAGATAGTCGTAACTATCCAAAAGGGCTAGACTTAAGAGAAGAATTCGATTCCTCTAAAGATTTGATATGCTTGTAGTAGTTAAACTCCTAGCTGAAGAGCATGCACACTATGCACCAAAAGGATGATTGAATTAAGTTGCAACACTGGTAGATATACACAGAGCATACACGGGTGAGTGAAAAGATGAACCACTTGTGTCAGGGTGGTCTGGAACATACAAGATCTCAAAAGGGTGCTTAGCGTTTGGGTGTTGCTTCCGGGAAGAAAAGACACTATGCACCAGGCTGGTGGAGTATGTTGAAGTAGAAGACCTATTACTATCAACAGCAATTTTTGCAGAAGCTCTTTATAAAATTATGTTGCGAAAACTGATTTGTATATATACATAACCGGTATATGCAAAGAAAGTCAATCTTTGCACATACTTTTTCGATCTAAAATATGTAGAGCTCTTTTATTACTTTAAGTATTGGTATAAAATATATAAATAATATATGCTTAATATCAGTATTAAATGAAGATAGTTGAAACATATATATAAGTTAGGATAATTACTATAAATATAATCAAATAATTTTTAAATTTTGTTTGTTTATGAATAATGATGCTTTTTATTTATATAAAATATTTTTAAATGTGTAGTGTAGTAAAGGATTATATATTTTTATCATAAATATGGATGTCACATGTAATAAAAATTAAGCTTTGAAAAATTAATATTAAAAATTATAAAATACTAATGTAGCAATTTAGGAAACAATTTTAAGAAAGGAGTATGCACTAACGACAAAGAGTTTTATCAGATGGGCTGGACGTTAGAAGAAGAAACATTTTTGATGATTATTTTGCAAACAGAAATAATAATAAGTATTTCCACTACAGAAGAGACACAACACCAATAATAGCAGCCTTTCTGCAGAAGGTATAGTTCCCAAATTAAAATGGACAGCGTGAGAGTAATGGGGATGTTATGTAACTGCTCGGCGATTTTGAAAGTGGAGGAAGAACTTTTAGGGATAGAAGATGCAAGACAGACGCCGAGATACCAAAGATATTATTCATACTTCATATAATGATGGACGTGCAAGGTTATAGAAAACAGCAATTATTTTAGAAAATAATCTAAATATACTTATTAAAGATGGTTGTACTAAAATAATAGTAGTAAAGTAGCACTTAATTATTTGAAAATAAAAAATGTACCAAAACAAAATCTCTTTTTATACCATGTCATGCTGGTCTTCACATAAGATAATTAGTTTTGTTATCTAATAGTGGGAAGTTATTTTTTTTAGTTGATTGGGAGCAAAGCACTTTTAGGTGATGCTGCACAATGATGTATCTTTTATTTTATATAAATGTACCACAGGATATATGGGGAGTGGATTTAGACGTTTACCGGAGAGAAGAGTTAACGTTAAAATATAAACAAAGATTAAAGATGGTATATTACTTTTGCAAACTCTAATTCTTATAGTTTGGTAGCATATCATGAAAAGGCAATTTGCTGGAATGAACAGTTGGTTAAATATTTTAAACGATATAACACAAGGAATTTATTTAACACTATTTAAAATTTTTTTTAGAAATAGTGTTTTTCTACTAATAATGTATTATAGTAAATAATGGAATAATATATATGAGGGATACAAGTATGGAAATTAAAAATATAGAACTATATTTAATTGTAGTTTAGATGGGACAATGTACCTGCTTGTATTGAAGAGATACTATGCAAAAGAGAGTTTATCAGTTACTTAAAATAAAATAAGTATAGACTATTTATTTTTAATAATAGTTGACAAAATAAAGAAGACGTTATAAAAAAATTGGCTGATTTGGCATTGACTTTTACTAAAATATTTTTATCTCCTCAGAGCTACAGCAATGTATTTGAAAGGAAAAATTATAATAAGGTTTATGTTATAGGAGAGGTGGGCTGATTGGTACGTTATTAAGTTATAGATTAGAGTTAGATGATAAAAGAATCCCAAGCAGTAGTTGTCGGACTTGATACTTTTAACGCCCAAATTAACTATTTAGCACATTTAATTATACAGGGGCAGAGTTTATTTAGAACAAATCCAGATAGACTTATTTCCAACTGAAAAAGTTAAGCGCAAGCAATGGTACACAAGTTAGTTTCGTGCACACTTATGAAAAAGCAACAATAATAGGTAAAGCCAAGTAAAATTGTATGCAAAAGGCTATTAGTCAATTTAATTACGCTAAAGATGGGGAGGATAAGTAATGGTAGGGAATAACTACGATACAGATATAATGTCTAGAATAAATATTGAAATATAGACACACTATACATGTCAAACTGGGTATAATAGAAGAAGAGAACTTAAAAGAGAAAAAGTACAACCTCGCTATACAATAGAAACTTATCAAAACTAATAGAGTAAAAATGATAATAGAAACATTGAACAATTAAAAAATGAAAATAAGTTCATTTTATTGCAGCAATAAGGATAGAATGAAGAAAAAGCAGTTTCAGGTGTTTCAACAAAGAGTTAGATATGATAGCAAAATTTATTTGAAAGTACGAGGCAAAGTCTACCCAATAACAGAATATGATTTCCAGGATATACTTGCATATCTTTAAATGAAATTATAGCACAGCATACCTAGTGAAAAACAAATTTTAAAAGACGGTGACTTAATAAATATAGATGTATCTAGTTTGCAAGGATGGATATTATACAGATACTGGTATTTCTTTTATTGTTAAGTAAGCTAGTAGTGATAAACAAAAGTTTGCAGTCTTAACCGAGAGGCATTTATGCAGGTATGAACATGCTGTTGCTGGAAAAATAAATCAAATTGGAAAAATATTCATAAAAATAAAAGAAATAAATTAGAAGTTATAGAAACTTAACAGAGACATGGCATTAAATCCTTCGCACAGAAACCCCAGCATTTTAATTATTTTGATAGTTAGGATAATCTTTAAAAGAGGAATGTGTTTAGTTAGACCTTTCATTTCAACAAGGCAAAAGTATAGAAAGTGCAAAAGATGATGAGTGGGCACTCAATAACACAAAAGACGTAGTTTCTGTCATTGCACAGCACAGAACATACAATTTGATTTGGCCAAAAAGATAAAGCTCCAATAATTTTAACTCGAAATTGAATGTAAATAAAGCGAAAATACTGACAACATAAAATGTTTTAACATACATACATATTATAAAAATTTGGAGAATAGTAATAAACACGTAGAAAACTTAGTAGTGTGAGAGTCCTGCCATCAAAGGCAAAGACTATAGAAAAGACTTTAGGTAAAAAGTTTAAAAGTGAAGTTTCATCAAAAGGTCATATAATAGATCTTCCAGTAGAATGGGAGTAGAAGTTGTTAATAGAGATAGAGATAAAAGCAGATTACACTTTCAATCTCCTGGAAAGGATGCTTGATTAAGAGCTTAGATGCTAAAAGGCGTAAAAATGTTTACTTAGCGTCAGACCCCGATAGAGAAGGAGAAGCTATGGCTGTCGCACTCTAAATACCTTAGGGACTTAATGAGAAGTGAGTAAAAACGGGAAGTGAAGTATTCACGAAATAACTAAAACTCTGCATAAAGAAGCTATAAAATCCTAGAAAATAGATAAAGAATTTTAGTATCTTCACAACAAAGCAAGACAGAGTTTTAAGATAGACTTGTGGGGTGCCAATATATCTCCTGTACTTTTGGAAGAAAGTTAAAGCAAAACTTTCATGCAGGACGCGTTCAAAAGTGCAAGCTTTAAAACAATAGTAGATAGAAAGAAATTTTAGATTTTGTACCAAGAGAGATTGGACACTGCTAATGAGACTTTATAAAAGAAAGAAAAATCTTAACAGCATCTTTTACTCTTATAAAGATAAAATTACAAAGTAAAAGATGTTGATATACAGCTATTAAAGGAAACTACTTTTGTAGAAAACGCAGAAAAAGTAGTTAAGAAGAGAAATGCTCCTAATGTGTTTTACTACTTCTACAATGCAACAAGACGCCTCAAGAAAAATTAAATTTTAAAACAAGAAAAACATATGAGCGTTGCTCAAGAACTTTATGAGGTATTAACTTAAAAATTAGGTGGAGTAACTGGACTTATAACATATATGCGTACAGACTCAGCTAGAATATCAGAAGAGCAAAAGAACAATGCAGGAGTTTTGTTGCCAGAAAATTTATGGTAGTGCTATGCTGAATTTCGGTAGAGATAAAGAAGAGAAAGATAACAGAAAATATTCAAGATGCACGACGGATTGAGACCTACTGTGCTTCTGAGAGTTTACTCCAGAGAGGTAAAAGGGCTCTGTTTAACAAACGCGATCAAACTAAAGAGCTTTTACAAAACTAATCTAGGAAGATTTGTTGCAAGTAGAGATAGCACCAAGCTGAGTATAGAAACGTGTTACTACAATTTTTAATAATAGTGATGTAATATATATATGAGCAACAGCAGAGTCAACATGTATTTGATGGATAAAAGTATTAAAAAGAAAAAGATAAAAAGAAAATAGTGACACATATTTTACAGAAGTTTAGGGAAGATGCAAGATAAAAAGAAATAAAGAAAGAGCAACACTGTACTCATACCACAGCAAGATACACAGAAGCCAAAACTAATGGCAACTTTAGAAGAGCTTGGGATAGGTAGGCCATCTGCTATGCAGCTATAATAGAAACAATTCAGATATTATGCAAGGAATTCAAAATAAATCATTCTATCCAACAGAGCTAGGAACTCTGGTATGCAATATAATGGGAGTAGTGTTCCCTGATATGATGATTACGCATTTCACTTAGCCTAATTTAGAAGTAGAACTTGATTAATATCGCTGATGGAAAAGTAAATTGGGAGCATGCTATTTTACAGTTTTTATGAGGAAATTTTTATAAAGATGTGTGAAAGAAAGCAGAAAGAGAATTAGAAAAAGTAGAAATTTCAAAAGAAATTACACAGAGGAGATAATTGTCAGCTGCTCATCTCCATTGGTATATAAACTAGAGTAAGTTTGGACAGAAATTTCATCGCTTGTTCAAATTTCCCCAGAATGTCACGTTATGCTAGTGCAATTCAGTGTAGTTTGGGAGTAGTATGTCTGATTGCTTAATCGAGGAGATATTAGCAGATCAAAAGAGCTGACTTTTATGAGTTGCGAAAATTTTCCAAAGTGTGTGATATGTGTCATGTTAGGATAAAGCCGATGGGCAGAAAATTGTCAAGATGCAGTAAAGAACTTTATGAAGGCATTGTTTACTGCTAGTACACATGCATAAGGAAGAACAAAAATAAAAGTCAGGTATATAAAACTGGCTATTTTAAAAAGTAATTTAATATAGTTTATTATTATACAAAATATGCTTATGAATTTAGTTGACAACTGTGTTATTATATAAAACATATTTATGCAAATATAAATGCGATAGAGCCGACAAGTAGGAATATACTTGCAGTACAGAGATACAGAGAGGTTGGTGGATGAGGAGACCTTACTTGGTGAGATATTTTGGAAAGTGAGACTGGTGAAGGCCTTTTAAAATGAACTTTAAGTAAGGTTTTAAACGATATTAAAACGTTAATCTCTTTAATAAGTGCTAGAGTATTTTTAGAATAAAAGGTGGTACCACGAAACTTTTCTAGTCCTTAATTGATTAGTGAGTATATTTTCAAAAGGAATTTGAAGAGTGAGACAATTCCCTGTTCAAAACAAAATCGCAGATTAAAAATATAGAATAGGAGAATATTAAAATGACTAAAATGTCAACTAAATATAATCCAACAGAAGTGGAACAAAGCGCATACACTGACTGGTGGATTAGAGAAATGTTAAAAGCAGATAATAAAAGTATCCATACACAATCGTCAATTCCACCACCAAATGTAACAATTACACACACTACACATAGGTCACGCATAGGATACAACATTGCAAGATATGTTAGCATCGTTTTTAAGAGAGTTACCAAGGGTACGTCTAACTTTTTATCTACGGATGGATCATGCAGAATTTCACCCACACAGAAGCAGAAAGTTGAAGCAACTTCGTGAGCCAAGGTATTTCGCATTACGATTTGAGGTCATTGAGAATTTTTAGAAGAAGCGTGGGGTTGAAAGAAGAATACCGCAGAGTGCTGTTCACGCATGAGCAATGGGGTAAACTAGGACTGAAGCCTTGCCAGTTATTCTCGCCTTGAGAGTGCCTCTTCGATGAAGGGTTTAAATCAAAGGCAATTACAAAAACTTTTTGTTGAACACTACCAATCAGAAATAGTTTATCGTGGTAGGAGGTGTGCTTTAACTGCGTGGATCCAGTGCAAAACTGCATTATCAAATAGTGAAGTAATTCCACAAAGATGTTGAAGGTGCAACTTTTATCATTTAAGTATTTCCTTAACTGATGGCGGTGGGAGATTGTTAGAGAGTGCAGCTACTCACGTCCTGACAGGCTTTGTTCAGGAGATGCTGCCGTTGCTGCTTCATCCTGATGATAGAAGATACCAAAATATATTGGAAAAACTGTTTTACTACCGGTTTGCGAATAAAGAAATTCCAGTTATTGCTGGTACGTACGTGCGCCGATTTTGGTATGTAGTGGTGTGGTAAAAATTTTCCTCCAGCACGAAGATCCATTAATGACTTTGGAAGTGCGTGTTAATAGACCTTAATTTAGAGACGTGTTATTGCGTCATGGACGAGAGCTGCAGCTATGAATGAACTTGCACGATAAATACGCTGGAATGGATAGATTTTTCTTGTCGTAAACAACTTATCAACTGACTTGCAAGAGAGTGGAGTATGTTTTCAAATTGAAAAACATTTTGCGCCCTCAGTTGGACACTCCCTGAGACGTAGTGGAGCGGTGAGTAGAACCGTATCTCTCTGAAAGCAATGGTTCGTAGATGCTGAGAGCCAGTAGCTTAGAGAAAAAGTTTTAGAGAAATCATAGAAGTGGAAAAGTAAAATGTTTTATCCACGCACGTTTTGAAAATACCTTAAAGCTTACTTGGATAGAAAATATTTCAGGAACTGAGTGTATTTCGACGTCTGACTTTGGTGACACCGTGTTCCAGCTGATGGTACACCACCAAAGAAACTGGAGAGAGTTTAATAACCCAGCAGTGAACCACCCAGATATAGAAAATTATATTTCAAAGACGAGAGATGTACTTAGTCTTGGTGTTCATCTGCAGTATGGCCATTTTTCTACATTAGGTAGGACGGCCTAATGTTGATGGTAAAGAAGATTTAAAACGTTATTATCTGAGTGAGTGTTCTTGTAACACGGTGTATGATATTATTTTCTTCTGGGTTTGCGCGTACTTGGTTTCCAAGTGGGAATTTCACTGAGTACTCGTCCGTTTAAAGATTGTTTTAATTCATGGATTAGTACGGTGATAGACACAAGGTAGATGGGTAAATCACGCACCAGCTATGGTAACAGGTTGATCCTATGGGAAGTTATCGCTGAGTATGGACCCAGATAGTTTACGTTATTTCTTAGCAACTAATTCAACACCAGGACAAAGATTTACGTTATTCAACACATGATTGGAAACAAGTTGGAACTTTAATAACAAGATTTGGAGATGCTTCTCGTTTTGTAATTATGAATTTAGAAGTTTCAAATATGAAGATATCAGTTTAACTCTTGAAAAACTTTAGCTTGAATGACCATATACACTTACAAAATTAGCACTACTCAGAAGGAGTTTCACTCTGTTCTATTGCAGGCGTTATGAGGTTTGGAGGAAAGCATCTCGTAGCTGCTTTCTAGAATTTTTATCTGGGAAGAATGTTCATGGTACGTATTGAAGTGCGAGAATTTCATTAGTGCGGAAGATGAACAAGTTGAAAGACTTCTACGAAATCAGTGACTGAGTTTATGTGTGACGCAGCGTTTAAAATGTTACATCACGTTTGTGCCATTCAGTTTACACAGAGATTTGTGCAACATATTCCACACGTTGGAGAAAGTATCGTAACAGAGTGAGTTTGGAAATTGATGACAGTTTAATTTTTCGAGATGTGAGGTGTGCAATTTATTCAAGATGTAATAGCTGGCATAGAAAATATTCACGGCCAGGTAAATGCACTATGTCAAAGGGGAGGTTTCAATAAGAATTAGATATAGTAGATGGCTAAAGACATTACTGCTAAGTGGAGATCTTACTTAGAAAAATTTGCGTCCTGGTAGACTGATTATTGAGAAGTTGACGTAAAAAAGGGCAGATAGTAGTAGAATTTTTAAAAGGTGTAGAGAAATTTGTGCTACTAGTGAGTTTAGTAGAATATTGATAAAGAAAAGGGCATCTAACAAAGAAATTAGAAAAATTACAACAAGGTTAGATAGAGGTAAATAAAAGTATCTAATGAAGGTTATGAGCTCTGCACTAGAAGCAGTGTGCGAAAGAAAAAGAAACAAACGCAAACGTACTTTAGAACAATACAACGCACTGTAAAAGGGAGACGTATATCATCACTAGATAGAATATATATAAAGAGCTAAACAATATTGTTTGAAAAGCTCTTTTTGTAATTCTTTATAAATTAAGCTTTTTCGTCGACTTTAGTAATATTAAAAATAATTTGGCTCTTTATCATTTTAGTGTTGATATTAAAAATAATTTTTAAACAAACTGGATGTTTTTGAGTCAATAATATCAATACCATGATTTTTAGCCTATATTGTTATAGTTTTTCATATTCACTGGAATGTCAAATGGATTTTTCTTTTATTTATGATGGTCGTAGAATAAAACTCCATTTAGATGATCTATTTCATGTTGGAAACATATTGCTGAGTAAATCACAAGTACCAGAGTTACTTTTTCATCATTTTTCGTTATCTAACAACTTTTAGAAAATCTAGGAACATATCCTTTATATTCTTCTTCAACAGATAAACACCCCCTCATACCTTCAGGTAACATTTATTTACAGAGTTAGAAGTATTTTAGGATTGTATAAAAGCGTGTATTGTATGGATTTTCTTCATCTTCTATGCACGCTATCATTCTTTTTAGAAACGTTTATTTGTGGAGCCACTAAAGACCGATACCTGCTTTTAAATTATATTTTAGCTAATTCTTCATCTTGAGGCTACTAACTATACTCAAGAGAGATTTTAATATTTTTATCTTCGCTAGAAATAGGAGAAGAAACTTCTTTTGCGTTCTCTACAGAGTAGGGTTAGGATCTAATATTATATCATCTATTAGTTATCATTATAAAACTCCTTATTTATTTGCTATATATATATGAGTACATTATATAAAAGCAACTATATATTTTATTTGGTATGTTAAAAATAAAGACGCTATCTTAATTTTTAAAAATAAGATAGCATAAATAAATTTGTTAAAATGTAATATTAAGTTAAAATTATTTTCGTTATCCTTGGGAAAACTAATTGTGCAGAGTAGCAGAAGTGTTTCAGAGTTTCTAACACGTCTCTACTAAGTAGAGTAAGATAACTATATTTTTCAAAAATTTTTCTTTTCTTTGGATTTTTAAAAAATTTTTATAAAAAGCTTCTGCTTCTTCTAGCATAAAAGTATTAAGATTAAAAATTCCATTCGTTTATTATTTTTCCATTTTTCTTCTTCTGTAATTTTCTATCTCTTGTACTTTATCAAATGTTAGAGTGTTTGCATAAATTTGCGATGATAAAGTAGAGTTATAAAAACTTTTCCAACTTGGATAGTTACGTTAAACGTTGGATAATCTAGATTATTGTTCCACTTCCGTCTACACCGGTATTTAACTTTTTAGCAAGATAAGCAGCAAAGTTTGGTTTCCAAACCAGTTTACAACACAGTACACTGGATATACACCAAGGTCAACTAAAAGCACCTGCAGCACTTTCTAATTTAAAAACATTTGCTATGTTACCATTTTTAAAGTCGTCGTATTTTGATGAGATATTTTTGCAAAACTTAAAAACACACCGTTAATATCTTTTTGTTTTTCTTCAATCCAATTTTGGATGATTTGATGAAATTTCTCATAAATGTGTCTAGCGCCTTCAAATATAAAACAATTATGCAGCTAGCTCATAAACTTTTGCCACTCTCTAACGTTTGCAAAAGATGGTTTTCTACGATAATATGTTTTTCAACTAAAGTTAATGCTTGCTCATAATGAAGATGATTAGGAGAACCGATATATACAACATCAACTTCTGCTTCTTTAGCAAAAGTTAAAAGTACTGTATATGTCGTATATTTTCTAGTTTTCTAAAAATTTTCTCAAGCTTCTTTTTGTTCTACTATATACAGCAGTTACTTTTACTATTTTTTGTCTCTTTACTCGCTGTATAAAATAGCTTTTGATATCCAGCCTGTTGCAACTATTCCTAAACGTAACATAATATTCTCCTTTAATTATTTCTTATATTTTTAATATATATTTTTACTGTTTGTAAAATTTAAGTGTTTTTCATTTTTAATTTTTCTAAAACTAAATCTAATTCATCATTTTTGCCTACTAAAAATTGCTAAACTTTTTGATTGTAGCTTCATATGTCCATTTTTGGATACCTACACTAACTAAAGCACAGAAGTGCAGAAAAGTTTTCAGGCAAGTCCAACTGATGCTATTATACTTGCTAAAGTTTTAGAATTTTGGATTTTTAAGCAGTGCGTGAGCTAATTTTACTGTCTTATTTATACCGATAGAACCTCCAACGCTAGCTACTTGCATAGGTAAGATTATCTCGCCTAATAAAATATGCTTCATTATGTTTCCAAGTAGATAGTCCCTTATATGGATTATCTTTACTTGCATAAGCGTGGCAAAGCTGCTTGAATAGCACGCCAGTCGTTACCTGTTGCTATAACTACACTATCTATACCATTAAAAATACCTTTGTTATGAGTTGCTGCACGGTAAGTATCAAGTTTGCGTAAATGCTTGCTAGTTGTATAGCAATGCTTTATCTTTATCTTTATCAAGTAACAAAACATCTATCTACACACTAGCAGTAACAAGAGCTGTTGTTGTATGGTTTGATAAAATCGCCATAAGAGATTTTTCAGAAGTTAGAGTTTCTAAAAAACTTTTTATACTCTCAAAGCATAGTATTTATAATATGTGCCCCATTGCCTCCAATGTGTCAGCAATTAAATAAAGCAGAAATAAAGGTATTTTCTTCATCAGAAAATTTTTCTATATCAATAACACCACCACCACGTTTTAACAATAGACGGATAAACTAGATTAGCAATTTCTAAAATTTCATTTTTATTTGTTTTAATTATATTATAAAAATTTTCAGTATCTAAAACATCATACTACTTGACCTAATGCATGATCTAGTATCTACCACAGTTTTAAAACCGCCTGAGCTGAGATATAATTTTGAAAAGCGTTAGAACATGCCGCAACAACTGATGGTTCCTCTGCTAACAAGGGAACAATATATTCTTTATTATCTACAACAAAATTTGGCACAACGCTAAACAGTGAAAAAGTTCCAATAACATTTTCAACTATATTATTAGCGGTAGTAACATCTAAATTTATATTATTAGAAAGGTATATTATAAACACTCGTCGTTTAGAAATTCATTTTCTTTTAACAAATTTATTTTTCTGGAATACTTTTATAAAAACCACTCCAAATGTTAGAGTTATTATTCATAAGACTCCTTTATACTTTTTAATAAGGTAATTATAAAAATATTTTTAAAAATAGCTAGCAGGAGTTAGTAAAATGTTTTTCTTATATTAAAAATGGTTTTTAATGTAATTAAAGTTGATAAAATAAAATATAGTTAAAAATATTTTTAATAAATAATTATGAGAAATTAAAATGCTTTTCAAAAATATTTTTAATAAACGTTGCTATTATTTTTAACAGTGTAGTATAATACTAATCATTCATTGTTTAAGAGAAAGGAGACATTAAATGAAAAAGGATTTACTAACAGGTATTCTTTATTCGGAATATTTTTGGTGCGAGGTAACTTAATACTTTTCCACCAGCTTTTGAGGTAGCTCAGGTGAAAACTTTTGGCCCTGCAATTTTTAGGTTTTGATAGTTTTCAGGAGTAGAGGTGCCATTATTACTTTTGATTGTTGGGGCTTTAAATCCGAAGGATATGGAGCGAAATGGATGAAAATTCTCACTATTCTCAACAACAACATGGTGTTATTATATGTGCATCTATTGGACCATTATTTGCAATTCAAGAACAGCAGCAACATCTTTTGATATAAGGAGTAAATCCACTAGTAAAGAGGCAATTTACCATGACACTTAATTTTACAGTAGTTTATTTTCAGTATGTGCATGCTGATTAGCAATCAATCCAACAAAGAATTTTTAGATAGGTAGGTGAGAGTGTTAGCACCTATCTTTTTGCTATCTTTAATAAGTAATTTTAGTAATTTTAGGACTACAAAATTCTCTACAATAAAATCCAGCAGATAAAACTTGTGCAACGGCAGAGTCAAGCATTCGGAACCAGGATTTTTGAAGGATATAATACATTAGATGCTCTTGCATCAATTGCCTTTTAGTATAATAGCTATGAGTGCTTTAAAAACAACTTGGTTTTTCAAAAGATAAAAAGAGTTTTATCAAGCGTATGGATTGCTGGGGGAGTAACTACGATAAGTTTAGTATGTATATGTAGGGCTAGGACTTTTTAGGTAATAGATACCCAGTATCCCAAGATGTATTAGCTAATCCAAAAATAAATAAAGAGTGCGTATGTTTTCATCCGAAGCATCAGCAGGGAGTTTTTGGAAACTTTGGACAAATATTCTTAGGAATTATGGTAATTCTAACTTGCTTTACAACGACTGTTGGACTAATAGTAGCGACATCTGAATTTTTGCTAGAAGTTTCCAAGTTTTTCATATAGAAGTATATGCAACAGTATTCTCAGTAGTAGGATTTTAGCAATAGCCAACTTTGGACTTCAAGATGTTATAAAATTCTCAGTTCAATGTTGTTATTCTTATATCCATTAACTATAACAGTAGTAGTAGTGGTTATTGTAAATAAATACGTTGCATTATCAAAAATAGGAATGCAACTAACTATGGCAGTTGTAACACTAATTTCTATTTTAACAGTTTAGCAAAGCTACATTTAAAGTAGAAGCATTAAATAACTTACTTGCAGAAATTACCATTATTTGAACTAAGTTTACAGATGGGTACTACCTGCAGTAGTATGTTTTAGTTTTATCATTAGCATTACCTAACAAACAAAAAGGTAAATCATATGACTTTAGTAGATTATAAGAAAATAAAAACGTAGAATTAGTTAAACTAGTTTACTGTAAACTCTTTATCATTTTAGTGGTGGTATTATGTATAATCTACATTGAATGTTTTTGCATATTTTTATTCATAAAAATATTTAGTAGGGCTTTAAAAATTATAAAAATTTATTTATTTAGACTAAAGGTAAAATAAATTTTATTTTACTTTTAGCATAAACATAGCGTTATAAACTTCTAAAAGATTTTGTTTCATCTGTTAAATATTTTTAAAATTTCAAAACCAAACTTAAATGAAAATGCAGGGCCTGAAGCAGTAATAACATTATCATCTAAAAACAACATCATAGCCAAAATATTTTTAGATAAAATTTTATCAGAAAAAAACCTGGATAAGATGTAACAAAATGATTTTTGTAATACTTGCTTCGTTTAAAACGATAGAGTGCAGCACAAATGGCAGCAACTAATTTTTAGGAGTTATACATCTCTTTAAAAAATTTATAACTTTAACATTATTTTTAAATTTTTCACTGCTGAGCATACCACCAGGAACTACCTAACGCATCATACTCTAAAAATATCTACTATGTCATCTATATCAGCTTTTATAACTATATTATGTGATGATGTTAAGAGTTCTTTTATTATTTGCCGAAGCAATATCAACAAAAACACCACACGACGAAGAATATCAACAGGAGCAATAAGCTCCACATCTTCAAAAACCATTATCAACTAAAAATAAAACTTTTTCATAAATTTCTCCTAATAATATTATTTATTTAATTATATTAAAAATAAGTAAATAAAGTAAAGAAAATATATTACTTTTAAAAGGTTTTATGACGAAGAAGGTAACTTCATGCGCTAACTTGATGTAGGTTTCTATGAGAACGCAGAGTATCATTATTTTTGATGAAGTAGGATTTTATGATGACTTAGGGTGATTATCGCTATTTTGATGAGTTAGATGAAAAATCAATGGTTGCTTTGATAGAAACGGCAATTATGAAAAATATGGCGAAAATAATCAAAAACAAGAAGAGTTTAATGATATTTTGACAAAAGAAAATATAAATGAATTAAAGAGATATAGCGAGGTATTATTTTACGAAAAATTTTAATAATAAAAATTTTTCTAATGAAAATAGTGCTATAGATAATAGTAGAAATTTTCGAAAATAATACTTTTTGAAGGAAAGTTCCACTAAAAATATGTAGAAAATATGAAGGTCAGTACGGGTGGATTAGAAGTGACTTGCTAAGAATAATTATTAAAAATAAAAGCATAGATGTATTACATCTATGCTTTTATTATCTAAAAGATCATTAAGTCTTGATATTAAAATAATTTTAACTCCTAATACCAAATGATTTTTAATCTTTTTATTTTTTTAATCTAAGCTAATAAATTTTATGTTCTATAAGTTTTTAACTATGTCTTTTTGAATATCTAAAAACTCATTTTGTTCAACTTTTTGTGGTAGCCACTTGACATCAAGGTTATCAAAGTTAACATCTTTATTTTTATATCTGGGTACTAGATGGAGTAGAAGATGAAAAACAGTTTGCCCTGCATGTATTCTTCATTGTTTTTGGAAAATATTTGAGTCCGTCACACTTATAAGCATCTTTAATAGCATTAGCAATTTTTGAGGTAATACTTTTGCAATATGCAGCAGTATCTTCGTCACAATCAAAAATGTTACGACAGTGTTTTTAGGTACAACAAAGGGTATGCCCTTTGGTTACTGGAAAAACATCTAAGAAACTATAAACATATTCATCTTCGTATATTTTATGACTAGGGATTTCTCCATCAATTATTTTTCAAAAATAGTTTTTCATTGTTCATAATTTTTCTCCTATTTAATTATAATTTTTCAAGTGTATGAGTTAATAATAGTTTTTAAGTTGGTGCTAATAGAGTTTCTAATCATCTTCATGACTATGTTTTTCCTTTTTTGATACCTGTTGCCATATTAGTTACGCAAGAGGTGTAGCAACTAGTGAGTTGCACATGATTTGCTGCTACAATTTCTGGGACAGTGGGACTACCTACTAAATCACATCCCATAGTTTTTAAAAGCTCTTATTTCTGCACGAGGTTTCAAAAATATGGACCCATAAAAATCCGTAAAAGTACCTTCTTTAACATCTATATTTTAATTCCTTTGCACAGATAATATAGAAGAGATCTAAATTTTCATTAAAAGGTTTAGTCATATCAACAAAACGCTCTCAAGTCTTTCATCGTTTGCACTTATAAGAGGATTGTCCTTCTAACTAAAGAGATGAAGTCATCAAGACAAAATTATATCTCCTTTAGAAGTTTTTCGTTTATAGCTCCACAAGCATTTGTAATAAAGAATCCTTTTTACATTAAGAAATTTTATTACATAAGTCGCATAAAAACAACATCTTTCATGAGTATAACCTTCATAATAATGAAGTCTACCATTTAAAATCATAACAGTTTTTCCAGAATATTTCTCAAAAAGTTATTTTTGTTTGCGTGTCCTTTAACTTTTTGCAAGATAGTTATTAGGGTAGTTTGGAATATCTGAATATGATAACTCTTTTTCATTTTTAATTCTAACTTTTATTCCGCTACCTAAAACAATAGCGTAATCAATTTGCTTTTTATAAAAATTTTTATAAAGAAGCTAGCTTCAATTATTTTTCATAGTACTGCATATATACCTCCTAAATCATTAAATAAATTATAACATAAAAATATAATAGTCTAATATTTTTTAATTAGTACAGATTATCAAGTAAAAACAGAAATGGAAATGCTAACATTTTTTTTGACATTAAAAAGTAAAAGTATAACTAATAAAAACAAACTTTTAAACTTTTTATTTATAATTTAAAAAGAGAGAAAATGGTATTAAAGACGAATTATTTTAAAAATATATTTTTTTAAAGTAATAAAAAACTTGATATTAAGTATAAAAGTATGTTATTATTTACATATACAAAGGAGAATCATTTATGAAAAAATTTCTTTCTATTATAGCAGTAGTTTTATCAGTTGTACTGATTTTAGCTGGATTGCTCATCTAAATCTGGTGATAAAAAGAATCAACAGATAAAAAATCAGATCTTAAGATAGGGAGTAGTTACTGATGAAGTGGAGCTAAAGATAAAAAGCGTCAACCAAAAGTAACGTTGAAGCCAGTTGAAGCTTGGGTAAAAAGCGGACAGTGGGAAAAGCACAGCCTCAGTGAAACTAAAGATAAAGCTCAAATCGTCACCTAACACAAACTGCTGCTTAAAGTTGCAGATGTTATATCTATTGCAGGATTTTTATTTTGAAGATTATCTTCAAAAGTAGCTGATGAATTTAAAGATAAAAATTCATTCTTATTGACGCAGTGAGTTACAAAACCAAACGTAGCTTCAATAATGTTTTAAGAACAAGCAGGATACTTAGCAGGATATGCAGCAGCACTTCAATCAAAAACTGGTAAAGTTGGATTTATCGATTGGACTAAAATTCCAGCAGTTGTTAAATTTGGTTTAGGATTTGTTCAAGGTGCAAAGCAGCTAACAAAAACATCAAAGTTGTTTACCAGTACAGTGGAGTATTTAACGACGCTAATAAAGGTAAAAACATTAGCAGCGAGCTATGTTTGATGAAGAACGAATGTTATCTTTTGCAGCAGCTGGTGGAACTGGTAGTGGAGCTATCAAAGAAGCACAAAGAAAGAGCTGAAAAAGATGGAGAAAATTAAAAGCATTGGTGAGTTGGTGTTGATAAAGACCAATATGAGAAGGAAAACTTAAAAACAGTAAATCAGTTATCCTAACATCTGCAGTAAAACGTATTGATGTTGCTGTTCCAAAGAAATTTTAGATCAAATCAAAGCTAACAAATTTGAGAGGTGGTAAAACAACTGTCTTAGCATCAAAGAAGATGGAGTTGGACTTCCAGAGAAAACCTAACCTTTCTGAAGATCTAATGAGATTAAAAGCTAGTTATGAAGATGGGTAAATCTGGAAAAGTAACTGTTGCTGAAGATGCAAAAGATGTTGAGTAAAAGCTAAAACATCAAAGGTGACCTATAATTTAGATTTTATAAAAAGAGCCTAGTTCACTAGGTTCTTTCTTTTTATATAAAAAGCTAAATAAATATGTGAAAAATATATTTTTCGAATTGATAAAATATATATTCTATTATATAATAATTATACAAACAATAAACAAGCGGTACTAATATGTATGCAATAGAAATGCTAAACATAACAAAGAAGTTTGGCGACTTTTACGCAAATAAAAATATTACACTTCAAATAAAGAATAATGAAAATTCATGCTCTTTTAGGAGAAAACAGTGCTGGTAAAGTCAGCACTATGTCTGCTATTCAGTATGTATCATCAAGAAGAGGGTGTTATAAAATTATCTGGAAAAAGAAGTAAGTATTAAAGATCTCAAACATGCAAATAAACTTGGAATAGGAATGGTGCACTAACATTTTAAATTGATAAAAACTTCACTGTTGCTGAAAATATATTAATATTAGGAATGGAAGAAAGTAAAAAGGTGGGAAAAATTGACATAAATGATGCTTGTGAAAAATATTGTCTTTATCTAAAAATACGGTTTTAGAGTAGATCCCCGTGCTTTAGTTGGTGATATAAGTGTAGGGTATGCAACAAAGGGTAGAGATATTAAAAATGCTTTATCGTAATGCAAAATATCTTAATTTTTGATGAGCCTACTGCAGTATTAACACCAGCAGAAATTGAAGAATTGCTAACTATTTTATTTAAAGCAGAGGAAAAACTATCTTGCTTAGTACTCATAAGACTTCATGAGATAATGACTAGTTTGCAGATCGTTGCAGTATAATTAGACGAGGGAGAATATTTTTGGAACAGTGAGATTAGCAGAAACTAATAGAAGGGATTAGCTGAGTCTTATGATGGTAAAATTAGAAATAATAGACTACCAAAGATCAAGAGGAGGTGAAAAAATATTCTTGAGATTGAGTGGGCTTTACGCTGATACGAAAGAAAAAAGATATGCTCACGATTTTGTTAGTAGTTAAAGAAAAAGAAATTTTTAGGGATTGCAGGGGTTGACGGAAACGGACAACAACAATTTGTAGAAGTGCTGAACGCTATTAAAATCAAAAAGGTACAATAAAATTCTTGGACAAAGACATACAAAATCTTTCAACAGCTAAAAAGAGGGTGGGGCTTGAGATAATAGCAGAAGATAGACATAAAGACGGTTTAGTTTTTAGGTTTTTAGTATTGAAGAAAATGCAATATTAGAAAATTATTATACGAGAAAAATTCTCATCTAAAGGATTACTTAAGGAAAAATCCTATTTCAAAATTTGCAAAGAGTTATGCGAAAAAATACGATGTTAGAGAAAAGCAGGAGATGAGAAAATCTCAGCGCGTAGTATGAGTGGAGAAACCAACAAAAACTTATCATAGGACGTGCGTTGAGAACTAAATCAAAAACTTATAGTAACAACTCAACCTACTCGTGGACTTGATGTTGGGGCAATCAATGGAATACATAGAATGTTAATTGATTATAGGGGATAAAGGTAATAATGTGCTACTAATATCACTGACCTTGATGAAATTTTAACATTATCTGATAGGTGCAGTTATTCACAGCGGAAACATAATTGATGTTGTGAGATAACGTATGAGAACAGTAACAAAAGAACAACTTGGACTGCTTATGGCGGGGTTAAAGAAGTAGAAAGGAGAATTTATTAGAGAATTTTGTAGATGCACTACTTCCTATAATATTTTCATTTTAGTATTAGGGAGCAATAATAGTTGCAGCAATAGGAGCCTAATCCAGGAGACGTTGCAGGAGTTATAGGGCAAATTTTTGCTGAGAAGAAAGGAGTGTATCGAGGTTTTAATTTTATCAATTCCACTTAGCTACACGTTATCGGTAGCCTTTGCGTTTAGAACAGGATGAGTTGACATATTATGGGAGCAGAAGGACAATTCATAATGGGTGGACTTTTTGCAGGATTTGTTGCAATATGCAAAGGAGCAAACTTTGTATTTAATAATTGTTGTTCAATTTTTAGCAGGTATCTTAGTAGGTGGAACCTGGGCAGGAATTGCAGGATATGTAAAAGCTAAATTTGACAGTAGTGAAGTAGTCACAACAGTATGTTAAACACATTTGCATTATATTTGACCAGGACTACATGTCCCTAAGTTTATTCGTGGGACTAACGACGTGAGTGTCACAGCCACTAACAACAAAAGACGGAGTGATTTACCTATCAAACGGCTATAAATGAACTATTTTCAAACGATCGTTTAGGTTTCTGACTTGATTTTCGCTAGTTTTAGGAATGAGTTTATTTACTATATAAGTAATGGAGAAAACAACATTTTGGAATATGAACTTAGAGCTGTTGGATTTAACAGAGAAGCATCAAACTTTGTAGGTATGAAAGTTAGTAGAAATGTTGTTATGTCAATGGCTATATCCAGGAGCTTTGCTGGACTTGGGAGGAGCTTTATATATAATATGGGGCCAGTTGGACAAAGTAGCAGTAGAGACAACATTTGCAGGTTATGGTTATATAGGTATAGCCGCACTAATGAGACAAAATACGGCTATGAGTGTTTACTAGGGGCTTTTGTTGTTGGTTTCTTAACAAACTGTTTTAACACCATTATTAGCATTTGTCGGGTGCCAAAGGATAGTGCAAATATTCTTATAGAGCTTAGTGGTGCTGTTTAGAGCTGCTGCTAAGGCAATGTTTGAGAAACAAACTTTTAAAAAGTATTTGGTAAGAGGAGAGAGATAAATAAATGGATATAGTATTATCATTATTAGATTCAATGTTACAATATGCAGCTCCTATTCTTATTGCAGCAATCGGTGGATTTTATTCAGAGAAAAATCTGGGTTGTACATGACTCTGCAGCATGATGGATTCGTTATGTTTGGTGCGTTTGTTTCAGCACTAATAGCAACAACGCTATGTTTGATAGCCAACCAACTATAATTCAGTATTACTTTGTTTGACGGTATGCAACGATTACCTGGCTTGTGAGGAGGACTATTATCTTTAATTCATGCGTTTATAAGTATCAATTTGCAAGACCGAGATCAAGTAATATCGGGACTGCAATAAACTTAATAACACCAGCAGTAGCACTATTATAATAGTAAATTGATTATTATAATGGAACATATGAGTTATTAATAGAAATCAGGATTCACGTTATACTATTGTATGAGTAGAATTTACAGTTTATCCAACGTTACTGATATCCAATTATATTAGTAATAGCAACTTACTACATAATTTATAAACGACCATTTTGGACTTGAGACTTCGTTCTGTTGGGGGAAAATCCACAAGCGAGTGACTCAGCCAGGGCTTAATGTTTTTCAAATATGAGATATAGATGATAGTTTGTATCTGGATGTTTAGCGGGTTTATCCAGGAGCGATAATCGCAATAACATTTAGCCAAGTTTAACGCATCAATAACGGTTTATGGATTCAAGGATACTTAGCATTAGCTGCTTCTTATATTCGGTAGATATAATCCTATAGCAATAACGCTGCAACTCACTATGGTAATTTGATACAAAAGTATTTACAGCAGAAAGTTTCAGTTTTAGCCCAGACTTACCAGTACCAATAGCGTTTTTGGAATATGTTCCGTTCATAGCAACAACATAACAGCACTAATAGTATTTTTCTGGAAAATCATCGTTCCAGAATCTCTCGCATTCCATACGATAAAGGACAAAGATGACGAGCACTACTAAAGTGAGTGCTTGTTGTTATATTTGTTTTTAACATTATGTAAAAGTAAATATTAGATATTTAATAAAAATTTAAAGCTCTTCATCATTTTAGTTTTGATATTAAATACACAAAAATTATTTATAGAATATTAAAATAAATATTTTTAAAAATAAAGGTTGTATAATATCATTGTTGATAAAATATTATTCTAAAAATTTTTGTTTTTATAATTATATGTATGTTGTCATTAGCTAAATTTAATCATCACATAATTTATTTTTATATTTTTGCTTGTTAAGTTTTTAGGTATAATTTAACTATAAAAACACTTTCAGGAGGAATAAAATGTCTAATAAACAAACACCACATATTAAGCCTAATGGAGTTGAAATAGCAGAAACTATTTTACTTCAGGAGATCCACTACGTGCAAAATTTGTGCTGAGAACTTTTTAGAAGATGCAGTTTGTTTTAATGAAGTTCGTGGGATGTTGAGTTTTACTGGTACATACAAAGGAAAAAGGTTTCTGTTATGGGGACAGGTATGGGACCAGCAAGTATAGGAATTTGATTCTTAGGTTGATTCATACTTTTGAGTGAAAAACTTAATTAGAATTGGAACGTGGAACATTACAAAAAGATGTAAAACTTTTATGATGTAATTTTGTGTATGGGGTCATCTACAAATTCAAACTATATGCATCAATATAATATCCTGGAAATTATAAAGCAACTGCTTCATTTGAGTTATTATTAAAAGCTTATAACAAAAGCTAATGAGATGAATCAGTTCATGTTGGAAATATTTTATGTAGTGAAATTTTTATAATGCAGATCAAAAAGCTATGGAAAATTGGATAAAAATGGGGAGCATGTAGCTGTTGAGATGGAAAGTACAGCGCTTTATGCAAAATGCTCAAGCAGCAGGGTAAACGCATTAACTATTTTAACTGTAAGTGATTCATTGGTAACGGGAGAAACTACTCCTGAAGAAAGACAAACAGCATTTACAAAAATGATGGAAATTGCTTTAGTTTAGCATAAAATTTAATTAAAGGAATGGATAAGAAAAGCGTAACATAAAGATATATGAAAAAGGATAAATAGCTCATCTTTAACGGAAGATGATAGTTTACTTGTATTAGAAGGTAATGATTTTTGAGATTGAAGATAGATTTTATAAAGAATTAGAATTTGGTACTGCCGGACTTCGCGGTAAAGGATTGGTATGGGTACTAATAGAATGAATAGATTTATCATTGCTCGATGCAACTAAAAGCTTTAGCTCAAACTATTATTGATAACGGGCTTAAAGATAAGGGGATAGTTGTGCACATGACCCTAGACTGTTTTCAAAAAGAATTTGCACTTTTATCTGCTCTAGTTATGGCAGTAATGGAGTTAAAAGCATATTTATTTGAAGATTTAAGACCAACACCAGAACTTTCATTTGCAGTACGTTATTTAAAAACTGCTAGTGGAATAAATATTACTGAAGTCACAACCCTAAAGAGTATAATGGATATAAAGTATATTGGCAAGAAGGGTCACAAATTAAATCAGATATAAGTGATAAAGTGTTAGAATACATCAACTCAATGGATATTTTGGTGGGATGTAACTTTAACAAAAGAAGAAGCTATTGAAAAAGGTTTATTAGAGTATATCAGTAAAGAAGTAGACAGAAGCGTTCTAAAAGAATCTCTAAATTGTGCTATCAACGACGATGACATTGATAAAGATATTTCAGTGGTTTATACGCCATAATGGTGCAGGATATAAAGCTGTAAAAACTGTTTTTAGAAAGACGCGGGTTTACTAATGTTCATATAGTTGAAGAACAAAAAGACCCAGATGGGACGTTCCCAACTATTGAATATCCAAATCCAGAAGACACTGCAGCGTTTGAGTATGCAGAACGTCTAGCTAAAAAGTAGAGGGCAGAACTACTTATAGCAACAGATCCTGACTGTACAGATTAGCTGTAGAAGTTATTCATAACGGAGAAGTTGTATCTTTTAAACGGTAACCAAACTGGTTGCAATTTTAGTTCAATATGTTGTAGAAAACTTAGTTAGAAGAAATAAAACTTCCTAAAAACCCTGTAATAGTAAAATCAATTGTTACATCAAAAATGGTAGAGCCACTATGCAAAAGAGAACACGGTATTGAAGTTATAGATGTATTAACTGGATTTAAAAATATTTGTGCATTACCTAACAGATGGGATACTACTTTTGAGAAAAATTATGTTATGGGATGAAGAAAGTATAGGAGATAACGTTGGTACATTCCTTAGAGATAAAGATGGTGTAACTATCGCAATGCTTTTAGTAGAAGCTGCAGCATATTACAAAGCACAAGGTGCAAAACATTAGTAGACGTAATGGAAGAATTTTTATCAAAAATACGGTTACTATATGGATAAAAACAATCTCAATAGTGTTAGATGGAGCAAGTGGAGCTAAACGTATTAAACGTATGATGGAAAAATATAGGAAATATTTGCTCGTGAGTTAGTAGGAAGTAGTGTAGTTAGTGTAAACAGATTATTTAGCACAAAAAGAATTTTCTTTAGAAACTGGTGAAGATAAAGACATTGATATAGACTGACGCAGTTAAATTTAGCTATAAAGATGAAACATGGTACACACTTCGTCCAAGTGGAACAGAACCAAAAATTAAATTATACGTTTATGTAAAAGGACAAAATAAAAAGAAGCACTAGATAGAAAAAAGTAGAAGAAAAAGTATTAGAGCTACTTTTATTCAATAGAATAATATTCTAAAATTATAAAAGCGTATTCATATAAAGAATACACTTTTTATTTATTTTGATAAGGAGATGAATTATAAAGATACACAAATAGAAAATCATTACACTATTTATGCAAGTCATATGAATAGGCACGATACATTGTTGGCGGACAAACATTATATTGGCGATGATGTAACAGGTTTAGTAATAAGAAAATATACACATTTACCATTTTCACAGCAAGTATAGATAGTTATCAATTTATAGATGTTGTGTACAAAAATGAAAGTTTAATAATAAAAGTTATATATATCAAAAGTAGGAAATAGAAGTGTAGAGCATTCTCAGGGCTAAGTGCATTTAACCACACAACAAGACAAACGCGTTTAGTAGGTTTGTCATTTTTCAACTCACTGTAAACACATTTTTAAAAGAAGCGTTACCTAAAGTAGAATATTCAGATGAAATATCTAAAATTTGTAAATAAAAGTTATATAGATAGAAAAAGAAGGTGTATCTATAAGAGACTTTGTAATAAAATATAAAGAATACTATAATAAATAAAGTTTTAATAAAACACTAGAATAATATCTAGTGTTTTATTTTTGAATTTTATAATATAAAAATATTGGCTAAAAACATTCAGTGTGGGTTATAATTTTAATATAACGTATAAGTAAAGAGCATGCTCATAAATCTTTTAAAATATTTTATTTTACTTTTAATATTATATAAATAATATATATATTTTAATACCAACACTAAAATGATAAAGAGTCAAAATATTATACAAAATATTATAGTCAAACTATAAAATTATTTTTCTTTGGTATTATTAAATAAAAATATTGTATAATTTGTGTGTCAATAACGGAAATGAAGGTGTAGGGATGAAACTATATAATTATTTAAAGTTATTGTTTTTATTCATTTTAATGCCTTTTTATTTTCTCTTGGTATAAATTTTATTTAGAAGATGATGATTTTTAATTTTATTTTGCAATTAGTATTGTTAGTTATATCTTCTTTATTTATTTTAATACATATGTACACAAAGCCTTCTAACGTATGTAGTTTGTGATGTAAAAGAAGTGACAAAAATATTTTGATTTTGATTATTTAACATTGTTGTCTATGCTTAGTCGCTAATATTTAAAACCAACTTTTATATTATGCTACTGCTACTTTTACTTTATACTTTTTAATGAAATTTTTGATTTTAGTTTTAAATCGTTTCCCACTATTTTTAGTTGGTGAAAGTTTATGCTATTTGTGGAAAGGATGGTTTATAGTAGTAAAGAAGAGTTAAAGCAGATTATATATACACAAAATGTTTGCAAGTTTGTGAGATTGGAATAATATTTTGATTGAAAAGAAAGTTATAACATTAAAACATATTGTGTATGAGTAAAGTAGAAAGTTTTAGTAAATGTTTAGTGTGAGTTATTATTTTAACATAGTGTATAACACTAATTTTATGTGATCAGCGATAAATACTACATTTTAAGTTTCTACTTTATTTTTATTTTAATACTGTGATGTATTGTGTAACAGTTTTAGTGACTTTATTTCTATATTTTATATAAATAAAATATTTTAAAATATATAACAGTATAATAATGTTGTAAATATATGTTGTAAATTAAGTTATTGAAAAATCAATATAGAACACATCAATAAAAACTTGAAAATTACATATATATAATTAGACATAGCTGGGCATAGCTTTTATTGTAATAATACAATATGGAGTAGAAATGAAATCAAAACACATCATATTAGAGTATATAAAAGGTCTTGCTATTGGTGAAGATTTCTGTTCGCATGTAGTAGCTAAAAAGAGTTAAAGGTAAGCGAGGTACTGCTTATCGTGCGATAAAAAGAATCAGAAAAATAAAGGTTTTGTTTCTTCTATTATTGAAAAGAGTGGAACAGTTAGAATTCAAAAAAAAGAAAAGAACAATATAGAAGTATCTTATAGCAATACGTAACA
>BNJT01003303.1_pt1 | contig 40020 bp, 63 predicted proteins | sample 8540491 | NCBI WGS metagenome assembly BNJT01 (sample SAMD00202455, study PRJDB9452) | human saliva metagenome | host: Homo sapiens | reverse complement strand
AGCGGGTGCTATCCTATGCAAGATTGTCCTTGCCAAGGTTTTTAGCGCGTTCAAAAATCTTCCTTAGTGAGAATCATCAGTACATAGCTATCGGAGTCAATATCCATGGCTGTCAAAACATGGTCTGTCCATAGAGTATTTACAACTTCGCTCCATTTGTAAATGCCTTCGTTCTCATCTAGACTGGCTTCGTCTATTTCCAAGGTTAAATCTGTATCCAATTTCTTAAGGGCAAAAAAATAAAATCCTCTTTTTCAGTTTTTCCAATCCAGCTCTACTGCCTTTTTTTATACAATAGGACTTCATAAAGGGTATACCATGCTTTTTTTCGATGGCCTCTATCGTTTTGGGCTGTACCTTTTTTTAGAAAAAAATTTTTTTGTATACTTTTCATCCCTTATCAAAAGTTCGGATAATTCAGCAAAGGCGGTCTGTAGCTTTTCATTATCACTTTCTAAAACTTCTGTGTAGGTTTGTCCTTCTGGAAGTAGTGATTTTTTGACAAATAATCGCATCATCTGCACAGTCTCATCGTAGCTTAAATCAGAAATACAATAAGTTTTACCATCAATTTTTTTAGATAGAGATCGACCAAATCGTCACTTCTGCCAACAACAGCCTTCATAGCGGTACACCCTTTTATAGCCTGTGGTGGGCGTATTTCTGTGTACATCATATAACCATCTCGCATGGCTTTAAGTGAGTTATCAATACCCACAATGTGAAAACCATGATGATTGGAAAGAGGGCTTTTTCATGTACCATTCTTCATAGGTGTTAAATAGAATTCTCTGAATGAAATTATAGAAACTCATCATATTCCCCCAATAATCATTTTTTTAGTCCCTAGTACACATTTGCTGGTCATCAAAAATTGGTGGTAGCAAAAAGTACTTATCTTCTATCTTAACTTGAGCATACAGTAAACCGTCTTTGTAGCAGTAGCCTTTAAAGCTCGGATAGCCCTTCAATCGCTTTTAGTACCTCATCAGGCAAAACACTAAAATCATAATCTCTTAATGCCCCTGCACCCACAAAGCGCCTGGTTCGGTAAGCCTTGATTTCTTTTTCATATTTTTTTTACAAAACGCCTCTGGCGCAGTTTCATAAAGTTCAACATCACCATCATCAAGGGCATAATATCGCTCATAACCTGCAATCCATGAAATATGGACACAGAGCAAGTGCTGGTCTATTTCCGGACAAAACCCTATCACAAAGAAAAGTTCTCTGTTGATACTTTGCTTTTCTATGTTTATTTTCTGTAGTAAAACACCCATGTCAATTTTCCTTATGTTAGCCTTGTCGTCTATTAACATTATCGAGGTATAACTGCTCCTGTTCTTCTGTAATCAACTGAGAAGATAACAAGTCCTCACAAAAACGCTCTCCTCTTTCTATTTCTTCAGCACAACCACTCCATAAGGCGAGTTGTATGATAGCAGAATCAAGTTTTTTTCATGACAAGGGCAGTATTGTGCCGTTGTTTGAATCAAGGTCATCAACTCATTTTGTATCTCATCATACCCAGCCATAATTTTTTCTGCCTCTTCTGAGGTATGCCAGTCCATCTTATCCAGTCTATCTGATTTCTGCTGAAGGAGCAGTAAGGCTTTGTCATAGGCGTTTAGGATTGGATTAAATGGTTGAGAAACTGTCATCTTCCCTTCATCAAATGAATCACCTCTTGTATAAACTTGCTCTGCCTTTTTCTTTCTGTACACCCTAATACCTTTTCTAAGGACAAGCACCAGTACAATAAATAATAGATAGCTATATTTAGGTAGTCCATATCTTACAGTTGCCTTTAACTGGACTTCTCCAGAAAGTGCTTGCATTTTTTTCTGGTCGATAAGTTCTCTTAGCCTATCAACATTGATTTGATCGGCATCTGATAATAACTCAGTCAATGCATCTTTATCCGTAATTTCAAACACCGTATCATTGACCAGTTGCTCATTACCTAAACTATCAAAATAATAATATTTCCCATTTTTAATCCAAATAGAGCCAAAAGTACCTAGACCAATATCTTTTTATTTTTTTCCAACCCTCTTTTTGGTCAAAATACACCACTTCTGTATTCTTTTGAATGTAATTTTTTTGCCCATTAGATTTGGTACGACTAAAGGTTTCAAAAGCATTGAGAAAAATACATATTTTCGTCATCACAAAATACCGTGTCGGTTAAATGCTTGATTTTTTTCCTTTAAAAACAGTTCTCCCCTATTTTTTTCTTGTTTCTTGGTTTTTTTGAATTGTAGAAATACACACCATCACGAGCAACAAATATTAAATTATAGCTATGCGCACTATTATTTCCGATAACTTCATAGGGTGCAGATTTTTTTCATCCAACCTATAGGTACCATGAAAAAAACTTCACCATTTTTTTCTATCATATAGGAAATCATCACCTTGACTGACGGAAACAAGAGTCAAGGCTCCTGTATTTTTTTAATTGGCAAAAGCGTATTTTTGATAATACACATTGGTTTGATCACAAAAAAATACTCTCCTGTTTCCGATACTGCCTTTAGGGTCTCTTTATCAGCATTTTCAAGTGCTTTACCCTTATAATAAATCTGTGTGCCATCTGTTGCAAAAAATATCATAGAATTAAATGGTTTAATGGTTTTTTTCTGTGTCCAGTTTTTTTGATAGGGATAAATATAGGCCTGCGGTTTCTTATCCTTAGAAAAAAAGTATATTGTATGATTTGAAACGCTTCCATAAGGACTGAAAGGTCAGGATTTCTCTCTGAAAGCACCGAGCAAAAAAATAACTATTCTTGCCATCACTATAGTAACCCTTGCCAATTGCACGCACTGATTTAGGGTCTAAATCCTTAATTTTCGTATTACCAAAGTAAACATCATGTTTATCCACACCAACATGAGTATCATAATACTCACCAGGATTGAGTAATCTAAATGTACTGAGGTCTGCATCTTCTACGAGGTAATAACCACCACTTGGAATTAGTGCGTAGAGCTTTCCATCATACTCATAAAAATATGCTATTGCCAAATCTTTTTCCCCTCAAATTCAATCGCTGTATAATTATCATCACTATGGAGCATAGTGTAAAAAAAGCATTAGAAATACTGCAAAAAAACAATACTATGCTAGTGATTCTAAGTAATAGCCATTTTTTTCTATTTTCGTCCAAGATTATCTTTCCTTTCCATAATGATTTTTTTATGCTTTAGCTATGAGCTAGCCTTTAGAAGTCAACGGTAAAAATCACTTGAAGCTTTTTCTTTGAGTGCATTTTCATAAAACTCAAGAATCCCTTCACACCATCCCAAAGTATGCTCTAGTCCCTCATCATTTTTATAGGGAAAGTCCTCATCTTGAATCTGCCAAAAATTTTTTTCAATCAGTTCTTGTAAAGGATTTTGGCGAAGATAAGCCACAATTTCACCAACATCTTCATAAGATTTTAAGGTTATCATCTCATCCTCTGTTTTTTTATGAGTATCTCACCACCAAAGATAATATTCGTCGGAACACTATTCTCCTCACACCATACACCATTTCCTAGACAATACTGGATACCTTCCCAAGCCTTGTCTAATTCACAGCTCCGCACACTGCCAAATAACGCCTCTTCTATTTCTTCCAACATATAGTCATACCTTTCTTCACTTGGTACTTTGCAAAGCTTTTGAACCGCCTCTTCCTCTAAGGCATACAACATCCCTAATCTTGCCATATTCTCTCTCCTCTAGCCATCCTACTTCAAATCGCACTACTTATGCCAGCTCTACATCTAAAAATCTGAATCGCCTTGCCTTTCTCATCCACAAAAAAAGCGCAATATAGTCAATACCATCTCGCTTAACCTGTTTCCAAGGGATGGAGTCTCCATTTACCAAGGTTACCATATCACGCTCATCTATATCAAAACTATCTTTTTCATCCTCATAGTCAATACTGTAGCCGAGCGTCAAGAGAAGCTTGGAAACTGGCATTTCATAGGGCTTAAGCGAACGATTTTCTAAGGCTACCAAATCATGTTCATCACAAAACATATTGTTATAACCATGTCGCCCACCATCAAAAAAATAACAAAGTTCTCGCCAGTGTCTCTATCATGTGCCACCACTAGCGCCGGCGCCTCATCACTATCTACAATATAAGGTTGCGCCTCACCTGTTATGGTAAATAGCTCCCCATAGTACCATACTTCAAGCCATTCATTGCCAGTCGTCGAACATAGGCTTATCGTGGCGCTTGCTTCCTCTAGACTAGCCTTGATATGACCCTCTAACCAAGTGGGATATTGCTCTATTTTTCATGTTTTTTTATGCTCCTTATCGTATCATTAATGCCAAGCTATTGAGTTTATCGAGGTGGTTTACTTGATAGCCTCAACCACCTCAAAATATTTTTCAAAATGGCGATAAACCTTCATCTCCTCATCTGAGCCATCATAGAGTACCAAAGTGCGCTTTTCTTTTTTCTCGTTGATAAAGACGAAATGATATTCACCAAAAATATGCCAATAGCCCTCTATCCACTAAAGTCCACAACTCGCCCTCTTTAAGGGTAAATAAGGCTTTTTTGATGCGATACGTTTTGCCAACTTCTAGTGTCATTTCACACCCTCCTATCAAACACACCTTATCAACTACCACTTAATCCAGTCAATCATCACCCTCATAAATGTATTTGCGAAGGATTTTCTTGGTTTTTCTCCACAGGTAGTGGTGCATTTTCTTTACTAAAGTATTCAATACCCACGACCTCTACCACTACTTCATGATTATCTCGGCCTGCTGGAACAATGACAAAATCTCCAACTGCTATACCCTCATCATCTGTTAGATAATAATAATGCTTATAGCCCTCTATCGAAGATAACACTGCAAAAAAATGTAATCCGATTGACGGCGTTTTTGCTTGACCATAAACAAAGGGATCAAAAAAATCTCTCCTCTATCATAAAGATGAACAAAAAGAATCTACTGTTTCTATAAACGCTGAAAAATCATCTGGAAGACCATTTTTATCATAGCTCCCCTCGATGTGATATGTACCCAGAATCCTGGACACATGTTATGAACTAAGCGGAAGACAAGGATGCTAACCTGTATTTTACAGGTGGCATCCATTTTGTTTTTTTCTCTGTATTCTTTCATTGTTGTAATAACTTATGTATTCATCTAATGCTCTTGAAAAAGCTATCAAATGAAAACATATTCTTTCTCACACCCATAGTACATCTCATTCTTTAGTCGACCAAAGAAGGTTTCCATAATGCAATTGTCTATGCAATTACCACGTCTAGACATTGATTGGATAATTCCTCTGTTTTTCAGTTCTTGGCGATAGTACATATGTTGATATTGCCATCCTTGATCTGAATGAAATATTAATCCTGTAAGTGATTTAAACTTCTTAAATGCTTTATCTAGCATTCTCTTGATTTGATTTAGGTTTGGACTCACTGACAAACCATATGAAATAACTTCATTTGTGTACATATCAATTATCGGAGAGAGGTAGCACTTTCCCCACGAAAAACTTAAACTGGGATACATCTGTTGTCCACTTCTGAAGTGGTGCCGTTGCTGTAAAGTCTCTATTTATTATGTTTTGCTACAACTTTACCAACTTCCCCTTGAATGAATGGTATTTTTTTCCTTAGGTCTTTTACCTTGCAATCCAAGTATGTGCATAATGCGTTGTACTCTTTTTGTGATTAACACTATTTCCACGTCTTAAGAGTTCTCTATGCACTCTCCTGACGCCATACCTACCTTTGTGCTGGTTAAATATTTTCTTGATTTCCTCAGTAAGTTCAGCATTTCTAAAACCTATAGTGTCAACTTTACTGATTTCATAGTAGTAAGTTGATTTTGGCATCTTTAAGCCCTTAAGTAGGTGCTTTAATTGGTATCCTTCTTCTCTGAGTTCTTTGATAATCGCTGCTTTTTTTCGCCTTGAGTTGCGCAGCCCATCTTTCTTGCCTCAAGGCGATCCTTTTTTTACTACTTCAATCTCTGCTTTCATTGTCTCAACTTCTGCTCTTAGTCTAATTAACTCTTCGCGTTCTGATTCACTTAAAGGCTTAGGCTCAATAGTTTTCTTTTTTTCATATCAGTTTTATTGCTCTTTCGACCTTTCTGTTTATTTACAAGCCCATTGTAACCTAATTCTTTGTATTTGCGAACCCAAGTATATAACAGTCCATGACTAATACCTACAGAAATAGCAACTGATTTGTTGGATTGTCCTGCTAGAACTCTTGCAACCAATTCATATTTCATCTCAGGGCTCCACACTTTGTTGTTCCCTAAATGCTTTAAGCCATCTGCTCCATTTTGTTCTTCAATGCGAGACCATTCTCGGATCATATGGCGAAAGTTTGTTGTTTTTATTCCTTTTGGTGTTTCAACCCAGATTCCTTGTCGATAAAATTCGATACACTCTAACTTATACTCATGACTATATCGCATAAAAATACCCTCCTTACTGGCTGTCCAGTAAAGAGGGTACATATCAATGATACGTTGTGGTTTTTTCTCGTAGTCTATTGTAATTTTATATTTTTGTATTTCATTTGATGTATCAATCACATCACTGGGATCGCCTTCAATATTGGTGAAGAGGTCTTGTACATCAATCTCTTCTAGTAAACTTTCAATACCGTCCGCAAGCTCATATCTATGAAAAATATTATAGCCTGTCCCAATATTTTTTTGAATATGTTCAAGGGTCGCCGTCGCCCTATCAATCATCAGATGCTCATTATACTCCCATACTGGAGCATCTGATTTGTACCCTTCTACCCTCGTTTTTTGCTCAATCATCCTCATCCTCTGATAATCCAGTGTCAGCCTAGTGATAGCATCTAGCTCGATATGACCATCAAATACATACAAGCCATCTATCCAAACCGTATGACGCACAAGATCTGACAAATCTATCCCTTTATACTCAAAATTGGCACATAGTGCGCCACGAAATCTATAGGTCTTCCCCTCTGTATTGGTCAGCTCCAATATCCAATTACCAGTTTCTAAAGCAAACACTTCATCATAAGGCTTACTAAAAATACGCTGTAAATGCGTCAAATAAACGCTCTAGCGCCATTTTTTTTGAATCTTGAACTTCTTTTTTTCGTGTCGTTTCATAAAAGTTGCTTTTTTTCTGAAACTATAGCCTAAAAAAACCACACCCATCCTTCATGATCAATAATAAGGTGTTGCTTTTCCTCCTCATCTACCCCTACCATAGGTTGCCTAGGAATCTCATCTGATAAAATAGCAAGTTCTTTTAAGGTACCTTGAAAGACAAAAGGATTCTCCCCAGAAAGCACTGCCAGTCGACTAAGTGCCAAGATAAACCACCAGCGATTTTTCTTGTGCCAAAGTCTCTTCTCTAATATACGCTTGATGACTAAAAATACCTGCATTGTGCATAAATCGCAGACCCAAGTAAGGCAATATCTGTGATAGCATCAATGATTTGATCCAAAATCTTATAATCATTGCTTGCTTGACCATATTTTTCAGAAAAGACATGAGCATCCTCCCACTTAAATCCAAGTCTAGCACAATCATTCGCCATAGTGTGATTACCTATCGCTATAGGATTGATGCTTGGATCACGAAACTTATCAGCCCATTTGATGGCAAAATCATGTATTTGCCTTAGTTCAGTCACAGTAATACCCACCCTTTCTAGTCTCATCATCCTTACTTACATACATGAATCTCTTCTGTGATACAGATAATTAATACCATCTAGATAAGAATAAGTCGCTACAAAGAAATCTGCAAGCTTTTATCTCAATAGCTTAGCCTATCTATTCTTGTCATAGTATTAAAAAGACAAAAAAGCCTACCGAGGATTTCTCCCCAATAGACTTAGAATAATAAACACCTATGTTTTAATGCTTAATTTGATAGATAGGATATGACATAATGCATCTGCTCCGGAACAGGGAAATTGATTGCTTGCAGTTCAAATTCTCCACCTAATCCATCACTCATTGCCGTCTGATGAAAAATGTGCTAAGGCGATACCAAGATCCAAGTGTTTTATCTTTTTTTCATATCATCGCCTATACTGCTCTTGTAATGACAAAAAGAAATGATAATACTTGCCTTCCTTAACAACTGCCCAAGGTTGAGCATTGGTTGCACTAGGGGCTAATCTCAGCATTTCAAGCGCCAGCTCATACTCTCCGGCATCTGCTTGAGTCATTGGTTTGGTAAAATCTTGCAGATAAAAACAACTGATCCCATGCTTTTCTTTTCTTTGACCCAAGACCAACTCTTGTCACTTTTTTTCAAGAAGTGAGCGTTTTTTTTAGATGGATAACCAATGGGACAAATGCATGGAAATAAGTCATCCTCACGTATTTCCATGGCATCTTCAAAAATTTTTTTCTGCTAAATGTCGCTGCTAGCCATACGGTGCCTATCCCCATATCAGTAGCATACAATACTAAATTTTTCAAATTGATAGCCCACTGCCTCCATAGCAAAGGGCTCATCTTTTTACAGTCACTGCCAGAAAGTCTTTGGCACCTTTAATGGTACCATAGGTGCCAAGTTTGACATTGTCTGCACCAGAATTTTTGCTGATATACTGCACCCTAACATTGACATCAAATGGATTGGTTAGACCATTATTAAAATCCATGAGTTTATTTTTTTATCTTCTACCGTTAATGCCTTTTTCCTCAAAACTGCGTACACTAACACGTTTTTTTTATCGCTTCTTTTACCTCAAAAGGCAATTGACTAACTGCTTGAAATGCCATCTTTATCCTTTCCTCAAATCAATACTTGACTATAGTTTCACTTATTTATTTTCTTATATTGTAATAATGGTTTTACCTTTAGAGCGTCCATTGGCAACCTTATCTAAGGCATGATTAACTTCTTCAAAGGTGTAAACAGTATCTATCGATGGTTTTGATTTGTAAGGTTTCAAAAAAATATCAGCAACTTCCTGTAGCTGTTTTCCATTTGATTCTACAAAGATAAAATCATAAGAAACGCCATACTGACTTGCCAACTGATCAAACTTACGCCCAGCAAACCCTAGTACAAACTGTTTCCATTTTGGTAAGTTCATTCTCTTGGCAAAGGCACCATTTGGCATTGCCCTTAAAGAAACCAGCTTGCCTCCTTTTTTTAAGAATTTTCATTTGTTTTTCAGTTTCATTGCCGCCAAGCGTATCAAGTACGTAATCCACATCCGCTAATACTTTGGTATAATCCTCTGTTTTATAATCAATAAATTGACTTGCGCCAAGATCTAAAAACCCTATCTTTGTTTTCTGCACTTCCATTTGTAATCACCTTAAGCCCTCTTGCTTTAGCAATAGGAATTGCCATCGCACCAACACTACCTGTTCCACCAGAAATAAAGATTGTCTTACCACTTTCTGCCTTCATTAACTCAAGGGCTTGCATGATGGTAAGCGCTGTTAGTGGTACGGCTGCCGCTTCTATATCCGAAAGATAGTCCGGTACCTTAGCAAGTGCATTTTCATCTACAGCTACATATTCTGCAAAAGCACCTATTTTTATCCAACAGTAGTCTTGCAAAAAAACACGATCATTTACCTTAAACTTTGAAACAACATCCCCAACTTTTTTTCAACAATGCCTACAAACTCATTACCAGCAACAAGAGGTAATTGGTATGGCACAATTATTTTCACTTCACCACGAGAAATCATATTATCCAGTGGATTCACCCCTGCTGCTCGTACACGTATAAGGACATCATTTTTTTCCCACTGTTGGTCGTTCTATGTTAGCCATTTTTACTGAAATATTGTTTTTTTATTATATTGTTCTACTTGTGCGGCTCTCATATTTTTTTCTCCTAATTCTTCTTTTTGGTTATGAAGCTTGTACATATCTTCAATTAAAGACTGAAGTGTCTTATGCTTTTAAATTTAAAAATCAACTGTCTCTCTGACGCTTCAAATATTGGTTGCAAAGCTTTTTTTAATATTCTCTCCTACAGGGCATTCTTGATTTGCTGTGTTATGAATATGAAGTAATTCTTTTTCTGGATAGATAGAAAAATACACTTTATCTAAAGTCAACTCATTGGCTTTTACCTTTAGCACCATTCCTTTTTTGCCTTGTTGACTCTCAATCATATCAGCCTCTTTTTAACAAAGTAATAATTTTTTTCTAATGTGACTGGCATTGGTTCCCACACTTGTGGCTAAAAAGTTCTGAGGTCACCACACCAGTTGCTTCTGCGATATATACTAAAATATGAAGTGCAATTGAAAATTTTGTGTCCATAATCAATCTCCTATCAAGACTATAGTGGTATTATAACATGTACTTGTATCAAACACAAGTACATGTATGTTTTCAATAAAAAAACTGAAGCCCAATCCCACTCAGGAACTGCCTTCAGTTTTTTTGAATAATTTAATACTGCTATTTGCTCATCGTCTTTATTTTTTTAGTTTATAAACGTTATACCTCATCTTCTTCTAACACTCTAAAATTATCAATATGATAGCCAAAATAGCATTTTCCTGATTGACCGATAAAAATACCATGCTCTGGCATATTAGAAATTTTACCTAGATAAATCATGGGCAAATCATCAGAAAAAAAGGATAGTCCACTGCTACTTCATCTTTTAGGGTGACCAAAAGCTTTTTTTCTTGTATCATCGTTGTCTCCATTTTGTACAAGCTAATAAACCTCATAAATCAGCTCGCCATCTCCTTGAAATTTATCATCAAATTTTACCAAAACATATAAGTCTCCCGCAGGTGACTCTCCTACATGATAGCCTAGCGCAAAGGCGCCATAACAGTCACTCTTATCAAAGATCACATCTGTAAGTGCTAATTTTTGGCGATCATCACCACAACATTGTGCTTGGATAAGATGCTTTGCCCTTTGGTTTAATTTATTGATTTCGCTTGCTAGTTTCTTCATGAAACTATCTGACATACTATTAATTTCTTCCTCGCCATATCCAGTGAAAGAAAAAAATGTAAATCCTTTTCAAATTGATGACTGACAAAATAACTGCCTCCGATAGTATCTGTCCAATTTTCTCCATGCCACAAGGCAAGTAAGGCTTCCTTTGTCATCACTACACCTACCTAGGCTCTATTTTTGCATCACTTTGTATAATCGTAATAATATACCTTTACTCTTTTTTTCTTAACTGTCTTCTCATGTCAATAATCTCATCTTTTTACTCTCTTGGATTGTCCTACGAAGAAAGCTTTATTTCTACCCTCTATCATCTCTAATTCGATATGGTACCGATCACCATTAGAATTTCTACCATTTATCAAATGAATGTTCACTTGATCAATATTTTTTTCAAGAGAATCTTTCGCTTGCCAGGCACAATACCACTATGAATGTAGAAAAAAACCATCTTTAATTTCATAGGGGTGACCAAAAAAACGACCACCACTTTGAAGTGTAATCGACAGCCTACGACAAAAAAATTAGCATTGTTATTACTGCAATAATACCCATAGGTATGTATATAACGTCATAAGCGAGTATATCTTCCATCCCTACTAAGAAATAATGTAACATTATTTTTTTACCACCTAAAAATCTACAATAATTTTTGTTTAAAAATCAGATTCTTTTTCTAGCCTATAAACGTATGTTTATAACTCTAATTTCAAAGACTCTCCTTCTAAGTAGACAGCTTTTTGAGACTGTTATTTTTAATCTTCTCCTCCTCGCTAAAAACCAATGGTTTCACCATCACTTAGAATGACATCTTCACTTAAAAATATAGTCTAGGATTGAGAGGAGAAAGTCATATAGCTCACTAGCAGCCTTAGCCGAATTTATAATTTCTATCTCAGCTTTACCAAATTCTTTTCATCCCATAAGTATAGAGGTTTCGCTTCTCACCATCATTTACAATGCCTATATAGACCCAAAGTGAAATTGGTAAGCTATCCTCTTTCATCAATTCTGCAAAATTAATATAAAGATTTTTTTAGGTAGTAGCAAGGTGGCAGCACCTTGGTAAATACCTATAGCATTTTCACTGGTGCGCAAAAATAGAGGCATTGACCTTAGAAAGTATCGAATAGCTTTTTTTAAAGGTTTCTCACTGCCAGACAGCACGGAAACGATAGCGTGCATGGTATGTGCCTCCACCTCTTGGGCTACCCCATCCCATAGATAAGCATAATCATACAAAGGCTCAAGCTCCTCAGCAGGTATTGGCAAGGGCATCAGCGCCAAAGCCACAAGCTCACCGTCGATGACAAAGGTCGCTGTTGCACTATCTCCCTCTATAGCTTTGACCTCAAGTCCCCAATATGACTTTTAAATCCTCTATAACATCACTCAAGACATAGGCTTGCTCACCTTTAAATAACGGCATAGATAAAAATCACATTGCCCTTGTGTGCTGTCTTTTCTGATTTCTTGCCAATTAAATTTTTTTAAAAAATCCCATCTTGCTCTCCTTTTCTATCGTACAATACTTTGTCTTGAATTTTTATCTATACTTTGGTTATAAATTCTAATCTATGCGATTATTAAGAGGGATTAGTCACTCTATCAATCAAGATTTTTCATCTCTATTGCCCTTTTTCATCAAAAGTTCTTTTTTTAGTGCTTTTTCAGTAGCTATTATAATTACCACAAAACTCATCATTTGCACTAGCGTCACAACCAGTCCCATCCATCCAATGATTGTAGTGGATTGGTTGATAAAAAATGGCATAATCACAAACGACAACATCAGTGAAGGGAAAAAACATATATAAGGAGAGTTTTTGCACAATAGTTTTGTGAAAAAAATCCCATGTCTCTTGATCTTTCATGGATAATGTTGTTCTGTATCCACTTGTCGTATTAATTTCTTTTAAATTTAGGACAGATATACCACATTAATAGTAGTGTAAAAGGTATTAATAAAGTTACTAGAAACACATCTAGCCAAAATCCCATAAGCGACACCTCTATAAATCTTTGTCAACTATCCATCAAATCGCTTGACTACTTTTTTACTATATTACAGTATAAAACTAGCACTCTAACAACACTAACATATCTTGATAGCTTCAAAAATTTTCCCCATCCTTAACTTTCTCATTCTTTTACCTTATTCTTTCGCCTAATTATAACCTATTTTTAGGCGATTATTTTGTTACTATGTTCAAGCACACCATTCTCTTTTTAATGATGGCTACCTAATAGAGCTTTCCCTTACTTGCTTGAAATTTTTGGGATTGTATCAAAGGCAGTTTTACCACTCACCTGAACCAAGGTACTCAAAGCGCCCATCAATTCATTTCTTTTTTCTTTTGGGAGCTTGACCAAGCCCTTTAACATAATTCTAGTGTTCTTAAATAAGCTCTCACTAAACTCCTCAAAAGTTTCTGCTTCTGTCTCTTCAATCATCGAAAAACACCGTTGATACTACTGATTGTCTTGTTTCATCATCAATTTTTTTCTAGCCAAGAGCCTAATGACACTTTGACAAAATTGCTAAAGGCATCCAATTCATCGACTACAAACTTATCTTTTGTCACTTCCCAAGTCATGGCATCATGCTGAAATAGACCACTTGCATTGCTTTTGATGATTTTCTCTTCACCATTATTGGAAAGCAATTGACCTATGATTGAAGTTTGTGGCATGATATTGCATATTTTTGGCACAATCTCTTGATATTCTCTAGAATTTATGATGTCTTCTCTAAAGCCTGGGCCATCATTATTGTAGACTTTGGTAATACGCGCTTTTTACAATCTCATCACAAAAAGGCTGAGGGCATATATCGCAAAATTGCCACCTTTGGAATGTCCACCTATGATTAAGTCCCCTTCTAAAAGATTTGACACATGATTTAAGTAGTCCACCGCTTCTTTAGAGCCTTCTGTTTCTGGCATGAAACTCATGAGAAAATCCTCTTTCCAGCCTGTTATCGTACTATCTGTGCCACGAAAAGAAATGTAATTGGTGCCATCAGGTAGGACAAAGGTCACTGCTGCAAACTGTTTGATTTTTTCTTTATCAAGGTCATCTGTATAATGTACAATCCTCGTATCTTTGAAACGTTCCCCCAAAACCATTTCCTCAAGGAGTAAGGGTATCCTTTTTAAAAATTGCCTACTTTCCCTTATTTCTTCGAAAGAATATTTTTTACAAAAACGCTCAAAAACTTCTTCAAGTGTATAGGTTGTATTTTGCTTAGAAAACAATTCCCCAAAAATCCATATAGGATAAACACGACAATATCACGTTATCAATATCATTAAATGATGCCACTGAGAAAGTGACATCATTTCTCCATTTCAAATAATCCAATAAGACCATATTAGTTCACCCTTTTAAATCATGCCTTACCTTTGACTATACCCTGTACACTAATTCTTCATAATAATGGAAATATTCTACTTTTATGACCTTGTTTATAATGTCTATTTCCAATTTCTTATATTATACTGTTTGATAGAATAACACAAATGATATAGACATAATCATCAAAAAAGCTTCTTTATCTCTTTTTCTTATTAGTACAACCAAAAATAAAAAGCTTATCCACTCTACCCATACATTACAATGGTAGCTATGTAATAAGCTTTTTTATACCTAAGCGACTTGATACAAGTCAGGCGTTATTTTGTTAATTCTTTAGCTTCAATGATTTTTCCAACAATCATATAATGCGCTTCCCAAGCATCTTCTGTGCCATCTGGGGTAACATTGGGATATTTTTTTGGCTGCCCTGCATAATATGCTTTTTATCTCATCTGCCAAATCATCCTTGCTAAATTGGTGCATATATAATTTATGACAAAGAAATGTTAACTTTGCTTCCTCATAAGTCACACCTTCGCCCAGAGCAACTGGTGTTAATTTCGCACCAAGTGCTTTATTTTCCTCACGCCCTGAGTGGGAACCCATATACCCTAATGCGCCTTTATAGTCCTTGTCATAGAAGCTAACCGTAAAGGTATCATACTTCTTTAATAATTCACTGGTGTATCGTGCAGGGTGAATATACATCGTTGCAATAAAACCACCTGTCCCTGCATGCGCCCAAATATTTCCAAGACTGCCCCAAGATACTGTACAGGAATTATACTCAGATTCATTTCCAGCCGTCACAAGCGCCCAATCCTTATCAAACATTTCAAATATCTTATAGTCTTTCTCTTTGAAATTTGCCATCTCATTTACCTCCACAAATTCTGATTTCTGTCTTAAAAGCTAAGATATTATTCAATCTAGCAAATGTCATAAGCCAATATATCTCTACTATGCTCCCTACTACAGATGCTACTATAAAAATTATGATTACTATTTTTTTTATCCATAAATGCCCTTGTGCTTGTTCAATAGGAAAAGTACAAACTAACACAATAGAAAGAAACTAAGCTAACAATATTACTATCACCCAAACGAATGTAACAACAATGCTCCATGCACTTATAAACCATTTTTCCAGTAGGGCGATTAATTAAAAATGAACTATGGCATTATATTGATGAGATATAAAAACTATATTGCCAATATATAACTATTTAAGTGTGTAGCGTCCATAAAAAAATAGACCTAAAATAACAATCATAATTATCGGGAGAATTAGACGCCCTATTGAAATTTTCCAGCTCGACAAGCTGGTTTTTAAGCTTTAGTTATCGGAATCCAAAGTTCCATTTTGTAGTCTTTGCTGTGCATATCACCTTCATAGTAATATTCAAAGTCAGGTTTTCCTGAATGAATATAGCCATGCTCAGGGAAGAATACTTCCATTGCATATTTCCACCCGTTATGAATGCACTCCGGAACACTTCCTACTAATTCTACAACTGCATACTCTGCTTCTTCCACTTCCAAAACATCTAAGCCCATACTTGTGGCTTTATCTACATCATTAACGATATAACCAGCCATATAATTTATTGTGCTTGGATTTTCCACATCATGGCAAACGCCCATACTTTGATCGCTTCCCAAACTTGCAAGTTCATCGTGGCTATATTTTTTATATAGCTTATTCCATACACTCGGACATAATGATGAATTGATGCTTTGTTCATTTACCCCTGCAACTGTAAATGCTTGTTTCTTTTGAATTGTAATGTTCATGCTTCTTCCTCCTCTTACACTTAGTGCTAACTGCACTCGTGATACTAATTTGAATGGTTTTCCATTTCTTACCTCAGAAGGAGTAAATCCATGAAAATTTTTAAAAGCTGTTCCAAATGAATCTGATGACTCATATCCAAATTTGAAAGCAACATCAATAATTTTTTCATCCGTATTTCTTAATATAACGGCTGCTTCCGTCAATCTTCTGCTTCTTAAATATTCTGAAAGCGTTGTTTCAGTCAGAATAGAAAACAAGCGACTGAACATTGAATACGAATATCCGGATAACTGAGTTACTTTCTTTTCATCAATTTCATCATCAAGAACTGTTTCAAGATAATCAATCGTATCGTTAAACGACTTGATAATATTCATTTCGATTCCCCCTTTCCTTCAGTCTATTTTAGTATAGAGGAAGATTTCTTTTCTTACCCTACAATATCCGTACAAGTTTTTATAGGTCTCATTTCATAGAAATTTATACCTTGCTAAATTCAACAAATTCTAATTTATAGTATATTTATCACATGTAGTAATCTTTATCTTACTTATCCTAAATAGATATAGCTAGATTATTCCTCTTCATATAGCTTTTTCTTCACTATATTCCTTGCATCTTCTCTATAACACCCCTTAGCTAATGCCATCTCATTTATTCCCTATGCTTTACCTTATTAACGATTAATATAAGGATAGAAATCGTTAAAAAAATAAACCTGTGTAGTTTATAAAAAAATATCTTTATAGGCACTTTTTGCCAGTGGCTCAATAAACTGAGTTAACCAAACGACAAAAAAGGCACACCCTAAAGTCATGATATAGACAACTAGCGTCCTAAGCATGACATTTTTAATTGGAAGATGTTTCGCCAGTTCATAGACAAGCACACCAATAAGGACAATCAAGGCTCTTGTGATTTCATGCCAATTGCCACTTGGATCATCTCTTATTCCTAAAAAAACAAATAAATGACACTACTAACAATCGTTGTGATGGTATAAATGATGCTATAGATAATTATGCTTTCTTTTTAGCCAATTTTCCTATTGTTTTTCTCCATATCATTTCCTCCATAAAGCTTCATGTCCAAATCCTACTAAAAAAATCCTTTAATTCATCAAATAAATTCAACAGTTTTTTTCTTTATCAACATCAAAAATCATCTGGTATCAAGACTAATATTTCATCAAAGAGCCATATAAATAGTGTCTCGCTCAACCGTATAAATAAAAACAGTGACGTTTATCCATCTTATTGAAACCTTCCGTATACACCCTTACCAAAGCTTCCACACCTTGCATAAGGTCATGACTTGAATCTTCTACCAGTTTGACTATCCCTGCTCTAGTCTTTCGATACAAGGTTGCTGCTTTCTTGGCATTCGCTGCTGAAATGCCCTCCTGCCCATCCCATGAGCGAAATGGATTATCCAAGTTTTTGTGCGAGCCATTCGTTTTTTTCTCGGCTTTTGTAATCCAAAGATCAAGACCTTCTGCCTTACGCTTTTTATAAAAGTTTCTTGGTGATTTTAGCAGCGTCTTCGGGCAAGCTATTCATCCAAAGCATACGCAATTTTGGTAAACTTTCAGGCTTTGGAATAGCCTCTGCCGTAAAAGCCAAACAAATCCACCGTTGTAAAAAACTTCTAGGTTGTTAAACTCTGCCAACTTCTCAAACTGAACAAGGTTGCCCGGTTTGCCCCATAGTCTCAATTCCCTAAGCTTTGGATAAGACTCAAAAAAACTTCAGCGAGATCAAGTGCTGTTACACGCATAAAAATGTAATCTGCCCAAATCATCCAAGCCTTGTAACTGAGGGATAGAGCTATCCGTTTGTAAAAAGCAAGATGTCTCCACCATCACGTGCCTGTATTTTTGCAATCTTCCTTGACCTCACCTAATAAAAATCAGTTTCTCTAAATCATCATTTAAGATAACTTCCTCTACACCTGTCATATCAAGAGAAAGTCTAAGCAGAGAAGTATGGGAAAAAAATCCAATTTTGTCTGCCCATGGTTCTCAAGAACCATCTCTGTGATAAAAAGGCGTAGACTCCAAATAGTCATATAAATTTTTTTGTGCCATTTTTTTAATGTCAAGTTTGATAAGCAGGGAAACACCTTTAGTGCAAGGGCATCTTCAAAAGGTGTCCACTCATCGTTTAAATTATGTTTGGAGAGTCTACATTGCTCTCCTTCAAACATGACCTTTTCCTCGCTAACATCCGCCGCCTTAAATGCCTCTCTTTGGGATGCAGGTATTGTCTGCCATTTTAGTTGTCTATAAACGTCATAACCATTGCCCCACGACATAGTATAGGAATTTGTACTTTCAGTGGTTAAGGGCGTAATATTGCCAATAAAAAAATATAATTTAATGGTACATTACTATCAACATTTTTCCAGATGTAGCCCTCCGTTCCAATACATAAAATCCTTATAGAGTGGCTTGACTAAAAGCTAATTCCTCTTCTTTAAGAGGTGCATCTCCCGACCAATCCAAGGAAAGAAGAACAGCCCTCTTCCCTTTATCATCATCTTCTACCTTTGTAATCTGACAAGCTGTATATTGTTTTTAGATAGGAATTATACACACAGTACACATCGCCAGCCTTTGCAATCATATCAAAGTCTCCTTATATTTTATAAAAAAACGCAACGAGCAATATAACTTTTTTTCTTAGAAAGTATTTTTATAATAGTGTACCATATTTCCACGCAATCTTTAAACTTCTTCACCTATACGATATCATTTCAGTCTTTTTGCAATCTGAAAGTAACGCATAAAAATACACCTCAAAAAGTGAGTATAAGCTCTAACTTTTGGAGGTGTATTCACTAAATAATAATTATTTATCATATTTTTCGCTAGCATTCATCAATAAAGCATATAAAAAAATCGTAATATGGCTTTACTTTTGCCAATTTCATCAATTCATCTATCGGAATACGTTTGGGATATTTTCCCTTGGTCAAAAATATCGTTCAGATACTTGTTATCCAAAATCATATCCTCACGAATCAATGCCCAGTTACACCATTTACGATAAAAATACCTTAAAGGTCAAAAAAATTCAAGTATTGGCCCAATCACCGGTGTCGTCAGTCCAAAAAGCTTCTGTATGAGAAAAAAATGACAGCTACTTTCTGTACGCTTTCCTTCAAATGTGATGAAGGCAGTTTTTCTTTGTGCTTTGAAAAGGCAATACGAAAGTGATCGCTGTCTTGTTCACATTCAGTAATATAGCCAGTGACATTATAATCCAGACCACCAACAATTTCTCGAAAGCGAACCTTCATCCCCTTTTTGATAACCACCGTCATACAGTTCGCATTCTGTATGATATGGACTCCATTTCACAAATTCTTCTTCAAAGTTGTTTGCCCATGCTTCCATCCGCTCATAAGGTGCTTTTAATCTCAATCTGTTCGTTTAATATAATCATGAGTTGCCTCCTATGTGCTGTTCTTTTTTTGATTGTAAGCTTTACATTCAATCTTCTCATCAAAAAAATACTGACTGCTTCTGATGGACTCAATGTCATTTTGATTATTCTGATGCCTTAAAATTGTATATCGGTTTCAAGACCTCAATAATCTCCACAGATTCACCTATAACATTAATGATGTCTTCCAAAGACTTATACGCCATAGGCGCTTCGTCCAAGGTTGCTTGAGTTACCGATGTCGTGTATATCCCCTTCATCGTTTCTTGATAGTCCTTCATGGTCAGCGCCTGTTTGGCCTTCATCCTTGACATCACTCGTCCTGCCCCATGTGGCGCTGAATAGTTCCATTCAGAATTACCCTTTCCAACTGCAAGAATACTGCCATCTCGCATATTGATTGGAATCAAGACCTTTTCACCCTCATGAGCTGCGATGGCACCTTTTCTGATAATCATCTCCTTGGTATCAATATAGTTGTGTATGGTATGAAAAGCATCTGTACCATTTATCCCAAGTCTTTTAAGAATGATACTCGCCATAATCTCACGATTTCGTCTGGCAAACTGCTGACATAGTTCTATATCATGAAGATAGTCTTCAAAAGGCTCGCCACTTAAGTCGCATAAATCTTCTGGAATATCAGGCACCTCGTTTTCCTTTTTCTTTTTCAGCTCAGCAAGTGCATCTTCTATCTCAGATTCTCTCCCCTGTGCTTTCAGTCTCTCAATAATGGACTCCCTGGACTCAAAAATACTTACCAATCCCCTTATGCTGATTGATAGCCATTTCTTGGTATAATTCAGCTACCTGTTTTCCCAAGATTTCTGCTTCCACTGTGAATCACAAGGTATTTTGTCCCATCACTTGAAACCTCAACTTCAATAAAATGATTCCCTCCGCCAAGGGTGCCAAGGCTACATTTAAGCCAGTTTACCTTCTTCAGCTGTTTATAACATTTGAGTGACTCAAAATCAAAAAGTTTCTTGTGCCCTATCCCATACCTTCATCCCTGAGGGAATTGCATGGCTGGCTGCATCCAGTCGCTTAAAGTCTATCTCACCCTTACCAAGATTAACCGTATACATCCCACAACCAATATCAACACCTACAATATTAGGGTACAACCCTATCTGCCACTGTCATAGTGGTACCGATAGTACACCCCTTTCCAGCATGAACATCCGGCATAATCCTAACTTTGCTACCAAAGGTAAATTCATAGTCACACATTCTTTTAATTTGTTGTATCGCACCTTCTTCTACCACTGACGCATAACATATAGCTGTATTGACCTTACCTTCTATTTTTTTATCATTGTCTGTTACCTCTTCCTTATCTGTCAATCTTAAGATCATGGCTCCTTTCTCAAAAAAATCCAACTCAGCCACAATCAATTGACCATATCTCTCTCAATTTGTACTATTATGATATAACATATTTAAAAGCTATAAAAAGAAGAGGAGTAGCAAGTATTTTTTTAACCCCATTTTTTTATTGTATTATTCCTGTTTTTTTCACTATACTTAGCATAAATAATGACCCCCATTATGGAGGTAAGCATGACCGACAAATACAAAAATTTATGTTCCTGAAGAAATGAAAGCTCGCCTTATAAATGACGCTGAGTTATTTGATTTTACAAAAAAAGATGAAACGATCAACCTTAATGCCTTCTTAAAAACACTACTGATCAACTATTTTTGATCAATACCGTGAGACAAAGACACAGCTCCTTAACACTATCCTATCTGACCTTAGTGCCTTTTCTTCTATCTCTAATGAAGATGCCAATGCAATAGCAGATAAAAATCATTAATACCTATCTATACCATAGGGAATTTAAACCAGGACGAAATGCTGCTATCACGCTGACTGTCAGTGGTGCCTCTTTGGAGGTTATGCGTACTATCGAAAACAATATGCTCACTCGAGTATCCCTATCTCAGTATATCAACGATTTGTTAAGTTCATATCTATCACTCTCTAGAAAAAGACCGTGAAAAAAATTATCTTTCAAGATACCTTTGATAAGTTGCATTCTGCTATTGGTAAGAATAGTATCATTACTTTTTTTCATTAATCTCTAAACCAGAATTTGTGTTTTACCATTCAACCCTATTTAATTGCTGCTTCAAAAGAAGAACAATTTAATTATCTTCTAGGCATGGACAACGATTCTGGTCTACTTCGCACCTTCCGTATCTCAAGAATTCGTTCCTTATATATCAGTTCAAATAAATTTACACCAGATGAAGGCATCAAGTGCCAATTACAGGAAATCGCCATCAGAAGTCCTCAAGCTGCCTCCAAAAATGTTGAAGCCAAAGTATACTTAACTAATAGGGGCATGAAAAAAATTTTCATGTCATCACCAAAAAAATAGACCTGATATCCTTCGAAAAGATGGCAATATATGGTATTTCAACTGGCCTAAAAAAAGCAACTGGAAAAACTATTTCAAACGCTTTGGAAAAAGATGCCCTTATCCTATCACCAGAAGAATCCCACCAAGCAATGCGGTCATTTTTACAAAAAAAGCATTTGACGCTTATCGTAAAAGCATCAAGGACGACTAAAAAAAGAGCAATGGCTCTTTTTTTAGTCGTCACTTTTAGTGATTCTCATCATTTCATTAGAACCGATGTCTCACACAATCCACCATAAAAGCATACATACTCAGGGGATAAGGATAATTGCATAGCTGGTTTTGGGCTGCCTGACTTGATGCGAGTCATCATTTGGTCAAAGTCTCTTTTGCCCTTTTCCCAATCAGCAATGATTTCTTGCTTTTTCGGCTTCACTCTCATAGTCTTCATCAAGTTTTTGCCTCTGCTATCGCTTTTTTTCAAAGTAGGTTCTATTCTTTTTCTTCGAGTTGAGCAAATAAGGCTTTTTTTCATTTTTTTCAGCCATAAAGCATAAAAAAATAATGTTCCCAATCAGCCGTATAATAGGTGTCAAGCACATTTTCATAGCAACGTATAAAGGTATCGTATTCGTCAAGCAGGTAATACATATCAAAAATTTCATCATCAATAATATCATCAGTATCTAAGGTGTAGCGCTCATCTTGCCCAGGCTTGACCTGTGCTAAATAAGATATGACTTTCTCTTGATTGCCAAGATAGAGTTCACAATAGGCAAGACACAACAATAGTCGCATTCTATTAGGATAAAACTTCAGCAAGTCCAAAAATATTGCTTTGGCACTTTCATAGTCTTTCAGTTCATATAGAGATATGGCGTAGTTGAAAGCACACACATAGTTATTGGCAAGATTCTTTGCCATTTTTAAAAATAGTCCCTGCTTAATGCGCTATTTTTTTTCATCTTTATCAAGTTCATACTCAGCAAAATGATACAAGCCAAGCCCTGTATAGGTCTCTACAAATGGAGAATTTAGGGCTTTGGCCTTAGTCAAACAAGCTAAAGCCTCTTTAGAATAATCATGATAAAAAGCCATATTGGTATACACTCTTGCTTTTTGCCTATCCTCTAAAGTCTCACCATAGCTATCTAAAAAAAGTCTCTAGTAATTTTTGCACAGTTATCCCGACCCTCTCTCAATTCTAGCTCGACAGAAGCCAGTGTACAGATTACATCAACATCTGCTGGAAAAATCTTTTTGCCTTGAGTGTAGATAGCTTTTCATTTTTTCAAGATAGTCTTTTGAAGTCTCAAACTCGCTTAAAAATGGTACTTGGTACTGATTTTCATAGTCCTTTTTTACACTATCCCAATACGCTTTGATATCGTCTAACATTTTTCATTACTATCCTTTCATGCTTATCCTATTGACTCTCCTAAAATAGTCGAGGCTTCATCCCTTTAGCCTGACATAAAAAGCAATACCTCTTCTGCGATTTGAATTTTTTTCGCCTTGCTTAAAAATCACATCTGAATTTATATCTTTGAATTGATTGCTTACTCTTGTACATTTTAGAATAAGCTTTTCAGTATATTCTCGAATATACATGTAATATTGTGTCAAATTATCTTCTATTTGGTCAAAATTTTTGATCACAAAGGCATCATCTTTTCTATAATGACGTATAAATGCCCACAAAGTATCCTCACAAAGTTTAACAATCTCATTGATGTAATAAAAAAATAGTCTGCCTCAGGCAAATCTTGGCGAGGGGAATATTCTTCAGCAAACATAACAATACTGCCTATAAATCTATAAAATCGCTCCTCATCAAACGTATTTTGATTTAACAATTCAAAAATAAAATTTGAGGGATTATTTCTTCTCAATTCAAATTGTAATTGCTTTATCGCCTTTTCCATTTGAAGCAACTCCTCAGCAAGTTATCATTGGCTAGATTAGCATTTTTACTTTATTACAGCATCAATTACATATTCTTCCAGATGTATTTTTTTCCGGATTACACCACCCAGATATATAATCCAACATATCTGCAATCCATTCTTTAGATAAACCCTCTTCTAAGCTGTTGTAATAATAAAAAAATGTGCTATAGGCTTGGTCTTGTGTAATGCCTAAATCATGTATTCTCATTAAAAATAGCATAACCTTGTTTACCAGAGTCATCATAGTTCTCCTCTGTAATAGTAGTTGAAAGTTGTTTTATTTGAGTCAATAATTTTTCAAAATCACTCATTGTGCTCACCTATAAACTTAGATTGTCAAACCTCCGATTTATGCCACAACCTGGATGGAGACTGGACAGCATAGAAACATAGTGGGAAAATTTTTCAAAAAATTAAAAAAAGAAGCCAACACACCGTCTCCACTTAAGGAAAGTTTCGTGGACAGCGATTGGCTTCTTGAAAAAAATATCTCAATGATATTATAACATAGGCTATCAAAAAAATAAATCTAAAAAAAGTAAGCTTAATTTTGTTAATGCACTTTCACTTCAGATAGCTGATTAAGTAGCCTTATCCACCTCTTTTTGTCTGTGTGAGAAAAATGCTTTTGCCCACAAGTATACAAATGGTGTTTTCCATCCTGCCTCGATTTCCACCTCATCGGTGTACTCGGTTTTACCATCAGTAGTTTCTTTAAGAATAATTCGATGATTCCATATGGGACAAAAAGGATCACCTTCATTTGTGTAGATGTTATCTAGGCTAAATTCCTTGAAATTTATCGTATGGACACCAAGTGTAATGAAGCCAAAAAGCTTAACATGGAAAGAAAAAAACTTCTGCCAACTTCCCAAACCAGTTTGGTTTGTCCATCGATGCTTTTTGAATTCTGCATAAGGCTTGGCAATATATACAAGTGTATCAAATCTTTGCAATAATGCAAAAACCTTGCTTCGCGTTGCTGGAAAAAAAGAAGTCTTTTTCACAATCATTTTCATTTATCATTCCTCCTTTTTTTAAAGTAGGTAATCGTCTCGATAAATTCAAAGATTTATCCCTTGTTTTTTTTGACACACCTACTATTTTTTTAATTCTTTTTTTCTTCTGCTTTATCATCATCTTTTTGGCGTCACCAAATAGCCTGACTTTAATAGCTCAAATCATTACTGCATTAGAGACGGAGTGGAGGTTTTTTTGAGGATTTGTATTCCAAAAATTTCCATTGGTAGTATTTATGCTGAAGAAATTACAAAAGAAGAGTATTATATGCAATTAAAAGACTATAAAGATAGCTGAATGTGATATACAAATCGAAGAATATGAACAAAAAGTCGAGATTAGGCGCTTCAGACAGGCTAAAAAGACTATCCAAGGGGTAGTCTTTTTATTATTGCGCTAAAATTTGTTGCTTTGGAGTTGTTTCATCTGTTGCATAAAAAAATCCAAGTTATTTCTGTCTATGATGATACTTGCATTCATTAACTTATTTAGTTTCTTCTCATGCCAACCATAAAAAAATAGGATTCCTAATTTTTTTATACTCAGCTTTAGACAATTAAACGGACGCTTTTTTTAAATTTTATTTGTTCTATATCTTCAAGTTTAAATTTAAAAATGCAATACACTCTGCCCTCTACTACTATAAGTATAATATTTAACAATATTTTTTTCATAAATTTCTAATTTCACGCCATTTATGAAAAGATAATAGCCTATAAACCATACAAGGAGAGGAGTGCTGATCAGTGCTATTGCTATAATAATTTTATCTGAAAAAAACAGTATCGTACCTTATAAGATGATTCAGTACCCACAGAACAATAACAGACAAGAGTACCATGACCAAACAGCCTATCCTATTAAATTTAGCCTTATGAGGATAGGTCAAAAATAAAGCTTGACTTCATCTTGTAAACAATCGCATTCCATAATTTACCCCACCTCATATATCCTTTTTTTATAAACCAAGGCTTTCTAACCAGTTTTTGATGACCTCTATTGATGTATCAGATAAAAAAACGTCATTAGCTCTGAATTATTTTCATCCACTAAAATGACTTCTTTTTCTTTTTGGAAAAAAACGTCCTAAAGCCATAAAAATGAAGCTTGCGTAGTCACCAAGTCTATGATTTGAATTAAAAATATTCTATTACAAACGTGCAACGTTTTCTATCCATTCTTAACGCAAATTGACACGTCTCCGAGTTATTTTTCCCAGCAAATATCATAGGGGCAGTGACTGATACTTAGTCTCTTCAATAGTTGTTTTGGGATACTTTTCTATAATAGCAGTATGAAACTTTCTCCTATCAAAATCGCTATTTTCTGTTTCTCTTAAATGAATCAAAGTCGCTATAGACATACTAAACTCCAATACTCATCAAAAAAATCTCATTTATCAACTTCTTATTTCTGCTTTAGCAATGCGCCATCATTAAAAAAATATCATTATCTCTTTAGGTTTTGTCTCATAAACTCAACCACTCTAACGCTTCCCAATGACTTAAGATTTTCTTTTTACCTTTACATAACGATTTGCTTAATTCTATGCCATGCGGTGTAAAAACAAAGCTCTGAATACCACGCTTTTTAGGTTTGCATATTTTTTTCATTTTTTTCAAATCAATCAAAAATACTAATAATTGGTGAAAATGTATTTGGTGTGACACCTTCCACTAAGATTAAATTGTCTCCTATCAGCAAAAATATCTCTATCATATATCCAAAATGGAAAGCTTTTTCTCCTTGATAATAACAGAATAAAGCCCATCCCCTCTAGGTGGCTCTGTTTTATAGTTTACTTTTTTATACCAAGGCTATGGGTCATTATTTCATTGTTGCACTTAGAGGGTAAATTCAAATCTCTAAAATTAGAACCAACGGATTTTTTCGCTTGTTGTGATAAAAACCCAACGAAAATTTTCGTTCGCCTAGATACCAAGAGTTTTTTTGGAAAAAAAGAGGCGCAGGAATTTTTTCCTTGGGCTTATCTGCCTCTATCCTAAATAAAAAAACCACCTCATTGGGGTGGTAATATGCTATACTGCTTTTTGTCGTCTAACCATTCCTACGACGGTAGGGAGGTGAGAACATGTCCATTTTTATTATAACCTTAGTGCTTACTGTCTTAAGCAATGTAGCCTCCCACTACATCGTCAAGTGGCTTGACAGTAAAAGAGACGACAAAGCCTAAATAAAAAGCGACCAATTGCCGTTGGTCGCTTTTTACATGTCCATATTATAACCTTAATTCCCTACTTCAACTATAGCACTATCCCCCTAACACGTCAAGTCCTACACTGTTAGAGGGGTGAGTCCATAAAATAGGGACTTATAGAGGAGTGAATAAAACGCCCCCTTATTTAGGTGTTTTTCTATATTATTCACAAAAAAATGTGAAAGTAGTGGAGCTACCCTCTATGCTTAGCTATGAGAAATGAGGGCTTATTTTTTTAATATAGTTTTGATACAGCTTTAGTCTAAATGATACAGAAATTTATAGCTTATTTATATGCTATAAAAAAATACTTAAAGCCCTAAAAAGACTAACTGTTAAGCTGTTTTTCAGTATTATAACTGCATAATCATTTTTTTATAATAAGGCTTTTTTTATCGAAAGCGCTTGTAATCTCTTATCTAAATTGCCATACCTATCCTCAGGATAGCCTATTTTCGTAATAGAAACCGCTTTCTTTTTCCATTTTTTTATCTTCTCCACATCTCTCACTTCTGTCAAAAAGAATAAAAAAACTAAACTAGCCTCTAATGCGCTAAGTCACTGCACAAAAATTGCACGATCTAGCTTTCTTCTTTCAATTCAATGCTTTATTTATAAAGACTAATGTATTCTGGTAGTCTTCCTTGTTTCTGATAGTCCAAGAATAGATAAAATAATATCCATAATGCTATAACATCAATACGTTTCTCGTCATTTGTTGTCTTCCAACAATTTGAACAATTCTCAACAACAATCAAACCCTCATCAATATATCGGGGATAATCAACCTCCACTGGAATCTTCTTGGTGATAAGTTTCTTCTTACCACTGGGCATCCTCTTATATTTTTTTCATGTATTTTCGGCTCTAGAAAACAACATCTTTGGATGGTTATGATACCATCATAAATACCTGTCTCATTCCTATATTGTGCTTCATTCAGATCATAACCACCATATTCATAGATAATCGTCTGCTCATCCCACAAGACAAGATTGGCATGTGCGCCTATTCCTATACTCATCTCTCACACCTTAAATCTAGCCCTTCTTAAATTCTTCATATTCCCTTTTTGTTACAAAGAAATTACCTATATCACAATCTCTCTCATCCTCATTTTTTTTGCTGCTATATTATTTGGATGTAATTCTTAAAAATTTTCAAATGGTTTTACAACTCTCCTCTTCTAGGAAATCATAACACAATACCATTTGTCTGACAAAAAAACCACATCTGAACCATAATCAGTTCAGATGTGGTTTTGTAATTATCCCTATTTCTACTGCCAATGGTAGTAGAATAAGGCCTATATATCTGTTTTTAAGATATGCTTTATTTCTTAAATTTTTGCTTTAAAGTCTTCAAACTCCGCTTTTAGTTTGGTTCGCTGTTCTTCAATCTTCTGCTTGTATTCTTCCTTCTTTGCTGCACGTAGTTTGGCACGTGCTTGACGCTCCATTTCCTTCTGTGCTTCAACAGCTTGTTCAACCTCTTCAGCTACATTTGCAGCATCTTCTTCAATAATAGAAACGTCAAACTTGGTTAACATCTTCTGAATAGCGCCCTCGGTTGCTTCCTGTTCAAGAGCAATCAGCACAATCTCTCCATCCACTAACTGCTCTGAAACCTTCTCAATCAGCGACATATTATGAACACTATCCCCCATATCAATTGTGCTACCCAGCAAAGCACCATAACCTCCGCCCAATAACACACCAAGTGGACCACCCAAAAATACCAATCAAGCCACCAACAAGACCACCAATCCAAGTGTCATTCCTAGTTTCAATACCACTGTCAAAAAAACGTCAAGTGCCTTAATCTCATTATTTTCTTTCTTTACTAAAACAGCAGTTGAAACAGTGTAAGAATCTGTAATAGGATTTTGCTTCAACTCCGTCATTGCTTGATAGCCTTCACTTTCTACCTTGAAAACAACTGAAATGATTTTTTTCCATAATACTTCCTCCTATTGTTTGCCAAAAAAAGTATCTTGTTCATCGCCTACACAAATCCGCTATATCCAATTTTTTTAGAACATTTCAATCATTGTCACTTATCGTCCATAAGTGTATGGAAATCAAAAAGGCTCTTCTTTAGATTAGCCTCATTATATATCTCTTTTAAGAGCTTTACAAGTACAATCTTTCATGACAGCTAGTATCTTGATAAATCCCCCTATACAGAGCTATTAAATAAGTCGTTTCACATCATATCCTACTGAAATTCCAAGCAACCTAATTAACAGTGTAAGCTATCATGAAAAGGTAGTCGTAATCGCTACACCAACTACTACAATCCAAAGTATCACTAATATGGTCGCCACTATAGATGCTAATATGGCAATTATGATTACTATTTTTTTGCCCATAAATGCCTTTTTTTGCTTGTTCAATAAGAAAAAGCACTCACTGACACTAGAGTAAGGGGATAGGCTACAAATATTGCTATCACCCAGACGATTTGCTAACAACAGTGTGGTACACACTCACATCCCATAAGTCTAAAAATAAAAATATGATAGTATTGCCACAAGATACACAACGATATTACCAATGTATAAATATTTCAGTGGTTGATGTCTGTGAAAATAAATCATTATCCCTAGGATAATGATCATAATTATTGGAAGAATTAGACGCCCTATAATGTAGCTATCATTTAGCATATGAATTACCTCACCTCTTTCTGACCAAAAATATTTAATCAATACTTAATATTAATTCTACACTTGGAAAAAAATGCAAGTTATCGAACAGATTTATAAAAAAGCCCTTACGTTCAACTCTTTTTATAATTTATCTTTATTTAACGCTATTCTTTTTTTAATTATTACAAGATTCCTCTGTCTAGTAATAAAACATCATCTTATATATCATGTTCCAACTATCCATTCTATACCCTCAACTCTACCATTGAGATAAGTATCTATTTCAACCAAATAAAAAGGCTTATTCTAAGCTACCAATACCTTGACCGGTAGCCCAGAAATAAGCCTTTTATTTTTACACTCTGTTTACTTGTTAGATATAACTTTTTGATAACAGTACCACACTCTCCACATGTGCTGCCTATTTGTTTAGCTGCAAAACCATATTATCAAAAGACTGCCCCAGATGAGTACCGACACCTTTTTTAGGTTTCATTCTTATTCATAGACATGATAATCTGAATTGCCGAAACAATCCTTGAGGCATCTTCTACTGCATTTTTTTATACTTTCTGCTGTTCTTAGAAGCCTTTCCCTCCAAGCATTCTACAAAAATCGTAGGATTATCAAAATTCTTTACTGTAACCTTAACCTGAAGACTGTGACATATCCCAAAAGTCTTCTTAGCACCGACGATACTTCCCACAATTGCGCCTGTTCCACCAAAAGTCAATCCGCCAACAAGTGCTCCCCCAAGACCACCTTTTGTAATAGAATTATTGTTTTCAAAAACTTCATATCCAATAATATCCGAGAAATTATATATCGCCGTATTCCCACTGGCTGCACCAAAATAATTATTCAACCAATCACTAATACTAATTTTTGGAAACTGTACCTTCTGATTTTTCTCATCAATCAACATAAGATTGTTGCCAATGACTTGGGTAGGAATCATTTGTGTACCAGATTCTTGTGTGTAACCATTGGTCTGAGAGCGCTACGCTTAGTGTAGCTTCTGAAGATTTATTCACCTTTTCAATTAGTGCACCTAAAGGCATCTGGCGTATCTGCATCCATGTTTTAAATCCACCAGCCTTCTTAAAGCACTCTAAACATAACCAATCCCCGTATTTCGTTCTTTTAGCCGTCATTAGATTAGCTTTTTCACCACAAACTGAACATTTCATATACATTCCTCATTTCAACTGCTGTTGATACACTTGTAATTGCTTTTAATGCCTCTTCAGTCAACGATAATATAATAACAGACAATAGTAACATTAACCATACATATTGGTGGGATGTGTTGCTTTCACCACCTCCTGTTTTAGGCAATACCTTGTTACTACATTTATTTACTATCCCTGCCATGGTGGCATGCTTCATCTTTTGAGCAGTATATGTCTTGTTATTACTTCTATTTGTATTTGCTCTCCCTGGCTTATTAGTGCCTAGATTATTTGGTACTGATATAGAAAGTTTTGTTGGCATTTCTTTTTGATTAGTAATACTAAAGCCATCTTCCATGCTTCCTCCATACACCACTTGATATTGCTCACCATCAATTAAAATAGTATTGGCAGTATCTCCAACTTCCTTGATAGTGTACTGATGATTTGCTCCACCTAGCGTTGCTGATACTGATAATAGCTCAAAAGTTGCCATCCAGTTGTTTTCCCTGTTTAGCGCTTTCACCCTATAATAATCCACTTTTTTTAGCATTTTTTTAATTAAAAATTTGTAATCTTTCTTAAGAAATTTCAAGTTCTATTTATTACTTTATATTTAATCACTACTTTTTATAAATTATCTTCAAGTACTTTCTTCTATAACTCAGGTTTTTAATAAAAAAATCCAAAAACAAATGCATTGGTCATTTTTACAGGGTAATCAATTCACTTTTTTTGTATCCACCAATCCTTATCACTTCTTCTGTTATGTAGGAAAATACAATCTAACTTTAATTATTTCTTTTTATTTTACATTTGTCACATATGTTATCACAGATTTCTGATAGGGAAGTTTCTCACTATGTGCATCTCAACCTAATAAGCCTTTTTATTTCCATACTTTATTTGCTCAGTAAGGAGCTTTGATAACGCCTCCAATATCAATCTAATCAGAGTATAGCGTCAGCAAATTGATTTTTACTGAACTTATGCATTTACTCTTCCTTTGGCACCGGAATATAAACTTGTTTCAGTGGAATCATCTTTCTGTACTTATCACTTAAATCATCATAATATTTCAAAAATCAGATCAACCAATTCTGTACCATTGATACCACGGATAATCGGCGTGCTATCAAGGTACTTCTGAGCATTCTTTGTGTAATTTGAAAGTGTTATGAAAAGACCATAATCTCCTTCTCTCATTGCACCTTTCAATGACTGAATTGTTGTTTCCTTTACATCTCCATCCTGACTCTTCACCTGTATCAGAATACGAGGGGAAGCTCATCTTTATATGCGGTAATATCTATACCACTATCGCCTCCCTGAGGTGATACAGTTGTTCTATATCCCATTGCACGGAGAAGATCAGCAACAAATCCTTCCAAATCATATCCCTTAAACTGACGACTCAGTTCCTTTAATATAAAGTCTTTTGTGCTCTCAATAATGTCATCTGCTGTTGCGCCAATACTCTCATCCTCAAAAATCAGATAAAGCTTTTTTTCTTAAAAATTCTTATCAAGTGCCCCAAGAAACTCATCAGCATAGTTTTTTTACAGAAAATAAAGTCATCAGTGAACCAATCTCATAAAGAGCTCCCTGTGAAAAAAATCCATTCGAGGAAGGTGCTTAAGCCACTTTTACTTTTTCTTGTCTGCACATACTCAACCTGGTTTGGATCATATATGTATTCGCCATCAACCACACCGATATTTACTTCACGATTACTTTTTGAAGGGAATACAATATAATCTCCAATCTGAACTTCGTGACGAAAGCGGTAAAGTGTTCCTGCTCCATTCGCAATATTTCCTTTCTTGGCATTAGGATAGATCTGCATGTATTTTTCCTTGAAAGCATCTCTATTCGCATCGATGTTGTTCAGATTTCCCATATCAGACCATCCAATTGCAATTACATTATTCTTAAGAAATAAGTTATCGTCCTGAGTATGAATGCCCCAAATTCTTTTTTTCATCATTTGACATAAGCATATTTCCTCCTCTGCGTTTCTCTTTTCAATTACATAAGCTGAACATGCTAGACATCGTAGTCAAGCCACTTCATCATTTGTATAACAATCTTTTTTAGACTCTTGATAAGCCTATTTACATATAAAAGAGAGGTAGCGACCTTCTCAGCAAGTTCAAACCGAGTTATCTATCACTTTGCACATTTATAGGTGTTGAGAGTTGCCTTATTCATCAAATAGAGCAATATTTCTTACTTTTTCATTTTCAGCCCTTCTTTGAACATAGTTGACATGGCATCTCTTCCCTTTTTAGTACCAAGATCATCGATACTCATTTCTCCCTTGAATACCAATTCCATAAGGCCAATATATGCCCTCACCTAAAGCAGCTGTAATCACTCCAGCAGTTCCTGCAGAAATAGCACCACCGATAACACTTCCTGCTCCAGGAATAAACTTCATTATATTAGTGACTACTGTCTTGCCAAGCAACGTAGCACCACCAGCTCCGATAGATGATGAAAGCAGTGCTGTGATAATGCTCTTATTAACATCGAAGCCAAATATTACAGTTATCGAAGCTATCATACCAACTTGGGTAGGAATCAGTAAGGCACAGTCAGAGAACGGAATAGGTGCAGCTCCCTCACCTACCGCCGCAACTGCTGCAGTTGCTACCGCTGCCTGTGCTCTACGCTTTTTTTCTTCTAAACAAGCTATCTGAACATGTTGAAGTGTATCCATCAACCCATCAGGAAGAGCCTGTCCCATAACTTTAATCAAAAACATCAAGTCCATATGACTTTTGCAATACCTAAGTCTTCAATTTCATAATCCTCTGCAAGTACAGGAATAACCTGAACGATATCCAAGTTTTCGTTAAGCAATATTTGTCTCATTTCCTGTGCTTTCTTCTTAGAAAAATGACTGAGTAAGTACAACAACAATAGGAACCTGGGTAATTTGATTATCCATTGAAAGTTCTCTAATCCACTCAATCTCTTCTGGCTCAATTCTATTTGATGCTGTATTTATACAGTACCAAATACAATGAATAGCCTTATTGATATCTTGCGTAGCAAGTCCTTTACTGATGGTGTCCATCACTTCCTTTTTTTAACCTCAACTTGAACTTCTTTTTCCTAGTTCAAAGCCTCTAGTATCATAAATTGCAAGTGGAACACCTTTTTTTTGTAATTTTACGCATATGCGTTGTTACGGGTTTTTCCTGTGCCTGTATCAGCTAAATGCTCTTTAAAAACCGCATTGATCAATGTACTCTTACCAACGCCCGTCTTCCCAGCCACAATAATGTTTAGCGTATTTAAATTCTTAATTTTTATCTGCAATTGCATTTATTGCTTCTTGAGCAATCTTTTTCTGCATCTATACCCACCATTATTCTTTCCCCGTAGCATCATCATTAAATGGTACAATCTCCGGTCCCATGTCATCAAAAATCAAGTTCTTCTGCGTTTAATGATTTTTTTATAGAACTTATCTCCGTATTTTTTTTGATAAGCGGAGGAATAACTATAAAACCTGCAACTGTTAACACACTACTTACTATAAACCAAGTTACCTTGCGACATCCGTTCGTTTTTCTTGTTCATATAATATACCTCCTACTATAGTCCTTGTAATTTTTTTGCGAATTTGTACTAATCATTACTTGTTTTTTTATCTGGTCTATCCATCTGACAAGTTCTAAAATGCTTATATTTTTTTTATTATAGTCCTCCCTATCTCTAACATACTGCGACTTATTTGTATAACAAGCCATGGGGTTGATATTTTTAATCTAGACCTAGTTCTAATCTGTAAAGCTTCTATATTTAATATTCACAACAATAGTATCAATATTTCTATATATTCTCAATGTTTCCCTATCTTTATAGCCCTCAAAAAAACAAAAATCTGAGGACCTAGATTGATATCTCAGTCCTCGGAAAAGCCTTTATTTTAAGCTATTTCTATACTTCTAGCTCTGTACTTTACTCAACATTACCACGCACTCCACATGAAATGAGCGAACACTAAGTATATCACGTAGTTACGTTCGTAAGCGGGAACATATCCACATACTTTTTTTAACGATAGCATAAGGTTATCGTTAAAAGGCAGTACCTAGACAAACTGAAAGTTATCTATGTTTTTTTATGGTTTTGAAAAAAATAGTAAATATACTCCAAATACAAACTTGATTGCTGCATCAATATATGCAACTAACACCAATGAAATATCAGTAAAAAAATATAAGCTACAGCAATATTTATAGTACAAATAATCCCCAAATATATCATTGATTTTCCATGCACAAAAATAATACGGAAAAATGCAAAGCTGTCGCCATTAGTGCACCCAGCCAAATTAATCGCCAATCCTCAGTTGCAAAAAAAGGTCCCCCTAAGAAAAACCATTAACACGAATAATAAAAATAATCGCATACAGAGAAACTTTTATCTTGAAATTTACTCGACGAACCGTTGGATAGTTTATTCAACACTTTTTTTTATTCATATTTATTGAGAAAAAAACTGATAACATATCCAATGCAAAAATACTTGCATATTGATGATTTGTTTTCCTCCTATTAAAGCTGCCAATGAAATAATCACCGCTACTACAATTAACCATAAACCACAGGCTCTCTTATAATTAAATTCCAACTTTTCATCTTTATTATAATTTAAAAAAACATAAATACCTCCCTAAGATTTCTAATTTCTCTTTGCTTAAAAAAATTAACCCCATTATATAATTCCATAAACTCTTTAGCAAACTTTGCGACAAGTTCATGATCAAGTGCAGTTGCTAAGGTTTCTACATTTTTCCTGAATCACTTCACCTTGAATTGCATCAAAAAAACCACATTGTTTTTCTGTTACTGCATCTGAATCACTTACAAAATATTCATAGCATATTTTGCCCTTATCACCTCTCTATCCATTTTCATCCTATCCGGCATAAGTGGATAAAGACCTAAAACTTCACCCTTACCATTTCTGATAATCTGGGCATAGGCATTACCCCATAAAAGTAAATGTGTCATCATAGTTTTTCTAAAAACGAAACTTGTCATTTCAGGATTTGGTTCATCGTGCAGCACCTTATATAACGGGTGCTCTATTGCTTTTTCAGTTCCTATATCGGTCCTAAGATACACATGAAGTGGCAAACTTGCAACTGCTTCAGATAAAAATACGAACACAACTATAGACTGCAGTCATCTGCATAGCCGAGCGTTCATTCACTCTTCTACCAGATGAAGAACCGCCCATTAAAAAAACTATATGCACTTCCATTTGTTCTATTCGTTGGCTTATCACGACTTTTGAATAATCCACTTAATATTCCCATTAACATTCCTCCTAATTTTTTTGCATCAAAAAAAGCACCTACTGTAATTAGTAGATGCCTTCGCCTAATAATTGTTTTTTTATCCCTTAAATATGAGAAGAATTTAAGGAGTTTATTATTTTAATTTTGTAACATTTTCAAATATATATCTAATCTTTCATTGATATACTTGGCAAATAAAGACTCCATTGCTTTTTAAATTATGTTTCACATGATATTCATCAAAAAGCATTATAATAGGCAATCCTATCTGTAAATTTTTATATCGATAGGTGGATACCCTGCTTTCATTAACTCAAGATTGACGAGAAGTCTTCCCGTTCTTCCGTTTCCATCAATAAATGGATGGATTCCTTCAAACTCTATATGAAATCTAGCCAGCTTTGTAACAATATGTTCCTCACTAGCTAAATAATTCCTTAAAAAGTTCTTCCATTTTAGGAACAATCAAATAAGGTTGCGTAGTCTCGTGTACAGCACCCATGATGCGAACAGGCAATCTTCGATAGACACCTCTATCATCTTTCTTATCAGCAAGAACTAAACAATGGATTTGTTTAATCACTCTTTCATTAATTTCACATTTTTTTCCTTTACAAGTTCACTTACAAAAATCAAATGCCTCCTTATGTCCAACTGCTCTCCATATGATCTTTTTAACGGCTTTTTGAGCTATAGTAAGACCTCTTAACACTAAATCGGTTTCTCTTAATGTTAATGTATTTCCCTCAATAGCGTTTGAATTATAAGTATATTCAACAGTAAATTCTTCATTCAGTCTTGTCACCTCTCCCTCTGTGAGAGATCTCTTTCCATCAAGTTCCTTTTTTTTACGATCTATTTGAGATAAAAGACTTTCTTTTGTTTTATAGCGTCCATCTGCAGGTTTGATGGCATCAATTGGTATTTTCCAAGCCCTTCCTTCTTGATATGCCCCAGGTATTTTTACCTTCAGCACATAAAATTCTTACTCTTCTATCAGAAATACCCCATTTCTCTGAGGCTTGTTTTACAGTCATAAACATAAATTATCCCTCCAGTTATCTTATTGTACCATTTTATCGGAACAATATTAATGATATCGGAACAATATTATGCATTTTATCGGAATGATATATACGGAATAACCTTAATCATAACGGAATATTATACAGGCACTTTTCGGTTTGTAGGTTTATCTCTGCTTTTGCGTGTGCCCTTTAGGGTGAATAAACTGCTTAATATTCCCATATCGTCCTCCTAATTTTTTTGCAAAACAAAAGCACCTACTGCAATTAGTAGATACCTTCTCTTAATCTTATTCTTATTTTTTTCCATAATTTTCAAAGGATTTCTATTTACAATAATACTCAATTGCCTTATTTACAAAGACTGCAGTACCTTCTCCCGCAAACTCGTCAATGTTTTTTTTAGTAAAATCTCCTCCACTAGCATACATTTTTTTCCAAGGCCAGATAAGATTTCATTAGAACAAATATAGAAATTATCTGTAATAAAGTTTTTTTAAGTTTCTTCACTAAATTTTTGTGCTTCCTTGGACTCATATTTCTCTGATTTTATCTTTCCAAATTCAGCAAAAAAATCAGCATTAGTTTTTTTGATTTACTATCTTTGTTTCTTCATCACTTCTATTTTTTTTGTTTTTTTTCTCAAACTCTTTAAATTCCTTTTGTATTGCCCCAAAACTCTTTGGCTTGTTTTTGTATATTCATCAATCTTCTTTGTATCAAATGCTGTAAAATTCATATAATCCACCCCTCAATAATTTGATTCCTTTTGCAAAAAGAATTAGATTTTCTAAGCGTTCTTTTTTTAATATTAGCAAATTGATTTGCTGTTCCAATGCTATATCCTTGTCAAAAATTCTCACTATTGATTATTTCTTTAATCTCTTTTTAAAGGGAATTCTAATTCTCTAAACAATAATATATGTTGTAATGTTATTAACTCACTGTCACTATACAACCTATATCCAGCATTAGAATGAGCTGTTGGTTTCAACAAACCAATTTTGTCATAATACTGTAAAGTCCTCACACTAATACCTGCAATTTTACTTACTTCTTTAATTGTTTTCATGGGATCACTTCCTCTCGTTACTACAACTATAAACTATTACGTAACGTAGTAGTCAAGTGATTTTACAAAAAAATTTTATCGTAGCTTTTATACAAATAAAAATTCCCCTACTGTCATACACACTTTCAGTATTGGCATTACCACATCTTATTGCTCTATCAAGTGCCATGATTGTTGCAATCGCACCATCAATCTTTTCTGTTGACTTTTCCTTATCGGCTTTGATGTTTCCTGCAGGGTCTGTCCTAATAAATATGTTATCCATATTCCATCTAAGAACAGGATGCCCACCATGAGCTATTTTTTTGTTCTAGTGTTAATTTCATAAGTTCTTTCGTTGGTAGGGACATATCCTTAAAGCCTTGTCCAAAAGGAACGACTGTAAATCCCATATTTTCTAAGTTTTGAACCATTTGAACAGCACCCCATCTATCAAAGGCAATCTCTCTGATATTAAATCTTTCTCCAAGTTTTTTTCTATAAAGCTTTCTATATATCCGTAGTGAACTACATTTCCTTCTGTTGTCTGAATGTACCCTTGCCTTTCCCATATATCATATGGAACATGGTCTCGCTTAACCCTTAACTCCAGAGTTTCTTCCGGCAACCAAAAATATGGAAGTATCACAATTTTATCTTTTTCATCTGTTGGTGGAAAGACTAAAAACAAAGGCTGTAATGTCTGTTGTAGAGGAAAGGTCTAAGCCTCCATAACATACTCTTCCTTCAAGTTCATCTTCATTAACTGCAAAGGAACATAAATCCCATTTTTTTCCATTGGCATCCACCTAATTGCTTGTTTTTACCCACTGGTTAAGTCTTAACTGTCTAAAGGAATTCTCCTCACCAGGATTTTGCTTTGCAGATTCACAGGTAGCCTTTACTTTATCAATTCCAACCGTCACCTCTAAAGATGGATTTGCTTTCTTCCAAACCTTAGGATCTGTCCAATCATCTCCTTCATCTGCTCCATAAATCACAGGATAAAAAGTGGGATCTATTTTCCTACCTTCTAAAAATATCCTTGGCCTTTTTGATGCGTTTCATAGCAGATTGAATGCGTATCTGTTCCTGCTGTAGTGATTAAAAAGTATAAAGGCTGGGTTCTGGCATCTCCTGACCCCTTTGTCATAACATCAAATAGTTTTCTATTTGGTTGTGTATGAAGTTCGTCAAATACTACCCCATGTATATTAAAACCTGGAGTAGGCTTCAGCTGACAAGACTTGATAAAAGCTATTTGTCGGCTGAAATACAATTCTTTTTTGCGAGGCTAGTATCTTCACTCTTTTATTTAAGGCAGGACACATCCTTACCATATCTGCAGCAACATCAAATACCCTCCATGCGAGGCTGAAATCATCTGCCATGATAAGTCCTGCATTTAGCCACCTGTTAGGTCTAGGCGCATCAATTTGATATCCTTTGATTTCACAGATTTCTTTAAGTACTTTTTTTAAAGTCTTCTCCCTTGTTTGAGGAGAATGCCCCTGGGACATTTTCCCATAGCGTGTATCTTGGTTTTGTTCCATTCGTCCTCTCCCTCATTTCTTTAATAATTCTTATTGCCTCATAAAACAAATTAGAGCGAGAACCGTTAAGTCCCGCTCTTTTCCCTGCTATTGACATATCCTGACAGGGACTTCCAAAAGTTATAATATCCACCGGCTCTATTTCA
>BNJT01001363.1_pt1 | contig 40070 bp, 58 predicted proteins | sample 8540491 | NCBI WGS metagenome assembly BNJT01 (sample SAMD00202455, study PRJDB9452) | human saliva metagenome | host: Homo sapiens | reverse complement strand
GCACATGTATTGCTATTTTGCCAAATCCAACTGCTTGTTATGGTCAGAGATTAGCCACCGAAAGTCATCTAATAAGATGTTTTCATCTTCAACGCCTAAATCTTTCAGCATTTTAATTACTGCTGCGTTCATCACTGGAGGACCCACACATGCTAGTATTCACAATCTTCTGGTGCTTCATGATTTTTCAAGTAGTTTTTCATAAAGTACGTTTGTGAATAAAGCCGGTGTAACTCTGTCCAGTTATCTTCTGGCAATGCATCAGAAAGTGCCACATGCCATACGAGTTTGATTTTCAGCTTGTAATTGGTCAAAGTCTTCTGGTAGAAGATTTCACGTTTAGAACGCTGCGCACCATACCAGAATGACATTTTACGTTTAGAGTGTAAACGTTTTAATTGGTCAAAGATATGTGAACGCATTGGCGCCATACCTGCACCACCACCAATGAAGACCATTTCATTATCGGTTTCTTTCATGAAGAATTCACCAAATGGACCAGAAATAGTCACTTTATCACCTGCTTTTTAATGACCAAATGTATGAAGACATTTTGACCTGGAGGCACATCAGGTTGACGTGGCGAGGTGTTGCAATACGCACGTTAAGCATAATGATACCTTTCTCTTCTGGGTATGAAGCCATTGAGTAAGTACATGAATAATATGCCTCGTCAACTTTAGACACATAACGCCATAAGTCGTATTTATCCCAGTCCTCGTGGTATTCTTCTGGAATATCGAAATCTTTTATAGTTCACCACATGTGGATCAGCTTCGATTTGGATATAACCACCCGCACGGAAAGGTACTTCCTCACCTTCAGGGATCGCTAATTTTAACTCTTTAATGAAAGTTGCTTTGTTATCGTTAGAAATAACAGTACATTCCCATTTTTCACACCGAAAATTTCTTCAGGTAATTCAACATCCATACTGCCTTTCACGTTAACTTGACATGCTAAACGATAGCCTTCTTTCGCTTCACGTTTGTTAATGTGAGAAAGTTCGGTTGGTAAAATTCTCACCACCACCACTTTTCACTTTAACAATACATTGACCACAAGAACCACCGCCGCCACCACAAGCAGATGAAACGAAGATACCTTTTACTTCGCTAACGCGCCTAAAAGTTTGCCACCTGCTGGTAAAGTAATTGCTTTTCTCTGTCATCATTGATGCTGCTGATAGTAATATCACCTGAATCCACTAATTTTGATTTAGCGAAAAGGATAATTGCGACTAACACTAAAACGATTGCAGTAAAGGCTACAACACTCAAGTAAAAAGAATACTTTGAATTCACTCATTATTGTCTCCTATAACTGAATACCAGAAAAATGACATGAAGCCAAAGCGCCATTAAGCCTGCAGTGATGAAGGTAATCCCTAATCCTTTTGAAAGCCAGCTGGTACATCAGCATATTTCATTTTTCGGTTAAGCCTGCAAGAGCAACAATTGCCAACATCCAACCTAAACCTGCACTAACACCATACACAGCTGATTCAGCAAAAGTGTATTCACGTTGTACAGCGAAAGATACGCCACCGAAGATCGCACAGTTAACCTGCGATAAGAGGTAAGAAGATACCTAATGCATTATAAAAGTGCTGGGAAAGAATTTATCTAAAGCCATTTCAAGTAATTGAACAAGACCTGCGATAATCCCTGATGAAAGTAATAAAACTTAAGAATTCAAGACTTACACCATCAACTACATGCACTATCTTTTAAAAACGTGTTCATAAACAAATTGCTAGCTGGTACAGCAATACAAGCACCACCACAACTGCAATACCTAAACCGAACGCAGTTGATACTTTTTAGATACGGCTAGAAATGTGCATATCCCCAAGAAGAAGGAAAGTGCCATATTTTCAATGAAGATCGCCTTAACTAATAAGCTAATATAATGTTCCATTGATTATTTCTCCTGTTGCTCAGGTTTCCACGTTCTTAAGCCCCAAATAACGAAGCCAATGATGAAGAACGCACTTGGTGCAAGAAGGAATAAACCATTTGGTTGATACCAACCACCATCTTGGATAGTTTGGAATACAGGGAAACCTAATAGACGACCAGAACCGATAAGTTCACGTAATGTGGCAACAATTAATAAAATTACCCCATAACCCTAAACCGTTACCAATACCATCAACAAAGCTCTCAATGGACGAGATTTCATTGCAAATGCTTCCGCACGACCCATTACGATACAGTTTGTAATAATAAGGCCTCACGAATACTGATAACTGTTTTTGATAAAACTGTAAGCAAATGCTTTTAAGGTTTTAGTCAACTACGATTACTAAAGAAGCAATAATCGCTAATTGCACAAATGATACGGATACTATTTGGAATATAGTTGCTGAATCATTGAAATAAACATGCTAGAAAAACCGGTTACTAAACTTACCGCAATCGCCATTACGATAGCCGTTTGTAACTGAGTGGTTACCGCTAATGCAGAACAGATACTCAAGATTTGTAATGCAATCGGGTTATTTTTAGCAATTGGATCTAATAAAAGACCTTTTAAATTTACTTTTTCCTTCAGCCATTATTTGATTTTCTCCTGCTTTAAATTTCGCTAAGAATGGGCCAAAGCCATTTTGGCTGAACCATAATAATCAAATGAGCCTTGCACACCGTTACTAGTCAAGGTTGCACCAGATAAACCATCTACACCATGCTCTTTATCTGTAGAGATACCTTTTGTAGATTTTAAATTTCTGATTATCTTGCTCGTCAAATAATTTCTTATCAACGAACTGTGCTTGCCAACGTGGGTTTGCAATTTCACCACCCTAGACCGGCTGTTTCACCTTGCATATGCACAAGTGATGCCTTTGATAGTATTCGCATCTGGTGCAACTAGAAACGAAACCATACATGGTTGACCATAAACCGCGACCATACATAGGTAATACTGCTTGGTTCACATTGCCTTGCTCATCTTTTAACAAGATAGATACGTGCTTGGTTAGCACGCACTTTTAATGCCTGCTTTATCTGCTTCTTGCGGAATCACTTGGCTTTTTAGCTGGATTCTTTAATCGCATCTTTTGGTTCAAATTTAGTTGATCTCTTCAGCCGATGCTTGAACAACATCACCAGTTTGTAAATCAACTAAACGAGGTTCAATGAATTTACCGTATGTTTCTTTGATAACAGAAGGATTATCTTCTTTCATTAAACCAGCAACAGTTAAAATGTTGCGTTGTACGTCAAGGATTTTTGTTCATCTTGTTTTGCTTTTTAATGCCACTGCGGCACCAGAAACAACGATAGAGACATACTAAACTTAGCAACACAACGATGGTAACTGTACCGCCTACGCTATCTTTATTAAATTTAGCCATTTGTTCATGCTCTCCGACGTTTGATACTTTGCTTGAACCACGATGTAGTCGAAAATTGGGTGCAAATAAGTTTGCAAACTAAAATCGCCAGCATCATACCTTCTGGGTAAAGCAGGGTTTACTGTACTGAATCAATACTGCCATAACACCGATTAACGCACCGTACCACCATTTACCAGTATTAGTAAATGAAGCAGAAACAGGGTCGGTTGCCATGCGAAAATCATCACCTAATGCGAAAACCACCTAATACAAAGTGCCAATGCTAAGGCATTGAGAATCATTGGGTTAGTATCTGAACCAATGATATTAAATAAGGTTGCAGTTGCCGCCATACCAATCCATTACGCCAGCCATAATGCGCCAAGAAGCGATACGAGTGAATAAAATTAGTGCACCACCAATTAACAATGCAAGTGTTGAAACCTCACCCATTGAACCAGGAAGGTTACCAATAAATGCATCCATCCAAGTAATTGGTTGACCACTTACTGTGTGTTGTAATGCTGCTTGACCACCTTGTGACCATTGTGAAAGCGCAGTTGCACCAGAGAAACCATCTGCTGCAGTCCATACTAAATCACCCGAAATTTGTGCTGGATATGCAAAGAATAAGAATGCACGACCTGCAAGCGCTGGGTTCATAAAGTTACGACCTACACCACCAAAAGATCTCTTTTGCAACAACGATACTAAAAGTAATACCAAGCGCTGCCTGCACCCTAATGGTAATGTTGGTGGCACGATTAACGCGAAAAGAATGGTAGAAACGAACATCCCTTCATTCACTTTCTGTGGCCACGCACCACTGAGAATACTAATTCCCAAATAGTACAAACAGTAAATACCACTAAGTAAATTGGTAGGAAGAAAAATCGCACCTAGCGCCACTTTTTACTGCCCCAGCCTGCATCTAGACTTCAAATCTAAACCTAAAGCATGCGCAATAGCATAATGCCAGTCATTTGCGATCAATTCATTTAAGTTACCTAATTTAGCAATCGCTGGAATTGCTTGGTGACCTACGTTATACATTCCATAGAAAATCGCAGGAAATAACGCTAAGAACACCGTAATCATCATACGTTTTGAATCTAACGCATCACGAACGTGTGTTGTTTTTGCGTTGCTGTACCCGGTGTATAAAGCAAGGTATAAATCGATTCAAAGATCGGATAAAAGCTTGCTGTATTTACCACCAGGTAAAAACGCGGGTTCCATTTTTCAAAAGATTTTTAAACCCATTTTTAACCTTCCTTCTCAATCTTGTCAATGCTTGACGCAAGAATGAACCGTAGTCAGCTTTACCTGGGCACACGAAAGTACAAAAGTGCTAAATCTTCTTCATCTAACTCTAATGCACCTAGTAATTGTGCCGAATCGGTATCACCTACTTCTAAATCACGCAGCAATAATGTTGGAAGAATATCCAACGGCATCACACGCTCATAGTTACCAATTGGAACCATTGCACGGTGGCCACCATTTTTCTGCAGTCGTGAAATTAAACAATTTCTTACCAAAATGACCTAAAACAGTACGAGTGATTGAGAATTTATTTGGTTGAGGAGTAATCCAACCAAAGAACTCTTTTTCTGTATCTTCTGCAATAACAGATACTTGTAATGCATAACGACCTAAATAATCGTGAACACCAGCGGCTTTTGCACCGTGAAGTACAGAACCAGAAATAACACGGTTATACCCGCATTTAATTCATTTGCCGTTAATTGTGAAAGATTTGCACCTAAACGTGTACGTACTAAACGTGGATTTTTCACTTGTGGGCTCTAGCTAATGCAACTACACGGTCAGTGAATAACTCACCAGTAGTAAATAATTTACCGATAGCAATAACATCTTGATAATTTAAATGCCACACTTGTTTAGTTGCGCCAACTGGATCGATAAAGTGAATATGCGTTCCCACTAAACCTGCTGGATGAACACCTGCAAATTCATGCACTTCTACATTTGATACAGAAGGAATATTTGCGCCAGCTGCTTTTTACTAAATTCACTTTTGCTAATTTAGTTAATACGGCTAGACCATGTTCAAAAATCTGCTTTGTATTCATTGATAATCACAGCTGATTCTGCCGCAATGGGCTTGTATCCATCGCATTGACAAACAGAGATGAAGGAGTTGCATCTAACGCAGAACTTTGCTAAATGGACGAGTACGTAATGCTGTCCATAAAACCAGATTCAACTAAATTTTTGTTTTTACTTGCTCATTAGTTAAAGAGGCTAATTGTGCTGCCTCATAACGAGTAAAGGTAACTTGTTCATCACCCTCAATTTTTGATCACAACGGATTGAAGAACACGCTTCTCACCACGGTTAATAGCAACCACAGTACCACTTGCTGGAGCCGTAAAACTACGCCCTGGATTCTTTTTTTATCTTCAAAAGAACCTGACCTTTTTCACTACATCGCCTTCACGAACTTTCATTGAAGGACGCATGCCCACATATTCTTTCACCAGGATCGCAACTTCCGTCACGGTATTGCCGTTATGGATTACTTGTGCTGGTTTACCTGAAATTGGTAAATCCAAGCCTTTTTGATTGTAATCATATTATTTGCACTACTTTTTGCTTGGGTTAATCACTCGACTGCGAATCTCGCAATCGTTTTATTGAGTCGCAACTTTAAACGAATATCAAAGGAATCCTCCACTTATTCCTAAAGTTACATTAAGGTCTCAAATCAGATTCCGTCTAACTTCTAAGAAAAGACAAAAATAAACGCCCTATTTTTAGCCTATAACGGGGGAGATTCTAGTTAAAGCCATATTATTTGCAAAAATAGCCATTGAAAAAAATGAACTTTGTTAATATTTATCAAACAATAAAAATACCTTTTAACCACAAAGAGTTAACCGATTAGTATACCAAGCAGTCTAATTTCTGCACGCATTTGCAAAAATTCTTTTCTAGATTAAACCGCTTCTAGAGCGTAAAATGACACACAAATTTACTCAAATATTGAATACAAGAGACTTAAAGAATGGAACAAGAACAACTTACACACATTAGCATTTCAGATGAAGCACAAGTGCATTTTTACGCTTATTAGAGCAACAAGAAGAAGGGACGAATATTCGTATTTTTGTCGTTAACCCTGGTACACTAAGCGCAGAATGTGGCGTTTCATACTGCCCACCAAACGCAATTGAAGAAACAGATACCGAATTTCCGTACAACGGTTTTTCAGCTTTCGTCGATGATGTCAGCTTGCCTTTTTAGATGAAGCGGAAATTGACTATGTGACAGATCCAATGGGATCACAATTAACTTTAAAAGCGCCAAATGCCAAAATGCGTAAAGTCGCCGATGATGCGCTCTTTATTGAGCGTTTAGATTATGTGATTCAAACACAAATCAACCCACAGTTAGCAAGTCATGGTGGGAAAGTGACACTGATTGAAGTCACAGATGAGAAGCTCGCCATTTTGCAATTTGGCGGTGGCTGCAATGGTTGTTCAATGGTAGATGTCACATTAAAAAGAAGGTATTGAGAAACAACTTCTTGCTATGTTCCCAGATGAATTAGTCGGCGTTCGAGATGTTACTGAACACCAACACGGTGAACATTCTTACTACTAAAAAGCCCACACTAAATATAAGACAAAGCGGCCAAATTTGTAAAACGTTTTGCAAATTTGACCGCTTGTTGATTTTGCTAAAAATTATTTTTGAACAGCCACAGCCTCTTGCGCCTCTAAGAAACTTTCAAAATCTTCTTTAAAGACCGCACACGCCTTTGATCGACTTTCGCTTTTTGGTTATTTAGTCTGTGATGTTTTTCAATAAAATAATTGGCGGAATCTTCATCCTGTTCTAAGAACGCATAATTATCACCAATAATCTCAGATAATAGACGATTACTCTATATAATCCCAGGTTTTCTTTTCAGCATCAGATTGCTTGCATACACCCTTGTGCTTGTGCTTGCTCATAAGAAAGTCCTGCCAACTGAGGATAAATACATTGTTCACGATTATTAAGTTCGAGAATATACTTTTTACCTCTTTGTCGGTGATTTTATATTTAGCATTTGGGTAATTTGTTACCTCATTGCCACAAGCCGTTAAGAAAAAAATAAGATTGAAACTGTAAATAATTTTTAAGCATAGTTTTTGCCCTTTATTAAAAATAAACCATTACTAATAAAAAGATAGCTATTATTAAATAATAACTATCCTTTCATTATTTACCCTTCGCAGCTTGAGCAGCTTAACAAGTTACGGTTAAATACCTGTGCCGCACTCATTGAGTATTGGTAATAAATGGATTTCAAGCCCAATTCTTCGGCAGTTAAATACAACTGGTTCAAATCACGCGCTGGCGCATTTGGATGGACCATAATGTTGATACTCTGCCCCTTGGTCAATATATTTTTTGACGTTGTGCAGCCTGCTGAATGATGCTTAATTGGCTAATTTCAGAGAAGGTTTTAAACACTTCTTTTTCTTCATCACTTAACTGTGTTAAGTGTTGAACAGAACCATCATTATGTAAAAATAGATTCCCAAATCTCTTCTCTATCTAATCCTTTTTCTTGAAGTAATTTCTCTAAGAATGGATTCTTATAAACTGTCTTGATTTTTGATAAATCTTTTACATAGTAGTTTGATTTAAAACGGCTCAACTGATGGTGAAACACTACCCAAAAATAAAAGCTACTTGATTTTGTCGGCGCAATAGACATCAAAGTTGTATTGCGACGTCCATAACCTTTTTAATAATTCAGGCTCACCAAAACGATGCGCTAATTCTTGTGAAGCTTTTAAAGTTTTTCTTGTAATGTACGGAAAATCTCATTGTTTTTCTGCATTGCTTCAAAAACTATCAAACGCAATATTATTTGCCTGTAAATAACTATGCCATCCCAATACACCTAAACCCAATGCACGATGACGCACAGCAAAAACGGTTCGCCTTATGTAAGAATGGGATATCTTTTACTTTTTTTCAATGAACTCAGACATAACAACATCTAAGAAATAGGTTAATACTCTGGCGCATCAGTATCTTTCCACTCATCAAAAATAAAGTAAGTTCATCGAAGATAGACAACAAACAAAACTCTCTTCCGAACTTGATGGCAACATGATTTCTGTACATAAGTTTGAAGCATGTACAGTCATGTTTTTTTATCTTTATACACATCTGGACGACCAGCATTTGCATTATCTTTTAAAAGAATAAATACGGAATACCGGTTTCAGTTTTACGTTGTAATAATTTTTGCCCAAAGTTGGCGTTTGTATGGATCGCCTGCTTTCATGGATTCTAACCAATCATGCCCCTACACAAACACCGTAATACATGAGCTGAATTGGGTTACCTTCAGTATGAATATCTAACCACTCATCAATATCGCCATGTTCAATATCAATATAGCCAGCAAACTGTCCTTTTACGGGAAGTTCCTTGTGAAATAACATCAATCACTGTATCAAATAACTTACTGAAGTTAAATGAACCATCTGATTTACCGTTATTTTGATTGCAGAACCACGCGGACGAATATCACCAAAAATAGGCTGATGTACCGCCACCAATTTTACTCATCATGCCTACTTCTGCAGTAGTTTCCATGATTTCATAAATTGAGTCGCCAATATAGCTTCCAAAGCAAGAAATTGGTAAACCACGATCTCAAACCAAAGTTAGACCAAATCGGCGAAGAAAGTGAAAAATAGCCACGCGCCATATAGTGGTAAAATTTATCTGCATACTCCTTCAATGCCAAGCTTACGCTCAGCATGTTCTGAAATAAAACGAATACGATCTCAACGCGGTGGTGCCTTCTAGTAAATACCCACGTTGTAAAAATAAACGGCTATCTTCATTAAGCCAAGCAAAAAGTCAGGACGAGAATTAGAATAAGTCATCTGCGGTAATCTGTTTCATTTTTACTATAATCTGTACTACGTTTGTTAAAGAAATCTGTTTCTTTCGTTGACAGAATTTCAATATCAAACCACTCTGTTTCTTTTTAACAATTCAGGATTGATATCATGAGGTGGTTCTAAACCCAATGTACTTAATGAATTGTTATAACGGCTTTTTAATGTAATTACACCGTTTCTTTGGTGAGAAAAACTTAAATCACCTTCTTCAAAAATCCAATCTAAAAATACCTTTTTCAGCATCAAAAAGCTTGATTAGCTAACGTTTGCAACTCTTCAAAAAAATTCAGGCGTAAATAGCTCGCTATGTTCATCACGTAAAAATCTCATATAACGCAATACCGAATTTACCGTGAATTTCTTCTTCTTTTGAGGTTGCTTCTACCGCATTAGAGATACCTTTAAACAAGTTTTTGTACTTGTTAAACGACATCATAATTAAGAATTGACTGAATAAAGAAATATGCTCAACAAAAAGTGAAAATAGCACTAGTGAGAGCACAAACTCGCCTTTACCCGCATCCTTATCTTTCATGAACGATTCCATATAGCGGATGCGATTCATTAATGGTTCAATATTTTGAATATCGGCAAACATATCGTTTAAGCCGAGTTTTCTCTAACAAGAAAGAATAAGCATCTTTATGGCGCACTCTGATTCTGCAAAAGTACCGCCTACATCATCCATTTCAGGTTTTGGGAAGTAACGATAAAGCTCACCCCAGAAACGCTTTACATTTACTTCTACTTGAGAAATCGCCAACATTGCGCGGGTTAATACATGACGTTCATGATCCGTAATCGTAGTTCGATAGTCTTGAATATCACCTGTAAAGTTAAATTCCGTATGTAACCAATATGAATGGCGAATCGCATCTTTAAACTCTAGGAGTTCAGGATACTCGTATGGCTTGATGTTCAAGCGCTTTTCGAAAAATATTACGTTTTTCATTATGTATCGCTCTACCGTTAAGTGTGAAATCGGAGGGGATTTTAGGGAAAAAATTTTTATAAGAACAAGTCTTGACAATTTGCGTTTTTTTGACTAGGTTCTTGATTTATCTATGTTTATCCTAAAAATCAGTTATAAAAACAATATCTTGTGTTTTTATTATTGGAAAAACACAAGATATTGTGATAGTCGTTGCCGACAAGCAATAACCTAATCAGCGTGATAATGCATAAAGGCTTTAACAATACCACCATTGCCTTGGCAAGCATGTTTCAATAGGAGATTTAGAATAAGAACCATCCACGCAGATGGCTGTTACGCCTTGTGGAATTTTTATCTGATGATTTTTGCACGGAACTCTGTTTTAGTTTCAGGTGCTTTAGCAACTTCAACACCGTGACGAGGTGTACATGCAGCTAACATAGCTACGCTTAATAGCGAAAAAATATAATGTTTTTCATATCCATCTTCCTTATAGATCCATTATTTGCTTTTGCAAAACCTAGTTTTTGCGAAAGTACTTTGAGCCCAATATAGCTAAAAAGCCTAGGACTCAACCTGTTTTAGGGTAGAAGTTTATATTATTTCTTTTATTGCTTTTTATGCATAATTAAGCAAGAATAATGCATATTTTTGAACTTTTATTGGAATATTTATGAATAGTTTATCAGAAGCATTCAAAGCCCCTACTCAAGGAAGAAAAATTTGGCTCACAGAGCGAAATTGTGGCTGCTTTTACAAGAAATGGGGTTTGAAAAATATCAATCAGTCCAAAGTTTCTAGAATGCTATCGAAATTTGGCGCGGTAAGAACACGCAATACCAAAAATGGAGATGGTCTATCAACTACCTGCAGAATTAGGCGTGCCAGCAACCTCCAGCCCGTTAAAAAAACTTAGTGACCGATATTGATCATAACGAATTGCTGATTGTAGTTAAAACTAGCCCAGGTGCCGCACAACTGATTGCTCGCTTACTCGATTCTGTGGGTAAAAGCGAAGGTATTTTAGGCACGATTGCCGGAGATGATACTATTTTTCATTACACCAACTGCGCATACTCCAATTATTGAACTGGTTAACCGTATTACAACGCTTTTTTTGAAACGACACTCTAATGCATATTTTTATGACAGGTGGGACAGGCTTTATCAGGACAAAGACTGACCACAAAAACTCATTCATGCGGGGCATCAGCTCACTATCTTAACTCGCCAAATACAGAGAAAAATCTTGGCAAGCGGTCTCTTTTTGTCATTCACTTGCAAAATTACCTAATTTTAAATGGTTTTGATGCTGTAATTAACCTGGCTGGCGAACCTATTTTTGACAAACCTTGGAGCAATGCACAGAAAGCACGCCTCATTGAAAGTCGGGTTACGCTTACGGCCCAATTAGCACGACTCATTCAACAAAGTGAGCAACCGCCTCATACCTTTCTCTCTGGCTCTGCAACAGGTTATTACGGAGATTTGCCCTTAACTCTGAAAAAGGCAGACGAATCTACCACTGCTGGAACACATTTTAGTGCTCAATTATGCCAACAATGGGAATCAGCAGCACTTCAAGCCACAAAGTGCTCAAACACGAGTTTGCTTGCTTCGCACGGGCTTACCACTATCGGTTGAAGGGAGGCGTATTAAAAAATGTACCCTATTTACCGTTTAGCACTTGGTGGGAAAAATTGGTTCTGGAGAACAACACTGGGCATGGATTGCACTAAGCGATTACTTACAAGCGGTCATTTTTATTAGAAAAATGCAAATTTGCAAGGCGCATTTAATCTTAGTGCGCCAACACCAGTAACTCAATGCACAATTCAATGATTGGCTCGCTAAACAATGCCATCGACCAACATTTGCAACGGTACCAACTTGTTTGGTTAAACTCTGCCTTTGGTGAACGTGCGCAACTTTTTACTTGATAATCAACCAATTGTTCCACAAAAACTTATTGATGCGGGTTTCAAGTTCCAATATCCACGTCTTAGTGATTTCTCTCTTTAAACACATTCCAATTTATCTAAAACAAAAGGCAAGCCTTATGCTTGCCCTTTTTATCTATCCCATCATTATTTACGCTGAAAGCATTGTTTTTGCGGCAAGAATCGCCTCTTTAACACGTTCTGGATTGACCCCACCTTTCGCACAACGTTTTTTTCCAAACAAGACTCTAATGAAAGAATTGGGTAAACATCTTCTGCAATCACTGGATGGAACTGCTGGAATTCTGCAACGGAAAAGTGCTTCAAAGGTTTACGTTGTGTAATCGCATAGACGACTGTCTTCACCCACAATATGGTGTGTGCTTCACGGAATGGAATACCTTTAGCTACCAAGTAATCCGCCAACTCGGTCGCATTTGAGTAACCTTGTTGTGCAGCTTCTCTGGTGCGCTCAACATTCACACTAATATCTTCTAACACCAATGCACCAATTTCTAAAACATGCCTGCCAAGTTTCAATCGCATCAAAGATACCTTCTTTGTCTTCTTGCATATCTTTGTTATACGCTAATGGCAAACCTTTTAAAGTGGTTAATAACCCCTGTTAACGCACCAAATACTCGACCAGATTTACCACGAATTAGCTCTGCAAGCATCTGGATTTTTCTTCTGCGGCATTAAAGATGAACCTGAGGTTACGCGATCAGATAATTCTAAGAATGCAGATTCACCACTGTTAAAGAAAAATTAAATCTTCTGCAAAACGAGACAAATGCACCATGCTGATTGAAGCGCTTGAAAGTAATTCTAAAACGTGATCTCGATCCGACACTGAATCCAAAACTATTACGTGTACCAATACGGAAACCTAAATCTTGCGCTAACACATCACGATCAATGGCATAGGCTGTCCCCGCTAAAGCACCCTGATCCTAATGGACAAGTATGCATACGCTGATAAGCATCACTTAAACGACTATAATCACGCTCTAACATTTCAAAAATAGGCCATACACCAATGCGCAAACGTAATTGGCTGAGCACGTTGTAAATGCGTATAACCAGGCATTACCGCATTTTGGTTTGCCTCTGCAGTTAAAAACCAACTTTTCTTGTAAATTGCGAATACGATCTTGTAAAACAAACACTTGGGCCTTACACCATTTTCATATCTACTGCAACTTGGTCATTTCGGCTACGGCCTGTGTGTAATTTTTTTACCTAAATCGCCTACTTTTTCAATGAGTTTAGACTCTACCCAGCTATGAATATCTTCCGCATCATCTTTTAAAATAATCTCAATTTTTAGGTTCAATTTCTGCACGTAATGCTTTAAGTGCCGCAACTAATTCTTGATATTCGTTTTCAGTGAGAATACCAACCGATTGAATTGCTTTCGCCCAACCGATTGAACCATCAATATCTTGTAATGCTAAACGGTAATCAAAACGTAGAGAATCATTAAAAAAATTTGAATTTTTGATCTGCTTCTTGTGTAAAAACGTCCGCCCCAAAGTGCCATATATGCGCTTCCTTATTAATTTAGTAAATGAGATACCGCATTGCGGGTTGATTTCCGCTTATTTTGTATAAATATGCAAAATTATTCAATAATTATTTAACTCAAGGGTTAAATTTTTAAATATTTTTGTAAAAAGAAAAACAGACCGCTTGTATAGCATCTGTTTTCCAAAAGAAAACCTCAAGGTAAGAACCTTGAGGTTTGAAAAATAGATTTAGGATTACGCTGAGATAGTGAGTTGTCCTGCATACAAGATAAAGAAACGTAAGCAGAATACCCCCAATTAAGTCGAAAATCGATACTAAGATAATGAATTTCGGACTATATTTAACGGTATGTGAGCCGAAGAGATTCGCAATCAACGGAATTAAAATCCCGATAAGGAATACACCAACCCAGAATACCATGCCCCATGTTCCAGTTAAGGCATTATGTAAGGCTAATTGTTTATCTGCTCCACCGAAGTGTAGACCTACAAAGAAAGCCACTAATAAACCTAACTCGTTACCATAATTGGCACTTCGAATTTATGGATAAAATGTATCTCTTTGCTATCACCTGACAATTTCCCAACAATTAAAATCATTAAGAACGTTGCCGCAATACCGGATGAAGTACCTGATGCCAAGAATAACGCAGGTAATACTGGGTTTATTTAACATCGGATAACTAATTAATGCAGAAAGTAAGAAACCAGTATAAGCACCAAGCACAGCTGCAAGGGTAAAGAGTACAAACTCAATTGGTTTTAATAATTTACTTTCAGCAAAATCAATCCAAGGTAAGACGAATTTAAACATCGGTAAATAGCGATTGATTAACACAGCTAACCAATCTTTAAACATGATCGCAATCCATACGACAAGCACTGCCATATAGGCTTGGAACAACATTACCCCCATAGACATTACTGAAGTGCCACTGCAGTTAAACATTAACTTCCAGAATGTCCAAGGCTTGGTTAAGTGGAAAAACCAACAAGGTTGCCTATAAGGGTCGGGATTGTTCCTAAAATTGCCGCACTGCGAATCATCCAGTTTTCGCTAGGGCTTTTCAATCTTAAAGCTATTACGGTAAGCAATAGCTAATTGCACAGCACCAGATGAAATCCTAATAAGAAAAGGTGAGATCGCAATCGTGCTATCCCAAACTAAATTCGGGGTCTGAAATGGAATATGCTCGTTCATTATCGATGCTCCCCTTTACCGAATGGAATATGGTATAGATTTGGTTGCGTACCAAGTGAAACTTTCGTGCGATAAACTGGGTTATCACGCACTCGCCACATCACTATTTGGATCTATCTATATCACCAAAAGTTAACGCTTTGGTTGGACAAGCTTCTACACAAGCTGGTTGTTTACCTGCAGCCAGATTAGTATCACGGCAGAAGTTACATTTATCTGCAGATTTTTCTCTGGATGGATAAATGAACACGATACGGACAAACCGCGATACAGTACTGACAACCTACGCATAAATCAGAATGAACATCCACAATGCCGGTTTTTAGGATCTACGAAAGAGGCACCAGTTGGACAAACCGAAACACAAGGCGCATTCGTACAGTGCTGGCAAGATTGACGGAAGAATTCATATTCTACGTTAGAACTCACCATAAGGTTCGCTACGAATAATCTCTAGGCGAGAAACACCTTCAGGTACATTGTTAGTGATGACGACGCATCCATACAAGCTGTACAACTGATACAGGCGGTTTCATCATGAACCATCGCATAACGAATTTTTTCTCTTCTCTCTCAGTAGCTAGAGTTACTGAGGTAGCAAAGCCCAGTGCTTGCTACGACAGCGATTGCACCAGCCCCTGAGACGAAGTCTCTACGGGTGCAAGTCATTATTTATTTTCCTTAGCTTCCTGAGCTTTTTTAATTCAGCTTCTTTTGGCTTGAACTTTTGTATGGCAATCTGTACAAAGTTTGATACGTTGTTTTTCAGGAATGCCTTTCATAGGTTCTTTTTCCGGTGTAATTCATGGCAGTTTGCACAGCGATTTTTATTTGCATGTGTATCATGAGCCCAGAATTTTTCGCGTAATTTATCCGCTGTATGACAGCCTATACAAACTTGATTTTGTTCATGAACAGTACGTTCAAGTTGTGGATTGCTGGCTTTACCAATTGCATTGAAACGCATCACATCTTTTAACCCCTTTACGGTGGTTTTCAGACATATTGCCATGACAGCTACACAAGTAACTTGTTGGCCATTATTTGGGCTTTTTGCATCACTTTGGAAGTGTTTGCCCGCGTGGCTAAATTGTTTACCTGTTGCATTTCCTGTTTCGTGACATTGCGTACAATATTTGTTCGGATCACGACGTGCATCTTCAGCAATTTGGCTGTCTGATTTTGCTTCCCACATTTGCTGTGGAAGCGGTGGCATTTCCGCATGCGCGGTAGAGATTGCAAAACAACTTGCAAAAATGACCGCTTGGAGGGCGATTGCTCGCCCTGCTTTTTGAGATTAAATTTTTTCATTTGGTCACCTCAAGCTTAATTATTTCGCTTCTGCTTTTGGTGTAGTAACTTCTTTTGGCGCTTCTTCAGCAGGTAATAAACCTTTTTGCACGCGCTTTCTGTCCCATTTGTGGAACAATGGTACGTAAGAATTCATCTTTTGCAGCTTGTTCTTTAGGAATATCTAAACCAATCGCTTTTTGTGCATTTTTCACGAGTTGAAATATCAGGGAATTGCAACAGGTGTTGTTACACCGTGTTTCGCTAATACTACACCTAATTTAGCACGCGCATCTGCCGCACGATCGATACCTGTTGCAACAACATGTAACATTACGTCTGGGGCATGCATGTGGCTACCGTGACCTGCTGCAGAGTAGTCCCAACGCCATTGAGCGTGACGAATTGCTTTTTAATATATCTTGCATTTCTTCTTGAGTTGCACCAGCATCCCAAGCTGCTTTCGCTTCAAAATGCGCTGAACTAATTGATCTTCTAATTTGATCATCGCATCTTTTACTTGTTTTTGTGCTCAGCTACACGTTTTTGTAGTGTTTCTTTGCTTTGTTCGTGACAAGTTTTGCAGCTTGCATCAAATTGATCGAATGGGTTACCAATTTTTGTGATCAGTATAAACTTTTGCCGTCTTTATCTTTCCACTTTCGGCATGTGACAGTCGATACAAGTCACACCGTTTTTACCGTGAACACCTTGTGACCAAATTTCAAAGTCTGGGTGTTGTGTTTTTAACATTAGTGCTTTTGATAATGCGTGAGTCCAGTCAGCAAATCTCAATTTCATCGTAGTATTTTTCAATACTTGCTACATCAACGCCTTTATCCCACGGAAAGTTACGTGTGTTTTGTCTTTGAAATAGTATTCAACGTGACAGTTAGCACTACAGCTACACGTTTACCATGTTTATCTAAGTCTTCGAATTTCCAACCAACGGTTTCTAATGCGCGTAAAACGTGAGGACGTGCAACGCGTAATGCTGGTTTGCCTTCTTCAAATTCTTTTGATTTAGTATCGTGACAGTCACCACAACCAACTGTGTTTTTACTGATTTCTGCACCGTATTTAGCCCATTTTTGCATTAAAAATAGCCATCTTCGCCTCTCTTCTGATTAAACGAGGAACATCTGGGCCTTTACATGTCCAACAAGCCATTGGTTGCGGACCATCATTTTCATCTTTAGGTGCGCCTGTACGTGAAAATTTCACGTACGTCAGTTACCGTGCTAGTAGTGACCACGAGGTTTGTTATAGTCTTTAGCAAATGAATAACCTGCCCATAGAACTACATAACGTGGGTCTGCAGATAATGCACTACCACGGTCTGTTGATTCAGAGGTTGATTTCCAAGAGTTGTATTGAGTGGATACTTTTCAGCAAATTTATGGTTTGCTGATTCGATTTCTACGCCTAATTTTTCATGTTTTTAGCGCTTTATCGGTTAAAGATTCTGCTCGCTTTTTCCTCAGCTTGCGCTGATTGAAAAGCAACCTAGCATCGCAATGGCTGTCATTACTAAAGTTTTTGTTAAACGTTTCACGTTATGCCCCCACAAGATGTAAAATAACAATAGATGAGAATGTTTCTATTTACTTTAAAATCAATAAGATACAATAAATTTTACGATTGTAAGCATACGAAACAGCAGGGCTTTTTCTACTAGAAAATGACTTTTTCTTGAAATAAATCAACAAAAATAGGTAGAATACCTCTTTATGATTAGTCTAATACTTTAGTGTTATACTCAGACTCATAGAAGGGAAAATGAAAAGAATCTCAAGATATAAAACAAAAATGGGTAGTAAAAACCGCTTTTTATCTACCCATTTTTCCTAAAAGTTAACCTTATTTTACGTAGCAGTTGATAAAGCTTTTTAGCAGTGCTAACGGCAGAATCTGAGGAATCGCTCGCATTAAAAAGATCGGGAATCCAGAAATTGGATCATGGATATGGCAGCGATTTTTAAACGATAAAGCGTCCATTCATAAGCGAATTGATTCCAACCACGGCGACGCCCAACCATGCCATTACCCTACACGCGCATAAACCAACATATCGGGTAAGTTTGCCACTTTTAATCCTGTTGCGATCATTTTGATCCGATAGCGTGTAATCCTCTTGTAAACCTTGATAACCGCCACATTCAATCACTTTCGATTTTTGATATGCGACTGTCATATGGTTAAACGGGCAACGCAAGCGGGCAAATTTTTCGAATATTTTGCAAATCAGTTGGCACATTACGATAAGCGACAATATCCTGAATATTTTGACCAAATTTCTGCGATCTGACCACCAAAAATAATCACGATCTGGATTTGCTTCAATAAACGCAACTTGTTTTTCAAAAGCGCTCTGCACACAAATATCGTCAGTATCCATTCTAAACACCCATTCATTTCGGCAATAATTTAAACCATCATTGAGCGTTTGCCTAAGCCTCGATTTTGCTGCAAATTTAACTGCATTGATTGGTAATTTATCTTGATAGTTTTCTACGACGGCCTCTAATTCTGGGTGTCACTGCCCCATCAAATAATACGACGATCTCATCTGCAGGATAAGTTTGTGCCACAAGACTATCAAAACATTCACGGAGAAATTGAGGATCCTCTTTAATATATAACGACTATTAATACTGAAAATTTTCATTAGAAAAACCTTTTTCATATTGATTGCCAATTTTGGCGAAATAAAAGTTAATAAAAGCAATAGTGAGATGTTTGGGCTGTGACTTAATTGAAAGCATTTTTAAAATAATAACTAGCTGCCTGACGTGAGAGATTCATCGCGCATGGATAAGCCAGCATATATAAAGCGTTAATCGCAAAATTTTTCGCTTGAGTTTCCGTTTTCACAAATTTCTCACGAATCACCGCAATTGCTTTTTCCGTATTAGAAGTATTGGTTGAAACGCTTGCACGCTTAGTATGAAACCCACAATGCTTAACGGCGCATTCAGTCTAAATGCTCGTAATTTTGCTGAACTGGCAACTTTAAGCATAAAGTCATAATCCTCTAACGATTTTAAATCGGTAGAAAGGCCACCTAATTCAAAAAAGAATGCTTTTTGAATCGCGACCATTGGCATACCACCGATCTTATTCGCTAATAGAATGTTATCTACATTGATCTGTGTAGGATCCGTTGGGTTGGTCACGCGACTCAAAACCTTCATTTACCATCACACACTTGGCTGGATGATAAATAAAATTGATATCAGGATTAGCCTTAATGCTCTCCATCAGCATAGCGCATTTTCTGGTGCGAAACGATCATCATCATCTAAAAATAGTAGCCATTCATGCTGCGCATGGCATGCTCCTATATTACGGCTCTCCGCTGCACCTTTGATTTTGTGCATTACGAATTACTTGTACGATGAAAACCGTAATTTTCTGTCACTATGACTGGTGTTTGGGAACAATCGTCAACAATCACTACCTCAAAATTTTGTTGAGTCTGCTCAGTCAAACTAGCGAGCAAAGCGCTGGAATTTCGGTATGACGATTATATGAAGGCACGATAATACTAAACATTTTTAGCCGTTTCCTTTTGTAAAATTGTTTTAATTCGACCACTTGTTCCAAATAATGAGAGGAACATGAGCAAGACAAACATAACGCCCGGATAAGCATAGTGTCTGCTTTCATAATGTGATCGGCATTGCTGAAATCCAAACTTCCAACTACCATTAAACCAGTTATCCGCGATTCGCTTAACAAAATAGAAAGCACAAAGCACGCCAGAATATAACCAACTCCGCCGCATAAAGCGCTTATGAATAAAGCCTGAATCTGAACTGCCATAATAGCTCTATCCATTTTGGCGCATAATATAAGCTATCTCCATCAATAACTGTTTTTTGTTGTTGGCACTAAAATAGATGTTTATTTAACAAAGTATCTGTAGAAGGAACTCAAAACGTTCTCCCCGTTGATTAAGTTAATAATGGGTTCTAGAGCATGTTCAACATATAAATATTCTGTGGATAAAAATACGCTAAACCGACAATAAGCACGCCAAAAAGCAATGCAGTGCAGATAACGCTAACGAAAATAGATGACGATGCTTAGTACAGAAAACATAAGGAAAGTACGGCGAAATTAAACCAATCCACTCAGCAATAAAAATAAGTTAATTCCTGCTAACGGCTTTGTTTTTGCATGATAGGGCTAATAAAAATGTAATAACATTAAATAAAATGCACTTAATGGAAAAACGCCGATGAGGTTAAGTTATATAATGCGATACTCTTGTCTCGGATCCGATAAATCGAGGTAAATGCCCTCCCATTGGTGCATTTGTATTGATACAACTCAATCACAAATGGTACACCTAGCAGAGGCTAAGATCCCAATTATAGCCTGTAATAGAATACCTAACGAGATCGAATTAACTGAGTTTTACCTTGATTTTTGTTGATAAAACGCATTGTAAAATCACTACGCCAAGTCCAAAGGCACAAGCGCTGATATACATGCTTAAAACACCTAGCTCTTTTGGTTCCATTAACAAACAATGGAATACAAGAAACTGCACAAAAGTGCAACGCAAAGCGAATAAACTATCTAGCGGTAAACTTGAGTCTCATTTGACGTTTTGAGAACCAACGATAACCTAAAGCATAACAAGGCAATTCCACCAATAATTCAGCTCATTCGTAGCACATGGAAAACCAGGATCGTATAAATAAAACAGACTAATCCAAGCACTCATTATTGATTTCTCTTAATCGCAAGTAATCAAAGGATACTTCAACCATTTTTCACTGTATTGTGATGCAAGGCGCCTCTTAAATCAGCTAAGTTACTGATTAAATTAGGATTTTCAATTGCCATCAGCGGGCGAACGACTAAAGTTTTTAGATTAAATTGCTGCCCAAATAAATGTAATCATCAGCTAACCAAAACGGTTTTACACTCATTGGCTTTTAGCTAAAAAGGTTCGTGCTGCTGATTTTTGAATTAAAGAGGCAACTGTTCCGCAAAATAATCTTTATAGGGGTAAGCATAACGATAAGCAGTATTCCCAATAGGTTTACGCCAAAAAGTAAAAGTGGTGGGATAATTGATTTCAAGTTCAAGATCATCAAATTTCAAGATTTTTGATTGGCCAACTAGCACCATATCTGCACTTGGTTTTTCAGCTAACAAAAGCATCTAGTGTAATTTGAAAATTAGGTGCAAATAAACAGTCATCTTCACATACTAAAGCGTATTCTTCTTCGCCAATAGTTGCATCATCTACAATGAGTTGATACACCTAAATGGCTTAATGTGCAGCCACTTCGCCCTAGTAACGAGCACGCCCATAATGTGCTTGAAAATGCCTCGAAATCAAATCGCGCGCTCAACGCTGCTTCTTCTAGCTGCATAGTGTTAATCGTACTCAAATAGGTAAAGTCAGCCGTATTCGGTTGCGAAAAACAAGGTTCGACGCTCGCTATCCTTTGCTAAGGAAATTAAATATTTTTCATACGGATTCCGTTTTCTCGGTCTGTGTTATATGCACCGGATATTTAAAATAGTAAACAATAGAAATCAATAAACGCACTAAACTGCTACCAATAAAGCGCATGAGGCAACGCCATAAAGTTGTTCATTTCTAAATAGATAAAATAATCCGACAAATACCGCAATCGCAATAATTTGGCGAGTAAATAACTGAACTTGTTTACCTAATAACAACATATTTTGCGAAAGTACCCACGAAAGCCCTGCAATAATGGCATTAAGAATAAAACAAGACTAACACCGGTGCAACTTCTATATACTTCGCACTAAAGAAAAAGCGAATAACGGGTTCTGCCAACCAAGGCACGCAAATGATAGCTCACGCTCATCAATGCAAACCACCGCCAACACAGCTTTTTAGACGATTCTGACGATTTAATAAACCGGAATAGTAATAACCGCCAGCATATTAATGAATTTGGTCATTAAAGAGTCAAACGCAATACAAACGGTATAAGGCCCAGTACATAATTGCCCATTAACGCCATGAATTAAGAATTTATCAAGGCTTGAGGTCGTTGCACCGAAGATTTGCAGTAAATTCTGTTTTGCCCAAGTTTTAAAAAGAAAGTACGATCAATTTCACTGACCTGATTTTCTTGCGAAAAATGACGATCCATTTTGCTAAGATAGAGCAAACAAAGCGACCGCTTGTATGCAACTAAAAAGTACTTAATAAGTAAAAACCTGTTTCTAACGACTGCTCACCAAATCCGTAATAGGCCGTACCATAAATCAGCACCATTAGAACTGGCTGTTGTAACGTCAACAATCGGTAAATTCGCATCGCTGGATCAATTTTGCTTTTTCTCTAATGTCACTCGTCAAAATCGCAGTAAAGACAACATTAAGCACAAACAAAAAGTGCGCCTGCGTGAAATCAAAGAACCAAACTGCTAAATTTGCGACTAAAATGGCAAAAATTAAAAAGAGAGAAAAATAGCGCCGCCAGTGTAAATACTGTTTTTTACGCATAGCTAATGCAATTGCAAAACCTACACTGCCAGTGTTGATAGTCACGACATAAGAAATGCTCGTGACAAAAGTTGAAATCCGCCTCGGTCTGCAACCGAAAGCATATGGGCTAGAATAAAAGAACTGATCATCGTCAACCCTATACTCAATAAGGTGACGAAAATCAGTTTAATAAAGTTGCCATTAGAGTTGGTAGATTTTGGCATAGTCGATGTCTTTTCGTCCATTGATGGTAATAACCCGTATTTTTCCGTAGGAGTTATCGCAAAACCTCATTTGGCAAGCCTAGTAAACAAGAGAAAATATGCCCATGTAAACGGCTGGTTACCACATTATCGTAGCTTAAGAAAAACAGCCTGACAACGCTCAATGACTTGCATCGCATGCTGATACCACATCTCATTAATTTTATCTTTTAACCAACCAAAAATGGAATCGATTTGCTAATTTAGATAAACGGCTACACCAAAGCTCAAATTTCATATCACTTGGCAATAAAATATCATCCTAGTCTTTAACATCTTCTAAATTTGAGAGCTTAGCTTGCACTTTGCGCTTCAATATGGCTCGATATCTTTACGCAAGAAATAAAGCGCTTTTCCCATTCGATTTTGTACGATCTTTTTGTGCTAATGTTCCATAGAGTTCATGTGCCATATCCGCCGACAATGCGAACATTCGATGAAAAATGCGCTTTCATTAAATCGAAGGTTTTAATATCACGGGCAAACAAATGCAAATCTGGATGAGCTGAGAAAAAGCTTTTGCAGAACGTAACATCGCTGCTTCATTCGAGAAATGTGCTGTTTGCGGCAACTAAAATAATCCGATTTTTGAGGAAATATTGCATATATCCTCACGCATTTTTGAATGCTTGGGCTAAAGATCGCCAAAATTGCCCCCACCATGACACATAAAATAGTGGTATTCGGTGTAATGTATGCCTCATCAATATCAAAGGCTTGCAAACTGCGGCGTAAGCGAATACGAATATCGTAATCTTTGAAAAATTGTTCTGTACCTGCGTAAATAAGCAAGTCACCTACATTTAAATGCAACGGATAGTCAAAATATACAACATCTTGTTTATCGATAATCAATTCAGCAATTTGTTTTAATTCTGCTTTACGTGCTAATAAGATTTCATTCATAAAGTAATCAGATCCAATATCAAGTCAATTTCAGATTTTCGACCGTCAATCTTGTGCTAGGTTCAACCTAAAATTCCGAGTAAAATAGCGCAACATTTTAACAAAATCTATCTAAAAGCGCGAAAAATTTTAAGGGATAAATATGTTTTACCTCACTAAAATCATTACTGCAATCTTACTTCCCCCTTTTTAACCTTGCTGTTATTTGGCTTGGCTCACTTTTATGTTACCGCCTGAACTATAAAAACAGCAAGAATATTAAGCTTTTTAGGAATCGGACTGCTTTATTTACTCAGCACGCCTTAGTTTGGCAACGAAATTAAGTGATTCTTTAGTCAAAAATGACAACCTCAAGCTTAAAAGAATACCAAAGCGCTCAAGCGATTGTCGTGCTTGGAGGCGGTGTACGAGACGAGTCAAGAAATATATGGTAAAACCACCGTTGGTACTTATGCGCTTGAGCGTATGCGCTATGCTGCTTTATTTACAAAAAGAAACTGGTTTACCCATGCTGATTACCGGTAGCAGCCCAAATGGAACTTCAGAAGCCGCATTGATGGCAAAAGAATTTGAATACTTTTAATGTACCGACTACATGGCAAGAACACCAAGCAAAAACCACCAAAGAAAATGCAAACTTTAGTCGCCCTATTTTAGAGCAAGCAGGTATTCACAAAATTATTTTAGTAACAAACCAATGGCATATGCAGCGAGCAAAATGCTCTTTGAAAACATAGGCTTTCTAAGTTTTACCTGCCAGCATCGGATATGGCGTTACACCACCAGAATATATTGTTGGACTTATTTTATTCCACAATCTGGCGCAATGGATAGTAGTAGGCGTCCCTTAAAGAATGGCTTGGTTATTGGAAAGAAAAATAATTTAACTAGAAGAGTCCTTAGAAAATAAGGTCTGAAAAACTATTAAAAAGTAGTCATTTGATCTGCACTCATAATCATAGGTAAAAAGCTTGTTCATTCTGGCACTTTTAGAGTGTATAAAAATGAATTTAACATTTTTAACAAAAATTGCTTTTTGTGATCTACCTTTCAACATCTTTATGCGAGAGTTGGAAGCGGTGTTCTAACACTAAAATAAGCGGTTCAATTTCGCAAAAATTTGCAGAATTGAACCGCTTGTTGTTTAAAAATCTTTCTCGATCGAGACAAACCACTCACCGCTTTTACGCGAATAAAATTCTGGAATATTGCTATCAATTTTGCGGTAGCGATAATTCAACTTCGGCACAAAACCTTGCCATTGCAAACGCTTATGCCAAACCGACACATTCAAAGCTATATTCTTTATCTTGGCGTTTTAGTTGGAAAATAAAAATTCTCCGCAAGAAAAATCTCGCTTCACATAACGTAAGCTAATACGGCTGACAAACTCTTTAAGCTCCCACACTGAACCGATATTTACCCCACGTCGAAGCGAAGATTCCGCTTTATCTTTGCTACGATCAACACTGCCTTCCATGCCACCAAAACAGCAACCAATTCGGCTTGGCTTGATAACTTAACGAAAGCGATGCTCCGTTAATATAACCATTATGACGACGAGCAACGCCTTCTTGTTCGTAGCGTTTTTGCGTATGCGAAAAAGATCCTGAAATTGCCCAGTAAGCGGTCAATTCTCGGCGGAAATCTGCGACTGCCCCGTAATTTTTGCTATAACGTGGTGAGCCGAGCCAGTTCTGTTCAAAAATGGGGAAAATCCGACCGCTTGCAATGCCGAACGGTAACGATAGCCAAGCGAAGCATAAAGTGATTTTTCGCTGTAATCTTGGTTGTCCCAATAATGCACACCACTAAAACGGCTATTGAACATGGCAAAATGGTTGCCGCCGACGTTTAGTTCTCGATTTAGCCCCACGCCATAACGAAAACCGTGTGCCTTTTGTGGCAAGGAGTCCGCATCTTTTTAAAACCGCAAACCGCCTAACATAATATCTTGCTGAGAAGAAGCATTGTTCACGTTATCGGTTTGCGTATATTGCAGCTCCATATCAGGCTGCCAACTTTGCCGCTCTGCCATCGCCTGAATATAACGTTCGGCAAGCTGCTGCATTTGTGGTGAAAGTTCGGGTTTAGCACGTTCCAACTCTGCTTTGGCTTGACGATATTGCTTGTTTTTCAAACAACATCACACCCAAATCAAACCGCGGATAAGCTAACTCTGGCTTCTCAACTAAAATCTGCTGATAAAGCGAAATCGCCTCATCATATTTTTGCTCCGCTCGCAGCATTGCTCCCATCGCATAACGATAAAGCGTGGCATCATAATCCGCCTGCTGTTGATACAACGGCATCAGCTGCTTCAACAAATGCCATTGTTGCTTTACTACACCATAGTTAATCAACTTCTCGAGCTTGGTTTTGGTACTGTCTGCATCAGAAAGGGCAAACGAAGGGGCAGAGCGGATTTTCTGTTTTTGGTTGCGTTTTTATTTGTGGTTCAGTCTGTTTGGGCAAAAGTATTGTTCTCAAAGAAAACAGGTTGAGGAGCGTGAAAAGTTTCCGCCTGTGCTGCAAGCGGTAGAAAAATAAGGAAATTTGCGAGTTTTTCATGATATTACAGATGAGAAAAGAAATGATGAATTATAGGGTTTGCAATTCAACATGAACCATATACTTGCAGTTATGATGAGTTACCTTGTTGGGGTATGATGAAAAATAAATGCCATTTAAACCCAATTTTAAAACGGCATTTTTGTAGAGTAAATCACATTTGCTCTAAAACATCGGTGGAATATCAGGGCTGAATGTAATTCGCCCTCACAGAACAGTTATTTGGTGATTTCACTGCGAGTGCCGCCGAAGCCAAATTCTTTATCTTCATCAACAAATTTAAAACGTGCAATACCAGAGACCTCTTCTGCTTCAGGTCCAAAGAAAACCAAGTTGGTAATGTCCATTCGTCATTCCTGAAGAAGAAAACAGCTACCCTGAATACCTACAACAGCCTTATCATTTAAAGATATCTGTGGTTGGATATCAGCTTCTTTTAACTCAACTCGACCGTATAAAACTTGGCTAGAAACACTTCCCTGACCTTTTTAGTATCAAAAATCGACTTTGTAGATTAATCTACCTGACTCTGTTCCTTTACCAATATAAGTTGCTTTACCTGAATTTGGGATATTTCTTTCGTGTGTTGCAACACCAACAATCTGAATATTATGTGGTTTTTAAAGGTTGTTCTACATCATTGATAATGTTCTCAAATTCATTATTTGAAATAACTATAGAATATGGTTGGTTATAAATTTGTTGATAACCTCTATATTTCGTTAATTTACCATCACTGAAATCTCTTCGTGATTTTATTAGTAATATTTCCAGAAGAGGGAACTTCTTGTCCTAGAGCCTGTTCTTTGAGAAGTTTTTGCTTGTATAGTGGCATTTGTTTTATCTCTTGCGTTTAATGCTTCTGCAGCCTTACGAGCTTCTTCTGCTTTTACGAGCTTCTTCAGCTTTGCGAGCTTCTTCAGCTTTACGAGTTTCTTCGGCTTTACGTGCTTCTTCAGCTTTACGAGCCTCTTCAGCTTTACGAGTTTCTTCGGCTTTACGAGCTTCTTCAGCTTTGCGAGCTTCTTCCGGCTTTACGTGCTTCTTCAGCTTTACGTGCTTCTTCAGCTTTGCGTGCTTCTTCAGCTTTGCGTGCTTCTTCAGATTGCGTGCTTCTTCAGCTTTGCGTGCTTCTTCGGCTTTGCGTGCTTCTTCAGCTTTGCGTGCTTCTTCGGCTTTGCGAGCTTCTTCAGCCTTACGTGCTTCTTCTGCTTTGCGTGCTTCTTCAGCTTTACGTGCTTCTTCAGCTTTGCGTGCTTCTTCGGCTTTGCGTGCTTCTTCAGCCTTACGTGCTTCTTCAGCTTTGCGTGCTTCTTCGCTTTGCGTGCTTCTTCAGCTTACGTGCTTCTTCAGCTTTACGTGCTTCTTCGGCTACGTGCTTCGGCTGCGTGCTTCTTCAGCCTTACGATGCTTCTTCAGCCTTACGTGCTTCTTCAGCCTTACGTGCTTCTTCAGCTTTGCGCTTCTTCGGCTTTGCGTGCTTCTTCGGCTTTGCGTGCTTCTTCAGCTTTGCGTGCTTCTTCAGCTTTGCGGGCTTCTTCAGCTTTGCGAGCTTCTTCAGCCTTACGTGCTTTTTCAGCTTTACGTGCTTCTTCTGCTTTCTTAGCATCAGTTACTTGCTGACGAGCTTGCTCATTTGAGCGGTTGGTTGACTGGTTTTGGGTGTGCTTGATCCGCCACCACTACTGCCACAGCCTGTTAATACGGCTAAAAAGTGCTGCTGCAAGGGTTACATTTTTAGTTTCATAAAGACCTCAATAAATAAAAAGTAGGAGATCCAAAAACTATTATAATTTGGTCTAAATTGGCTACAATAAACCAACAATTACAGTCAGTTACCGAATTAAGGTAACTATTTATCTCGAGAGGGTAGAGTATGAGAATCAATGAGAAAAATCCGTCAGTTACGTGAACAACACCAGTTATCGCAAGAAAATATGGCGGATAAATTAGGGAATATCGGTAACGGGTTATGGAAAAATTGAGCGAGGTGAAGTGCGTTCAAATCTATCTCGTTTAGAACAAATCTCTGAAGTGTTTGATATGGATATTTGTGAGCTACTTTCTTTTGGTGAAAACGATAAAGTTTATTTTAATAATACTGTGAGTGATTCAAATCATTCCAATAATTTTTATTTGCGGTTGGAAATGATAATTTAGAAAAAGTCATTCAACAATTACAATTAATGTTAAATTATAAAGATGAATTATTGGCTCAAAAAGATAAAATTATAAATGGGCTAGAAAGAGAGTTGAATTACTCAGAAAGTTACAAGAAAAATACAATAACCAAGCGGTTTAATTTAGCAAAAGTTTTGCAGAATTGAGCTGCTTATCAGCAAAACGCTGTTACAAAACACAGCATTATGATAAGATAATTAACAACTATTTTAAAAAGGAATATTTTTGAACTGCACCCCAAAAAGTTAGACTAAACTTCTAACTGATTAAGGTGCAGAATATGACCAGAAATCCATTATCAAATGCCCAGCTATCAACACTTACTAGCGAAAAATAGGATTTCTCAAAGTATGTTGCGAAAATGAAATTGTTTGGACAATGCGGCAATGGAAAGCTTTTTGGGGCGAATGAAAACGGCGTGTTTTTCACGGAAAATCGTTTACTAGCATTGATGAACTGGAAAAGGTTATCAATGATTATGTGCGGTACTATAATGAAGAACGAATCCAATTAAAAGTAAACAGGACTGAATCCGATACAATATCGGAAGCAGTCCTTTTAATAACAGTTTAACTTTTTGGGGGCAGATCAATTTTATAAATGACTCCCTTTTTCTTTTTATTTCACGAAAACTATCGTAAGTTAACTCATAATTATCGCCATCACGGCTATATGAAATATAGCGCGGAATTTCTCACCTTGATATTTCTTCACCGTAATATCTTTTATTATCACTGGTTTTAAATTTATAAGTAATTTCTTGATACGTTTTTCCATCACTATCTTTTACAGAACGCTCAGTTTTCTTTAAATCCACATTTGGAGTTGGGTATAATCCCATTAGTTGTTTGAAAAACTGCTCGGTAATTTATCGTAATAACTTAGCTGAAATGCGGTCGTAAACAAATCGAAAGTTGGCATACTGATCGGCTCTTTTTCAGCGTCTCTTTTTGCTTTACCATATTAGATCTGTTTTTGAATCAATTTCAGCCAATGCATAAGTTTTACCATTACGAATATCACGATAACTCAACATATGAAATTGTTGATTTTTCTAAACCATTTGCTTTAAATACAATGTTATAAAGTGGTACATTGATTTTCGAAACAATCGAATATTGCTGCCCATTATTTGTAAAAATGCACATAAGCCGGCATTAAATAATTTGAGCTATATTTAATATTATAATCATCAGCCAACGCGCTTGAAACTGCACCAAAGTAGCAATACCAGCAACAACTAATTTTTTGAAAAATGTTTCATTTATTTTTCCTCTAAAGGCATGTTTTCAAACAGTCTTAAAAATCACATGAGGATCTTTTAACTGTTCAGCTTTTTCCACTTCCATTTTCGTTAAATGAGGGTGAAAAATATTGAATAAAATCATACATATAATTACGTAAGAAAGTGCTACGTTTAAAAGCAATTTGCGTCATACTTGGCGAAAAATAAATGGCTTTGCATCAATCGCAATTAAATCGCTATCTGCTTCTGTATGCGCCATCGATGCCATAATCCCTACCCCTAAGCCTAAACGAACATAGGTTTTTAATAACATCTGCATCAGTCGCAGTAAAGACAATATTCGGCAAATGCCTACTTGATTAAATGCTTTGTCTAAATCCGATTGTCCGGTAAACCAAAAGGTATAAGTAATCAAGTCGTATTTACTGAGCTCTTCGACAGTTAAATCTGTTGGAATGGTTTCTGCAAATTGTGCTAAAGGATGTTCCGGCATACAATCACCGAGCGATTCCAAGTATAACAAGGCAATAAGATCGTCTCTTCAAATAAATATTGCGCTTCTGTGGTAATCGCCAAATCAACCGTGCCATTCATCAGTGCTTCACTAAATCTGAGTTGGCGAACCTTGATGCAAATGTAAACTAACATTTGGATATTTTGCTTTAAATTTTTCAATAACCGCAGGGCAAAACATAGCGAGCTTGTGTATTCGGTGTGGCAATGCGTAATACTCCACGATTCGGTCGAGTCTGTTCTTCAGCCACCGCGCGAATACTTTGCACTTTTACCAATAATTCACGCAATTTGCGTAATTTTCTCACCCGCTGGGGTTAGGCCTTTAATGTGCTTACCGTTTCGTTCAAAAATATTGATGCCTAACTCACTTTCAAGCAATCTTACTTGCTTACTATCACCGGGTTGTGGAGGTATAAAGCGCCTCAGCCGCTTCAGTAATATTTAGTTTTGATTAACAATTTCAACAATATAACGTAACTGTTGCAATTTCATACGGGAAGTCCTGTTGCTTTTTATTATGTCGCCGTATGGTATAAGAATTGGTGCGTAATTGCCAGTTCTTCGCCATTTTTGCTAAGCAAGCGGTTGCTTTTTCGCAATACAAAAATTCGACCGCTTGTTATAGAAAAATGATTGCCGTCTGTGTAAAAGCGCCGTATATTCCTTAACATCATATAAAAACCATCATAAATTAGGAGTGAACCTGATGAAACACATACAAAACTTTCGTTATTAAGCCTTTGCACTTTTGCTCTGCAAATCATTCTGCTGCACCAAAAACTTTCGTTTATTGTGCAGAAACTTCACCAACTTTCCTTAATCCGCAATTTGCGACCGATGGCATAACCTTAGATGCTACAGGGCAAGCGATTTACGATAGACTAATTGGTTTTTGAAGGCGATGCAACAAATGTTATTCCAGCCTTAGCGGAAAAATGGGATGTATCAGAAGATGGTAAAACTTACGTTTTCCACTTACGCAAAGGGTAAAAATTCCACAGCAATAAGAATTTTTAAACCAAGCCGTGATTTTTAATGCCGATGACGTATTGTTCTCATTTAATCGTCAATTAGATCCAAATCACCCTTACCACAAAGTATCTGGTGCTAACTACGAATACTTTATTGGCATGGATATGCCAAACATCATTGATAAAATAGAAAAACTAGATGACTATACCGTAAAAATAAACTTAAAAGTGCCAAATGCACCATTCTTAGCTAACCTTTGGTATGGATTTCACTTCTATTTTTCTGCAGAATATACCGATCAAATGATGAAAGCAGGCACACCTGAAAAAGTGGATAATGACCCAATTGGTACTGGTCCATTCCAATTTGTAGATTACCAAAAAGATTCTAGCATTCGCTATAAAGCTTTCCTGAATACTGGAGAGGTAAAGCAAAAAATCGATCGTTTTAGTGTTTAGCATCACACCAGATGCTTCTGTACGTTTAGCAAAACTACAAAAAGGTGAATGCCACGCAGCGCCTTATCCAAAATCCATCAGATATTGAAACACTGAAAAAGATCCGAACATCAACTTAATGACTAAACCGAGCTTAGAACGTAGGTTACTACATTTCAATACAGAAAAAGCACCGTTTAATAATCAAAAAGTTCGCCAAGCATTAAGCTATACCATCAACAAAGATGCTATCATTGAATCAGTTTACCAAGGTTCAGGCGAAAAAGCGAAAAACCCAATTCCACCAACAATGTGGAGCTATAACGATGATGTGAAGGATTACGATTACGATCCTGAAAAAGCAAAAGCATTATTAAAAAGAAGCGGGCTTTGAGAACGGTTTTTGAAACTGAAATTTGGGCGATGCCGGTTAGCCGTCCATATAACCCAAATGCACGTCGTATGGCTGAACTTATTCAAGAAGACTGGAAAAAGTGGCGTGAATGCAAAATCGTTAGCTATGAATGGGGCGAATACCTCAAACGCTTACGTAATGGTGAGCACACCACTGGGTATGATGGGCTGGAACGGCGATAATGGCGACCCAGATAACTTCTTAAATACCTTATTAAGCTGCGCATCAGTTAAAGCGGGCGCCAACTACGCACGCTTCTGCATACGAATTTTGATAAATTGCTTGATGAGGCAGTACAAAGCAATGATCATGCAAAACGTACCGAGTTGTATAAACAAGCGCAAGTGTTCTTTAAAGAACAAGCACCATGGGTAACCACTTGCGCACTCAACCACTTACTTCCACTGTGCGTAAAGAAGTGAAAGGCTATATTGTAAGTCCATTTTAGCTTACATGACTTCTACCCTGTAGATTTAGAGGAAAAATAAACATTTTCTTGTCGCCTCTCCCATTATGGGAAGAGTTTTTCCTCAAAAGAAGCTTTCACAAGCGGTCAAAACCAAAAATTTTACTAATTTAATTATGTTTTCATTTTTATTTTTAAACGTATTTTTAATGGTTATCCCAACTTTCATTGCTGATAACCTTAATTACTTTTTAGCTTTTAGTGCATTTAATTCCTGGGGATCCAATTGAAATCCGAATGGGTGAGCGTGGGACTTGATCCTGTTATGCATGCGCAAATGATGGCGCAATTAGGGCTCAGATCAACCATTACCAACCCATATATTTCAATTATATTAAAGGGGTATTATCTGGCGATTTAGGTAACTCATTTCGTAATAATGAGCCTGTCCTAAAGAGTTCTTTACTCTTTCCTGCAACGGTTGAATTAGCATTCTTTGCGCTACTTTGGTCATTAGTCTTCGGCATTATTTTTAGGTGTCATCGCAGCGGTAAAAGATTCATGGATTTCACACATCGTCACCAGCCTTTCTCTAGCAGGCTATTCGATGCCCATTTTTCTGGTGGGGCTTAATTTTTAATCCTTTATTTTTCAACGGCATTAGGGCTACCGGCATCTGGACGATTGCCTTCTGAATATTGGATTGAAGCAAACACGGGATTTATGTTGATCGACGCCAGCAATCTGATGAGCCTGGTGCATTTTTAGCGGCAATTAAATCATTGATTTTACCGTCTCATCGGCTAGGGAACAATTCCGCTTGCTGTAGTCACTCGAATGACACGCTCATCTATGCTTGAAGTATTAGGCGAAGATTATATCCGCACAGCTCGTGCAAAAAGGGTTAAGCACTACCCGCATTGTTATTGTACATGCGTTACGCAATGCTTTAATTCCTGTAGTAACAGTGGTGGGTTTAATTGTAGGGCAACTGTTATCTGGCGCAGTATTAACTGAAAAATATTTTCTCATGGCCTGGTATTGGTAAATGGATTATTGATGCGATTAACGCACGTGATTATCCTGTGTTACAAGGCTCTGTGCTCATTATTGCCTCATTATTATTCTAGTGAACTTAACCGTAGATTTAATTTATGGTGTGGTGAATCCAAGAATTCGTCATACTTAATTCGGAGTGATTAACTTATGTCTTCAACTACGCTTTCAGCCCCTGTGCTGAAAAACGCCTTTGCAAGAATTTTGGCACTATTTCTGCCCAAAACCGAGGGGCGGTAATTGGGCTGACTTTTATTGCGATTGTCCTTTTGCTGCTATCTTTTGCTGGCTGGGTCGCGCCTTATGATCCTATTGAACAAAACCGTGCTGCACTGCTTTTACCACCAGCTTGGTTAGAAGGTGGCAATACATCTTACTTACTTGGTACTGACGATATTGGGCGAGATATGCTCTCTCGTATTATTTATGGCGCACGTTTATCTGTCTCTTATCGGACTTGTTATTGTTCTACTCTCTTGTGTTTTAGGGGTCATATTAGGGGTATTAGCAGCTAGTATGGTGGTATAATTGATATTTTTAATTATGCGCTTTGTCGATATTATGCTTGCTATTCCAAGCCTATTATCTAACCATTGGAGTGGTGACTATTCTTGGCCCATCACTAATGAATGCGGCGATCGCGATTGCAATTGTTTCTATTCAAACTATGTCCGCTAACACGCGCTTCCGTAATGAGTGATCGCGATTATGTTGTAGCCAGCCGTGTTGCGGGTGCAGGTGTGTTACGCTTAATGTTTATTGTTATCTTACCTAACTGTTTGCACCGCTTATTGTACAAAATGACAATGGGGATTTCTAACGCTATTTTTAGAACTTGCAGCTTTAGGGTTCTTAGGTGTTGGGCGCAGCCACCTACACCAGAACTTAGCTATGATGTTGGCAGAATCTCGTGGTTTTATGCAATCAGCAAACTGGTTAGTTACCATTCCAGGCTTAGCAATTTTTATCCCTCGTACTTGCCTTCAACTTAATGGGTGATGGCTTACGCGATGCGCTTGATCCAAAACTAAAACAATAGGAGAGAAAGATGGCGCACAACTGTAAATCAGCTTTCTGTCCATTTTGGTGATGAGAAAGCACCATTTAAAGCGGTGGATAAAATCAGCTACACTGTCAACGAAGGCGAAGTCTTAGGCATTGTTGGCGAATCAGGTTCAGGTAAATCCGTCAGCTCATTAGCGATTATGGGGTTAATAGATTTCCCCGGCCGCGTAAGTGCGCAATCGTTAGAATTCAATCAACATGATCTGCTTGCATTAAAAGCCAAAAAGAGAAGCAAAAATTATCGGGGCGGATGTGTCTCCAGATCTTCCAAGATGCGATGACTAGCCTCAATCCAAGTTATACCGTTGGCTTTCAAATTACCGAAAGCGCTGAAGAGTGCATCAAGGTGGCAGCAAGGCTAGCCGTCGTGCTCGTGCAATTGAATTACTGACCATGGTGGGCATTTCCCGATCCAGAATCTCGTTTAGAGGTTTACCCGCATCAACTTTCAGGTGGGATAAGCCAACGTGTCATGATTGCCATGGCACATTGCGTGTAATCAAAACTAGTGATTGCGGATGAACCGACAACAGCATTGGATGTAACCATTCAAGCTCAAATTATCGACTTGTTACTTGAATTACAGCGCAAAGAAAATATGGCGCTTATTCTTATTACTCACGATTTAGCCTTAGTCGCTGAATCTGCGCATCGTATTATTGTGATGTATGCAGGGCAAGTGGTAGAAGAAGGTCGCGCAGCAAAATTTTTCCGTACTCGCTTCATCCATACCTCAAGCCATTGAAAGCCTTGCCGGAGTTTGCGAAGAAAAATCTCGCTCTGCAATCATTACCAGGTGTGGTGCCGGGCAAATATGACCGACCAGAGGCTGCTTGCTAATCCACGTTGCCCATATGCAACGGATAAATGTCGAGAAAAGTGAGCCATCATTACAGCAATGGGAAGGCCGTCAAGTGAAATGCCATTTCCCATTAAATGAACAAGGCAAACCTAGTTATGCTAAGCGAGGACAGTGATGAGTAATTTGCATAGAACAAAACGCACCGCTTCTCGATGCGATCAATCTCAAAAATATTACCCAGTAAAAACAAGGCATGTTCAAAGCACCTAAAATGGTCAAAAGCGGTTGATGGCGTTTCATTTACCCTGAACGTGGCAAAAACACTTGCTGTGGTTGGCGAATCGGGTTGTGGTAAATCCACACTTGGACGCATGCTAACCATGATTGAACATCCAACTAGAAGGCGAGCTTTTTACAATGGACGAAGAATTTCTTGGTCAACGACAAGGCAACAAGTACTTTGCGTCGTCAAAAATTCAGATTGTTTTCCAAAATCCATATAGCTCACTCAATCCACGTAAAAAGTGGGCGAAATTTTAGAAGAACCGCTGATTATCAACACTCGCTTTCTAGTAAAAGCACGCAAAAGAAAAAGTGTTAGCGATGATGGCAAAAGTTGGGCTGAAACCAGAATTTTATGATCGCTATCCGCACATGTTTTCTGGCGGTCAGCGTCAGCGGATTGCAATTGCACGTGGGTTAATGCTTAGTCCGAGATATCGTGGTGGCTGATGAACCCGTTTCCGCGCTAGACGTCTCTGTTCGTGCGCAAGTATTGAACTTGATGATGGATTTACAAGAAGATTAGGGCTTTCTTATGTTTTCATTTCCGCATGACCTTTTCGGTAGTCAAGCATATTGCTGATGAAGTGATGGTGATGTATTTAGGCCGTTGTGTAGAACAAGGCGATGTTAATCAGATTTTTGAAAATCCACACCCTTACACACAAGCGCTACTTTCAGCAAAACCCGAAACTGATCAAACTGAAAAAGGCGAGCGCATTAAAGCTTACTGGTGAGCTACCAAGCCCACTTAAGCGCAAAAGGTTGTGCTTTCCATGCATCGTTGTTGGAAAGCAACAGAACGTTGTAAGGTTGAACAACCTGCGCTAACACCATTTATGCGAGACACGAAAAATTGCCTGCTTTATGGTGGAATAATTCACAAAGCGCTCTGATTTGGTAAAAATTTTGCAAAATCAGACCGCTTGCTAGTGTTCATAGGTTAAAAATCCGCTTAAGAGCTATCACTCAAAGCGGATTTTTAATTTATTTGCTAATTAGTGTGCGTTTTTCTTTCAAAACGACGCGCTGCTTCGTCCCAGTTTACCACGTTCCAGAATGCTTTAATGTAGTCTGGACGACGGTTTTAGTAGTGAAGAAGTAAGCGTGTTCCCACACATCTAAACCAATAATTGGGAAACCTTCAGCACCTGCGATTTCTTTACCCATTAATGGAGAATCTTGGTTTGCAGTTGAAACCACAGATAATTTACCATCTTGGCCTAATACTAACCATGCCCAACCTGAACCGAAACGCGTTGCTGCTGCTTTTTCAAATTCTGCTTGGAAAGCTTCAACTGAACCGAAATCACGTTCGATAGCCGCTTTTTAATGCACCTTGTAAAGTTGTACCCACTTTTAAACCTTTTCCAGAATAAAGTGTGGTTAACATGCCCACCTACGTTATTACGTACAGCCACACGTTTTTCAGCTGGCGCTTGGTTTTAAATCTTGAATCAATCTAGCTGGGCATAACGCTAATAATTCAGTATGCGCTTCTAATGCTGCGTTTGCATTGTTGATGTATGCTTGGTGGTGTTTAGTGGTGGATTTCCATTGTTTCTTTATCGAAGAATGGTTCTAATGCATCATGAGACGTAACCTAATTCTGGTAATGTATAAGCCATATAAAAATTCCTTTGTAGTTATTAAATCGGTTTAAATATAACAAAAATTGACTAAAAAGCATTGTTTTTGATCTCAAATTAAGAAAAGTTACCATTATTTTTACTAATTTGTATTTCCTTTCAAAAATCGCTGAAAAAGCATTGACAAAGCAAACGTTTTCCTCCATTCTTCGGAACATTGTTCAAAACAGTAAATAGCCTCATGCGGCACTTAATGACCATCATTATCCGCACTATGATTACCATTACGCAAATGCGTTTATGCGGGTAGTGTTGCTAATAGAAATGATTTCTAAGACCCGCGATACGCGGGTTTTGTATCTTAATTTTGTATTAAATTTATTCCACGGGAGAAACTATGCGCGTACTTAAATTTGGGCGCTTACTTGCCAATCCGGCTCGCTTTTGCGAAGCAGCTGACATTATCGAAAAGGCTCATTTAAAAGATCAGGCAGCAGGAGTGCTGTCTGCACCTCGCCAAAAATTACCAACCACTTAATTGCGATTGTCGATAAAGCTATTGCGGGTGAATCTCTGAAGCAAACTTAAAAGAAGCGACAGAGATTTTTCCATAATATTATCAACGGCTTATATGAAGTAAATAACAACGTAAAACGCGATGAATTACTCGCATTAGTAGAAGCTGAATTAACCCAAATTCAAGGTGTGGCAGCAGAAGCTGCAAAAAGTAAAACATTACCAGATGCTGTAGCTGCTACGATTCACTGCCGTGGCGAAAAACTCTCTATTGCAATGATGCAAGCATGGTTTGAGGCTAAAGGCTATGATGTTACCAATATCAATCCAGTCGAAAAATTATTAGCACACGGAAACTATCTAGAATCTTCTGTTGATATCAATGAATCAACCAAGCGCGTTGATGCTGCCTCTATTCCAAAAGAAAATGTGGTGTTAATGGCAGGCTTTACTGCAGGCAATGAAAATGGCGAATTAGTGTTATTAGGCCGTAACGGTTCTGACTACTCTGCCGCTTGCTTAGCTGCTTGTCTAAAAGCGGATTGCTGTGAAATTTGGACAGACGTAGATGGTGTTTTATACTATGATCCACGTTTAGTACCCAGATGCTATCTGCTTTAGAATCAATGAGCTATCAAGAAGCAATGGAGCTTTCTTTATTTCGGTGCAAAAGTAATTCATCCTCGCACCATCGGGCCACTTGTTCCATTAAACATTCCTTGCTTAATCAAAAATACGGGAAATCCAGAAGGCAAAGGCACCTTAATTGATGGAAATGCCGCAACAGATGGTTTAAAAAGTAAAAAGGTATCACCAACCTTGACAATGTTGCCATGTTTAACGTTTCCCAGGCTCTGGTATGCAAGGTATGGTAGGCATGGCATCTCGCGTATTCTCTACTATGTCAAAAGCAGGGATTTCCGTTATCTTAATTACCCAATCTTCTTCTGAATACAGTATCAGTTTCTGTGTGCCTGCAAAATCTGCAGACAAAGCACTCAATGCATTAAACAGTGAATTTGCACAAGAATTAGCAGAACACCAACTTGACCCAATCGACATTATTAAAGATTTATCTGTTGTTTCAGTAGTGGGCGATGGAATGCGTACCGCAAAAGGTATTGCGGCACGTTTCTTCTCTGCGCTTGCTCAAGCCAACATCAGCATTGTTGCGATTGCACAAGGTTCTTCTGAACGTTCAATTTCTGCTGTGAGTGCCTTGTAAACAAGGCCATTGAAGCGGTTAAAGCAACTCACCGCGCATTATTTTAGCAATAAAAAGTCGTTGATATGTTTTTGTCGGTGTAGGTGGCGTAGGTGGAGCACTTATTGAGCAAGTAAAACAACAAAAGGAGTTCCTCGCAAAGAAGGACATTTCAGATCCGCGTTTTGTGCATTAGCAAGTCGGGCAAGATGCTGCTGAGTGAGAAACGGCTTAAATTTTAGAAAACTGGCAGCAAGATTTAGCCAACGCAACACAACCCTCTGACTTTTGATGTGCTACTTTCATTTATTAAATTACACCCACGTAATCAACCCAGTATTTGTCGATTGCACTTTCAGCACAATCTGTATGCAAACCTTCATGTCGCGTGCCTTTAAAAGAAGGTTTCCACGTAGTTACACTCAACAAGAAAGCAAATACTGGCAGCGATGCTTCAATATCAAGAATTACGCAAAGCGGCTCGTCAAGGCCAGCATAGAACCTTATATGAAACTAACGTAGGCGCAGGATTGCCTGTTATTGAAAAACCTCCAAAACCTATTAAAGCTGCAGGCGATGGCGTTGAAAAGATTTGAGAGGATCTTTATCTGCCTCACTCTCTTTCATTTTTGGTGTGTAAATTAGATGAAGGCTTAACGCTTTCACAAGCCACCTTATTAGCAAAAGAGAAAGGCTTTACTGAACCAGACCCGCGAGATGATTTATCAGGCGCAGACGTTGCGCGCAAATTGCTTTTTATCCTTGCACGTGAAACGGGTTTAGCTTTAGAACTTGAAGATATTGAAGTGGAAGGCGTATTACCAAAAGGGTTTCTCTCGAGGTATGAGTAAAGAAGGAATTCCTCAGCGTATTACCAGAAATTGATGCAGAATTTGCTAAACGCGTGCTAAGCTGCAAAAAGCTGAAGGTAAAAGATGACGTTATGCTGGCTCTCATCAACGTAACAAATGCCGT
>BNJT01001900.1_pt1 | contig 40099 bp, 84 predicted proteins | sample 8540491 | NCBI WGS metagenome assembly BNJT01 (sample SAMD00202455, study PRJDB9452) | human saliva metagenome | host: Homo sapiens | reverse complement strand
CGGCCAAATCGTTTAAGATCGCATAAAATTTAATTTTTGCCATTCTGAATGCTCTCCAAATTGAATGCGTTGAATTAAAGCCAAAACCATCATATAAGGTACACGTGCAGAGAGACGACTTTCACTATGATGAACCATCATCTGATCACCTAGATACACTCCTGCGTGATTAGCGAAACTTGCACCGACTTTAATTAAAAATCACATCGCCAAGCTGCGGTTCTTCATCAAAAGGAATTTTTCAAATCCACAACGAGCCAAACCTTCTTCATATAAATTGGAGTGCTCAAACCATTCAAATTCGTAAGATGGATTGATCGGGCAATTCAATACCAGCCAACATATAACAATCAAGAATGATATTTCGGCAATCTTGTTTATTGTTTTTCAAATTGACGACCAATTAGCGGTGAAATAGAACGGAACTGTTTAATGTCGTCATCCACCACCAGCCAAAAATCTAACTGTGTTCTAACCTGACATTCTCTGTCAGCAATGGATAAATATGGCGATCCTTTTTCAAAAAGCAGAATCAGGGTGAGAATGCACCAACGCTACAATGACACCACGTTCTTTCAGCAAGAAGAAAAATCATCTGCCGATATTTCATTAACAGGATCGTGTGAGATATTTTCGCAAGGGATATAGAAGAGAAACTGTCTTTAACATACAACAAAGCCACAACATTCTTGTGGCTCTGTACTTTCTAGCGTGTGACAGTATTTCTTTTTAATTTATCCGGAATAATCATGATCAATTCCATACTGGGTTGTACTTGGAAACCGCCAAACGGTAATACAGCATTCTCACCAAATCTCAATTTACAACCACGGATACATGTGAGCATTTGTCTTTTTACGGTCGTTCGTTGGTTTTATCAAATTCATCGGCAACAGGTCCACCTGTATAACCGCATTGCGGTGAACGATATTGCCAAATACAAACGTCCGATGTAATCATTAATAGCGGGATTTTTGCGTTATCCGTTTCGGCAGGTGATGCCAGTTCAAAAGTAGCTTGTTTATCATCAAGGCTTTTTAATTTGCTCAATGATGTAATAACTCACCGCTTCTTGTGTAGGATCTGCCTGAGCGTTTTTGCCACCAGCAAAGTTGCGAGCGTCAAGAAAACTGAGCATAAACCAATCTACGAGGTTACTTTACCGCCAACCCTTTGCCCCAAATTAACCGCAATACCGGTAATGATTCCATATAGGTTAGATACTGTTAATGTTGGACGAGAGCTAGGGCCCTTGCCCACTAATTTCAAATCCATCTGCTTTAATTGGGTAGGCTTGATACTCATTCCCCTGCCACCAAATATTGGTTCGCCCTTGGTTTAAACCGTTGTGGAATCGATATAATTCACCTGCAGTATTAGAACCGTTAGTCGGAGTAATATGGCGTAAATCAATATCCCATAATTCAATAAGCGCACCTTGCTCTAATTCAGGCAAAGTGCGGTCATTTTCTTAGGTAAATTTTTAGGCATTATTTGCTCCAATAAAAACCGCACCCTTTTCTAAAAGATTGTGCGGTTATAAGTTCACGAAAGATCTAACTGTTTAATTTGTAAAGCTCACGCTCAAGGGCTTGCTTTTCCGATTTGCATTGCTGCAATAATTTTCCCCGTTCACCGGCGCGTTGCGTGTATTCGGCTTTCTTCTGCTCCCATAATGCCATCTTGTTTTTGACTTCATCACGACGAGCAATACCCTCTGTCCAGTAATCCCATAAAGCTAGAAAACATTCTTCTTGGTAATTCTCCAAGCGTTCTTTTAAATCGGCACGCACTTTGTTTGGGTTAATGCTAAACAGCCAGCCATTTAATTTCTTGATTGGCATACAAAGCATTTCGTATTTTTGCCGTCTTTTTCCAGTTGTGGTCATATGGTAACAACTGAATTTTTGACTGTGGTCAGTTAGTTTTTGTATTGTGGTTTCCACGCCAAACCAATTCCTTCCACAATCTCGCGCATTGCCACATAAGCAACGCCGTTATTGTCCACTAAAGTAACTTCTTTTACCTAAAAATTCTGCGGTTAACGTTTGCATATCCCTCTCCTATTTTTCTCCACAAAAAGGTGGCCTGTAAGAAGCAGTGAGTGGAGAAAGAAACACCGCTTTGTCACGTGTACATCGCTATCTTACAGGTAATAAAAACCGCACCCTGTTTCCAAAGTGCGAGTCAAATTTCGTTGTGTTTTATAGAATGTCTAGCTGAAATCCTGTTGCTTTTAGGGTTATAGGCTCGAAGGTATTTTAATACGCGCCAGTTATTGCCTTGCTCGCATTTAAATTGCTCTGTAATGCGTGTCAATATGTTATGGGCTTGACGGAAGTACTGCGATATTCGTAAGCAGCTATCGCGAGCCGGTGCGGCATAATACGAGCCAATTTGTTTTTAGTGAAGGGTGAAGCACTTCGCAAAGTTCTGTGCCACGCAATAAAGCAAACCATGCCCAAACAAGCTGTTGGAGTTCATGCTCTGTAAATTCACGGATGAATAACTCATCTTTTTCTGTTCAGTGATAAGCTCACCTTCAAGCACAATTCTATGCACATATTCCACCGCACTTTGTAATTTGTCGGCGGGAATGTCTTCTATGCTCTCTACGTTCATGTACTGGTGAACAAGATTATAAGCATCGGAATAAATCAAGCCTTTCTTGCTGACTAACATATTTACGGCATTACGCAGGCCTGTACGATCGTCTGCGGTTGTTTTTGATTCATATTTTCCTGTTTTGCGAATGGTAGGTAATACTTCTGATGTAACCCATTTTCTAAAACGGTGTGGAATGAGATCCTTTTTAACTGCATCACGGCAACGTGAGATCAAGTGTACATTCCGCTTTCGCTGATGATAGAAATACTTTGAGCGCCATTTTCCTGCCTGACTGTCGGTTAAACCGACGAGTCGTCTTTTCATCTTCATCTAGCTTGAGTAATGCGTCCCTAGGTTTGCGATATTCAAAGCGTTACAAACATCAACAGCGACAAACCAAGGTTCATTGTTAATGGCTAAAGTACGGATGAATTTGATTCAAAATTGAATGTGGATAATTGAGTTTGAGTTGTCATTTTTCTGTTCCTTTTTGAGGGATTGATTGTTTACCCATAATTGGGCGACCGACGGCTCAAAACTAGCAGAAAATCTAGCGGGTTATTCCTTCCGTATTGTATTCCTCGCACCGTCGGTCATTGATTCATTATTGAGAACTTTATAATGGCGGTAAAATTCTCAAATTTTAGATACATCACGCTGACGGGGGTGAATAATCCGTTTTCTGTTAGGCTTTTTGAGACCTTGAAACACATACTAATAAAAAGCCCTTGGGTGTCAAAGGGAAAATCATTGCGATTAAACAACTTCCTCAAACTCACAAGTAAATATTGTGTAAATCTTGCCAACTTGACGAGGAAACTTAGGACATATCACTTTAACTAACTCCCATTTAGTGCTACGTCTCTAAATAAAAAGCACGGACTCCACCGTGCTCTTTCATAAATTGACGAAATTCTGCTGATTGGCTATTTTTAACCTTATAGGTAACGGAATATTTTTCTCAAAAGAGCATTAATTCCATCTTCCATTCGTTGCTGATAGCCATTTCCAAAAATTAAGCACTTTCCGCTTTGGTTCTTCATCAACCGAATAACCGGGGCTGCGGACACCAAGGCAATGTTTTTTTAAAAGCCATCTCATCTCCTTATCCAAGCATTCCACCGGACGACGTTGTTTTTCTTAACACTTCAAGTACATTTGCTTGGATTGCTAGTGCAAGCTCTTTACCTTGTGCCGCTTTTTGCTCAGCAGTTACACTTTCATTTCCGTTTTTATCAATATTTATTGTTATTGATACTTCGTTGTTAGTTGATGCTCCACCACCGCTAAACAATCCATCATAACTATCAGATTTGCCACCAACATGACCGCCTTTTTGCAAATTTAGGGAATCTGCGTTGATTTAAGGCATTCATAAATCCAACACCATAGTGATCAACTGTGCGGGATGTCATAACAAATTCATTGTTAGATAATCTAGCTAAGATAGAATCGCTTGTTCCAGTTCCTTCTCCGACAACATGACCACCTTTTGGCAAAGCCTACGCTAGTGATTTGAGAGATAACATTAGCACCAGCTGCTGCAACCGCTGCCATATTTTGCAAATTCTTGAGCAGGGGTAAATGCGGTGTCATCAGCCATTGCTTGCATTACTGCCTGTGATAATTTTACAGTTGCTTCAGCAATCGCAAATGCTTTAGAGATAGCAAACATTGCTTTATAAGCGGCAGATTGTTTTTCCTGCAGACTGCTCAACCATAGAGGCAGAGGTGCCAAAGCGCCACCCAAATCATTGAGTCCCTGTAGCGCACACGATTCCATTTCCTTTTGGATCTTATCGTTTTTGTATTTTTCAATGATTTGCTGTTTGCGTTGTTGGAATTCTTCTTCTGTGATTAACTTTGATCGTTAAATGCTTGGAGCTGAGCAAGCTCTTGCGTTTTGTTGATTAATTAGCTCTTGTTGCGGATCATAAAGTGCACGTAGTTGGTCTAATGGATTGACCGCACTTTGAGATCTGTTTTTGAGCATAATCAAACTTCACTGCAATTCAGCAGTATTAGCTTCACCACCTGTAAGCTGTCCTGCTTTTTAAGCTCTTTCAACTATCGCTAACTCATCATTTAAGTTCGCACGCAATAATTTCTCAGGCGCATACTTCCCTGCAAGCTCTAACCGTTGACGAGCAAACCGCTCAGTGATAGCTGTTTTTGCTGTTTCATATTCTTGATGAGATACAACACCTTTTTGTTGTGCTCTTCCAAGCGTTGGAACATTCTTGTTTGTTCCAAGTCAATCTCAGCAAGACTAGAACTACTTTTCTTACGAATTTCATCATAGAAACTTAACCAGCTATCTCGAGCATTCTCACCAGATGATTTCGATTTACCACCACCTGATTTGCTGTGACTTTCTTTGATTTGAGTTTCAATTGTTTGTCACTTTGGTTTCATCAGGCATATCCAATGTTGCTTTTACCGGCTAAAATCTTGTTTAGTGTTTCAAGTGATAACCCAACAGCTTTATCTGCAGCATTAGCGGCAGTAATTGTGCCTGTAGCAATACCAATCAATACTTCGTTGTATTCAGCACCTTCCTTGCTAAAGCAACTCACTAAAGACCAGCCAACACATAAGCAGATTTAGCCTGACCTTGTTGTTTGAGTTTTGCAACTTCAAGCTTTTGAGCAAGAGACGTAGATTTTTCTTTCAGCTTCTCCATCGCATCTTTTAAATCTAACGTCTTATCTGCCGCTTTATTTGCACCTATTAGCCGTATCATTAAAGCTTTTGGCAAGTTAGCTATAATGCTATCTGCAGTTTCGGCAGAAACACCAAGCAACTTGAATTTCTGCCGCACTTCATCAACATTTTTACCTGCTCGAAGCATTTTTCTCACCAAGTGGTGAAAGCATTTTTCTCAAGTGACTGTTTTGCAACATCGGCATTTTCTTTAATTACTTGGATTTTATTTTAAACTTTCAATTTCGGCATCATTTGCATTTCCACCAACGCTAATGCCATCAAAATCTGCACCAACCTGTTTTGTCGCTATTCCCGCTTTTAATTTTTCGATTTCAGCGTAATATTTTTCTATATTTTCAAGCTGTTTTGTAATTTTAAGAGATAATGCCGCTTCGGTGATTTGATCATAAGATTCGGCTAAAGCTTGGTTAGCAACAGAGGGTATCTAATGCCCATTGTCGAGCTTCTGCCGCTTGTGAACTGAAAAATAATAATGATGTAGCCGCAATACCAATAACACCAGCTGGGCCTACCAAGTAAAGCCATTACACTTTTGCAAACCTTTTGCCGCCATCGTTGCAAGATTAGTTGCTGTAGCAAGGTTTCGTTTTGCTGTGGCTTCTGCTTCTGCAAGTGCAATAATTTGAGCAGATTGCACTTTCATTCTTTCACGCAATGCAAATCGAGTTTGTTCAGATTGAGCAAGCTGTAATTGTGCGGTCAAACTAGACATTTCAAGCTGTGCAGCAACTCGCATTGCTGTGGCTCTTTCATAAATGCTTTTTGCCTCTGCAGTATGAGCTAAAAGCATTTTTGCACTTTATAATACCGATTTCGCTAACTCTGCACTGTATTGACTAATTTTACCAACAGCTAGAGCACCAGTTAAAACAATAGCTGCACTGATTAATGAATCAAGATTTTTGAAACAAAATCTACACTCTCGCCAAGTTTTTGAGTGATACCATAAGTGCGGTCAGCTTCACCGGCATATTTAATAAATGATGTTTCGAGATTGGTGTATGACATCGAAAGTGTTTTTACACGTTTCTCGAAATCACTATCCACAGATGATTTTTGCTTTTTCAAGTGCAGTTATCACTTTATTGATAGATAACTCACCATTCTTACCCATATCTTTAAGTGCGCCAACGCTAACACCTCAAAACCATCTGCAATAGCTTGTGCTAAAGCCGGTGTTTGTTCCATCACAGAATTAAGTTCAGCACCGCGCAACTCACCACTAGCCAAAGCTTGACCGAACTGCATTAATGCCGCTTCCGATGACGCTTGTGCAGCACCTGATAAAGCGACTGCCTTTGATACAGTTTCTGTTGGTTCTACGACTTTTTGCTGACTAATATTTAAAGTATCAGCATTTTTGCAAAACGTTGATAGATTTGAGCGGTTGCGCCAACAGCTTGATTGGTTCGAGATGATATATCAAAACACGCTTTCTGTAGCCTGAGCCATTTCTGTCTGACTATGAGTCACCAGTCTAATACGGTTCTGTAACTCAGTGTAGCTATCCATCATTGCAATAGCTTGCTTTTGACAAATCTTGCGCTCTACCTAAATTATCAAGGCGAAAACTCCATTTTGTTGTCGAATTGATGTTATTGGCGGCTTTCTCAATATTATTTAAATATTGTGTAGTGCGTTCTGAGAACTGACGTGCTTTTTCTTGAGCGCGAGAAAAATTAGCTTCAAATTGTCTAGTAAATTTTTCGGGTCTGATACTCCGACTTACTCAATCCATTCTGAAATTGGACCGTATCGAGACTTAACCCAATATACAAACTACCGAGTGATGACATATTTTCTCCAGAAATAAAAAGCCCGCATATTGCGAGCTTTCTATACAAACACTAACTATTTATTTAATGATGACGTACTTAACTTCGTTTTCTTTTTCAATTTGCTGCAGCACTTCATTTTCAGTTTTTCTTCATAAAGAAAAACATAGCAACTTTTGCAAAAACAAAAAGGTAATGTAAGCCAGAGAAACACCAAGTAAAATTTTTGTGGTTATGCCTGTTACAGCCAAGATAAAAATAATAGGTAACACAAAGAATAAAGCGAAAAACGCAATAACCTCTTTGCCCAACCAATGGATAAGTTTAACTTCATCTTTAAACATAACCCCTCCTTATTTACTTTACCTATACTGTACAAAAATACATTCATTTTAATCAATAGGGAGTAGCTAATAACTTTTTACTAAACAATCAACGATTTAACAAATAAGACTCTACGCCATCATCTTCTTTATCTTCTGATGCCTTATTTGTATTAAAAATGGCATTAAATCGTTCAATGTTGTGGCTTTCTGTTTTGGATCTTTGTGAATTAACGCTAACAAATGAGCAATCTGCGCTGTGCGATAATCATCTCTCCATAAAACCAAAATGGCTGTTCTTGATAAAACAGCATATATTCCTGAAAATGTTTTTCAGGCATTTGTTCGATTTCTTCTAACGTTTTGCCCAACGCAAGCGATAAAGTTATTTGGAACTTGCGTCGGTCATTAAGTTTTTTTGGTTCATCGCCCATCAATGCTCGACTTAATTCTTCGGAAACTTCATTATCTAGGCTTGATAATGCTTTCAAGTCATCTTCATTTTCAAAAATCAAACAATAGATTTCCATCTTTTGTCACATAAGCGGAGGGCTAGATTTCGGGCTAAACGATATGGATCGTAAACTTTTCCTAATTGCTTGCCTAATTCATCAGGATCATCATAATCAAGCTCAATACCTTGTGCTTTTGCAATATCACACAATAGTTTGTGCTGGCCAAACAATCCACTAGTTCACATCACCAACACTTAATGCTCTTACATAGTACTTTTCACCAAGAATTTCAATTTCGGTTACTTTAGGTTTATGCTGCAACAATTTGTTTCTCAAATCCATTGTATTTACCCTCTTTTATGGTTAAAATTTACTCGCAGGTAAACTTCTCCTGCAATAAAGGTTAATCAAATAATTAAAAGCCAAGAGCCGATCACTCTTGGCTTTTTATTTTCTAAGCTACAGGTAAGTGATATTCCTGTTTTGTATGCTTAATAGTTGCACCACTTTCAAATTTACCCATAGTTTCACCAGAGTAACCATTGCCAGATTTGAAATAACCAGTGCCATACATCGTACCTTGATCATTTGGGAAAAATTAAACGGAAAGGAACTTCGATTTCGAAAAAGAATTTTTACGGCATAATTTTTGCATTTCAGACATTGGCACGGTAAAGAACTTCATCTGAGTCTCACCGTACTCGAACTCACCTGCTTCGGTGGTTTTTGCCATCATCACACATAGTTGTCACATCTTCTTCAGTCAATGTATCTTCGCTACGATCTAAATTTCGGAGCTCACAGAAATTATTTTGACCATTTCACTAATGCCGCTTTAGCATCAGTAAATACTGTTGGTTGATCATACGCTGACCAATCAACTTCATCAGCCAATGTGATTACATCTGCCGCAACAGATTTAACTGGATAATATCCATCTAGCGCACCCTAATCCGCTAACTCAAGACACAATCACCAGTTTTAAATCCGCTTGATGGGACAGTAATTGTTGCATTTGGTGTTACAGAACAAGCTGTAATTTTCTTTACCAGCATCTTCGCCGATGCCGATATAAAAATCGTGTACGTTGAAACGGTGTAGTTTTTGTAGGCATATTCTAGTCCTCATACTTAATTTGATATTTAAGGTTAGAAACGAACCAAGTGCGATTCGTCGTATCTTGCTCGTATTCGTAGCTAATAAGAGTCATTTCAGAAATATTTCCGATAATTCATCATTAGATATAGCTACGCTTAATCGCTCTTTGATTTTGTCTGCAATATCATCTAATGCGTCGTCGCCTCAAAAGCAGTTTTTCAGATAAATTGCAATATTTAATGCTGCGGTATATTCGTGATGACAGAGATCTATCTCTTCGCACGAAATCTCATCAAGAAAAACTGCAATAGCTGTTTTTCTTGGTCAATATCATAAAATAAAGGGCGCCCAGAATAAATATTCTCAACACCCTTTATACTGCTTTTGAGCATATCCGACACTTGATGTCGAATCTTCTTATGAATTAGCATTTAATCCTCTATTTTTTTAAAAATGTCACTCAACTCTCTTGTCAGTTCGACTTTGATCTGACTGAATAATCTTTTTAACTCATTATGGAAAGCCGTTGTTAATGGTCTAGATAACGGAATCTTAACAACATCAATTGAATACCGCTCTTTACCTTGTCGCTGCATAACGTGTTTACGACCATTTGCTAGAGTTTGAATAAAAACCGCGTTGTATTTGATATTTGCCTATTCTAATTTGCCCTTTACTCGCTCGCATGGTTCGTCTAGGGTTTTCTAATAATCGAATTAACGGTAAATTTCTTCTATCAACTCGTATTTTTGCAACTGGTCGATTCGCTGTTGCTTTTTGGGATAATCGAGTTCGCTTGCGTATTAATTTAGCTGGCACATGAATCTCTTTTGGATACATTTTTTGTTCCATTTTTGATTGCACTTCTCGCCACCTTATTAATCGCTTTTTGCTGCCGCTTTAGGCGCAACTTGATTAGCCAGTTTTCGGATATTAGCTTGTAATACTGCCATCCCTTCAATTTTTCACCGCCATATTTACTCCAACTGCAGTACGATCTTCCATCTTCAAAACTAAACCCTCGCACAACATATTCCTCTGTTGAAGAAATAATGATATCTCCAAGTTTTGGCTTATATCCTGATGCTTTAAAAAGAGTGAGAGTACGCGTCGTGCCATTAATTAAGTAATCATCGGTGTAATTGCCACTCATTAGTTTTGGGCTTTCATCAAGAACCGCTTTGTATTTTTTTACCATTGATGACATAGACGGACATCATCACATCTGATATGACTTTATCCGCCTGTGCGAGCGCATCATCAAACGGACTAAGCGTTGATCTTGACATCTACAGTGCCCATCGATGCGCCGCTAGCATGCCAAGCAATACCTAAACGCTTGTTACTACCAGCGGTAATGGTTGCACCATCGGTTGCAGACCAGTAAACAATTGCACCTTGTTTAATGTCATCTTCCGCTTTTTGCTTTCACAGTGAAAAACGCCTGTAGTTAAGCCAACGCCTGTTTTCATTTTTGTGCAACATCAGATACTGAGATTGCAGCAAGGTTTTCTAACATCACCACATCGCCACTTTTTACTGCCGCAGTAGAAGTAAAACGCACGGTGTTTCCGTCTTGTAAGTAATTTTTAGACATATTTAATGATCCTTTAATTGTGATAATAAAAACCGCACTTCGATTAAAAAGTGCGGTCGTTATTATGGGATGTTAAGTTACTTATTGGTAACTTTTACAATGCCTCGGTAGTCAATCACGTTAACACCTGCATCAATACGCACCTTGGTAGATACACCATCAACGGTAAAACCTTGTTGTTGCTCCATGTACGGAGTGTCGATGCCATCAAGATAGGAGACCTCAATAGCCTCTTTGTTGATTAAGTACCAAGATTTTTCATCTGCTGCCTGTAAGCTGAGCAGATTTGACTGGAGTTACAATGTCGCGTAATGGATTGATGATACCAGAGTTAGCGTCAGCACCTCAACACTTGCGGACTTAATTGGTTGTAAACCGCGCGTGTACATTGATGTAGGTAACAGCATAAATTCAGGCTCAATCGCTAACGGTTCACCTCGCGCATTAACAAAGCCATTCATCATTTGGATACCTTTGTCAATGTTGGCAAGGTCTAATACCGCATTGGTGATTGTATTTTTGTGAGATGCATCAAATAATGCTTTTGCCGTCTTGTGCTTTAGCATTACCAGTTAATAACGCAAACACTAACTTAGCGATTGTTGCACGTGCCGCTTGTCCCATTTTTCAGGGATTTTTGTCCAACAGGTGCATGTCGTCATTAAGGATTGCTTGACGGGTAATTGTAAATAATTGACCGTAAGTCGCTAATGCAACGCTAGCGCCCTCATCACCGATTGTGCCGTAGGTGTACTCTTCGCCCTCGCCAACTTGAGGTAAGTGTCCAAAGTCACCCCTAAAGCCAACGCGTTTAGCCGCGCGGAAATCGGTTAATGTGCCGCGTGAGGTAAACTGATCAAAGTTTTCCGCTGCAGTTTCCCAGCCTTTAAGTAATGATTTGTGCGCCACATCAATTAAGATTTGGCCAAAGTCAGAGCTTGAGTGTGCAAATGCTAAAGCCGACCATGCTCATAGCATTTTTGGCCAGACACACTAATACCGCGATCAACCAATGATGCGCGAGCAAGCTCACGTAAGGTCATTGCGTTGTAGGCATTGTCTTTGGCATTCGCTTTATCTTTATCAATGCCTGCGCGGGCTAACAATGATTGTTTAACACTGTCACCGACAATATTACCGTTATCAGCATAAGGTGTTACTGCTGCGCTTGAGGGTTGTACCTGCACCAAGTTTTGCTAACAATTTGTCTTTGGCTTGCTCTGCGGTAATTGATAAATCACCCAAACACTCCACCAACAAATCATTTTGAGTTGTGCCAAACGGCGCAAATACGGCTTTAATATCGGCGTTACGTTTGTTTAATTCGGCTTGCACTTGTGCAGGGTTATCTACCGGAGCTGTTGGCGCTGATTCACTGGCGCGGCAGGTGTTGGTTGAGCAGGTTGTGCGGGTGTCGGTGTTTGCTTGTGGTGCGGATGCGCCAGCGTTGCCTTGTGGCTTAAACAACATGTCTTTCATTGCTTTTGGCATATTTTCAAAGTCCTCTAATTTTTCGTGATTTAATAGACGCCATCGCCACAAGTGGTTCGGCTGGTTTGTCAGCAAAAGCCTTGTTCAACGCACTCTTGCCGTTGAGCCGTTTCTGCCGATAGCATTTCTGCTAATTCTTCCGGGGTTTTTGCCCGTTTTTGCTTGCGTAAGCTGGGATTAGCGTATTTTCGACCTTGTCTAATAGGTCGGCATATTTGCGCATATCCTCAGCATCGCCGCCTTGGATACCCCAAGGTTTGTGGATCATCATCATTGCGTTTTTCGGGCATGATGACCTCATTACCCGCCATCGCAATAACGCTCGCCATACTTGCTGCCAATCCGTCAATGTAAACTGTCACATTGGCTGGATGATTTTTCAGTAAGTTGTAGATAGCGATCCCATCAAAAACATCACCACCGGTGAGTGGATGTGTAGGTTAATCTGCTTGAGGTTGTTGCCAAGCGCTTTTAGATCTTTTCGAAAAGCTCTGCGCCGTGACGCCCCAAAAATCCGATCTCATCGTAAATTGAGATCTCTGCCGTATCGTTGGCTTTTGGATTTGATTGAGTACCAAGACTGGTTATTCGTCTTTGTCGCGCTCGTTGCCATCGCCACCGGCGACAGAATCATCTTTTGTTTTTCATTTGTCGTACCTGTGTTAGTTAAATCTGTGTCAAACTTCAGCCCTAATTCTCGGTTTTCGTCCACCTCAACTTTACGGCGGCGTTTCACTTCGCCGGGTTGCTACCGCTTGCGCGTACTGCTTAGCTTTCGGTTGCCAATCCACCTTTGATACGTTCTTTTCCACGCTTGAGCCTCTTTTGTCGGATCAATCCACGGCATAACAGGGCCACTATAAACAGCGTTATAAAGTGATGCAGGATCGATATCGACTGGCACCTCAATCTCGCCACTGACAATCGCCATTTTTAGCCATTCGCGGTAGATTGGACGGGATATGTGCGCAACAAAAGGTATCTTGCAAAACGGAATAGCCCTCAAAGCTCTCCACCAACTCTTGGCGTTGGCTTGAGTAAGTGCCGTTATAGTCACGGGCAATGCTTGAGTAGCTTGAGCGAGTGCCTGCTGCGGTTGCTCTTAATTGTCCATTTCTAAAGGGTTTCAAGGTTCACATTCGGGCGATTAGAATTGATTAACCCAATATCTTCACCGAGTTTTAAATCATCAATGATTGCACCCGAGCAATTTCAAAAGTCGCGCTCAGGGCTATCCGTGCTGTAATCCTCGTTGTCCCCATAGATCGCAGCATCACCTTTTCTAATATACATTGTAAAAGCTGCGGCAATTCGTGCGGCCACACGCTCGCTCTCTTCGTAGTCTTTAAGGTCGGCAAGTCGGATAATTACGCCGTGCAACATCGACACACCGCGCAACTGGTGTAGGCGTTTTTAAAAGGCAAGGTGCAACATGTTTTCTGCCGGTACGGTCTTCACCCAGCCAAAAGTGCGGTTATTTTTCCTGCGGGTTATCCATGTAAACACGGTACGACTTAGGACGGCGCCATGCGTCAAGTTCAATACCTTGAATTAAATTTGCCGTATCAAGGGTATTCAACGGCACAAAAATCGGGTTCAAGGGCTTCAAGGCTAAAGGCAATATCCGTACTATGTTTTTTAGCCCTGCCACGGTGCCGCGCACAAGCTGAATAAACACTTCACCGTCGCGTAACCACGTGCGCAAAAGCATTCGCTCAAGTTCTGGTCGAGTAAATTGTCCAGTAACCTCTGGACGCACAGACCATTCCGCCCATTTTTGCGGATTTGTTCCGCCAAATCCTCATCAACATCGCCACTTAAATTTAGCGGCTGTGGCTCAATATGGATACCTCTTGAGCCGATAACTCGCTCTTCCATCTTATCCAAAATGCCGATCACAATGTCGTGATTTTTGGTCTAATGCCCGAGCCTGTTCTCGCAAACCAACCGCACTTTTGTTTGGTCGATACGTTAGCGCCTTGGCTTTTCGCGTTTTTGCTTTGTGTGTACGATTTGGCATAGCCGCCTCATACGCATTCATCACATAGCGGTTTTTTTGCTCGCTGCTGCACCCCATTTAGGCGAGATTGCAGCAATCGCTTTATCTACTATTCCCATCTTTAAAAATCTCGCATATTTGATTCTGTGGCGTTTAACGCGCTGTCTTGTTTCCGCCAGTAACTCATTAAGCATTTGTTGATAGCGGTCACGTTGTTTTGTCCATTCTGACACTTGATAAGATACCGACCGCCCATTAAAGCTCACTTGGCTTTGGGCGTTTTTCAATTTTTTTCATCAAGCGTTCGGATTTTTCTTCTAATTCGTCTCTTTCGTAGATAGCCATTTTTGCCCCAATCAAAAACCGCACTTTTTTACGGTGCGGTTAGTTAAATAGTGGTAACTCAATTTGCAATTTATCTTCAAAAGATTTTTAGTGTTGCTTCAAGCAACGGCTTTTTACCTTTCCATTCATTTAGCGCCTTACCACAAACACTTGCTAATTGTTTTTCGGCCTTATGCTCGCCCAAGGCTTGGTAATATTGCTCGAGTAATGAGGCGTTACCTTTTGCCATCTGATCTGCCATGTAGTCAAAGGCTTTAATGTAAGATATTTTTAATCCCCATTGCCTTTTTAGACTTATACCCCATTACTAATAGTAAAAACCGTTTTTAGTTAATTCGTAGTATGGTTGCGGCTTTCCGTTCTGTAATTCATTGTTTTTAAAGCAAAGTCCAAAGTTGGATTTTGTAAAATCATCTTCTTCACAGTTTTCTAATAGCAATCTGATATCACGCATAACATGACTGTGCTGCTTGCTGAAAACTTTTGCCACAATTTCCGATGTTAGTTACAGTTTGATGATCTTTGATTTGTATAAATTGTTTTAAAAATTTTCGGGATTTGCTAATTGCATTTTCTGCCTCCAGATTTAGATAATAAAAAGCACCAACTATCTCTAGTCAGGGGCTTGAGTTGTTACCGCAACATACCCACCTTTTCATAGGCTCGGTATCTCACCGATTTAAGGATGTTTGGGAGTTAAAGCCAACCGCTTTTTACTTCCGCCACTACTTAACCAGTTACTACTTTTTGATTTAGCTTTTTGGCGGGTTTGGGCTTTATTTGTTGATTTCTACCGCACTTTCAGTTTCTTCCTCTCGTGCGGATGAGTCTTTTCTGATTCACATTAGGGTTTGCGCTTGGCAATTTCGCCCAGTATGGGACATTGTCCTCATCTCCCCATTTAATACGCTCATAACCACGCAAAATAGCTATGGCGTGGGCGTAACAAAAATAAGTCAAACGCCTCATTGTTACCCTTACGGTTTGCGCCATTTGACCGTCTTGTCCTCGCTCCTCGTATGTCAGCTCATCAAAAACCATTCCCCAAGCCATGAAGGGAAATGGATATAGTTAGCGCCGACAGTATCACGACTTAATGCGTTACTAATGCGATCTTTGAGCTGATCTGTTTGGAGTAGATATAACGGCACATCACCACGGGCTTTAGCGTGACGATCTGACCGTGATGTATTGTCAGGATAAGTGCGAGTAATCAATTTTGACGGCGCGTACTATCGCCTGACGAGATATACCCGCTTAGATAATCCATCCTCGTTTACATCTGCGCCAAAATTTATAGGCGTTATCCGTTACGCCATCCTCACCGCCACTATCACACAGCCATAGCAAGTTGGCATAAATCCGCCATCTAAGCCCTCGATGCGATACTGTTTATTGAGTACATCACTAATGAGTAAATCCCAGTCCTCAGGGTAGGCGGACGGATCAATCGAGACTTTCTCCATCGGAATTGCTCCGCATTGATGATTTAATATTGTATCTATCAATGAGCCACCGCTCGCTGTTTTTCGCCATAGCCCTACAATTTGGACTACGAAAGCGACGGTTCCGCCCACCCTGTAGCATCAACTGCAGCCAATAAAAACGGCACCCACAAGGTACCGTTCTTTTCTATCTCTCTCGCCGCTCCATTAGTTCATCGCTTTGACGTTGTTCTAGTGCGGAGCGTGGTACAAAAAGGCAATCCCAGTCGGTATTTGTTACTGCCTTTAAGGTCTCCTCACTGCCGGTCATCTCAAATTCGTGCTCGGCAGTCAGTAATTTATAGGTAAGCTGCTCCCATGTTTGATAAGCAGCGGCTGGACCCTCCAGCCAAAATGACGCAATGCGGGATTTTTCTTCCCTCGCCATGGATAACACCGTTTTTGTCGATTGTTTGCCCTCTTTGAGCCATTTTTCCGCCGATATTTAGATCGCGCTTTTTGCTTGGCTCAATGACGCCTTGGCAGTGCGGACACTGTAAGCGCGCTTTTTGCTTGCATCGACAAAAATCCGTATCATCACGATAGCCGATCATGTTGCCATGCTCGGTTCAAGCCATTCCCGCAGTGTGGACATTGCCAGTAAAAACGGCGGCGATCGCCACGGTTATACAATGACAAAATTCCTGTCGTCGGAGGGGCTTCGTGCGTTGATTTCGGATGATACTGAATCAACAATATCTTTGCTCGGTGAGCTTTCCACCATCGTCATGCCGGGATGACATAAAAGTGGTGGTACGCTTGGACGCTAAACTAAATCCGTCCCCTCGCCGTCAACATCATCTGGCCAGCGGTCGTAATCGGTTAATGCAACGTACTTGTAATCGGATGATGACAGCACATTAATAGACGGCCAGCCAATTTTTAACAGATTGCCGGCGCGAAAATACTTGTCGTGTACGTTGTTATCACTTTTTATAAGGGCTTAGTCGGCTTTGCTATTTTCTGGAGAACATCTAAAAAGTTCTGTCCTAACCTCTTCCGGCTGTGTTCGCTTGCTTTTCTTGTGTTAACTGTATGAGTAAAAATCAGACGGATCACAAATAATTGAGTACGCAATCCACCCATCAATCAAACCAACAGTCTTACCCGTTCGAGGCGGGTCCAACAAAAATAATCCCGCGTCATATTCGCGCGAGTTTAAACAGTCCATCGGCTCAATAACATAAGGCGTGCGATCTTTATCCCATCTTACAGATGAGCCACCGCCAAGCGGCACGCGCATATATTGTGAGACAGCTTCGGATACCTTCATTCGATTTGGCGCTTTATCATCTCCGCTAAATCTTTTCTAATATCACTCGCTTTCGCATACATCCGTTTCATCCTCTAAGATTAGATCCGCCGCTTCGTCGCGGTTTTTGTCAACCTCTTCTGTAACCAAATAACCCATTCTACAGCATTCCTGCGGCTTCCGCCCTGTCCGCCAGTGTTTCTTGTGGCTGCAACATTCCTTTAACGATGACTGACATTTGTCTGGATGCGTCCGCAACCTCGCAAACCTCGCCAAGACGTTTTTGTACTCAAGTTGTTTTTGAGTTGCGCGTTCCAGTAAGCTCAACTGATCCGACGGTGACAGTCCATCAACGTCTTTTTGCGCTGGTTATCCTCAAGCAATAATCTAAATATCTGCTTGAGGAAAATCCTTTGTAATTAGTCGTTTCTCGGCGTGAGGTGACTTACTCGCCGACATTGTGCGTCTATCGCACCCAGCAATAGATAGCCATTTTGCTAATACTGTAATAATCTCTCACAGTACAACCCCTCAAAACTTAAAAATGAACAACCGCTAACAGGGAAAACATTAACAAAAACAATGCTTTGCTTTTGTTGTGGTGGATCTCAAAAATTCAAAAACTGCCGAAAAACCGCGCGCCCGAAACCCCGTGGAAAGGGGTATCCCCTCAGGAGTACCTTTTTAATCTTTTAAAATCAAGCCTTTAGAAATAAAAAGACCGCACTTTATTTGGCGGTCTTAGTTTGATTAATCCACTTGTTAATATTAGTGATTTGACTAGCACACATATCACGTTCGCCTTGCACTATGATTAAATGCTCTACCGCCTCACCGTATGTGCTGCCTGTAAATGGTGTTTTAATACAAAGGCGTTAAAAATGCTTGAGGCGGATAGATGTATTCCGTCTTTGTTGTCACCTTGTTAGTGCAACCGCTCAATAGCATCGTCATAGATGCGAGTGTTATACTTTTCAAAGGCTGTGATTTAATAATCTTTCTGACAACTTGCACTTTGTCTTGTGTTGTTTGTTTAATCTCATCGTTAATAACTCGCTGTTGCTCTACTGCTTGGCGCTCTGTTTCAATCGTATCTTTTAGAGATTGATTAACCTTTTCTTGCTCTACAATGAGGCTAGCTTGTGCTTGGTTTTCGGCTCTTAAGTCATTTATCGCCCCGTGCTGATACCAAATCCAACCACACAGGCTAGCCAATACTGCAAGGTAAATCAGGGGTTGATTTATTAACCATTCCACCCTCCATACTAATCCACCATTAACGCACGAAATAATCGACAGCGGGTCATCTAATCCGTTTGTTCCGCCGTTGATTCGTATCGTAACCTTTTCAACACTTGCCAGACTTGCCAATTCGTTTTGCTTGCCAGTACCACACCGCCGCTGACACAGCCAAATCCAAATCTTCCGCCAGCTCGTGTAATGCAAAATCACGCCCCAACCAATTGCGAAAAGCAATATAGTTTTTCTTGCCGGTGATTTGGATAAGCCCGCGTCCACGATACTTCCATCCGTCCCCGCTAGCCTCATCACCATTACCCATGCGATTAGCATAAACGCGGTTTGCAATTTGCTCAGGCTTGCGCGCGTATTTAACCGCGGTATTTTTTTATCAAAATACTTGCGGAATACCTGCGTTAGCGCGTAATCCGAGTAGTTTAGATTTTCGGTAAAAACTGAAAATCCTACGCTCTCATGACCGCACTGAGCTAAAAACATCGCTTGTTGGATTTTTAGTTACACAGCCGGCTTTTTCTATTTTGCTTTTCAATCGCCGCATAAACACCTCGCACGTGGGAAAAAACCTGATTAAATTTACTCTCTGAAATTATCATCATCGAATTTACTTCCATTGCTGCGTCTATAACTAATATCACCGTCATTTACTCGGTGATTGATAAATTTAAATAAAAATTCACGGATCTTCTCAGTGCCGATAAAGCCAATCATCGTACCGAGAAAGCCGGAAAATTCCGCATGACCTACAAGGTGCGTACATATCGGCACTGTAACTCCCAGCGATAGACGCACAAATCATTGCGTCAATAAATACGTAGCGAAATGCAGGTTTCTTCCGCATAAATCCCATTCTTAAAAAGCGACATAAAAATTGCGGCACCGGCACTATGGATTGTCCCGTTACCAAAAATTTAATTGTAGCCGGGGCAATAATCATTGCCCACACATCAGGCTCTTTCATCGGCATTGTTTTTCTCCGCCGTGTTTTACGGCAATAGCCCACCAATTACGGCGGGCGTGAATTCTGCTAAAATTAATTTTTCCACAACTAAATCAGCAGAGGTTAAACATGATTGAAATTGATAAATTAAATGATGGTTACTATAACTTCCCGTACCAATCAGGAGAAGGAGACTCAACAAGCGATACATCATCTCCCTGTGTCGGAGGTTTCCGACTTAATTCAACACCCAGAACTCATAGAAGAAATACCTGAAGCAAAATATTCACCTATGCTAAAAATTGCTCATTGACCTCAACCAAGAGAACTTACCTCACTTTTAGGTTGTGGCTATTGAGCATTTAAGAACAACAGGGATACATCTTATACTTATCTTGAGTTTTCCTTCAAAAATATCAAAACGGCTCAAAACCTTTCATTTATCCAAACTATTGATGAACAATTTATCGATTATTTACACACTCATCGCGAACAACTGGGGAGTGAGTTTGGCGTGCCGCCTGAAGCATTTGATACAGCTCATTTAGCTTTTTGCCCGGAATTATCGTCCATTTTCTTATTTTTGGAAGCGAAGAACGCATCTTGCTCTATTTTCAAGCTGGTAGCCAACAACATCAAGATCTCGAGATATTCCTTGATCTACTTCATCGTTTTCTAACCGAATATTTACAAGTGCCATCATAATCACCAAATAAAAAACCCCGACCGTTTCCGATCAGGGCTGTAAAAATTCTTTTTGTGCGTTTGCTATGCGCTAAAACCGCAACTTACCGAATATAGTACACTTTCACTTGCAAGTAATCAAGTGTTTTTATAAATTTTTGTGTAAAAATCCCCTCGCACACTTTTTTCAAAAAGTGCGGTCGGATTCTTCGCTGTTTTAAAAGTCGATTTTTACGGCTTTTGGATTAAAGTCTCGCAAGTGTTTTAATACACGCCAGTTTGTCATTTGGTCAATCTCAAACTCTTGTGTAATGCGATTTAAGATTTTGTTTTGTTGAGCGTAATACACTTAAATATTCGTAAAGCCTGTCCATAGATTTGTCCGCTCATGTTCGAGCCTAAAACATTAAAAGGCTCTCTCAATATGTTGGAATGTGCCTACGCCACGTTTGAAAGCAAACCATAACCAAGCAAGCTGTTGTAATTCGTACTCGGTAAATTCAAAGGTGAATTTCTTTTCACGGCTAGGTAGTTCAGGATCAGTGATCAACTCCCCTTCTAAAATTATCTTGTGTACATACTCTACTGCTTGCGGTAATTGCTCTAATGTTAAATCTTCGATTGATTCCACGTTAAAGCGGTGGTGGATTAGATGATAGGCGTCGGAATAAATTAATCCTTTTCTTACTCACCAACATATTCACGGCATTACGTAGGCCAGTGCGATCGTCCACGGTTGTTTTACGTTCTGCTTTGCCGTGGAACCAATAATCATGTAACGCTTGGTAACACTCTTTTTGTATTTGATTAATGTGTCACGGATTTCTGGTTTACAACGATTAATATCAATACCAAATAACCAGCCATTTAAATATTCGATTGGTAAGCAAATCATATTTTGGTTGCCGCCATTAGTAAGTATGATCATAACGATCATACCTTGAGAAAGAACTTCATCACGTTTGATACGTAATACTTGAGGTTCCCATGCAAGACCAATATTTTTCACAAATTGGCTTCATAGCAACATAGTGATTGCCATTTTGTTCAACGGTAATAATGACTGATTGTTGAATGAAATTGTTTGGGTTGAGATTTGATTAGCCATTTCTGACTCCTTTGTTTTTATTTTACGAAGATTTGACCTAATAGGGTCGTCAAGAGGTTCGTAAACCGAAACAAAGAACGGCGGGATTATTCCCCTTTCGGGTGTTGTATTCTCCGCCCTCTCGGCATAGATAAGATGTGGTTATGCGTAATGAATGTTTAATGGCAATAAAACAAACAAGGTTGCTAAATTTTACGCATAAAAAACCGCTATGCTATCGGGTGCGGACTTCCGCTTTGTTTTAAGGTTACGAGCCTTGAACAGAATAGTAGAGGAAAATTTGGAGAATGTAAAGCATGAAAATAATGTTTTTATTGTGAACTACGCTTGACACATTGAGCAAATTATCTAAAATAGCCTCAAAGCAATCGATAAGGATTAACAATGACAATCCAAATCAAAACTACTCTTACATTTTGATTCGTGGTTAAGTAAACTAAAAAAACTTGCGTGCCAAAGCAAAAATAAACGCTCGAATTAAACGCTTACAGTTCGGCAACTTTGGTGACATCAAAAGCGTGAATGATGGGATTTTTGAATTACGGATTGATGAAGGACAAGGTTATCGAATCTACCTTAAAAACCAAAACGGTGTATTAGTGATTTTTACTTTGTGGCGGAGATAAATCCACACAAGAAAAAGATATTAAACAAGCGAAAAATTCTCGCACAGGAGCTAGGATTATGACTGAACAATTAAAAGACTTTTGATGTGGCAGAGCACCTCACTTCTGAAGAAGAAATTCAACTTTACCTTAATGAAATTCTACAAGAAGACAATATTGAGCTTATCTTATCCGCCCTTGGCGACATAGCTCGTGCGCGTAACATGAGCCAAATCGCTCATGATGCAGGGGATAAGCCGAGAAGGTCTCTATAAAGCCTTATCTGGCACCGGTAATCCTACTTTTGCTACTGTAATGAAAGTAATGAAAGCCTTAAATTTACAATTCCAAGTGCAACAATCTCGATTCGCCTAAAAGAAATGCGGTCAAAACCGACCGCACTTCCCTACCCTAAAAACATAAATTTAATCTTCGCCCCAGTAAATGCACCTTTTAGGAATCTCACGCCCTTAGCACGCTCACGATACATATGCGCAGGGGAAATATGAAGTGCGGTACAAATATCTCGTTCATTTGCTTGCTGAACGTATAACGCCATTAAGATTTGATATTGCAGCAAGCTATCCTCGTGAAGATTCATAATCTGCTCCTCAATCTTTAAGCATTCGTCATCCGTTAAGAATCGAATGTGAGCCTTGCGCACAGTAGGTAAAACAGGAATAGAAATTGTGGTGCTTGGGTATTCTGTGCCAATTCTGTCACGCCCCAGCAATTACCCCACTTTTCAACACTCTCTCAACGCTATAACTCATTCTTGGCTCCCGTCTAACTCTTTGATTTTTCGCTCTGTAAAGCTTTTGATTAGCTCTTTAAGCTCGGATATTTCCCATTTCTTAATTCGATGTTGATTTTCTTCTAACCACTCAACTTCTTTTTCACCAATCTTCTCGACTAGTCTTGGTCTATATCCATGTATATTTCCGCCACCTACGAAAAGATTGCATCTAATGCAACCAGAATGAATGTTTCTTTTCGTCAAACCTTAAAAATGAACTTCTGCCTTGTGGAATAAAGTGCGATGCTTGAAAGCTAGGTTTCCATACTGCACCGCAAGCAGTGCAAGGCTGCCCCTTGTCTCTTAATCGGATGAACTTATTCACTTCTTTTTGAAGTGCTTTCAACCAATGACCTCTATCGCTTTCTAGTAGTTTTTCTTGCGTTCTTTTAATTGAGCTTTTTCTTGTTTCTCTCGTTTCTTTCTTGCCTGCTCTTTTTGATAAAACTATCGCACATTTAGGTGAGCAAACTTTTTGGAAGAATTTTGTGGGATAAACTCCATACCGCATGACTTGCATTTTTAGGCTTGATGGGTTTAAGTTTACTCATCACTCATCCTTGCTCTCGATTTTTGAGCATTGATAAACGTTTTTCCAACGTAAAACTTGCCCAATCTCTCTCGCACTCTGTTGCAACCGTGCTATGCGCAAAATACCAACCGGAAAAACCAAAAGGCTCCACATAAAAACAAGGGTGGCGGCAAGAGGCTGGTCGAAAAAGAAAAACAGGACAGCTGAAAATGCAATCAAAAATAAAAACCATGGTCTCCACCTCAATCACTGTCCGGTACAATTAACCGACCAAATAACAAATGCTAAAAAAACTAAATACACAATCAGTTCAATTAATGTTTTTCATCTTCCGTAAAATCCCCATCTATCGTTAAATTTAACCCCGTTCGCCACACCGTAAGCTGTGACATACTCTATAAGGCTTGCCATTCGTGATACGCTCATTTTTGCCGAGCTCTCACGGATATTCTAAATTCGCCCTCTAACCCGGGCACAACATCCGCTTTATGATTAGTGGCGATTGCATGACCGGAGATAAACAAGACTTTCCACTGCTCCATAGAGAGTTTCCGCCCCATAAATTCGGCTTGGTTCGCCACGTCTTGGCACATGGCATGAAATTTCGCATTTTGCTCAAGGTTGCGTGTCATCGGTTGGATTTTTACCACCAACGGTTTTTGTCGTCCGTTGGCAGCTCTCTGATAAATTCAATACAATTCAACCGCACTTGGTTTGAGCGTAGAAAGAATTGTCTTTTTACTTTCCATTGTAGCCACCGACTTTTTAATAAAATCAAGACTTACTGAGCGCATGACAAAATCTTCCATCGCCGGATCAAACACTACGACCATCTGACCTTTTGAGTTTCCTTTGATTTCTTTGCCTGTTATCGGGTGAATAAATGCAATTCGACCACCTGTAATATCAATCACTTCATTAGCCACGCCTTGAATGTGGTTTTGATACCATTGAGTAGATTTATCGTTATTAAGCAACATCACCACTAGATATCCTGCATCTCGTAGTTCTTTCGCGCGTTGTAGGGTATGGTGTAACGTTGGAATAAGGCGGATTCACATAGATTTTTAACGGAGCCGTACAACGTTCCGCGACTTCATCCAACAATACATCTAACATTTGCTCAAGCGGCATTAGAAAGTCATCTGCGATTGATTGATGCTCATCATTGTCTGAGTTAGGTTCGCCGATATAGCGCCATGTCAAGGCGTTGTTTTGCTGTTGCGCAACCATCAAGATCGAACCATCCGAAACGTTGAGATAGCCATTCAAAAACATAGTGTGGCGTCTGCCATGTATCTTTATCAAATTTTTGTTCTGTCATTAGTTGGCTCCTTTTCCATAACTTTTCGCATAGCTTTTTCGGTGCTTGTTGTGGTTTCTCGTTTAATTCTTGATAAGCTTTCGCTTGGTCGCAGTCCAGAAGTGTCCTTTCTCAAATCTCATATAGGCCGTGCCTAATCCACCAAATCTATTTTTAGTTACGATGGCCTCAGGTAAGGATTATCACAATCTGCCTTGTATGCGCCCTCACGGTAAAGCATGATGATTTGGCTTGCATCTTGCTCGATTGAGCCTGAATCACGTAAATCCGAATTGGCGGGACGTTTTTACTGCACGGCTATCCACATCACGGTTAAGCTGACAAAGTAAAATGATTGGAATATTGAAGTTTTTGGTAAAGGCTTTTAGCTTGCTCATAGAATTAGCGATTGCTTGGGTTAGATTTACACCACGCTCTTGCTTGTGATTCATCAAAGCCTAAATAATCAATTACAACCACAGATGGTGCGCCTTTCTCGCTAATATGGTTTTCGGTAATTGCACAAATTTCATCGGCAGATAAACCACCACGATCTACAAAATAAACATCTTGCGACCGCACTTCTTGCAATGCGCTTGTTAAGCGATGATAGTCGCCCTCATCAAGCTCGGCAGGATTGCGTAATTTCTTCACACTCACGCCACCAGTAGCACTTAATAATCTATCTACCAGCTGGAAGTTACCCATCTCAAGGCTGAAAAATAAAACCGAGCCATGATTTTTGGCGATATTGCGAAGTCACTGTCAGACTAAATTCTGTTTTTCCCTGTTCTGGACGGCCCGCCACAATGACAATATCAGTTGAATTTATGCCGCCAAGAATGTTATCGACCGCCTCAATGCCTGTGTAAAGCAAGCGTTCTTTGAAATCACTTTTAGAGCGCTTTTTCCAATACATCAACGTAAGAATCGACCAGTTCCCCCATGGCGATTGGCTTAATTTCTGTTTTTGCTGACAAAGGAGCTTTTTGAATTTGATTTAATGCTTTTTGAGTTAATTCATTCACTTGGCTTTCGTTGCGAGCTTGTGACATTTCGCCAGCAAGTTTAAGCATGGTTTGTTGAGCTGAACGGTTTACCCGGGGAAGAATGGATTTTTTTCGCATAACCTAAAAGGTTTCCACCGTAAGTCGCTTTATGTTGCCATTTCTGCTAACGTTGCTGGGTTTTCGCCATAGTCTTGAGAAAGTAACAAGAAGTCGATTAAATCGTGTTTACGGGCCTGTTTGCGAATATTTGCGTATAAAGCACCTAGATTGTATGTTGCGAGACATTTCAGGTTCTAACCAACTAATCACTTCACGAGCTTGAGCAGTTAATCCAGTCGCTAGCATTGAGCTGATTAGTCCGTATTCTAGGGTTGTAGTTATTATCTTGCGTTACCATTACCAATTCCCCTCTAAAAACTTTATCCAGTGTTGTCTCTCTCAAGATATATTCAAAGTCTGCTTTCCAGCCTCGATTGTTTTCGCCAAAGTAGAAATTCGTGGCGGACTTTAAGAAAGTCTTTGAAATATTCATCAGCGCAGACTCTACATCGGACTCAATTTCAAATCGTTTAATAAACACTTGAGCTAGTTTCTTAATCGCTTTTTGCGTTTATCACTTAACTGTGATGGATTAGCGATTAGTGGTAGATTTGAATTTAATTCTTTTCACCAAGGTGTTGTATGTTTCTGCTACTGCTGAATAATTAACCTTGATTGAATTTTGTTTTTGCCAGTGTGCGGCTTGTCGCACCTCCGACTTTCCGAATGTTCTGCGTTAGCAGAATTCCCCGTTAAGGGGTAAGGGGTTATTGTATGTAATCTAGTGTTGTAATCTAGTGTATTAACGAATGTCACTTTGTCGCACTCCCGAATGTCACTTTCGGACATTGGGGAATGTTCGTTTTGTACATTCGCCAATGTTGCTAATAATTCGTCTAATTTGTCACAGTCAATCTTGTAATAAAGACGATGTTCTAAACGTTTATAAGTCTCGATTAAAACACCTTTTTCACGGAGCAATTTGCGAGCTGTTTCTTGTTCTTTTTCTTGATAAACCAGTCTCAACTTCTAATTCTTCTTGAGTTTTGTAAACACCGAGATTTGAGTCTGTTTTATCTTGCCAGTAGAAAGATTTGCTCAAAAGAATACTTCAGCAATAACACCACCAAATAAACGTGCTAAATTTGGGCGGTATGCAATCACTCTACCTGTATTTTTAGCATTTCTGACGGTTTCATATTTCCAATTCCTCAATCGCTTGATCTGTTACTCTGTCGTATTCTTCTTGGCTTGCGTTTCGCTCTCTTAGCTCTCTTTTAACAGCCTCGTACGCTAGGATTTTTTTCTCTATCGTCTAAGCTAGCTACAAATTCTGGTGAGAATAATCTTTCCATATCAAGCCACCAATCTGTATTCAGCAACGCATTTGCCGCTAGGTACTCACAATCATTCGTCTTTCGATTTTGTGACCCTGTTGTTTTTAGGGTCATAAATTCGTGCGCTAAAGACGTAAAGCAATTAAAACGTTTTTCCGCATCTAAGTGAGTTAAGCAGTCGCCTTGTTGTAAGGCTTTAAGGATTAACGCTTTTTGAGTTTTACTTGAACTTTCATTTGCGTTTTTCATTAAATTTAGGTGATAATTTAGTCATCTTTTGAAGTCCTCCGACTGATAAAGGTTATTACATACGACTTAATCAAAGCCTCTGTTACCGCAGTGGCTTTTTTGTCACTAATCTCTAGCTAATAAGCTAGAAAAACTCTTTTGAAAACATTTCCGCTTTTACCTTTCCATTGGTTGCCTTTTTCAATTTTTAAAGCATTTTCCAAAGAGATTGAGCCACCATTAAGCCATTTACTAACAGCGTTCTGACTAACTCCACAGGCAGCAGCTAATGCTTGTTGAGATTTGAAAATCTTGATAGCTTTCAAAATTGCCTTGTTCATCAATAGCCCTCTGTTTTGTTTAATTTAACTTATGGCTATATTTTATAGCTTTAGTTTTTATTTGTAAACAGCTAAAACACAAAAAGTTGTTTGATTTTCTAAAACTTTAGTTTTAAACTCCACACAATCCTCAACAAATAACAGGGTACAAAAAAATGAAAACTCTGAGGCGAACGTGTAAAAGCTAGACGAATGGAGCTTGGTATTACTCAAAAGGAACTTGGGGATCTAGTTGGAATTAGTCAGAACTCAATCACTAAGATTGAGAATGGCGGAAATACAATACATATAGCGAAAACTTGCCTCTGCTCTTGGTGTTAGCGTTGCTTGGTTAAGCACTGGCAAAGGCGATCGTGATGATGATATTGTGGAAAATAGCGGTCTTGATAAACAGCTTGTAAGCAGCGAGCCTGATTTGTTACATAAGCACCGCATTGATTACTATGATGTAAGAGCGGCAGCAGGATTGAACGGATTTGAGAATTCTGATTACCCTGAAATAATCTCTAGTCTATTTTTGACAGATGAAGAATTTCTCAATTAGTGGGTAAGAAATCGGCAGATGGAATTTGCCTTGTAAACGTGCCAACAGATTCAATGGAGCCGACAATTAGAAAAGGCGACATCGTGTTCCTTGACACTAAAAGTAAATGCTTATAGTGGTGATGGTATATATGCTTTTTGCCATTGATGGATCGTTGTTTATTAAACGTATTCAAAAACTAGTTGGTGGTGGATATAGATTACACTCTGACAACAAAGAGAATTACGATCCGCAAGATATATCAGAAGATATTTGCCAAAGTGCTAATTTTATAGGTAGATTTATCCGCACCATTCACATTGAGGCAGTGAACCTGTAAGAAAAGGAGTGGAAAATGAATAAGTCCATATTGTCAAATACCCGTATTTAAGACAAATAAAACCTGAAGAATTAGTGACTTTCTTAACGCCAAAGGCAGTACACAAGATAATTTTAAATGTCCAATTTGCGGAAATATTCAGCAATCATTAATTGATAATATGCCAATTAGTGAGGAAAACTCAGAAGCTAAAAATAGTGCTTCAACCTGTGCTACCGGCATTTACTTACCCAAATGGCGTAATATTAAAAATTAGCTATTGAAAAACAATGAACTACATAAAAATTATGAGCAATTCACAAATGGATCTGCTCTTGGTTTTTGTGAATCAAGTTACATACAGAGAGGTTATTCATTTGATTTGCGAAAACTGCGGTTATGTTAGAACATTTTCAAAAAAACAAAGTTCTTGATTGGTTAGTCAAGGAGGGGCGGTTCGATGAGCAAGCTTAATAACAATGTCAGCGCTTTGGATATAAAATACGACAAAATCAAAATACCAGATGGTATAATAGCAGGTAATCAACAAGATGAGCTTAATTTAAACAGGATTATTATGGCAGATTACACCGCTAAAGTTAGTACATTTGAGAGTGCAGTAAACACTATTTCCCAAGAAGTAAAAGATATTAAGGAAAATTACTTAACAGCAAGCACATTTTATCGCTCCGGAATTGTGGCGTTAGTTGTGCTTGTTGGAGCTGCTTGGGCCTTGTATTCTCACATGGATACAAAATATGAAAATCGATTTTCATCCATAGACCAACGATTTGAAAAAAGTGGAATCAAATATCCACTCTTTAGATGTTCGATTAACGAAAGTTGAATCTCGATTAGATAACGTTGAACTTCGACTAACTAATGTCGAGAAAAAACTCGACAATATCGATGACAAACTCGATATTTTAATTCAGCAAAAACAAGCGAAGAAATAACTCTTCTACCATATAAAAAAGCCACGCAATACGTGGCTTATTTTTATTAAAAATGTTTCCATTCTAACCCTTGTGTATCAAAAAGTAAATTGCCCTTTTCCGTAATCATAAAAACTCGCCTCTACAATCAATTTTTGATTTTTAAGCTTACTCACAAAGGCTTTCATAGATTTTTGGTTTTCAATAAATAACGTGTTACTACTTCCATCGTCAGAACCAACCATCCGATAAGTTTCTAGTTTATTATCATCAAATTTAACCGAGATCTTTGCAACTGTCATAACAACTATTAAATTGCCCGTTTACGGTAAAAATAACATCATTGCCATATTTCGGATCTTTTCGCAAAGTTAGATACATAGATGAACTTTCATAAGGAAAGCCAAAATTAACCGCATTATTAGAAGAAAGCATTGCTTCATAAGTGGCGGAATTTCGTAATTCATCTTTATTTTGCTTATATTCCCACTTGGATTGAACAGCATTATTTTCATCTACCACATCTGTTTTTCAAAAAACACTGAATCATAACATTCCAGACGCTTGCCGCTATCTTCCAACTTAGAGCAAGATTCCCCGGTTTCATTCGCAACAGCAAAAATAGGCAAAAGACATAAGCCAACAAGTAATTTTTCATATAACCTCCATTAAAAAAGTGCGGTCATTCTACTAAGAAAGTAGAACGCATTCCGTGATCAGAATCTCAAATCAAAATATTCATTGATTAAAAATAAGCAATTAAACAATTTTTGCGAAATTTATCACCAATAAAAACAACCACTTAAACAAAAAGCTATATTTTTTTAATAAAAAAATACAACTTAGGCTATTTACATAATAAAACTTTAGCTATATTATACACCCATCAAAAACGAGATACACATAAACAAATATCTCGATGCTCTTTAAAAATCAGATTACAAGAAGTTTGTCTCATAACGGCATTATGCGGTCGTGTAGATTAAAAAGCCCTACCCTACATAATGAGAGTAAACGGAATACCCACTGAAAAGATGAGACCAGTGAAAAAAACTGACAGTTACAGAAAGTCTAGTCGCAGTGGGGAAATATCTCAAAGCACATTTGAAGTACAGAGACACAGAGGCTTGTGAAACCTCTGCGAATGATAGAGAGAAGTGTGCTTTGAAATAACAAAATACTAGAGAGGTTAAAAATGGAAGAAAAAGAAAAATAAGCCCAAATGATAAAGAGAAAAATCAAAATGGGCTGTGTTAGAAAGTGCGGCTAGAAATACTAGTTTAACACCCAGCGAGTTAGCTGAGGGCACTTTTGTCTGGCAATTAAGTTTATTGACTTTTATGAGCGTTAATAACTTCAGTACTTGTTACATCATCAGAAATAATCTCTTGCAGCTTACTTGAAAGTGTTGAAATAAATTCAGCAATTTCCTCAGCGGAAGAGTTGACTTAAATTTCTATAATGCTCTGATGGTGTTCTCAATACATCTCTTTGCCATAACTAAAAGCAATTTTTATCAGCAGATTTTTATTCATAATAATTACCTCATATGTGGTTGTTGTGACTGAAAATATTATATTCCTCATTGTTGTGGCTATCAATAAGGACTTGAGCCTTACAAGTATAAAGAAAGGTATTTAATGGCTCTTTGTTGAGTTGGTTGTGAAACCAACACCCTATACACTGAATATAGAATTAGTTAATGCTAACTTTGGAAAATGACGCAAGGGTTCAAAATCCCAAAAGAGCCTCCATCTAAAAGCCGCTTTCAAACGTGCGAAAAGCATCGTCCAGTCTCCTTGAATGAATAATTGACAACGAAAAGCGGCTCTAGCTGGAAACAGCGTTAGTCATAATTAAAACAATCTCCTTTAACATTGGTTATACCCTCCGCTCGCTTTCACACTTTGGCGCCGGAGGGATTTTTTTAACCAATATTTCTTAACCATACGAGGTAAACACTATGAACAAGTTAATCAATTTTTCTTAAAACAACTGCTTACGTTATTGCAACTATCCTTTCAATCTGCCTAGTTGCTATGACAATGCTAACCACACTTGCAGCACAGGCAAGCGAACCAACAGCATTAGAGCGTGAACAAGCAAGAATTCAATGGATTGCCGAACATGGGCAATATCAACAAGACCTTACAGACCCAGCCAAACAACAAGCTATGGCGTACACAAATATCAAACAAAAGGGAATTAGATTATGAGAAAGGCGAAAACAGAAATTAAGATTGAGCCTTATCCGAAAGGTGGCTGGTATGTTATTGAGCGAGTTGACGGCAAAGTTTGGTGGCGAGTCATCAAATTACCAGTCAATAGAGCTTGCGGAAGTGCGGTTAAAAGAGCGTAAAAGAGCTAAAAGGCTAATATGGCTAAATTGCTCGATAAAAAAGCTTGCTAAGCGATTAAAACCAAGAAGTGGACTAGCAACAAATCCAAGAGTTAAAAAGCGTGAATATAACGCTAAACAGCGTTATTTGGCACGGTTTGATGAATATAACGAGCAGCGCAATAAGCAACCCTAAAAACCAAAAGGCAAAACGAATTCAAACTATCTGACATTAGAAGATTGTTTGGAATCCAAGCAACAACAATCGATAGAGCTATTTGCGATGGACAGATTAAGCCGAGCATTGGCAAGGTATTAATTGACGGTCGGTGGGGTCGGTTGTTTAGTTACGATGATATTAAACATTATTTTGACGGTTTAAAAAGGGTTATACGATGGAAAGCCTACAAGCACAATGGGAACGCAAAACGCTCAATGATTACGATAGACGGTGCAGCAAAGAAGATGACTACAATCGGGCGGTAGAAATGGAAATAGAAAGCATCAAAGAAGATATTGCTAACGGTGATGATGATGTTATGTGCTTTTAGCGAAAAGATGTTTGACGATGACGAATTTCTTAAAGCGGTCGCACTTGGCACCGATTATGAAGAAATGCGAATTAAAAATCTTGACTGCTATGGCTGAGGATAGATTGGAACAGTTAGAAGAGGATTATCGGAAAGGATTTATCCTCAACGATTAACCAATAAAGGTGAAACAAAATGACAAATCAAAATCAACAAGTACAAGCTCCCGTTAAGCCTAAAACACTTCGGGAGCTTTTTAATAATCCGATTATCAAAAACGAAAAATTGAACAGTTAGTCGGTAAGAATTCAGCGACCTTTGCGACAAGCGTAATGCAGATTGCTAACAGTAACACAATGCTAAGAACAGCCGACCCGACAAGTATTTTTTTAATGCTGCTTGTATGGCCGCAACGCTTAACCTACCACTTCAAAATGGATTGGGTTTTGCCTATATCGTGCCTTTTAAGAATAACAAAGAGCGTAAAAGTAGAGGCTCAATTCCAGATTGGTTACAAGGGTTTTATCCAGCTTGCTCAACGCTCTGGGCAGTTTAAAAGATTGGTAGCCTTACCGGTATAAAAAAATCAACTGCTCAAAAAGACTTTATCAACGGATTTGAGTTTGATTGGGAACAAGAACCTGAAAAGGACGAAAAATCCTATCGGATATTACGCTTATTTCAAGCTAGTGAATGACTTCTCGGCTGAACTCTATATGAGCCATGATGACATCGTTAAACACGCTCAACGTTACAGTCAAACGTTTAAAAAGGCTTTGGCGTATGGCATGACAACTTCGAGGCGATGGCATTAAAAACCGTGATGAAGTTATTGCTATCAAAACAAGCTCCATTATCAGTAGAAATGCAACAAGCAGTATTAGCCGACCAAGCAGTGGTTAAAGATGTAGAAAATCAAGAGTTCAATTATACCGACAACATTCAGAATGCTGAATTTGTAGCTGTTGTAGATGATGAAACGTTTAACAACTGTAAGCAAAGCATTATCAACGGTGAGACTACTCTACAAGACCTTTGCGATAGTGGGGGCTTATGAGTTTAGTCAAGAACAGATTGCGGAATTAGAGGCGATTGAGAATGGAAATGTACAAGCTGAAAGCTAGATGCTCTGGGCTTGCTGATTTAATGGTTAAACCGAAAAAGCGGTAGTGGAATTTCGGCTACCGCTAAAAGTGCAGTGAGAAAGATAGTTAAATATGACCTGTTTGGCTATCAAGATTTTGAGGGTAACAAATACACCAGAAAAAGGCATCGCACTTGAAGAACAAGCCATTAAGTTAAGCGGTCGCAAGCGTGGATTAGCATTAAAGAAAAATGAAGAAAGACGGGAAAATGATTGGATTACTGGCGAATGTGATATTTACGTTCCGAGCAGAAAGCTAATCATTGATACAAAATGCTCGTGGGATATTGGTTCGCACCCATTTTTACCGATGAGGCTGAAGAAAAAGCCAAAAATCAGGCTATACAATCCAAAATGCAAGGCTATATGTGGCTTTGGGGTTGTGAAGAGGCTCAAATTGACTTTTGTACTCTTGCCTACTCCATACGAGCAATTATCAAGCTATGACGACCCGACACGATACATTGATTTAGTGGAACAAATTCCGCAATTAAAACGCATTACAACCGTTACAGTTAAGCGCGATGACAAAATTATCGAAGAAATCAAAGAGCGAGTTAATGCCGCTCAAGAATATTATCAACAACTCATACAGGAAAATGAGCTAATGGCTGGAATTAATAAAGTAATCATTGTGGGGGAATTTAGGCAATGACCCAGAAATCCGCACAATGCCAAAACGGAGAGCAGATTGCAAATATCAGCGTTGCAACAAGTGAAAGCTGGAATGATAAAAACACCGGTGAACGCCGCGAAGTGACTGAATGGCACTCTATCGTGTTCTATCGTCGCCGGGCGGAAGTGGCAGGCGAATACCTGCGCAAAGGCTCTAAAGTCTATGTTGAAGGGCGTTTAAGAACCCGCAAATGGCAAGACCAAAATGGGCAAGATCGCTATACAACGGAGATTATTGGGGATGTGTTACAAATGCTTGATAGCCGTCAAAGCGGTGATAATCAAGACAAACCGTCCACCGGCAACGCTTATGCTAACGCTAAAAATGGCGTGAAACCGAAACAACAGGCAGAAAGTGCGGACAATTTCGATGATGATATAGATGCAACCATTCTGAGGTAAAAAAATATGAAAAACCTTTCCGCTTTCAGAAAAAGCAAACGAAGTATTTTCTTGAACTTGCCAAAAACAGTAAATCAGGCTTTATTGGCGTGTCTTGGTATGAGTTCGCACAAAAATGGAAGGCGTCCATTCAGCAGAATGGACAAACAATAAACATTGGCTTATTTAACGATCCCGTTAAAGCGGCAATAGCAAGAGATAACAAAGCTATTGAGCTATGGGGTCTAATGCGGTCACTAATGACGGATTAGGGCTTTTTAAAAAGAGGAGCGAGCTTTTTGGGTTCCAGATGGCGAGAAATTGGAAAAAGAATAAATCAAGCTTTGCCGAAACACCTCCAGTATTTTTGGGAGAATGCTTTTCAAACTAATTACATTCGCGCGAGAACAAGGTGTTACGTTTTTAGAGGCGATCCGACAACAATCAGAGTTAAACCGAATATCCAAAAAGGATAGAGCGAAGATCATCACTTGCTTAGAGCGCGAAAAGCTTATCTATGTTGATAAACAAAAACAATAATAGCGTGGATAAAAACCGCATTTATTCCGTTAGTTACCCTCCAAAAACAATTAATTAAGGACTCTGAGATGAATATTAAAAAGGATACGTCTATGACACAAGAAAAAGCGACCTCACTTGAGCATAAATCGCCTGAGGAGCTTGCTGCGATGGCCGAAGAACTGCTCAAATTGTCCGAAGCAAAGAAACAAGAAATTGCTAACGGCGACGTGCTCAAGAAAAACGTTGCGACCGCTTGTTCTAAATTGCTTTCAAGCAAAAGGAAAATTCGAACGCCAACTTAACGAGCTGCTTGACGTTTCAACTGAGTTGGATAACGCACTCAATGCACTGCGAGATGCCATGAAGTAAGTGAATATGGCTAGAAAGATTATACAAATAGCGCGTGGATATTTGGGTAACGATTACGTTGATCCGAATACACTAACAGCATTATGCGACGATGGGACATTGTGGGATCTAAATAACGGCGAATGGACAAGACTGCCAGACATTCCACAAGACAAAACACCAGAAGCCACTAACAAATAGTGGCTTTTTTTATTATCCAAATTAATGAGGTTAAAAATGAAAGAACAACAAAAGAAATACGAGTTAACCGGTGAATTTATTGAGCATTGGAGCGGTAAAAGCTATACCGAATCAAAGCGCTAGTTTCGTTTGGCGTAGTAGTGGCGGGACAGCTTGGCGGATTTATTGAGTCGGAAAAAAATTTAGATCAATCTCTGTCCGGTAACGCTTGGGTGTACGGTGACGCTGAGGTGTCCGGTGACGCTCGGGTGTACGGTAACGCTTGGGTGTACGGTGACGCTCGGGTGTACAGGTGACGCTGAGGTGTACGGTGACGCTCGGGTGTACGGTAACGCTTGGGTGTACGGTGACGCTCAGGGTGTACGGTGACGCTGAGGTGTACGGTGACGCTCGGGTGACGGTGACGCTTGGGTGTACGGTGACGCTCGGGTTAGATCTCATGCGGTAATTTCCGAGCATAAAATGATTTTTTGGGCGTCAAATGTCGGTTCGGAAAAACGGCACACCAACCGTGTTTAACGGTAAAGATGGGTTAATTGTAACGCGTGGTTGTTTTACTGGGACAGTTGATGAGTTTTTAGCAAAAATCCGCCGAAGTGCATGATGATAAAACAAAAAAATGAATACAAATTGCTAATCGAAGTGGCAAAAAAGTCGAATCTTAGGTGTTAAAGATGAATGAAATCAATATAAACATTCCCTACTCAAGATTTTCCGATATTTTCGGGTGCTATTTTTTTATGTGCGGATGAATAGCGATGACCCATCGGCTGTTACACGTGCGTTAGATGACGCTAAATACAGTTGGCTTATGTTTGGCTCTGAGTTGCGAAATGACATTATCCGGACGGCGGAATCAGCAAACTATCCTGCGGTAGTTAACAGCTACGTAAATAATTTTATTGAGTGGGCCAACAGTCAATTTAATGCACCGAAAGATTACAACTCACCTCGACCACTGGTTGATGTGTTGCCGGTGGTGGATTTAAAACCGTATAAAGGTGATAAAAAATGCTGACTTACGGCTCAGTCTGTTCGGGGATTGAGGCGGTCAGTGTTGCGTGGTCGGGTATGATGTCGCCGGTCTGGTTTTCGGAGATTGAGCCGTTTCCATGTGCGGTACTTGCTCATCATTATCCAGATGTGCCAAATCTTGGCGATATGACCGCCTTACCTCAAAAATTATAAACAGAGAAATCCCCGCCCCTGATGTGCTTTGTTGGTGGTACGCCTTGCTAAGCTTTTTCGATCGCCGGTTTGCGAAACTCGTTAGATGATGAGCGCGGAAATCTCACGTTAACTTTAATACACATATTAGAGGCTATTGATTATGTTAGATACCAAGACGGTAAACAGCCATGCATTTTGCTGTGGGAAAACGTTCCAGGTGTACTATCCACCAAGGACAACGCATTCGGACACTTTTTGGCTGGACTGGTTCAAGAACGTCAGCCATTGCAGCCAACAGGGCGAAAATGGACAAACGCAGGTTTATTGCATTCAGCTCGAACTGTCGCGTGAGAACACTCAATGCTCAATACTTCGGACTCGCCCAACGACGCAAGCGCGTGTTCCTTGTGGCAAGTGCTAGACCCCGAAGTGTCGCCCAGATACTTTTTGAGCAAAAAGGCGATTGCGTATCTTGCGAAACGCGAAGTGAGGCGATTGCCCCTACTCTACAGCTAAAAGTGGACGGAGATTTAACGATAGCGAGGTCATTGTCGGCAAAAATGGCTTACGATGGCTTACTCCGAGCGAGTGCGGAAAAACTAATGGGATTCCCGCCAGGTTATACGCAAATATCGTATCGAAATAAACCAGCCGAAGATTGCCCGGATAGCCCGCGCTATAAAGCTATCGGCAATAGTATGGCTGTACCGGTTATTAAGTGGATCGGGGAAAGAATGATTAATTATTTAAACAAATAAATCCAATAGGCGTTCCAAGCGAGCGCCTTTTTGTTTTAATGGAGAAAGATAAATGAGAAAAATTTGATTTAAAAGCCGCCTTGAATGGCGAGCCTGTAATGTTAAAAAAATGGATAAAAAAAGCTGTTATTAAATTTAACATACTTGATGATGTTGAAAAATTTAGCACCAAGTGATTCGGATTACCCATTGTTTGGATATAGACTTAATGAGGGGCATGTTTATACACCATCTTGGGATTTGTCGGGTAAGTCAATACACTGGGCGGTGTCCGAATATAATATTGTCGGTATGTGGCGCAACTTTATTGTGTCGATACCAGAAAAATCAGAGAGTTTTGGCGGTGATAAATTCCCAGAAATACCAGAATACCCAACTGAAATTAAACAAAGTGAGTTCCTTGCTTTGCAAGGTAAGTGAGCTGTAATAAAAATAAATGATAGTTGATCAATATGGAAACCGTATTAAATATGATGATTGCCGATCTAATCATTCTTTATGCCCTTATTATTTTTTTGATAGCACACCAAAAAGAAAGTTATCTGAGGATACTTTCTTTTTTAATTTGAAAATATGGCTTATCTCTCGTGGAGTAAAAGATGTTTAGACAGGACTTACAAGTATCAAAATGGCAAAAAGATACGTTGTCATTGAATGTCAATTCGGACGTGAATGGGGAATGGTAAGAGAGACCAGTGGAAACCGTCAGCGAGGGAGAGGCATTGAAATCGTCCAATATTGGATTAAGCATACAAAGAATAAAACCAGAGCAAATTATGGTTATTGAAGTGCCTGATATTTGCAAACCGTGGTAAGCATCTTTAAAGAGATTAGATAAGGAATGTATGATGAAAGACTTTATTATATGGCTGTCGCTATTCATATCTTGGTTAGTCGGCATCGTATTAGTTGGTGCGACTGCTGGATTATTCTTTTGGTGTTGCGTGGAAAGCTTTTTGTTTGGTGGTGTGATATGAGCGAATGGATTAAATGTAGTGACGAGCTGCCGCCTGTTTTTACAAGAGTCTTGGTTTATGGGAAATGGTTCGGCAATTACATAACGACTGTTGGTATGGTAGATAATAAAGGAACGTGGAAACACTTGCCAGTATTAGAGTTTATTACCCATTGGCAACCGCTTCCACCACCGCCAGAAGATTTATAATTAACGAGATTATTTAAGCGTTATGTTATCATATTCAAAAAATTAAGGGATGAATATGGAAAAAGTAGAAATTAAAACGAACCACCCTGCACTATCCACGCGTTTAATGTCTTTACATGAAAGCAAGTGGATTCGATGCGAGGATATGTTACCGAGTGATATGGTGAAGTATTGGTTGTTGCTATTGATAACGGCGATACTGAAATTAGAATTGGATTTTTATAACAACAATTGCTGGTATTCATATACTGACGATGACAAGCTCGCAAAGGTGACGCATTGGATGCCTTTGCCTGATTTGCCAAAAGATTAAAATGATGAATAGTTAATAACCGCTCTTATGAGCGGTTTTTATTGGAGTAAATATGGATATTAATATCTACGAAGATTTTTATCAAAAAGCAGAAATTGAGTTTTTGACTGGCAGAAAGCAGAAATCTCTTGTTGTTGAGCAGCTAAATGCGATGGGTATACCTTTTAAGCGGAACGCCAACGGGTATCCTATTGTACGCAGAGATTATGACAAAGTAAAAATCTCGAACTGCTAAAACTGAATCTCAAAATTGTGAAAAATAATGCCTGGAGACCATCTGTGCTACAGGCGTAGGAGGTATGTAGGCCAGACCACGTAAGCGCGAAAAACCGGGCTTACTACAAAACTTGTTATGTCGTAAACGCCAAAGAAAAATGGGAAGATTGTAAACCTATTACTATTATGAATGATAGATAAAAAGAAAAAGTCACTGGGGACGGATAAGCATCTAGCTGTATTAGAAACGGCTAAGCTCAATTGTGACAGGGTTTTAATGAAAAGTGAAGTCGCCACATTCTTGACAGTTGCAATAAGATATGAAAATGAAGTATTGCCGATGAAGGCAGAAGGAACGCAGAGAACCAACAAAACAAACATTAAACGCTTGCTTGAGTTTTTCGGCAATCCACCAGCCCCACTTGATGACATTGAGCCATACCATATAAAACAATATTTAGACTCAGCGAAAAACATCAAACTGCATCAGCAAATAATGAGGTTGCATTATTCCACCATATATGGATGAAAGCCCGTGAATGGGGATATACAAAATATTCCTGCCCGAGCGAAGGAATCCAGCGATACAAGGTTAAGTTTCGCGACATTTACGTGGAAGACCACATTTTTGAAATGTTAAGAGAATCAGCTGATCCGATATTAAGAGACTTGCTTTGACGTGGCTTACCTTACAGGACAAAGACCAGTTGATATAGTTAATCTCCAGCCGAGTCAAATCATTGATGGAGTATGGCGTTAGACAGCAAAAAACAAAAAATAAAGTAAGTATCGCAATTGTAGGGAAATTAAAAGAGATCTTAGATAGGAGGATGGCGGAAAATAAACCCTATCTATTCTGCAACAAGTACGGGAATAGGTTAAAAGCCAATAATTCTGACTCACTGGTTTATCAAGCTAAGAGCCAAAGCCGCTAAAAACATCCTGAATTTTTCAGACGAGCTCCTTGCCGTCCAATTCAGAGATATACGTGCGAAAGCTGGTACGGATAAATTTTTGTCTTCAGACACCGAATCGGCTCAAAAACAACTTGGCCATACAAACGCCCAGATGACAAGACGTTACATAAGGAGGAATAAGATTGTCCAACCAACCAAGATATAATTTCGGAACGCTTTGTATAATTTCGGAACTATAGTAATTTTAAATAATAATTAATTTATTGAAAATCATTAATATTTATTGGTTACTATACATCATCTAAATTTTG
>BNJT01000486.1_pt1 | contig 40169 bp, 54 predicted proteins | sample 8540491 | NCBI WGS metagenome assembly BNJT01 (sample SAMD00202455, study PRJDB9452) | human saliva metagenome | host: Homo sapiens | reverse complement strand
GCTGATTTCTTTTTCGATTATCTAAATTGTTATTTCGTAGTTCTTGTCTTATAAGTAAGTGCGTTTGATATGAATTATTGCATAAAAATAGAAGTAAAATCAGAGTAATTATATATGCAAAATAGAAGTACTCTACTATTTTTAGTATTATAGATATAACTAAACATGTTTGTTAAATATATTATTAGTATTGCCATAGTATAAATAATACTTTCAAATTTTAAAAGATTCAAGATTTTTAGTTGTTTTTACTAACAATTTACTTTTTCTTGATAATATTTTTATAAAAGCTCATGTAGATACATATCGGAATAGTTAAGTAGAAATAGATGATGTTTTTGTATAAAAATGCTGTCTATTAATATTATTAGAATGGGGAATGAGAGATAATTAAGTACTTGTCATATTTCATATAAACTTTCTCCCTTTTTCATATAAAAGTAATGTATAAAGAATAATAAAAGTAGAATTGATTAAGTTTTAAATTCTTTATTTCAATTTCATTATAGCATAATAAACATAAGTAGGAGAATATTATTTTTCGTATTTTTGTATAATTTTCTTTTTATATAATTTAGAGAAAACATATTGTGTGACTTAAATGTTAACTAAACTATAATTAAATTTTCATTTTTAACTATAGTTTAAAAGTAGGTTTAAGTGAGTTTTTAGTTTTGTATCCATATAATATTATTTATCAATTATAAATTTGATATTTGATGAAAACTTTTGGTTATAGATACTACTAACTAGTGTAGGATATGAATAACTGAAGTAAAAGTACTTGGAAATAGCTAAATAAAAAAATATTGAGCAAGTCAGACAAAAATAAATTTGGAGGCAATGCAAATGAAGACTAAAAATTGCTTATTGGAACAAGTTTAATAACAATGTTAACAACTGGAGCAGTTGGAGCGGTAACACCGATACAAAATGCTTCAGCTCATGATATATCAGCTAATCAGTTTTTCTACACAAAAATACTGTGACTGATATAACTCAAACAAGTACACAGGAAACAGAAAACAGTGAGGTATCTTCTTCTAGTAAAAGGAACGGCGATTTATCAAGCAGCATTAAGTCGAGTTGAGTGCAATACAAGATTGTACGATGCTTGTTACAAACGCACTTAAATCTGTAGGAATCAATTACCATGATTGGCCGAGCAGGATATATGAGTTTAGGAACAACGGTATCAGCATCTGAAGCTCAACCTGGAGACTTTAATTTATTATGCAGATGGTGGTACGGGAGTAGCACATATCGCAGTTTATGCAGGTAACGGGCAAGCTGTTCACGGTGGTTGGTTAGGAAACCAAACTGTAGTAAACTCAGCAGATGTAGGTAGTGGAGCGGTATATATCCGTGTAAACTAATTAGTATAATATACAAAAATGCGTCTTGAAATAATTTCAAGGGCGTTTTTCTAAATACTTTAAAGCAAAAACTATTAAAATTATTATACTAAATTTGTAGTTTAAATTTAATTAAAAACTACTTTAAATATGATTAAATTTGACTTTTAATTATAGATTTAAGGTTGATTTAACTGGGTTTTAAAGTTAAATATATATAATATATTTATCAAATAAATAATTTGAAATAAATTCAAAAAGGATGATTAATATGTCGTTTAAGAAAATTAAACAAAAACTTACAACTAGTAAAAATAGTTTATAAAATAATACGGATGTTAGCAAGTCATCCGAAATTAAAGAAAGCAATTAAAAGTTTATAGATGAAATGACAAAAGATAAAAGTAATTCTGGAGGTAATCAAAATGAAAAATAATAAATTACTAATAGCTACAAGTTTAATAGCGTTATTAACAACAGGAACAGTAGGAACTATATCGACAACTCAGAATATTTTAGCGAATGATAAGGAATCTGCTCAAACAACTCAGAAAGCACCAGAAAAGCCAGGTAATGGGGGTCAAGGTGCACCTGGCAAACCTGGAGAAGGTGGTTTTGGAGGAAGCGGAACAGTAAATCAAGGGAGTTCGGCAAATACTATTGAATCAGATGAAGATAAAAAAGACGAAACTTATACTTCAACAGGTGATGATGAAAATGCATTACGTGTAAAAGGAGCCAAAGTAGGTTTAGACAATGTAGAAATTAATAAGACTGGTGGTTCAACATCTAATACTGAAGATGGAGACTTTTATGGAATGAATGCAGGGTTACTAGCTACTGATAAGGCAACTGTAAATATTAAAAACACCAAAGTTAAAACAACAGCTCAAAATGGTAATGGTGTGTTTAGTTATGGTGAAGGAACAACAGTAAATATTAGTGATTCAGAAATCTATACTACAAAAGATAATTCAGGTGGTATCCAAACTACAGGTGGAGCAACGATGAATGCAAACAACCTAAAAGTTAAAACAGAAGGTAATTCCTCAGCTGCAATACGTTCAGATAGAGGAGGCGGTACTGTAAAGGTAGATGGAGGAGACTATATTTCAGCCGGTTATAATTCTCCAGCTGTATATTCTACTGCAGATATAACTGTTAAGAATGCTAATTTAAAAGCTGAAAATTCAGAAGCTCTAGTTATCGAAGGACAAAACTCAATTACACTTGAAAATACAAATATAGAAGGAAATATGAGTGATGATAAAGGAAGTAGTTCAGATACAAATGTGCATAACGTTATGATTTACCAATCTATGTCAGGGTGATGCTGAAGTAGGTAAATCTACATTTAATATGACAAAAAGGTACATTAACTAATAATAATGGTGATTTAATATATGTAACGAATACAACTAGTGATATAGCCCTTGAGAATGTAAGTATTGTTAATAATGATAGTGATGGAAGACTTTTAGCGGTATTAGGAAATGATGCTTCACATGGTTGGGGGACAGCTGGATCTAATGGAGGAAATGTAACTTTCACAGCAAAAGATCAAAAGCTAGATGGTAAAATTGAAGTTGATACGATTTCCACATTAAAATTAACATTATCAGGTTCAACAGAATTTAATGGAACTGTAAATATTGTTGATAATGCCGAAAATGGAACAGCTGTTGATAATAAAGCAGAGGTAATTGTAGAAGAAGGTGCTACATGGAATCTTACAGGTGATGTGAAAATTTCAAAGTTAAATAACAAAGGTAAAATCAATTTTAATGGGTATAAAATTACATTAACTGATGGTACAGTAGTTAGTGAATAAATAATTAAACATATAAGCGGAAATGCAATAATAATAGCATATCCGTTTATTTATTTAGTGATAAGGAGCAACCATTACGATTTATCGTATTGTAAATCGTAATGGTTACTTAAGACGAAAAATCTATTGACTAGGTACTTAAAAAATAATAAAATTTAAGTTAACTAATAAAAAGATTAGGGGGTGAATATAATGGAAAAAAATGTACATGCGAACATCACTGTCACTGTCATGATGCTGAAGAAAAATTGCAAAGTGCGGGAACTGTAAAGAAGGTACTTGCAATTGTAAAGAAGGTTGTGAATGTGGCTGTCATAACGCTAAAAAGAAGATTGTGTATGTGGAAACTGCAAAACAGGTGATTGTCACTGCGATAAGCACGTCGCTTAATAGAGAAAGAGGTCTGAAAAATTTCAGACCTCTTTTTGAAACTCGTGTATACTATTTTTACTATTTTGAGCAGCATTTATTTTTGTTGAAATAGTTAAATTTTAATCAAAAATTTTAATAATATATTCACATTAGTGCAATTTATAAGTTACTTGATAATTTACATATTTAATGAAAAAAATAATTAATTAAGTTCAATTTCTAAGTGATTATAATTATAGAAACTCGAAAAGAAAACGCTTTTATATAAGCCTTGTTACATTTGCTTTAATTATTAATAAACTATATAATTTCCTAAAAAGCATTATTGTTATCATTAATATCAAAATTTTCATTCTGTATCTATAAAAATCGGAATAGAGTTTATATAAAGTATCTAAGAAGAAAAAAATGATAATGTATGTAAAACGAAAGAAATCTGTTCTATTCTGTTCGATTACCTTTCAAACTTGTAGTAATACAGAATGAGGAAATATTACTGAGATAAATATTGTTATTTTATTGAGCTCATTGATTTGACTTTTTTCGAAAAACATTGTATATTAATATAGTAATATATGATTAAAACATAATTTATACACATTTAATAAATATATATACAAACTTTGGAGGTTATTATGGTAAAAACATCAAAAGATTTAACTAAACAAGACATTTAGAAATGTATGAACTAATGCACCTTATTAGAGATTTTGATATGGAGTTAAGTAAACTATACTCTCGTGGTTTTAGTTCACGGTATGACTCACTATTCAGTAGGGAGAAGAAGCAGCTAACGTTGGAGCTATTTATCCATTAAGAAAAAGAAGACTTAATGTATTCTAACCACCGTGGTCACGGGCAAACAATTGCTAAAGGTATTAGAAATTGACCGTATGATGGCTGAAAATCCTTGGTAAAGAAACTGGTCAATGTAAAGGACGTGGAGGAAGTATGCACGTTTATGACCTTGAACAAGGGAACATGGGATGTAACGGTATCGTTGGTGGAGGACACGGATTAAGTACTGGTGCCGCTCTAGCTCAAAAAAATGACAGGAAATGTTGTTATTTGTTGTATGGGTGACGGAGCTACTAACGAAGGAAGTTTCCACGAATGCTTAAACATGGCATCTAACTGGGATTTACCACTTATTTTCTACGTAATTAACAATAAATATGGTATTTCAATGGCTCAAGAAAGATGTATGCGTGTTAAAGAAATTACTGAACGTGCAGCTTCTTATAGAATAAAAGGAATTCACGTAGAAGACGGAAATGATGTATTAGCGGTTTACGACGCAATGCAAGAAGCTATCGATCACGCTAGAAGTGGAAAAGGTCCTGTATTAGTAGAAGCTGTATCTTACAGATGGTTTGGACACTCAGCTTCTGATGCTGGTAAATATCGTAGCCGTGAAGAAGTTGCTGAATGGAAACTTAAAAGATCACAACGTAAAATATAAAAATTACTTATTAGAAAAATGGAATTGCTACAGAAGCAGAATTAAAAGAAATTGAAGATGAATCAGATAGCAACTATCAACGAAGCAGTAGAATTTGCTAAAGAATCACCATTTGCTGATGGTTCAATTGCGTTCCAAGATAACTACGCATGACTAATATTTTAGCTTAAAATAATTTAAATAATATTTTATATAATAGGAGATAAATAGTTATGACTAAAGAAACAAAAATTATGACAATTCGTGAAGCCATAAAAGAGCTATGACTCACGAAATGCGTGAAGATGAAAAATGTATTTTTTTAATGGGTGAAGATGTTGGGTATCTTCGGAGGAGACTTCGGTACTACAGTAGGTATGTTAGAAGAATTTGGACCTGAACGTATTATTGACACACCAATCAGTGAAGCTGCAATCTGTGGTTCTGCTGCTGGTGCTGCATCAGTAGAGTATGCGTCCAATCGTTGACGTAACATTCATGGACTTCGTAACAATCGGTATGGATGCGATCGTTAACCAAGCTGCACCAATGCGTTATATGTTAGGTGGAGAAGTACAAGTACCAGTTACATATCGTTGTGCATCTGGTTCAGGAACAGGGGCAACGGCTCAGCACTGTAAAAGCGTTAGAAGCATGGTTCTGTCACATTCCAGGTCTTAAAGTAGTAGCACCAGGTACTGCAGGAGATGTTTATTCAATCCTACGTGCTTCTATCAGAGACAATAACCCAGTTATTTTTATCGAGACCAAAAAGCGTTATTTGGACGTAAAGGTGAAGTAGAAGTAGGTAAAATTGGGGTTATAGGAAAAGGTGACATTAAAGTAGAAGGTAATGATATAACATTAGTATCTTGGGGAAGAATGTTAGAGCGTAGTTTACAAGCTGCTGAAGAATTAAAAAAGAAGAAGGTATTTCAGTAGAAGTAGTTGACCCAATCACATTATCACCATTAGATACAGAATTAATCGTAAAAATCAGTTCAAAAACAGGAAAATTAGTAGTGTGCCACGACTCATTCAAAAACAGGTGGATTCGGTGGAGAAATCGTTGCTCGTATCGCAGAAAGTGATGCATTTGATTTCTTAGATAGTACAATTTACCGTGTTGCAGGGAGCTGACACTAACATTCCATCAGCTAAAAAAACTTAGAAAAAAATTAGTTGTACCTGATGTAGAAGACATCAAAGAAACAATTAAAAAAAGCTGTAAATAAAAAAATAAAAAAATTTAGTTAGCGAAGGATGTGAATAAAAACATGGCAGTAGAGGTTATAATGCCAAAAAGCCGGTAGTGAAATGGAAGAGGGCGAAATCGTACAATGGTTTAAAAATGAAGGTGACCATGTCGAAGCAGGTGAAGTCCTATTAGAAATCGTAACAGATAAAGTAAATATGGAAGTTGAAGCTGATGCAAGCGGAACTTTATTAAAAATATTAGCACAAGCAGGAGATGTTGTACCAGTTGTTCAAACAATCGCATGGATTGGAGAAGCAGGTGAAGCTATTCCTGGTGCAAGCTCTACAGGAGAAGTTGCTCCTGCAGAAACTGTTGTTGAGAAAAAGTTGATCGTACACCAGTAAAAGAAATTGAAGTAATAGATTATTCAGGTCTTCGTGCTACACCAGCAGCAAGAGCATATGCTCGTGAAAAAAAGGAATTGACTTATCTAAAGTTAAAGGAACTGGTTCAAAAGGACGTATTCACAAAGAAGACGTAATTGATTACAAACTTAACTCTAGAGTTAAAATTTCTCCACTTGCTGCTCGTATTGCGCAAATTGGAAGGAATTAACACAGAAAGTATCGCTGGAACAGGACCAAATGGTAAGATTATGAAAAGCTGACGTTCTTGCAGTGCTTAACGGTACTCCAAAAAGCAGAACCAGCTAAAAAGCAGAAATTGCTCAACCAGGTAAAAAATCTGTTAAAGCACCAAATGAAAATCAATGGGGAATCGTTGAAACTGTACCAATGTCACCAATGCGTAAAGTTATTTCTAAACGTATGAGTGAATCTTACTTCAGTGCACCAACATTTGTAGTTAATGTTGAAGTTGATATGACTGAATTACTAGCATTACGTAAAAAAGTTGTTGATGCAATTATCGAAGAAACTGGTAAAAAAGCAACAGTTACAGACTTTATTTCATTAGCGGTAATTAAATCATTAATGAAACACCCATATGTAAATGCTTCATTATCAAGTGATGAAAAGAAATGTATTTACACCACTATGTAAACTTATCAATCGCAGTAGGGTATGGATAGTGGATTAGTAGTACCAGTAATTAAAGGTGCAGATAAGATGAGTCTTAAAGAGCTTGGTAGCTTCTAAAAGAAATTACAACTAAAAGCTCTTGCTGGTAAATTAAAACCAGATGAAATGGCAGACTCAACATTTACAATTAGTAACTTAGGTATGTATGGAGTTAAAAGCTTTGTAGCCAATCATTAACCAACCAAATACAGCTATTTTAGGTGTAAGTGCTACTGTACCAAAACCTGTAGTATTAAACAGTGAAGTTACTGTAAGACCAATTATGACATTAACATTAACAGCGGACCACCGTGTTGTTGACGGATTAGAAGGAGCTAAATTCATGAAGACTCTGAAAAGAGCTATCGAAAATCCACTATCATTACTAATCTAATAATGATATAATATATAGAAGAAAATAAGAGAAAAGTGTATTAAGGAGTGATTATAACATGGCAGTAGAAGTTATTATGCCAAAAAGCCGGAGTGAAATGGAAGAAGGCGAAATCGTACAATGGTTTAAGCAAGAAAGGGTGACGAAGTAAAAGAAGGTGAGGTCCTACTTGAAATCGTAACTGATAAAGTTAATATGGAAGTTGAAGCTGAAGCAAGTGGAACATTATTAAAAATTCTTTACCCAGCTGGATCGACTGTACCAGTAGTTCAAACAATCGCTTGGATTGGACAACCTGGTGAAGCAGTACCAGGAGCTGATGGAGCAACTGCAGCAGCTCAAGAGTTGTTAAAAGTAGCAGCTGATGTTAAAGTGCCTGAAACTAAAGCAGAAGAAGTATTGCCAAAGCGTGAACGTCGTGGAGAATATGGTGTAGCAGTTATCGGTGGAGGTCCTGCTGGATGCGTAGCAGCTATTAAAAGCGGCTCAATTAGGGAGGAAAAAGTAGCATTAGTAGAAAACCGTGAACTTGGTGGAACATGTCTGAACCGTGGATGTATTCCAACAAAAACATTCTTACACAATGCAGAAATCATTAACTACATCCGTTCTGCAAAAAGATCGTGGTATCAAACTTGTAAATGATGCATTTACAGTTGATATGGAACAAACTGTAACAATTAAAAATAAAAGTATCTAAAAAACTCTATCTGGTGGAGTAGCTGGATTACTTAAAATCTTACGGTGTTAAGTATTTAACGGAGTAGGAAGTCTAACAGCTGATAAGAAAATTGTTGTTGACGAAAAAGAAACTATCGATGCTGATAACGTAATTTTAGCTGGTGGTTTCTAAAGTAAGTAGAATTAACATTCCAGGAATGGATAGCGATAAAAGTACTACAAGTGATGAGTTCTTAGATATCACTGAAGTACCATCTCGTTTAGCAGTAATCGGAGGAGGAGTAATCGGTTCTGAATTAGGACAAGCATTCTCTACATTTGGTTCTAAAAGTAACTATCGTTGAGATGGCTGACCGTCTAATTGCTAACATGGATAAAGATGCTTCTGTAGCATTAGAAAAACAATTCAGAAAACAAGGTATCAATGTTCTTACATCAACTAAACTATTAGAAATCGTTGACAAAGGTCACGAAGTAGTAGTTAAAAGTTGAAGGAAAAGAAGATATCGTAGTTGATAGAGTATTACTATCTATCGGACGTGTTCCGAGATAACACATGTCTTGGAGAATTAGCTGATAAATTCGAAATGGAACGTGGACGTGTTAAAGTTGACGAATACATGGAAACTTCTATTAAAAGGAATTTACGCTCCTGGAGATATTAACGGAGTTAAAATGTTAGCTCACGCAGCATTCAAGATAGGAGAAATCGCAGCTGAAAATGCAATGGGTCACCACAAAAAGTTGATCTTAAAGCTACTCCAGCAGCAATCTACACTCATCCCTGAAATCGCAATGGTTGGTTTAACTGAAGACCCGAGCTCGTGAAAAATATGATGTTAAAGTTGGTAGATTCAACTTTGCAGCTAACGGACGTTCGTTAGCATCTAACCAGGAGAAAGGATTCGTTAAAGTAATTATGGATACTAAATACAGAGAAATCTTAGGTATCCACATTGTAGGGACCAGTTGCAGCTGAAATTATCAATGAAGGTTCAACATTAATCCAAACAGAAATGACAATTGATGATGTTATGGATATTATCCATGGTCATCAACATACTCAGAAGCTTTTATATGAAGCAATGGCTGACTGTATCGATATGTGTATCCATGCACCTAAGAAAATCAAAATAATTTTAATTATAAAAAAGCAACTAGATTTCTAGTTGCTCAATGTCAACTATAAAAATTTCCCAAAGCAAATTTTGCTTGGGGATGATTGCTCAGAACTTTCAGCTTCGTGAACTTCTTTATGTAATGTTTTAAATTAATATTCACACCTTTGTATTCATATCACTTTTGGGAGTAATTCAAATTGTGAAATTAAGAGGTTAGATACTTCAACAGCTAGCGTTTTTAATATCAAAGTTAAATATATGTCACCTTGGTACGATCAATCACTAATATAATGAAGATGGAATCCTCCACACCAACTCCTTGAGTATATTCAGGAGAAAAGAAGACCAACTATTGTACCTTTACTATCTTCGTAATTAAATATACTTTGTGTTTTTAATATTTCTAGAAAGTAGGATAAGGTTTTTCATACTTTTAGGTGAGCGAGTATCAATTTTTATCGAATACACCAGTAATTTTTATGGCATAAGAAATAATTTGGATTTAAATATTCACTAATATCATTATTTAAATTCTCAAAACTTGTTATGATTACTTTTTCGAAGTTTGTGAGAACTTGAGTAATATTTGAAAAAGGTAAAGTTGCATCTTTTAAGGCTGCAGAGTAGAGAATCCATTACTATCAGTTTTATAAAACTTCTCCATTTAGTATAATCATTTCGCCATCAACACCTTCGAAAGTCACCAATACCAAAAATCACCATGTTCTAGTAATTTTTCTACAGTTCTAGTTCCACTAAATGCCCCACCCATTAGTGCAGCCATAGTACTATATTGATATAACATAATAATTCTCCTTTTTATGTCTTATATTTTTGAAACAAGAGAAACTTGAATCATGTTTTTCATAGAAACTAGTAGTTTTTATAATTAGTTTAAGTAGCTATCTTGAAGAGTTTCACCAAGTTTGATGTTGTCGCTGTAGTCAACAGGAACGATCAATGTACGACTGGACCTTCGATTTTTGAATGCTTCTTCTAAGCATTTTGCAAATTCTTCTTTTTGTGGTTGCACGCATTCCTACAGCACCATAAGATTCAGCATGTTTTTAATGTCTACTTGACCAAGATGTACTGCAGAATCGCGACCGTATTTCATTTCTTGTTGGAAGGCAACCATATTATAAGATGAGTCGTTCCATACTACGTGAACAATAGGAGATTTTTAATCTAACGGCAGTTTCAAGTTCCATTGCTGAGAATAAGAACCCTCCATCACCAGAAATTGATAAAGTTTTCTTGTTAGGATAAAGTAATCCTGAAGCTATTGCCCATGGTAAAGCTACTCCTAAAGTTTGCATACCATTAGAGAAAAAGTAGGTGACGAGGTTCATATGAGCGGAAGTGTCTAGCTAACCAAATTCCATGAGATCCCATGTCACAAGTTACTATAGTATCATCAGATACTGCATTTTGAGTTTGTTGAATAATTTCTAGTGGATGAAGACGTCCTTCGACTTTTTGATTTAGGGGTTCATCACGTTTTACTATTTCTTCTTGAAGTTCTTTTAAGTATGATAGATTTTTTCAGATATTCTTACTTTAGGATTTCCATTGTAAATATATTTTAATGTTTCTGAAATATCGCCGATAAGATTTCAATATCAGGGTTGGTAATCACGGTCAATAACAGCAATAGTATCATCGATGTGAACTAGAGTAGCATTTGATGTGTTCAATATGCTGGATCGATACTCAATAGGATCGTATCCGATAGAGATTATTAAATCCTGCTTTATGTAATAATCTATCTCTCGTTGATTTCTAAATAATCCAACACGACCATAGAAATGTTGAACTAAACCGCGAGAAATTACTCCAGCAGCTTGGAACATTTCGACCACAGGTATACCAGTTTTAGCGACTAATAAACTGAATAGCTTCTGTTGCTTTCTTTAGTTGATGCATTCATTCCTAGTAAAAAGAACTGAGAGTTCAGCATTTTCTATTCAACTAAATCACTGACGTGTTTTTGGATCGGCTATTCTAAAATAGGTTCTCTCAAGTCGTTTGATAGCTTTCACAGAAGTTTTTCACTTATAACATCTGCAGTGATAGTGATACGAATGTAGCTCCTTTTTTAGGTTCTTTAGCTTTTCTAAATGCATTGGTAATGGCTTCAGAGATGCTATCTTGATGACCAACTTCAACAGCTGATTTAGTTACTGGACGAAGCAGACTAACATTATCCATACTTTGGGTGTGTTTGTTTTAATAAGTCAGGACATGTCACTTGACCTCCGATTGCGACAACAGGGTCACCCCAGAGTTTGCGTACAAGTCCAGGTAGCAAAGGTTGCTGACACCAGGTCCTAAAGTAACTAAAGCAACTCCAGGTTTTTCCAGTTAGACAGCCCAACAGCTTGAGCCATAAAAGCAGCGTGTCTCATGACGTACAACTACAAGCTCAGGTCCACGATCGACAAGAGCATCGAATACAGCATCTATTTTCGCACCAGGTATAGCAAAAACATGTTTAACTCCTTCGTTTATTAATGTATCTACAACTAATTCTGCTCCACGGCGAGATTGTTGTTCTAAATGTTCACTCATTATTATTCCTCCTGAATCATGAGACTATATATATAATAATATTCTAACTCTATATTTTATATTTTTCAAGAATAGAATATTATCATATTCGATAAGATAATGTAATTTTATATGAATTATTGGATAACAAAGTAAAGAATAAATTTAGCATGTACGTTTATGAAGTATTTAAAAAGTATTGTTAAAAATTCTTCTCTAATATTCCATATTTTATAGAATCATAGTAGAAACTCCAGTTAAAGTATCTAACTTTTTCTAATTCTCGCTTCACATATGAGTCCAAGTTTTTCAGCTAGTCTTATCATTCCCTGGATTTCGCCCACGTAGTAAGGCCAATATGTTGAATATCCGGAAAATTTATTAAAACAAATTTTAATCCATCTCATTTAATGCTGTATAGCTCTATTCCTTTTGACCATGATAGCTGCTCATAAATTACTATTCCAATTTCTAGCCACCGAGTAGCAAAAACATTCCCAATAGTAGTAACAATTCCCTAGGTTTATCGTTTAAAAATATTCCTAGTACACCGTCATCAATAAAATTCAATATGATTTTTAAGTAGGAAGGTATCAAATCAATTAACTTAAAATCATTAAAAGTAGGGGAGCGTTGTATTTGACTCCATTCTGGAGTTTCTGATGAGTATATTATATTGTATAAATCAGTTAAAATGTCAATCTTTTTTAGTGTTATCACTAAAAATCTCCTTTTTATATTATAACATAAGAAAAATTTTAAAATATATAAACAAGTTAAATTAAGCAGTCTAATTATTATATTGAAAGGATTTGTGATATACTAAGTCATGAAAAATAATTAGAGAGGTGAACGATGGAAAAATTTAGTAAAATAATTTCTGATATCTTTCTTTTGGATTATGAATATCGGATTATTGATTATAGGGATACTATTATCATTTGGGTTAATAATGGAGGCTAAGGAAATATTCCACGAAGGAGCAAAATTTCTTGCTGAACAAGGAAATTATCAGCACTTTGTAGAAGGAATATTAGTATTTTTCTTATATTTCGAGTTTGTAGCTTTTAATAGTTAAAATACTAAAAATAATTATCATTTTCCACTTAGATATTTTATTTACATTGGAATCACAGCAATTATAAGATTGATTATTGTTCAACATGATGATCCTAAAAGTGTTTTTGAATCTGGGCAGCTGCGATTTTTACTATTAGTAATTAGTTTAGCTATTGCTGAAAAATTTATAAAAAAGATTAAAAAGACTTCGAGCAATTTTGTTCGAAGTCTTAGTTATATTTATTTTACAGTGTATTTTCCTGTTTTGTAGTCAAATAGTTACACCTTTTGGAAGTTTGGTAAAATATACATTATATTTAACACTTTTACCGTTATCTTCAACAGACATTGCTTCCATAATTACTCCCTGTGCTACAAGGTCATCACCTTTGAAACACAGGAGTTACACGATAACGAACATGTTTTTGGTCTTTTAACATACATCTGCAACTTCATTTTCAAAAGGAATCATATTAAGATTCATAAACCTGAGTTCCAGTCATTAAATTTTTATCATTATCATTTTCTCCAGCGAGCTGAAATGCTGTATTAAATGCGATCTCATCGTAAACATGAGTTCTACGATTACTTTGCTCATCCACCAGGACGAACGTGAGCAATTTCTTCACGTTTTATCTGTTGGCATTAAATCAACACCAATAATTCCGTTTGCTTGACCAACACGACCAAGTTTATCAAGTGGACTGTAATTTTCATAAGATGTCGTAGACAGTCTCTTTAGCAAAATATGGATTATTGTTGTTTAATACCTTATATTTATTATTATCTGTAGCTTCACTTTCTTTTGGTGCAGTAAGTGAATTTATCACATCATCAGGAATTTTTGATACACTTGTAAAAGTTGTAGTATTAGCATTTTTATTTGAAGATTTATTAGTATAGTATGTTATAGCAAATGCAGCTAGAACGACTATAGCTATAGAAATAATTGAAAATAGTGATAATTGTTGTTTTTTTCTCTTTGCCATATAATCTCCTTATTTTTAATAAGTTAAACAATTAAGAGGAAGAGTATGGCTCTTCCCCAAATATCAATTTTATTTTTGAAAATAGTTAATTCCCATCGCATCTTTTACTTCATCTAAAGTAGCAGCAGCAACTCTTTTCGGCTTTTTCACTTCCAGCTTTCAAGCATTCTATAAACTTCAGCTTTATCTTTTGCGAACTCCTCACGACGTTCTCTGATAGGACGTAGGTAGTCTTGCATCACATCATTTAAAACGACGTTTAAGTTTCATATCACCAAGTCCACCACGAGAATAGTGTTCTTTTAATTCTGCAACTTCATCAGTACGAGAATCAAAAAATATCAAGGTATGTGAATACTACATTTGCCTTCTACTTGACCTGGATCTTTCACTTTTAATATGATTTGGGTCAGTGTACATTTTCATGATTTTTAGCTTTAATATTTTCTTCATTGTCACCTAAGTAAATACCATTGTTTAAACTTTTTACTCATCTTACCTTGTCCATCGATACCAACAAGTCGAGCATGATTTTTCGGTGGTAAAACAATTTCAGGTAATACAAGAACTTCTTTATTATAGTTCTATTGAAATCACGTACAATTTCATGAGTTTGCTCAAGCATAGGTTTTGGTCTCTCCGACAGGAACGTGAGTTGCTTTAAAATGCTGTAATATCAGCAGCTTGGCTTACAGGATATGTAAAGAATCCTGCAGGAATACTTTCACCGAATTTTCTTATCGTTAATTTCTTGTTTAACAGTTGGATTACGGTGTAATCTCGAAACTGAAACTAAATTCATATAATACATGTATAATTCAGCAAGTTGTGGAATTTGTGATTGGATGAAAAATAGTAGTCTTACTAGGAGCAATTCCAACAGCAAGATAATCAGTGCAACTTCTGTTATATTTTCAATAACTTTTCCCAGGATTATCAGCATTGTCAGTAAAGTGCCTGCTGATCGGCAATCATAATAAATACTTCAGTATCATCTTCGTTTTGTAAATAGCTATACGATTTTTTTAAAGAACCAACATAGTGCCCTAAATGAAGTTTACCAGTAGGTCTATCTCCAGTTAAAATAATTTTTGTCATAAAAGGGTAACTCCTTTATAATAATTTTTATAATTCCTTATAATTATACCATAATATATGAAAAAGTTTGTTTGAATTAGTATAAAAATATCATTTTGGATAAAAATTTAGTGTTTTAGTTATGAAAAAATGTTATAATAAAAAGATAAAGAAATAGTTAATTATTAAGGAGATTAATATGATATACATAGAATCAAAAGTAATGATCCACGTTATAATACTGCACTAGAGCTATATGCTTTTCAATGAACTTGCAGAAAAAGATGATGTATTTATGTTATGGATAAACTCGCCATGTATCGTTGTTGGTAAAGACCAAAAATACAACAGAAGAAGTAAAACCAAAAAGTTCTGTGATGACAATGGAATAAAAATTGTTCGTCGTGTAAGTGGTGGTGGTGCAGTTTACCACGATTTAAACAATTTAAACTACACAATTATCTCAAATGGTAGAAGTGGTGAAGAATTTGACTTTAAATCATTTCTCACAACCTGTGCTAGATGCATTAGACTCATTAGGAGTTAAAGCGGAATTTACAGGACGTAATGACTTAGAAATTGATGGACAAAAAAATTCTGCTGGTAATGCTCAATACGTACGTAATGGGCGTATTATGCACCACGGATGTTTAATGTTTGATGTTGATACTTCTGTTTTTAGCAGATGCATTTAAAAAGTATCTAAAGATAAAATTGAATCAAAAAGGTATCAAATCAGTACGTTCACGTGTAACAAATATTAAAGATCATCTTCCAAAACCAGGACATGACAGTTCAAGATTTCGTAGCTGCACTTAAAAATATATGAGTGAAAAATACGAAATGACTGATTTTGTTGCAACTGAAGAAGATGAAGCTGCAATCTTAGCTATCCAAGAAGAAAAATAACTCATGGGATTGGGTATATGGTAAAAACCCTGACTTTCAATATTAAACGTAACAGAAGACTTAAAACAGGTAAAATTGAAGCTAATATCATGGTAGAACAAGGGATTATTACTAATATCAAATTCTACGGAGACTTCTTCGGAGTAATGGATGTTGAAGATATTGCTAAAAATTAGTAGGTGTAAAATACCAAAAGAAGATGTTCAAAAGTGTTAGAACAAATTGACATTAACTCTTACTTCTTAGGAGCAACATTAGAAGAAGTAGTAGATATATTAGTAGATTAATAAATAATAATGGAGTAAAGTATTATGATAATTTCAACGATAAACTATGTTCCAGGAATGGAAGTTGTAGAATATAAAGGATTAGCTACAGGTGAAGTAGTGGCTGGAATTAATTTTTCTTAAAGATTTAGGGTGCGACTGAAACTTCTTTTGGTGGAAGAAGTCAAGGATATGAGGATGGAAATTATTCAAGCAAGGCAGAAGCTATAAAAGAGTTAGAAGCTCAGCAGTAGCAATGGGAGCTAACGCAGTTGTTGGTGTTAGAATCGATTTTGATGGTCTTGGAAAGCAACGGTAATAATATGCTTTTTAGTTACAGTTACAGGAACAGCTGAGTAGTAAGATAAACTTATAAAAATTATAAAATAAAAATTAATAGCAATATTAATTGAGATATTGTATAATGATAAACAGTTATTAAAAATTTCAGTAGAGAGGAAAAATATAATGATATTTAACTTTAAAAAGATTTTCTCTATTTTACTTTTTAGCAATTGCTTTAGTAACATCAGCTGTATTTGTAGCAGGATGTAGTAGCGAAAAAGTTCGAATTCTAATTCATCAGATTCGACTTATAAAGTAAGTAAAGAAGATAAAGATTATTTATCAAAAACGTTTTGCAGATTTAACTAAAAACAAATAATGAGACTGTAGGATATATTTATGCACCAGGTACAGATTTAGATGAGCCTGTAGTGCAAACTAATGACAATGAAACATACTTACATAAAACATTCTGAAGGTGAAAAATGTTCCTTACCTTGGTGCTGTATTTATGGATATGGACAATAAAAAGATTTCCATGATAGATTAACTTGGTTATTCGGACATGCTCGTGGAAGTAAAGTAGGAGACCACCGTATGTTTAACGATGTTAACTATTTTGACAAACAAGAATATATGGATAAACATAAATATGTAGTAATTGAAACTCCAGAGAGAAAATACTACTATGAAGTTGCATTCTTAACAATAGTACCAGAAACAACTTCATTCTATCGTTTAGATTTTAAAAGTGATGAAGATTTTTAAATCAATTAACTAGTGTTAAGAAGGACGCAACAACAAAAATGATAGTGTACAACTTAAAAGCAACAGACAAATACTTAGTATTATCTACTTGCCGTGAGGAAGATGAGACAATCAGATCTAATCTATACCTTCGTCAAATCCCTGATAATGAGATGAGTGATTTTGAATCTAAACATAAAGATGAATTAAAATATGTAGCTAAAAGATAATAAATAACAAAAAGCAATCTAGCGATTTTTAACACTAGATTGCTTTTTTCTATGTAGTGACATTATGTTTAGGCATTATTCTAAATTCTCTAATTAAGAAGAATAAAGAAACTGAGAAGGCACAAAAGGTCAGTCACTGGAGTAGCATAGATTATTCCATCAATGCCAAAGAAATGAGAAAGAACAAATAACATTGGTATTAGTACTATAAGTTGTTTAGTTAAGGCAATAGTAACTCCAATTTTTGGTTTTCCAATTGCAGAGAAGAACGTAGAACTTGAAAATTTGAACACCGTTTATAAATGTGAATAGTAAGAAGAATCGCATATATTTTACTGCAAACTCAAAGTATAGTTCATTACCATTACCAAATAGACTAACAATTTGTTTTAGGAAAAATCTAAAAATTAAGAAGAATGTAATTGAGATTATCATTGCATATTTCATAGTATATCGCATTGTAGTACGAACACGTTCATATTTTTAGCTCCGTAATTATATCCGAAAAATTGGTTGTGCTCCTTGAATTAATCCAATAATAATAGCGATAAATATGATATTAATTTTTGCTACAATACCTGCAACTGCAATGGGAATATCGTTACTGTATACAGAATTTGTACCGTGAATATTTAATAGGTTGTTTGTTACGATTTGTGCAATCATATTGCATCCTTGGAAAACAAACGAAGGCATACCAAATCCGGCTGCAACTTTTTAATAAAGGTAGCTTAGGTATGAAATCTTGTTTATTAAATTTAACACTTTTAAATTTAGGGAAGTAAAATACAAGAATCATTGCAGATAAAAAAATTGACTTATTACTGTAGCTCCCAAGCTGAACCAGCAGATTCTCCCAACCGAATCCCAAAAATAAAAATTGGATTAAGAATAGTGTTAAGTACAGCACCAAAAAAATAATAGCAAACATAGAGTATTTTGGACTATTATCAGAGCGAACAATAGGGTTGGTACTAATGGAAATCAGTAAGAATGGAATCCCTAAAGATGTAATACCAGCAAATGTCATTGCATATTCTAAAAATTTCATCAGTGATCCAAATGCATACATAAGAGGTTTTAAAGAAATATGTACTAGAAATTGTAATAATAATCCTATAATAAATAATGAAGATACTGCAGTACCAACTACAGATTTTGCTTTTTCAGGATTTCCACGACCTAACTCAAGATTAAAGTTAGAGGCAGCACCGATTCCTATCATTAAACCTATAGCTAAGCAAATCGTAGTAAGAGGGAAGGCAACGTTTGTTGCAGCATTACCTAAGTATCCAACACCTTGCCCTATAAAAATCTGGTCAATTACGCTATACATTGCATTAATGATATTAGCTGTAATAGCAGGCCAAAAGCAAATGATGTAAGTAATTTTTATAGGTTTTTGTACCTAGTGGATTTTCTATATAATTTTGTGTTTTTCCATATTATTTCCTCCTTAAGTTATTTTTATTCAATATTGTGAAGAAAATAGAAATTTCTTCTTCAGTCAAGTTTTTAAGAACTTCTTTTTCAGCTGTGTTTAGTAGATTAGAGTAAAGTTGACAAAACTTCTATACCTATTTCAGTCAAATGTAGTGTAAAAGAACGTCTATCTTTTACTCCGCGTTTTCTAATAACAAAATTTTGCTTTTTTCGAGTGCATCGATGTTTCTTCCAACAATATTTCTATCTTTTCTATGGATTTCAGCAAGTTGAGCTTGGGTAACTCCTTCATTTTCTGAAATATAGATAAGAGTAATGAAATGTCCATGTGTAATCCCTATCTCAGCCAAAGGTTGTTTGGTATAACTTCTCATGTTCTCTAATAGTGTAATAAGTTTATAACCCAATGCATCTTTTAACATAAATTCACCACCTAAAAATAATATAGCTAATATATTATATACTTAGTATACTATTTTGTCAATATAAAAAGAAAGGAGTGACTCAAAAATCATGATTTCAAAGAAACAAGATTTTGTAGAGTCATCCCGTATCAGTTTATTAGATATCTGAAAAGCTTTTATAAAAGCGAATTCAGATATCAATAAACTCACTGCGCCTATGAGTTTTCCTATAAACTTTGTTAAATTTTAGGACTTTTTGGCTATCCACTTTCTCTTTCAGTGTTTTTCCTATTTGTTTATGAAAATTAGATTCCGTTTGAATTGATTTTAAAAATTTAGCATTAATTAATGTTCTAAAACCACCTGTTACTTTTTGTATCTTCTTTATCATAATAATTCACAGCAGTTTTTATTATTAATTCTAAAAGCAACGATAATATCTTCTTTTTTTTATATAAGGTATATTAGGCTTGTCTAAAATCTGTTCTTCAATATATAGGGATATGAATAAATCCAGCTTTTAATATGTGGATATTTTTGTTGAAGTTAGGTATAAAGATTCATACATAATATGATTGCAAAACAAAAAGTCCCGGCAGTATTAGAAATAGCAGAAGGGATATTATTTTTATTTCAATTCATCAACAATAGCCTTTTTATTGGTAGTGTGGAAAAATATGCATTTTCACCATCTTTTCTTATAGTTTCATCAATAGAGCTATTTCCAATATTATCTGGGATTCTAGCGTCATCAATATTAATAGCGATACGCTCAGGTGTAATCTTACTTCTTCCTCCAGCTTGATCCAACACAAATAATGATGTTAGGAGAAAATGATTTTATGTTTTCTTCTAAAACACGTGAGCTATCTTTGAAGACTGTAGGTAGGGTAACTTTTTATTTCTATATTATCTATTACATCAGGTAAGCTATTAACACATAAATTAGAGGGGTTAATACTCTCGCCACCAAACTTATCAAAACCAGTTATTAATACTCTCATAAAGCACCTCGTAATTTTTTTAAAAATATATTGTAATAATTAACTTAATAGTATTCTATGGTAATTATCACATCTCAACTAATTAAGTTTTTAAATTATACTAATTATAAAACAGTTTAGAAAAATTTGAAAATAGTATTTTTTTATAATTTTAGGAGATAAATTCTAATTAGTCATAAAATAAGAGATCATAAATTTACTAGTTTTAATTTTCAGATTTTTCAAGAGATAATTTTACATTATTCTGAAAAAAATGTTATAATATATTTACTATCTAAGATGTATTTTGTGAAAAGATAAGTTTTACTTTATTATTAGCTGATAAAAACATAGTTATGTGAAGTAATTTGGAATAAATAGGGAGGGGAAGATTATGTATCGTACAAAAATATTATGATAATAAGTTGCATATTGTTCAATTTATTACTATAGTTTTTTTATTTTACTAAGAACTATAGTAAATTTAACATCAATTTTTATTATTCAAGTTATCTTGGATAGTTTGATATCTAAAGATTTTGAGAGAGTTTATCATTTTGTTAAATACTTGATAGTAATATTAGTATTTTTATTTTTATTGTTATTTCTTTCTCAATATTTTTTTAAGAAAAACTTTTCTTTCTTGGAAATTTTTCTGTTTTAGAGTATTTTTATGATAAGTTTTTAAAAAGTGAATATAATGATTTTAAAGAAGCAAAAAAGCGGTGAAATATTATCTAAGTTAACGTCAGATAGTATAAAGATATCAGATTGGTATTCTCAAGGTAAAGTTATTTTTAGTAACGCAGTCTTTTTATTTTGTTTTCTATATTGATGTTTATGTGTAGGGTATAATGTTTTGATAACACTTATATTATTTTCTGTAATACTTGTATGTTTTTTTATTATAAAACAAATAAGTAAGAAAGCTTTCGAATTGTATGAAGAGTGAACAGAAATTATTAGGTGAAACTAATCAATATATACTTCAATCAATATTAGGTTATTTTTGATTTAAAAGCAATTAAATAAAGAACAGTACTTTATAGATTATCTTAAAGAAAATATTATAAATAAGAGAATAAAGGTCAATACTGACTTAGCAAAAGTATTTTTCGTTATATGTAGGTATATCTGCTACTGTTGCATTTATACTACCTATTGTTTCTCTATTACTTTCAGTGTATTTTATAATATATAAAGATTTTCTCATAGGTTCAGCTATTGCAATATTTTTCCACAGTTAGAATGTTAGATGAACCTATAAATTCTATATCAGATAAAAATAACTGTTAGGGCAGACCGCTTATAAGATAGAAAGTGAGTTGTCTAAGACTTTCAATAATAAAAAGCAATGAAGAGAAAGAAAGTATTAAAAATAAGTAAATTTTAACAGTGTAAATATGAATATATGCTAGTTTTTATTTTAAAGATAAATCTGATTTTATCTGATTTTAGATTAGAAACATTAAATAAAGGGTGACTTTTCTAGTCTTTAAAAAGGAAGAAGTGGTGTAGGAAAGACGACAGATATCTAATCTTATATTAAGAAACTTTGCAAAGAAAGGGTGCATATAAGTTAGATGGGAAGTCTTAATCAATGAAAAAGATATATATAAGAATAATATTCAAAGTTTTAGGGAGGGTTTCTGAAAAGTAAATCAAGAACCATACATATATGAAGCTACAATAAGAGATAATATTCTCTTAGGGTGATTCATACGAGGATAGACTTGATGAGATAGTTAGATTATTACACCTGAAAAGAATTGATTGATAAATTAGGATATAATTATTTATTGAAAGAAAACGGAAAAAAACTTAAGTGGTGGAGAAAAGCAAAGACTAGAGTTGGCTAGAATATTAATAAGAAGACCTGAGTTTATTATTTTGGATGAACCGACAAGCGCTATGAATACCAATTTGAGTGAATTAATAGTAGAAAACATTTTTTTAACTACTTAAAAAGAACACAATATTACAAGTTTGATAATAACTCATAGTAAGGAATTTGATAAATTTGCTACAGATATCATAGAAATTAAATAAGAGTAAGAACAACATTATAAATATTACCGCAGATAAGTAATACTTATACATGAAGTCAGATGTTACCAATTTTTAAAAAATCTTATATAGTGACTTAGAAATTTTGTTTTATAAAAAGCTAATTTTTCTAAGTATTTCTTTTATTATTTTATTTACGATTAATTTTGAAAATGCTGATCAAAAGGTCTCAAAATTTATAAAAAGTTTATATAAGAAATCATAGACATAGTGGCTTTATTATTGATATCTAAAATAGCTTTACAAAAGCTTTTTAAGATGTCTTATAGACTTTATGGAGAAAAATTCTCGATAAAATCAACTTTCTCAAAAATTAAAGATTTTTGAATCATCTCTTTATAAGATAAATTGTAATTGATCTATTAAAAGTGATATTATTAAAACATAAGGGGGTGAGGGTTTTGTCTAGAGAAGAGAAAATTAAGAACAATTATTAGTACGATAGATAATTCAGAATATAGTGCTACTAAGAAAAACTGTTACTAATAAAGTGTATGATGAGAACATTTAAAGAAGCTAACGACACTTGGTTAGCTAGAAAGCTTATTCTAAGAAAAAAATATGCTGATTATAAACCATTTCAATTCGTTGATGGAGAGGAGTAAGATGCTCAATATACTCTAAGTGGTTGTCTATTCGCTTGCAAAGAGTGTTTTAATGAAAGTATTCAAAATTTTAATGCGGGTCAATTGTATACAAAAGAAATAGAAGATCAAATCATACAAGATCTAAGCAATTCATATGTACAAGGATTAACAATTTTGGGAGGAGAGCCGTTCTTAATACTCAAGTAGCTAAATCTTTAGCGAAAAGAGTAAGAGATGAATTCAGTTCAACAAAAGATATCTGGGTATATAGTGGTTACACATATGAGCAACTCTTAAAATGGTAGTGAGGATAAAAAGAATTATTAAATCTATGTGATGTATTGGTAGATGGGTACCGTTCATGATTTATTTGAAAGATCTAAGTTTAAGATTTAGAGGAGTAGTAACCAAAAGAATTATAGATTTAAAAATTCGAGTAAGGATAATGTAGTGTTATATTTAGAATAGTAATACTAGAAATGAAATTACTTTTTAATAGAAAATTTTTCGTGATATAATATTTAAGCTAACGATTAGGATATATAACATCTCTAATTATTTTTGTTAATTAATTTAGAGAGGAGATTAAAAAGTTGAAAATATTATTGAAATTTTTCGAAATGATAAAAAGAGGTATTTAGAAAAACTAATACGTGGATAATTATAGTAGGATTAATGACCATCGATGTATGCATGGCCAAACATTTTATCTTCATGGGATCCATATGGTCATACAAATAATATTAAAGTTGCCGTTACATCTGAAGATGATGGTGCTACTGTCGATGGGCAAAGAGTTAAACTTAGGTAATAGTTTAGTTGAGGGATTAAAAAGCAATAAGAGTCCTAGATTGGCAGTTTGTATCTAATAAACAAGAAGCTGAGGACGGAGTAAGAATAGGTGACTATTATGCGAGCATAGTAGTTCCAAAAACTTTAGTAAAGATATGACTTCTGTTAGTAAGAACAGAACCTCAAAGGGCGACAATTGAGTATACGGTAAATGAGAAAGATTAATGCTGATTAGTCCTAAAATAACTAATAGTGGAGCTTCAGCAATTGCTAATAATATTAGCAAGAGTTTCGTTGAGACAGCAAATGGAGTAATTTTTGAAAAACTACATGAAGCTGGTATTAAATTTGAAGAAAAATTTACCATCAATAGAAAAAGCTAAACAAGAAATTTTCAAATTGAATGAAAATTTTTCAACATATGAAGCGAGTTTAAATGAACTAATAGGAAAAGTAGAACATGGTTATAATATATTAAATACAGTTCAAAAATACTTTTACCTGAAATAGATAGAGCAGCGACTAATAGTATTATGCTAGCTGATAAAGCAGGTGTAACAATTAACAATATTCAAGGGTTTAATGATAGAATGCTACCTATTATTAGCAATCATTTAAGTGTAGTTGAAGAAGTATCAAAAGAAGCAAATATTATAGCAAAAGAAATTCAAAACCAGATAGAAACAGAAAGAAAATTAAAGCTAGACAAAAAGCTTTAGATAGTAGACTTCAAGCTAGTGGAGAAAGACTACAACTAGTAAAGAATATTTTTCGAATATTTTAATAACTCTATCTAATGAAAAGATTATTTTAATAATCAACTAGCCAAAGTGACAAACTCTGAAAATGATATTAATAAAGTAAAAAGAGATTAATATTAATATTTATAATAAGATGAATCACTATGATGAAATTATCAGATACTTTGAAAGAAGAGTTTGTAAATAAATCAGCTAGAATAAACGAACTTTCAACAGATATGAATACTAAGTTAAATAGTGAAGTTTCTCCAGTAATATCACAGGTTCTTAGTAGGGCAGATGTTAATATTGATAAAGTGAGTGGAATAATAGCCCAAGCTCAAGGAGAACTTCCAGCCGTAGAAAGAAAATTATCAGAAACTGGAAGCGAAAAATAAGTAAATGCACATGGTAAATTATTAACATTACAATCTGCATATGCCAACAGCAAAAAGCAAAAATTCAAAAACTAACAGATGAAATAGCTGATGGATGAAGTAGATAAAAACCAACTGTTTAATTTATTAAAAGTCGATTATAAGAAACAAGCTGAATTTTTCGCAAATCCAGTAAAAACTTCAAGAGAATAAAACTTTATCATATAGAAAACTACGGATCAGCGATGACTCCATTTTATACAGTTTTATCTATTTGGGTCTGGATCATTAATGTCTTCATTATTAACTACTAAGGTAGAAGACGAAGAAAATAAATATAAACCATATCAAAAATACTTTTGGCAGAGGATTATTGTTTGTAATAATTTCTTTATTCCAGACATTAATTATAACTTTAGGTGATATGTATGTTCTAGGTACATCAGGGCGACATCACCATTTAGATTTGATTATATTTGCATTATTAATATCTTTACTATTTTCATCAATTATTTATACAATAGTATGTATTTTTAGGAAATGTAGGGAAAGCAGTTTGTATTGTATTATAGTACTGCAATTAGGAAGTTCAGGGGAAACATTCCCGATTCAGATGACTTCAAAATTTCTTCAAACATTATATCCAAAGTACCGTTCACTTATTCAATAGGATTACTACGTGAAGCGGTAGGTGGTGCATAGTGCTCCAGCCGTGCACCGTGACATAAAATATTTATTTATATATCTAATTATCGTTCTTGTAGGTGGAGCGATTCTAGTTAGTCTAAAAGCACGTGTCTAGCAAAAATTAAGTAAATTATGGTTAAAACATTAGATAGAACCAAAGACATCTTCTTAGATACGATGCTTTTGGGAAATGAAATATTAATAAAAAAATAAAAACAACTAATAAAACAAAAATTACAGTAGTGATAGCGCATAGAAGTGTAAGTAGACTAGAAAGTATAAAGATATATTTAATCAAAGTTTTCAAGAATTTGAAATAATAGTAGTTGACGACCTTCAGGTTCTGAGATAGAAGGTAGCTGCATTAGATAATAATAAGATTAACTATATAAAAAACAGCTAGGTTCTAATTCCTCAGCAAAAAATTGTGCGTTAGACTGTTCTAAAGGAGAATATGTAGTTGTAGAAGAAAACTCTAAATTAAAACAAAATTACCTAGAGATTTTATATAATGAGATTTCTAAAATAATCTTGACATTGCAATGTTAACTAGAGATGGGTATCCTAGCATATTAGATGGAAAATATCATAAGAGTATCTAGTTGAAGAAATAAAAGATTGAAAAGTGATTTGAACTATAATATCACTGCTTGTATGTTTAAAAGGAAATTTCTAGATATCTATAATTTAAGATTTCAAGAAGATATGTTAGCATGAGAATTTATATTTCAAATTACGCGTCTTTGATGTTGCGGGTAAAAGTAAAGTCAGCTGTAGCAAAAGTTGGTTATAAAGATTTACAAGAAAGTAAATCTATAAGAAATAATGCGACGATTGAGGCTTCAACTAGGAGAATAATGATTGTATTTAATAAAAATCGAAGAATTTAAACAAAATAAAATATGAGGATAGTTTAAATCCTCTTTGTGGATATTTACTTTTGATGTATTAAGAATGCAGGAAAATAGTGTCCGAGGAAATAGAAATTTTAGAATTAATAAAATCAAGAAAATTATTTTGAAAGTGATACACTGTTAACAAAACAATAATGGCATGTCTCCGATAATGTTTGCTAATCATCTTAATAGAAAGGATAGGAGATAATTATGAGGCGAATATTACATAATGTGTTTCTCATATGCGTTCATAGCCTTGTTTACAATAGCTTTAACCTGGGCATATGTTGCACCGTTTGTGTATGAAAGAATATTAAACTCCGTTGGCACTTCTGTTAGGTGTTCCAGTGGTTTTCATATTGCTTTATTTATGCAGTAAAAAGTTTTAGCAACTGATGAAGTTGGATTAAAAATATAATAGAATTATAGTATTAGTATATTTTAGTGTTCTCAGGCAATTATTTTATCTATGGATACACTGAACTTCGGATGGTGCAGAAATAGAAAATGAAGCCCACTACATGTTAAACTATGGAAATTCTCCGGTGAAAGATATTTTTAGTTTATCCGAATATTACACCGACAATTATTCTATACTGGATATATCGTATAGCTGCATTCTTACATATATCAGAAGTGTGGACATTGCATATATTCTGTTTCTTAGTAACAACAGCGACAATATTTTTAACATATAAAACAGCCGGGAAATTACTTACAAAACAAAAGCAAACGATAATTTTAGGATTAATGATATTATATATTCCTTTCCAAATGTATAGTTTATTCTATTATTCTGATACATTAATGGTAATTATGGTTTGCTTTAATAATATATGTTCTTATACCATCAGATGGAAGTTTTATCTTTAGAACAAAGCATATTGTAGCAGTAGCTATTCTAGTTGCATTTGCATGGAACTTAAGATCTAATATAATTATTATTTTACCAGCGTTAATAGTGTACTTACTATTTTTCAAATGGTATAAAAATTTAGTTTTATTATTAGTGACTTTTGGAATTGCATTTGTATTTTTTGGAAAAGGATTCGATATGCTGTGGGCACATTATGGATTTTGGAAAGATGATGGTTATAAGTTTCCTATGTTGCATTGGGTAATGATGGGAATGAGTATCCAAGGTGGAAGCTATAACTGGCAAGATTTCCAATTTACATATCTTAGTCAAAATAAGATGACAGATGATCTAGGCTTATTCTTTAATAGATTAACTCATAGACCAATCTTCCTTAATTTACTTATGGTAGTTCTTAAAGTAAGAGGAAATTGGAGTGATGGTACTATTAACTATACGAATGGTACACGTGCATTAAGAGATGGTGATGGCTTCTTGTGGCAACTTTTCTATGGAAGTAATAATAGTTTCTTCATATACCTTTCGCAAATGATGTATGTTGTGATTATTTTTGGGATGGTATATTACATCTATAAACGTAGAAAAGAATACATTACTTCATGCTTCTTATTCCAAATTATTATCTTCGGGGTATTTATGTTCCATTTAATCTGGGAAGCTAAACCGAGATATGTTTATGCATGGATGCCGATAATTTTCATTCTAGGAGCAAAAGGTATAATACTATTTGCAGAAAGATATAAGACGACTATATTTGATAAATACAAGAAAAAACTTTATATTGCTTTCGGAGTAGTATTTGCTCTTCAAGTAGGAAGTGATAGTTTCTTAAGACCATCTTATTCGATGAACTTAGATTATGATTCACGTGTAATTAACGGTATTAGTATTTATGCAACGGATAATTATCTAAGAGATGGAATAGTTAGGGTAAATAAAGATACAGAAGTAGAACAAACATTTAAAGCTAATCGCAGCTTCAATTATGTTCGAGGATATATTTCTTCGTATGACGAGAAAAATAATTCGAAGTATAAAGTAGAGATAATAGATAAGAAAGATAATAAAGTTGTAAGAGAACATGAATTTATTTATCATGAATTGTATTGGGAAGTACCATTACAAACATATACTCTTCGTTGGTATTTCGACGATCTTCCAGCAGGAGACTACAGTGTAAAATTCTCACAGGTAGAAAGTGATAATAATGGAAGTATAGTTATTTCTAGTGTACCAAATGAAATGATTGATATGTATGAAGCTGGTAAATTATATATTAACGGTGCGATCAAAATAAAAAGATCTTTCATTACAAATAGGACATAGATACCAAAAACTTTGGTGGTATTAATGAAATAGAAAAAAATAATATTTTTTTAATTAGAAATAAGAGGCTCATCTTCAGATGAGCCTTTTTATATAATAATGAAAAAGTGAGTGACAAAAAAATTGTAATTTTTGAAGAAAGTGATTTTGGTGAAATCCCTGCACAGTTTATTAGATATCCCAAAGTTTTGTTATAAAGCGAATTTAGAACTTGATAAATCGCTATGTTCATGTAAAAATTTGAGCTTTTTGCTCAGCCTCATAGTAGATAGTTTTGTATTTTTATTATTTATAATTTTATTTATTTATCAGGAATGGATTTATGGTGTAAATATAATAATATTATGACTTTGAATAAAGACAGTATTTGTTATAAACTCTTGACAAATAAATATTAAAGCTCTAAAATAGAGTTTAAGTAATATAATCTATTTAAAGGGAAAATGGATATTACTGCAGATAAGGGAATTGTTTTTGATGAAAAAAATATATGATTAATTATATTTTTTTATTTTTAATAGTTTATTAATTTTATTTTGCAAAAGTTATTTTATTTAATAGGGAAATGAATATGAAATAACCGTAATGTATTTTTCATGAAAATTTCTAATAAGTATAGTTATATTTAGTAAAAATTTGTTAGAATAATCTGGCTTATAATTAGCACATTAGATGGGAGAAACTCGAAAATCGAGATTTCTTAAGAAAAAGATTTAGTCGAGTCCTCCGCACAGTTTATTAGATATCTAAAAAGCTGTTATAAAGAGAAGTTAGATATTAAAAACATTGTGTTTATAAATTTTTAAATATTTAGGAGTTTTAGTTCAACCTAATATATCCAATATATATTTTTGATTTTTCGTATCTTGTAGGTATTTATATAAAAACTAGATTTATTGATTTTATTTTTAGTTTATCTAGCAATTTAGTAGGAAAATTTATAATAGTAAGGAGTACCCATGGTAAATAAAGACAAAAAAGAGTATTAAAAATATTCGATTAAGAAATTTAGTGTTGGAACATTTTCAGTATTAGTAGGTGCGTTTATATTTTTAGCATCACCAGCTTTAGCAAATGAAGCGAATACTAGTGAAAATATACATAAAGAAAATAGCACTATTATAGAAAAGGAAAAACCAAAAGAAATTTATAAGAGTGAAGTAATCGAAACAGAAAAACCAAAAGATATAGAAAAAACTTCTTCAACATTTGGTGAGGGAAACAATTTAGTAGAAGGAAAAGCTACTCAAGAAAAACCCGTTTCGGGGACTAGAGAGAAAAATAATTTAGCGGAAGAGAGAGCTATTCAAGAAAAACCTGTTTCAGGAATCGAAGGAAAAAATAATCCAGTAGAAGAGAAAAGTTCTATAGAAAAAGCTACGGAAGAGAAACCTAAAATTCGTAGAAAAAGATCTACAGATTCAGAAAGAGAATCTGTAAAGCGATTTGCAACTGATGATGATTTTGTGAAAATCTCAAAAGGTTTAATAACAACAGAAGATGGTAAAATTGATAATTTACTTTTTGGAAAAAACGCCATTAAAAGCAAATGAAGATAAGGATGGAGATAGTGCGAAAAATGGTAGTGAAATTTATATTTATGAAAAAGATGGAAAGACTTACTATGGATATTATGGACATCCATTTTTAAAAGATACCGATGGTGATGGAATTACAGATCATGATCAAAGTGATTTAAGTAAATCAGGGGATGACGATAATTTCAAGTGGTATGTAACGGATCGTGATATGGCTATGTTTATGAAATTAGTATATCGTGATGATGAGTATATTAAAAAAGTTTTAAATAAAGATTATAAATGGACTGCTGCTGATAATAATGTAAAAGATGATCCAAAAGCCAAAAATGTGTATGAACTTATACATAATGAGTTTTCTCCATATTGGGAAATCGATAAGACTTATCATAATGCAAGTGGTCTTGATGCAGTATTATTTAAGAGTAAAAGTGCGTTGCCGATTTTACCAGATGGCTTAGTTCATGTTCTTGCGATAAGAGGAACTAAGGGTAGTGCGGATGTTGCTAATGACGGAGTTATTACAGCAGGACAAGATCCAAAGCAAGGTCAAGAAATAGAAGAAATAATAAAAGAGATAGGTATAAGAGAAGAGATTAAGAATTTTTATATTACGGGACATTCTTTAGGAGGATATTTGACTCAACGCGCTGTAGTGAAGTTAAATAGGTTAGCTAATGAGGAAAATGGGAATTGGATTGATTCTGCGGCTATGAAGTATAGAAATTTTTACAATAATGTTTTTAAAAAAGCTACAACGTTTAATGCTCCAAAAATTAATGCTTCGAGAATAAGTGGTGATTTATATAAGAAAAGTATTTTAAGTAAGCAATTAGCAAAACAAGGAAAAATTAAACATTATGGAATGCGTGGAGATAAGTTTATAGGATTATTATATAACGATCCTGATGTTATGACCTACATAGAGGGTGGAGAACATAGTTCTAATGCTTATTTTTCAGCAATGTTGAATGATGATGATAATTTTAATATAGGTGAAAGAACTGGAGTTAGCGGTAAAGGGAAAGAAAAAATCCAATACTGAAAAACTTAAAAATAGCAGAGCCAACGGATGAAGAAGTAAGAAAAATAGTAAAATGAGAATATAAAAATTTCATTGAAAGATCAAAACCAGTAGAAATATTAGCATTAAATAAAATATCAAGAGAAGAAGTATTAAAAAAATTAAATTTAGATAATTTACCTAATACAGCAACATTGAATATAAATGTTCCTGATGAAATTCAACCAACAGTAGTAAATCATGTTTTACCAGTAACAATAAGTTATCTAGGAAAAACAGTGATCCAAAACATAAATGTAGTAGTAAAAAGTATTACCAAATTTTGAGGAGTTAAAAAGCTATTAAACAAAAAGCATCTGATGAGAAAGAGAAGAAAGTAGACACAGAGCATAAAACTGTGGAAACAAAAACGTTATGATGCAAAAAGTAGAGTTAGACACTAAAACTACAAAAAGTTGAAGAATTGTTAAAAATAGTACAGCCAAACAATCAGATATAAAAGTTTTTAACTAAAGAATTGGAAATATTGCTGGAAGAATATAAAAACTTCTGTTAGTGGCTTAAAATTAGATAAAACTTTATTAACAGATGAGATAGCAAAAAGCTACGAATAAATTAGAAATGTTTAAAAATACAGATACTTCATCAAAACCAGTAGAAGTAGTAACTGAGTTTAATAGTCGAAAAAGATAAATTGGTGAATGACTATAATAATCTTTTTGAAAGAAGTTAAGGGTAATTTAGACATAATAGAAACTTACGATAAATTAGTGGAAGAAAAAATAAATTGGCTAATTTGGAAAAAGATATACAAGAAGCTTCAGCTGTTTTAAATAAAAACTCAAAAAGATTATTACGAACCAATTAAGAAAGCTTATGAACTTTATGAAGGAGATAAGCCTAACGCGGAATTATCTATTGAGAAAAAATAATCTACCTATAAAAATATTATATGGGGAAACTGAACCAAAATACTTCAAGTGCTGGCAATAAAGTGGAAAAAGGTAAAAAGTAGTATACAATGATGATAGTTTTGATTTAGTAGATGTAAATGTGAATGTCAAAGAATTGTATGGAGAAGTAGTTACAACAACTGAAGAAGAAAAACTGCCATTAAAAAGTGATTTACACTGGTGATGATACAAAAGATTATGGTTATATTAGTGAAATTACTGGAAAAGATGGTAAAGTTGTTACAACTATAAAGTCAAGATTGAATAAAAAGACAAATAATGTAGAAGAAATAAGTAGAACTCCAGTAAGAACAGATGCTGTAAATACAGTTATAGCAAAAGGGATTAAGACAAAAATAAAAGAAATTGCAATTCCAAGGGAAGTTGTTTATGAAGAAGATGCTTCAGTAGAAAAAGGAAAAGAAGTTGTAAAACGAGAAGGAGAAGATGGTAAAAATATTACGACAATAACATATGTTTTAAATAGTAAAACTGGAAAAATTACAGAAAAAGTAACTGTAGAGAACAAGGAAAAAATAGATAAACTTATAGTAAGAGGGACGAAAGAAGTAGTGAGTGAGTCTAAAATTATAGAGGTTCCAACAGATCCGAAGGTTATTCCTAATGAGGATAGCGTTATAGCAGTGCCATCGCAACCAGAAGCCCCAGGAAAAGAAGAGCAACCTGTTCAACCAGGAACACCAGCTAAGCAAGAAACACCGACAGCACCTGTAGAGGAGAAACCGAAGGAAGATAAGCCATCAGTTCCAGAAAACAAGAGAAACCAGTTCAACCAGAGGGAACAGGAAAAGAAGAAACACCAACAGCACCTGTAGAGGAGAAACCGAAGGAAGATAAGCCACCAGTTCCAGAAAAACAAGAGAAAACCAGTTCAACCAGAGGAACAGGAAAAAGAAGAAACACCAACAGCACCTGTAGAGGAGAAACCCAAAGAAGATAAGCCATCAGTTCCAGGAAAACAAGAGAAACTAGTTCAACCAGAGGAACAGGAAAAGAAGGAACACCGACAGCACCTGTCAGAAGTACCGTGAATACGTGGTCCAGTAGGAACAAAGTGGTACGGATGGAGAGGAAACCTAATTACCCGCCAACGGTAGAAGTACCAGAATACACAGTCCAGTAGGAACAAGCAGTACGGATGGAGAAGGAACCTAATTACCCCATCAACAGCAGAAGTACCAGAATATCGATCCAGTAGGAACAAGCAGTACGGGTGGAGAAGGAAACCCTAACTGCCACGCCAACAGCAGAAGTACCAGAATACACAGATCCAGTAGGAACAAGTAGTACGGATGGAGAAGGGAACCTAATTACCCGCCAACTGTAGAGATACCAGAATTCAACGGAGGAATAGCGACAACAGATTCACCAATAAACAAAGGGCCAAATATAGTGAAGTATTATCTACAAAAGTAACAAAAACGCTTAGCTAATACAGGAGAAACTAATACTAATACAGAATTAGCAGGATTAGGAATCCTAGGTGGCTTACTTGCAGCAGCAAGATGTCGTAAAAATGATAAAAACTAATTTAAAGTTTATAATAAATCTTTAAGTTATAGTGAAAGGGCTGACCAAAAGTCTTAAATTTTAACAAGGTTTATATAGAATTCATAGACATTAGTGGTTTATTGATATCTAAATTCACTTTATAAAAAGCTTTTTAGATATCTAATAACACTGTGCAGAGTGACTCGACAAAATCGATTTCTTTTGAAATCACGATTTTGAGTCACTCCCTTTTTGTTAAAGGCTTTAGCTAGTTGAGGGGCGAAGTCTCCGAAACAAAAACCACCCCTACTTCTCAGTATAAAATAAATTTCATTTAAATTTTTAACTAATTTTTCGTATTTTTGTGTCTATTTACTTGACTATAGTTCATTTGCACATTTTTATTTTGTCAAAACTGCACATTCTTATTTTATTATTTTCAAAATAAATAAGATATAGCGCGGGGCTGACCTAAAAGTCTTAAATTTTAACAAGGTTTATATGAGAATTTCATAGACTCAGTCGTTTATTGATATTTAAGTTTGCTTTTCAAAAACTTTTTAGATATCAATAAACTTTATGGAGTGAATTAAAAATTTTGTGTAAATGTCAATATAAAATGTACAAAAGTGACAAAATAAAAATGTACAATTATTCAAAACTAATATGATCTTTTAGTCGATAAGAATTACCTATAATAGGTACTACATGGGCATGATGAAGCAGTCTATCAAGTATAGCTGAAGCCACTTTGTCATCACTAAAATAATGTAGCCCATTCAGAAAATGGAATATTAGATGTGGCTATTATGCTCTTCTTTTCATAACGTCTGTTCATTAGTTGGAATAATAACCGCTCATCACCTTTTTCTAAAGGTAAATAACCAATTTCATCTATAATCAATAATCTATACTTTGAATAGTGTTTTTAATCGCTGCTCTAGCCTATTTTTCAGCTAGAGCGGCTTTTTAAGTTTGCTATTAAATCATGACATTTTATAAAAATATGTTGAATACCTGGAACTAGCTGCTAATCTTCCAATCGCTGTTGCTAAATGAGTCTTTCCAACACCACTATTACCTATAAATATTAAATTTTTATTGTTTTCTATAAAATTTAAACTAGCTAAGTTCCTTATTTCTAATTCATTTATATCAGAATTGAATGAAAAATCAAAATCATCTAATGATCTATTATAAGGGAAATTAGCTACTTTAATCATAGATTCTTTTACATTTTGCTTTTTCACATCTACTTCATAATCTGTTAGTTTCAATAGAATATCTATTACCGACATTGTTCTATTTTGAGTTAGTTCTATTATCTCATCTAGTCTGTGGTTGAATTGCTTTAAATTAAGATATTCTAAATTCTCTTTTAATCTAGTATAATTAGATCTATTTTGTTATCATTGAATCGTTCTCCTATTATCGCTAGATTTCTTTTAGTTTGTTCTTTAATCTTTTCTCATCTATATCATTCCAAGGTGTTTAACAAATTGCTCATAATGAGCTTCTTTATAATTTAATCACTTAATAAATGACTTACTACCAATTTCATGTTATCATATAGGTATAAATAATTATCTTCTACTTGTAGATTTGGTTTCTTACCTATATATTCAATTGGTTACTGAATATTGATTGGACTTGTAAGAAATCATTGCTTGTTTATTTACTTTTACTTGTAGGGTTGTTATTTTGTAGCGATTCCTTATTTTCTCATGTGGTAATGGTAGTAAGGAATCTTTTTCTTTTGTAAACTGATTAATGGAATCTCTCTTGTTGTTTTGATGCTTGTGGGTTCCATCTCATCATTATTTTATTCTTTACCAATTCTACTAATAATTCTGTATAATCTAACTTACCATTATAAGCGTGGATATTTCGTCTAGTGATTTTACTATATTTTCTACTTTACCTTTTGTTTGTGATCTGTACGCTACACATGGTTTTAATTCAAATCCCATATCTTTTGCATATTCTTGAAACTTCATGGTAATTACTCCAGATGTCTTAACAGTTCGCGCTTTTGATCCATTGTGGTTTCTCGTATTATCACATCACAATTACTTTTGGAACTCCTTCCAATATGTTCTAAGCATTCAGTTATATACATGATTAAGACATCTTGACTTCTTGAAAGTGTTACATGAAATATTTATATCTTGAGTATGATAAAACCATACAAAATACATTTAAAGAATAATTTTCTCCATATTTAGTTATGAGTTTTACATACTATCTTTCCAATCTAACTGAAACATGTACTCAGATAGTTTTCTACTCTGAGTATAGCTGAGAACTCTTATGTGCAGTTTGTTTTAAAATAATCATTGTATTTTGAATTCTTTAATAAATAGGCTCTAAATGCAGAATAGCTGATATTCAATTCTGTTTGGTCTACCAAATATTTGCCAAAAGTATTCTGACGGTTGAATATTTTGTATAGATTCTCCTCCTAATAATTTATCTAATAGATCGAGTGTATTCATCGATTTTTGATGGCTTATTTCTTGTTTGTTTTGTTTTCCTTGATAATAATGCCTATTGCACGTCTATCTTTCTTTAAAACTCTAGCTAATTCACTAAAGTTGAGGTTTCAAATTAAACACCTCCATTTGTTCTCGTAGATTTTCTAAGTCTGATAGTTGAGTTATTTTTATATTTTTGTTTATTTTTAGGTTTAAGTACATATATTTCTCTCTTTCTTTATTATATGCACTATTATAACCTATTTGTACATTTTTATTTTGTCAAAACTGCATACATTCTTATTTTATCATTCTCATTTTCGTTTCTTAGAAATCATGATTTTTGAGTCACTCCTTTCTTAATATCTCCATTTAACATTATTAGTAATAATTTACTTATAATTTATAAAGGGATATATGATAGATATTATAATATTATTTTTATAAATTAAACATAGTATCAGTTTGAAATCCTTGACATAAAAGTATTTAAAAATTAGAATATAAGTAAATGGGGATTTAAGCGGTTATTAAGAATTATATAAAGGGTTTAGTGAGGAAGAATATAAAAATATATAAAATTATATGTTATGTATAAAGAATCATTTTGTTAATTTGAAATTCTTATGAATAGTTCATATAGGGAAATAATGATTAAGATAATAACTTTTTAGATAATATAGTATTTTGTTCATAATATTTTTGAGAATATTATTTATAATTTTAGTAAACAAGGTTAGTAAAATTATTGAGTTTATTTTTAAAATCTATAAAGTTGGTGTAAGATTTATAAAGGAAGAGAGGGATTCCCATGGGAAATAAAAACAATGTATTAAAATATACGGTATTTAGTGTTGGAACATTTTCAGTATTAGTAGAGTTGCTTTTATATTTTTGCTAGCACCTGCTTTGTAAAGCGAGACAATTCTAGCGAGAATATACAAGAAAACAACGTTATAATAGATAAGGGAAATCATAACGAAAGCAGCGCTTTTAAAATGTATCAAATGAAAAAGAATATAGAAAAAAGTATTTCTGAAGATGTTAAGGTAAATGATTTAGCGAAGAAGAAAAAAGATTCGATAAGGAAAGATGTTTTGATAGAAGGGAATGAAGGACAAAATTCAAAAGTTCGTAATAATATGTCTGTTGTATCAGAAAGAGAATCTAAAAAACAATTTGCTACAGATGAAGATCTTGTAAAAATTTCAAAAGGTTTAATAACAACAGAAGATTCGAAGATTGATAATTTACTTTTTGGAAAAGAACCGTTAAAGGCTAATGAGGATAGTGATGGGGATAATGTGAAAAATAGTCGTGAGATTTATACTTATGAAAAGGACGGAAAAATATATTATGGTTACTATGGACATCCATTTTTAAAGGATACAGATGGAGATGGAGTAATAGATCATGATCAGAGCGATTTGAGTAAACCGGGAGATGATGATAATTTCAAGTGGTATGTTACCGATCGAGATATGGCTTTATTTATGAAATTATCGTATCGTGACGATAGCTATATTAAAAAAGTTTTAGATAAGGATTACCAGTGGACAAAGGCTGATAACATTGTCAAAAGGTGACTCAGAACCCGAAAAATAAATATGAACTTATGCATAATGAACTGTCTCAATATTGGAAGTCGACAAAACTTATCATTATGATAGTGGGCTTGATGCAGTATTATTTAAAACTAAAAGTGCACTATCAATTGTTCCGGATGGATTGGTTCATGTTTTAGCTATACGCGGAACTAAAGGTGGAAAAGATATAGGTAATGATGCAGTTAGTTGCGTTTGGCCTGAAAATCCACAACAAGGTAAAGAAATTGAAGAAATTATAAAAGATATTGGATTGAGAGAAGATATAAAGAACTTTTATATTACAGGACATTCATTAGGGATACCTAACTCAACGTGCAGTAGTGAAGTTACATAAATTAGCAAATGAAGAAAATGGGGTATTTGATAGAACACTACTGCTGAAAGTATAGAAATTTTTATAGTAATGTTTTCAGCTACAACGTTTAATGCTCCTAAAATTGTCGCATCTATTTTTTGAATGAGATCTATATAACAAAGTATTTTAAGCAAACAGTTAGCTAAAGAAGGAAAATAAAGCATTATGGAATGAGTGGGGATAAGGTTGCAAGATTATTATACAATGATAAAGATGTTATGACCTATATAGAAAAAGGAGAACATAGTTCTAATGCGTACTTCTCATCAATATTAAATGATGATGATAACTTTAATGTTGGAGAAAGAACTGGAGTTACTGGTAAAGGAAAACAAAACTCAGTGTTGAAAACTCTGAAAATAGTAGAACCGACAACTGAACAAGTAAGAGAAAAAATAGTAAATGAAAATGTAGAAAATTTTCGATTAAAAGATAAAATCCACTAGAAATATTGGCGTTAAATAAAATTTCTAGAAGTTTTAGAAAAATTAAATTTGAGATCATTTCACCTAAAACTGCAATATTAGACATGGAGTGTTCATGAAGGAATGCTGACCTGCAGACTGACGGGCCGGTGATGGCTTTACACAGGTCATGACGGTGGATTGTTTGGGAGCTATGGAGTGCTGAGTGCTTAGGTTGTATGGGTGAGGTCGCTGCGAGTTGCGGAGGTTGAGTCAGTCAGACACGAACAGCTGTTCTGGGAGGTGAAGAAGGAAGATGAGTGCGGATAGTAGCTTCAGGAATGGGAAGCTAGTTATGAGCTAAAGGAAGGATTAAGGAATAAAAGTGACAAAAGAGCAGGAGAGTTGGTGAGAGAATGTGATGCTAAACAAACTGATATAGAGCTTTAACTGGGAGACTAGAAACAGCCTTCAGAAGACTATGAAAACAGTGGTTAGCGAGTTTGAGATTAGATAAAACATTATTAACAGATGAGATAGTAAAGCAACAAAAACTGGAGTATTCAAAAACACAAATACTGCATTAAAAGCTCGTCTGAGCGATGAATGAGTTTAGTATTCGAAAAAGATAAATTATTAAGTACTATAATAGTCTATTAGTAAAAAGTGGAGCTAGATACAATGAAACTTATGATAAAATTAGTGAAAGAAAAGATAAGTTAGCTAATTTAGAAAAAGATATCGCATCAGCCTATCTGTTTTCAAATAAACAACAAAAGATTAATATGAAACCAGTGTGAAAATGTGAAGTATATGGAAGGTGATACTACCTAATGCAGAGGATGGTTATTGAAAAAGAATAATTTACCTATAAAAAGTATAATTTGAGGAAGGAACCCCAGAAACTTCTAAATTCGGGACTAGCAACAGTAAAGGGTGGTGTATAGAGATGGTAGTTTGGTTGAGTAAATGTGAACATAGATGTTAAAGCTACTTATACGGAGAGGTAACACACACAAAACAGAGTAAAACAATCCCAGTGAAGGTGAATTTTATAGAGGAAGACTAATACAAAGAATATAGGATATGTTAATACGATGGCGGGAGCACTGAAGGACGAGGTTGTAACAACTATAAAATCAAGATTAAATAGAAAAGCAAATATTTTAGAAGAGAGATAGGTAGAGAAACAGTAGCAGCTAAAGCTGTTGATACAATAATAATAAGAGAGGACATAAACCAAAAGTAGAAATTAAAAACCTTCCAAGTTTGATACGATTTGAAAAAGATATAAGAGTCGCAAAGAGTGGTTGAGAAAGCAGTTAAAAGCGTTATTCAAGAAAAAGAAAGAAGATGAGAGTAACCAATTATATGACTTTTGGATCAGCGAGGAGAGTGTGAGAAACAATGAGATATTCTTGGAAGTGTCGGGAAAGAAGAGTGGCTAAAATGGTAAAATGAGCCGCCAGGATGATATCAATAGTAACAAAATGGATTTGGTAGATGTGCAAACGATTTGACGTCGAAATAAGGTAAAAC
>BNJT01002041.1_pt1 | contig 40212 bp, 66 predicted proteins | sample 8540491 | NCBI WGS metagenome assembly BNJT01 (sample SAMD00202455, study PRJDB9452) | human saliva metagenome | host: Homo sapiens | reverse complement strand
AGATACCGCATTGAAGCTAAGTTTAATAGAGATGGTTCCCTAGATAGCTATGGTGTCAGAGCCCAACACAGCATGTGGGAATGATTGACCATTTCCCCTTTTATCACAATAAGCATTAAACTGGAAAAAAATATCGTCGACAAGTTTATAGGTTTCGATGAATCAAAGGCCAGAGGAACTTTTTATCTCTAGTGATTTCTTCATAAATATCTTCTAAATTTTGGGCAGGTGACAACATCCAAAGACTAAAAGGTCTAAGTTTCACCTGTCCAATTTTTCAATATTTTCTAATAATTGCCCTAAATCTTTGTGATTGAACCAGCAGTCTGTAACGAGAGCAAACTTTGTATTGTCCATCTTACAGGAGATTTGACTGGTCAAAAAATCATCGATGGAGGGCTTTTTTGTTTGTAAGAGGCGCGTGCAAGCCAGATGGTACTCAAGCTTTCTAGGACTCTGCTCAACCATAGATACAAAGACAAGACCATACTCATCTTCGAACTTAACAGCAAGGAGATCTCCTTCTTCAAAATAAGGTTTGCGTTTAGTTTTGGCTTTAGTGACCTTTAGAGGTCTAGGATTTTCAGTTTGCAACTGGATAGCAAGTTTTTCCAAGACCTTTTGCCTTTGCTTCAAAGCCTTTGGATCTATTTCCAACCAAAATGGATCAGCCCCTTTTTTGATAAGCTCCAAGGTTTTATCTCTGATATCGTCTGTCAGGTGACCAATCTTCCACAGTGAATAGGCAAGAGCAGTCCAATAAATCTCTGTAAAAAAGTCTGTTTGACAGTAATCTTTCTCCGCATCGAGGATATCCTTGATAATATTGGCCACATGTTCACCGTCTCTATAGCGACCAACTACCTCATTGTAAATGTCATACCCTTGATCACTGTCAATGATTTTAACGCCATCAATAGCCATTCTCAACTCCTAATGCTCAATCGACATCTTATTTCTAAATCTCAACGCTTATTTAATCTTATGCTTGTTCATTTTCTCTTGGAAAATATCTGTAAGAATTTGGCGCAATTCTTGAGCTTCCTTTTTCAGGAAGTTGGCCTTCTTGTTCAGCAACGGCATACAACTCTGGATACTCGAGCGAGATTCTCTTAACAGTACGTGTAATGGCATGTTTTCTAACAAAAAATGGAATTCGTTTAATCATATCTTGAGGAATTAAAGCGATAATCTTATCGGCAGTTTCCTTTGTCGTTCAGCTTAGAAAAGTTAGTCCCTTTTTAATCATTTCTTGTTCTTTTTTTCTGTAAAATCTTTAATATCCATTATGTCTCCTTATGACTATTTTATTTACTACTATTATACTATTTTTAATTGGTCGAATGAAAAAAATCTCTATAAATCACTTCTTTGCCAAGAACGGAATCTGTTGTAACAGATAGTTTTTGCAGCAAATCTTGGATATCAATATCGTTGGGAAGAGGATTCAATTCTCCCAGACTATTTTTTTCTGAAGATGTGCTGCAAAGATAAACTCTCCCTTTTCCCAATCCATAGCACAATCATTGATAACATCTACTGGCGACAGGTCCAGCATTTCTTGCTCTTGCGCTATAAACGTTTCGTAGATCAGCTCAAAAATAGCTTCCTTATCAATTTTTACAACTCTTAATGTATGTTCATCCATGCTTGCTGTCCTCTAATCATTTCTATTTATCATCTTCTGTCACTTGCCAAACTTCTGATTTGTAGAGATTTTTCTTTAAACCACACTTCAACTAATCAAAAACCGGTTAATAGACTATTTCCTATTATTCCTGATGTTACAATAATAATGCCCAAAAAGACCTAGAAGATTTGGAAAGCTATCACCAAGGAAAAAGCAACCACCCAAAAGAGTAAAAAGTACTTCCCCTGCCTGAGTTGCTTCTATGACTGCCAGTTGCTTATGATTGTGCTTGACTAAGTTTGTCGCTTCAAAAAGTAAAGTTGCAACAACACCTGAAAAATTACAACAATGAGAGATTGCAACATTTGGGGAACTGGATGGCAATCCTGTATCAAATCCAGCATATAGGGAGACGCATAGCCAAAAAGGAGTACTCATCAGGGTCATACCAAAAACACGCTGACTAGTAGTTAAACTATCTTGCTGACAATGTTCCAACATTTTTCTATTCCCCAAAGGATAAGAAAAAGCTGCTAGTAAAAATCAATAGACTAGCAATAAGAACTCCATTTCCCATACCACTATGAAAATAAGGGATCTGAATGAGAATAATCCCCAACAATATAAAAGAAAGTCATACCTAACTGCTTTCCTGGAATTTTTACCAAAAAGAGGAGTCAAGAGTAAGCCAGCTAAAATAGTAATCTGCCATGTAGCCGCAACAAAACCATGATTCATCATAAACAGAAGCCATGGAAAGTGGACCATAAAAAGTCCAAAACCAACTGTACTCCAGAGAAACCAAGTCCATAGTGACTGACGAATATCTGCTAATACTGTAGATAATTCTTTCTTTCGCCAAACAAAAAAAGTAAGTATTGGCAAAAGTAAATAAATAACGGAGGCTTGCGCTCCACAACCAAGACCCACCTTCTAGGTTCATACTACGGTTAAAAATAAAAAGTAAAAAGCAAAAAGAGAGCACCCAAAATACCATACCAGAGTGCTCTATAAAATTGTGATTGTTTCATAAATATATCTCCTCATATAAAACTATTATATCTAATTGACTTAAACATATCGATAAAGTCTATAACTTTTTATTTTTTTCCCATATAAACGTCTATCAATTACACTACTTTTAAGTATATAATTTTTTTAATATTGGACCCATTTATCATTGTCCATAATAAAGGGTTTCGCTAGACCTTCACCTGTATAGTTTTTCGTATTTTTGTATCTAAATATTTGTAACAATCTTCCTTGGTAGCAAATTTGATGGCTTGATAAGGCTCTTCAAAGGTCAACTTTTCGACAAAGAGATAGCCATCCTCGATTGGTACAAGAATACCGACATGGCCGATAAAGAGGGATTGACCATCCAAGTCATCATGAACTACAACAGATAGCATTCTTGCATGTTCATTAAACTTGAATTGAGAAAGGAAGTTTTCCATCTTAGCAGCATGGACCTTGACATCAGTTGTTGCTTCAGTTTTAACTCTTGAGAATAAAATATCAAAGGCATCCTTGTCTTCTGCACCAAAGACTTTTTCCTTTATCAATAGCATCATTATCGACAAACAAAAAGGGAATCATCTTTCTCTAACTTAGGAATTTCGATGGAATTTTTCAATAAACAATAACTGTTGATACGACAGTTGGTACCGACGAAATCACCTTTTTTCGGAGTCCAAAGATTGCTAATCTTTTCTACGTCATACTCAGTTTTGGTGAATGTAGAAAAAACTCCAGTTAATCCAACCGAACCAACAGTTTCATTATAGTCATTGACAAGATTGAAAAATGCATCCACACTGTCTTTATCCAAATATGCAGCCAAGGCTTTTTCGAACCTCTTCTGCACTTGGTTTACTGTTCATATTGCTATAAGTAGCTTTCCAAGAAACCTGATTAGACTGTACTTGAGTGACTGAGGTTTTCCAATAGTCCCATCAGTTGTCTGTTGAGCTTGATTACAAGCTACTAAGGTCAAAAAGAAGCGTTGAGCAAAAGACCAATAGTTGCTAATCTTTTTAAATTTCATAGGTTTTCCTTTTGTTTAAAAAAATTGTTGTTAAACCTTAAAAATCTTATTCCTTAGGTTGAGAATAGACTTGAATATGCTGCTCTAGTACCTTGATTTCTACTGGTAAGTCATCTGATTTATCACCATCGACATCCGTTTCTAATTCACTATCTGAAGAGATTTTTGATGTGACGAGCTTTTTATGTACTCGATGTGATCATTTTCAACGACATCCCCTTTTTAATAAGTCAGGGATAACTGACAATTTTAGTAAGAATAGATGCATCCTTAAGAATCAGAACATTTGCATATCCGTCCTTATCTTCTTCAAAAATCTTCTTGTCAGAGAAATAATTTGTAAGAAGAACTAAAAACATGACTTGCTGGGCCCATGTAATTACCATTTTCTGTTTCAACTTGAATGTTAAATGCTTGATCTGTCACGACAGACTTTACAGTATTAACCGCATAGGCTAGCATACCAAACTTTGTCTTATCTTCTATTCCAACGTTATGAATGGCTTCTGGTAGTGAGCCAATACTAAAAAAATATAGCCGAAATAGTGCCCATTGGATTTTCCGATATCAATCTTGTTGGTAGAACCAAAATCAAGCTCGTCAATCGCACCATCTATATCTTGATTGATTTCTAATAACTTTGTAATAAGATTTCCAGTTCCTCCTGGAATAATCGCAAGTTTAGGAATATAATCTTTTTCAGCAATACCAGAGATCACTTCATTGACTGTCCCATCCCCACCAAAAACAAGAACTGCATCATAGTGCTCTCGAGACGTCTCTGTGGCGAAGTTGGTTGCATCTTGCGCTTTTTGCGTAATTCTGGTATCGACTTGCTCGAAGTATTTTTTAGCCTTATTTTCTAACTTTTCCTTATAATCTAAAGCCTTTTCTCCACCAGAGGTTGGGTTGATAATCACCATGATTTTTATTCATTTATAATTCTCCTGTCATCAAATTTCATTACTTTAACTAGCCTTCTTAAGTTTCCTTTAGATAAATTTTTAACTGCTAAATATTCCTGATCTTTATCATAGGCAAATACTTCTGAATTTCTAATGTAGTCAAAAATATTTTCCTCTAAATCTTCATCCCAGGTTGATTCACTAAAGATTTGATTGTCTTGACTTGCTTCATAGAAAATATCAAGGTGAACCTGATAAAACTCTTCATCTTCATTTTGGAGCTTACCTTACTAAGGATAGTTGAAACAAGGGCTTATCAGATATAGCTGTAAATGTCCCTGTTTCAAATAAAAATCATCTCATCCTCAATAGGTTCACGACATAAGTCTTCAAAGATAGCTACCATATCCTCCAAGGACATTCTATCAGTGATTCTATCTTTTAAAAAAATTCAAGTGATTGTTTCATGCTTCTCCTCTTTCTAGATAAATTTTCATTCTTGAAAAATTTCTATTAAAAAAATAGAATCCTTACACCATTCATTATACTACATAAATAGAAAAAGACTGAACCAGTGAGCTTTTACCTTGGTTTCAGTCTAGATCTTTTTGATAATTGGAATAGCCACTGTAAGGACGTCTATCCCAAAAATTAATTCCCTGTACTTGGTAGTGATAGATGGGGTCAGGATAAAAATTTTTGAACTCTGTTTTTTTGAGGTGACTATCTATTATTTCAAGTAAAAATCCCATCTGATAAACAGGGAATTTCTGATCCGCTGAGTAAATCTTCTTCTAGTAAATTCAGATCCCATCCCTCATCAATAGATCTGCAGAAAAAGAATCTTATCAAAATCGATACAATATTTTAACTTTTTGATCCTTTAAGCCCTCAAGAAAAATTTGTAGGTTATTTTCTTGAGAAAGTTGACACCGTAATTCATACCAATCATACTTGATTTCCTCACCAATATGAACCCACTTCATCCTTTAACAACCTCTTCTATCCTTATATCACTCTCTTGATTTTTATAGAGAACTAAGTCAAAAACTAGATTCTTAGCACAAATACGAAAATGAACCAAGTCTTCTTCAGACAAAACTCCACCCGCCCTATGAATCACTTCTGTAATTAGGGCTACTAGTCTCTAGCTTACAAATAGGCGATTCAAGATCTGCCGAACTAGGAATCTGATGAAGAGCATCAAATAAGTCTCTTTTCTGTGATTTGGTAAAAATGACAGAAGGGAAATTTCAATCTAATCATGTGTTTCTTTCCCTTCAAAGTTATCGTAGAAATCTCGTAATGACTATTTTCACTAAAAGCTGCACTAGCTTCATATTCATCTTCTGGAATATTAGATTTCCACTCTAGCATTAAATCTCTCCCTCCAATATTTTTCTCATCACACACACTTTCTCTCTATAAAAATCTAAAAGTAGTTTAAAAAAACGCACAAACACAATTTTCATCTCACATTCTTTAGAAATTCTCATAAGCAACTTCTTTAAAATAGTCATCCAGATGATGGTAAATATGCATATCTTCTTCTGAACCATCTTGTAAAACTGCAGATACCTCCGCCTTCTCATCATTGACAAATATAAAGTTATATTCTCCAAAATAAGCCTGAAAGCCCTTATCTACTAAGGTCCAGAGTTCATTTTTAAACTGAAAATATCTTTTTTTACAAGATTGGTTTTCCCTGATTTCCATTTTCATGATAGACCTTCTTTAAAAATACTATAACTACCTTTTCTCTGACAGCAAGGATACTACTTCCACATGATAGTATCAATTATTTATTACTTCCCATCCCAGGAAGGATCATCTGATATTTTAATATCACCTATAAACCATCGCTTCATCTTCTTTTTATCCTTAAAGGGATTGGGGTGGACAACGCTAAAAGCATGAATACTTGCATCTGGAAAATACAGTTCGACATTTAAGGACTGCTTGGGATTATCATTGACATAGGCTGAAAAAGTAAATATGATAATGACCACCCATATCACCACTATCATCATAGCCTCCTCGAGCAGTATTCGGTAAAATCTTCACAGACTTTACGGATTTTCCGTCATCATTCAAATGGGTCATAATTTCACTCTTGATTGAGTCTTCATGATCAAGAATCAACTTAGAATTGTTGCTATATAGAAGATTACCATTACTTAAATTCCCATTGATAAAAAGGGCAAACTCACAAGCAGAAAGGGGGACAAAATAGCAATATATAGCCATTTATTGGATTTTAGCATAGATTTCCCTCTCTAATCATTTAATATTCGTTGAATGTAACTTTAATCAATAAATCATATTCATCATACTTAGAGTTTATAGTTCCCAATTTGCATAATGAAAACTAGTCAATTTTCTCTATGATGTTCCCAGATTTATTCAATACAAGGTAAGTATTTATAGCGATTTAGATTCGAAAAAAATTGTCAAGTAATCGTAATATAATTTTTTTCCAAAAATTGATATTCCAACGTTTATATTATTCAGGCTTCTTCTTTTTAAGTACCAACTAGGAATGATTTGCTTCATATCATCATACCATTCCATAATTTCCTTAGCTTGATTTTTGCATTACTGATATTTCTTCAACTCCGTAAGGTACAGCCCAAGGAAGTGATCCAACTAAATTATTTAGAATATAGATAGCGAGAAGCTTCCAAAATAAATCCGGAACCTTATGATCAAAATATCCATCTATCATACCAGACGCAAAAGAGGGAGAGACTTGAGCAGACCATACAATACGATTGAATTCCTCCCAAGGATCTCCAATATCAAATCGATCAAAGTCAATGATATAAATTTTATGATCTTCACCAATCATGAAATTCCCTATATGATAATCTCCATGTTGGAAAAACCTGAGGTCTATCTTTTTAACAATTCTCGATTTGCATTTAAAAAATCAATAAAGATCTGACCATTTTCATATTGAACTGGACATTCTTTGTATTTGGAGATTTTGTCATCAATTTTTCGATTATAAAAGACCTCCCAATCTTCACGAACTTCTGTTATAGGGAGTGAATGAATTTTTTGAAGGATTCTTCCTGCTTCTAGTCCATAAGTATATTGTTGTTCTTTCGAAACAGTTAAAATGGTTTCTCTTGCATCTTTTCCGTCTATCCATTCGTGTAAAGAATATACTTCGTCATCGCAGAGTTCAATGCTAATTGGTTTACACATTGGAACTCCAAGAGAAGCTACTTTCTCCATCATATCAAATTCAAATTTTTTTGAATCTAACTTCTCCTTATCAGAAACACGCAAGAAATATTTTTGCTGATTTTTGATCTGTCACACAATATTTTTTTATCATCTGACCAGCCTTTATTTATGGCTATCTTACTACTAAAATCCATTAAGCACTCTCCGATTCATTTCACAACTCTTTTTGCAGTTTTCACTAGTAATCTATCCAGTTAGGCTACACTTTAATTTCCTAGAGCAAGATTTAGATAATGAAAACTAGTCAATTTTCTCTATGATATTTCCAAGTTTATCTAATACAAGACAGGAATGATCATTTAGTGTAATTATGGGAACATTAACGAGTTCTTCAGCTCTATCTTTATTAGCTTTATCATTCCAGGAATCATAATGGACACTAATTAAAAACTGACTAAAGAGGCCTAATCCATTTTTTTATCTTTTATCTGATGATCTGAATTATCATTAGGTGAGACATAGACTTTTTTTCTCCTAATAATAGGGCTCCTGCAGAAAAACCCTATAACTTTTACCCCGTTATTAAGCATATGATCGATATAATTTTTGAACTCTTGATTGACATAAGTAGCTAGATACTTTTCTGTATTTCCACCACCGATGATAATGACATCAGCATCTATATAGCTATCAAAAATCAATCTGCTCAGTGTCCAAGAGTAAGTAATCAGTGTTTAGGTTAGGAAAAAATGGCTTTGGAAAAACTTCCGTATACTTTTTTTCATATACGGTTCCCAATTTTTCTCTATAAACTGTAAAAATGACAATTCTTTTCGTTCTTCCTTGATGACACAATTTTATTAACAATCGTATGGTTCTTTATCGGCGGATTTCCACCCATCAAAAATTTGTTCGTCCAATCTTTCACACTTTCTAAAGATACATAAAGTTTAAACAAGTTTATTAACGTTTCGAAATTATAATTTTTCTTAAAAACATATCATTTTTATTATTGACTGACTAAGATCGCACCAGCAAAAGCAACACACTCAGCGGTTCGGACTTACTGTATCATTTCGTCGGTTTCCTCCTCATTCTACGGGTCCTATCCCAGAGTATAAAAATATTCTTCTACTTCTCTAATTAGCTCGTACAAAGAGTGATACGCCCTCAGCTTGTGCTGACGTTAGCTTCCTATACTGTGAAACGAAATAATGATTCACAGAATATCCGAATTAAAACCATTAAAAAGTAAGCTACTCATTCAAAAATAGACTTGTTCCGTAGCTCTTCATCTGCAACAGACTTCGAAACCACTACTTTATCGAATAATTCAAATTCTAACTCTACAAAATAGATAAACGCATCCGCAATTTCTAGAAGCTTGGGATTCAACTCCTCTCTAGCCGAAATACCTATTGCCACATTTATTACATTATCTTGAATCAGCCACCAAGTTTTCTCATAAGCTGAAGCAGAAAGATGAACAAAGCCTGACATTTCCTTGTACACTTTATCAATTTTAGGACAGTACAAAGTCAGCCTCCTTCTCAACTGCCCATCCGTCATGAGTCTCCCGTCATTATCTTTTAGTTTATTTATAGGGGTTCCTTCTAAAAAACTGCTAATAAATTTCTTTCTATCCTCTGATATAAAAGCTGCAAACACTCGCATTAAATTATCCAATTGAACCCTAAGTAAAACCCCAGAACAAGAAACATTCCTTTCCCTGAGCATTATGGAGAGACCATCCAACACATCAACTATTTTTCCTAATGCAGATGTGAAAAAACTGATCTTCTAGTAACAAATTGTCACCGATTATACCTTTTAGAAAGCTCAACTGCTTCAGCCCTTAAGCTTTTTAAACCTACATAATTTCTTATCAAGTTCTTCAAAATAGTCCTCGTTCAATATTCTTGTACTCACAGATTTATCAGGCTTTTAATCGCGCATCCTTATTACGCATTCTGTACTTCCTCCTCTGTTTAATTACTAGTTCTATTTCACCTCATAAATACAGAAAAAGGCCATAACTATAGTACTACTACTCTTAACTATGGTCTTATTAATTAACTTCTGTACTTTTTTTAAAATGGATAATCTTAATTTTCCCTAAAAAAATCCACTTTTTTTAAAAAAACACTATATAAAAATATGCTTTTAAATTCCGTAAAAGCTAATGCAACGTAATAGTATTTTTTTGGTACCGAAATGATTGCCAGACTCTCATTTTCACGAGTAAAAAAATTTTTACCTTATATGTATCTTTTATCATCTTTGGAAAGCACTATTCCCACTATACCTTTTGAAGGTCCTTATAGTTAGCAATCAGCTCGACATACATGTCAGCTACCTTTTTACCAGAACTACTTTTGATCAATCAAATCTAGTAACGAGGAGCTCTCTGGAATTTCTGATTGATGAAATTCAAACGCCCCAGTACCTATTGTTCTACCAAATCCTCCGTGAAATCCAGTCCCCATTAGGCACCTCCTTGCATATAAGCCAACGAAGTGTTACTTGGATAGTGAAGAATATTAATTCCTTGTAGACGATACCAGGCAAACACATCATCTAGTAAGGCACCGTATACAAGAATTGTATGAGGACTAAGTTTATCAACAACATAATCAAGCCCGTTGATAAAATGCTTTCTATCATCTAAATCTCTCATCTGACCATGCGAGCCGACAGAAATCACATTATCTTTTGATATACCCAGGCAAGCAATATCATAAGTTCTCTCATCCCCCCAACGAATATTTGGAATGACTGGAATTCCCATTGATTGAAGCCAAGTACCTATAGCACGACTTCTGTAAATATTATTTACTTGCATGTTATACGGCATGTCTCTAAATAGACTAAAAATCAGGAAGGATAACCCCTTCAAACTTAGAAAGTGTATCCAAATGAAGTTTTGGATTCTTCCAAATATTTTCAAATTTATAATCATCCTCATAAAAAACATAACCATGAAAAATTTCTCCGTAGTTTGATGCCTTTTTTTGAAAAATAGAACCATTTTTTTCTGGCAAAAATGCCATTATAAGGTCTAATAATCGGAATTTCTTCTTTTTCCCGCGTAAGCAGCATCTTTCACTAGGAATGCATTAAAAAACATCTTTGCAACCTTTTCGGTTACCTTGAATTTTTTTACCATAGAGTAAACCTTTCTATTGAAATATCCAGACGACTATGGTAAACTGATATTGTGTATGTCGGTTTACCCAGCCGCTTTTATCTAAGCCTTGAGTCCCCACTCAAAGGCTTTTTCTTTTACCAACCTTCTTTTTCATATTGTCCAAGTTGCATACTAGCCATTGCTTGTGTAACTTTGCATTGTTCTACGACCTCTTCAACAGATAAATTTTTAACTAAGCTTTTTGGAACTAATAATTCTCCTGCGAAGCAGTTGGCTTTTGCCACTCAGGGTCTTCGTAGGCTTTTCTACTTTTCATTTCTTCAACCGTACGACAAAAAACTATCTCTTCTTGACGATGTTTAAAAAAATGAAGAAGTTCGTGAGCAATTGTGGATCTGGAAAATCCATCATCTTCACAAGCTTTCTCATATATATCTTCACGAATACGAATTAAGTTTTCACCTTTGAGGGTTTCTCCATAGTTATTAGGCATATCCTCAATTGGAACAATCTCATAATCATAATATCCAGTTTCCGCCAATAATTCAAAAACCTCCACAATTGGATACGCAAGCTCATTAGACAATTTTGTCTTATCACGGAAATAATCAGCATAGTTTCGAATTTCTAATCTAGAACATGGGGCTACTTTATAATTATAGGTCATTAACTTCCTCCGAATTCTTATTAAAAAATTTAGCAAGTTTTGATAAATCTTGAGTATCAAATCTTTCAAGACTTCTCGCAAAAGCAAATGCTGTATCTTTTTGTGCATCAGTTAACATTTCCAGATTGATTTCAATCAACTGTTGACTAGCTTGCTGGGAACGTCTCAATTCAGCTAACTGCTCTCCGTCCAACTTGTACTCCTTTACTAGTTTTTTTCTTCCCAAGTTTTTGGTATTTTCTTTTTACCATTCTCTACAGCTGATAAAAAAAGGCTGAGCTGACACCTAGCTTTTTCTGCCATTGTTTTGAGGATTTGGCCTTGGTCTATTCTTAATTTTCTTAGAAATTTTCCATATTCTGTAATCATTTTATTTTCCTCCATTTTACCTCTTATAATATAATTATAAACCATTTTATAATATTTGTCAACCTTTTTGGTTAATTATTTTTAAATATTATAGTTAATTCAATTACTACACTAATCATAATAGATAATAAATCGTATTTTCAGAAAATAAAAAGGCCATAGCATGAGCACTTCCTCTCTTAGCTATGGCCTTATAAATTAACTTCTGTTACTTCTAAAAAAACATGACGGTGATACTGCCGTCTTCTCTTAGACTAATCTTCTCAAGTACCTTACACTCTTTCTTCCATCAAATGCTTCCTACTCGCTATCAAGGAGTTCCTTTAGTTGAGCCGCATGATACTTTTCCAGCCTTTGCTCTTCACTAAAAGCTAGCCCACTTCTCTTCTAGCTTTCCCTTATTTTTTTACGAAGAACCTCTATGGCCCCTAAGAAAAGCCTGCTGTAGGGGTTCCTCATCAATATGGAGATTGTTACACACCCACCAAAACTAAAAAGCCACTGTTTCCAGTGACTGCTTAGAAACCTTTCGCTTAAAGATTCCTAGTTTTTCACCAGCAGAGCTATACACTCAACACGTGGTGATAAGCAAACTTCTATATTATAGAACGAAAGTGACTGACTTGTTGTTTATAATTATACTATAGAATGAAAATATTTTATAGTTACCATTTTTAACTTTATAGTTTAGAATTATCATTTAATAAATTTACTTGCCAACTTGTAAACTTGTTTTATCTCTTTTACTTTCTAATTTCCAGCTATCAAGCTCAATTTTAATCAACTCCGGAAATTTCTTACTAATATCCCTTAAAAGCATTTCCAACTGATTTTTCTCACATATTCGCTTGCATCTTCTTTTTAAGTTGGCAATCCTTTCAATAGCTTCATTCGGATTTTTCCTTGAAATATGGTCTACTTGTCCATATTCTTAGTCCCTCCGTAACAGCTCTCCTTGTATTAGGATTATTGTTTTTTTAACCATTCATCAATTATTGGAAGTGCCTTTTTCATATCCTATTTTCTTGCAAAATTCATCAAATGCCTTTGCCAATACTTCCTGAACTCTCCAATTATCATCTTTGGAAACTTCATCTCGCATAAATGCTAAAATATCATCTTGTTCTGATAAGTATCCAAAAAGAAATACACCGTACATTCTAACTTGATATACATTGGATTTATAAGCTAAAAATGCTAATTCTTTGATATACGCATTATCGTTTGATTGATAGTCAGCAAGAGCTCTTTTTTCTTCTTCTTTAAATCCATTTTCTATTAAAGAGAATTCTTTTTCCAAACTTAAAACATATTCTTTCATGTAACTTCGGTTCCTCATAGAATTTTAATTAGTTTTTCGATTTTTGGTTCAAGTTTATTTAAAAAAATCTTGGATCTCATGAACTAATCTTAATATTGTTTACTTCCTTTTTCATTTCCTGCAGGATCTAGACCAATCACCAAAAACACAATCTTTTTCAGATGTTGAGTTATAAAATTCAAAAGCCTCTAACCCCCAAGTCTTGGAACGTTTTTCGTCTATATCTAAACTAACCATTGTTTTATCTATAAAACTTATTACCTTCTGAACTATTTGTCATAATTAAAACTCCGTTATATACAACATTCTTTAATAAACATATGAAAAAAATAAAGTTACCAGTAGTACCTTTTTCTCACTTAGATATTGTTCTTTTTGTTCTCTAGAATTTTCATGATTTCTAATTCCTAGTAATTCGTCTGTTGAAGAAACTATTGGGTCGATCCAGTCAGCTTTGGATCTAATCCAATCAATTTCCTCTTTACTAAGTTTCCTGCTATCTCCAATTTATCAGCCATCAATCTTAAATCATTTGCTGTTTGAAAAGTCTTCCAGCATATTAAGAAGGAACATTGTTCGCTTCTTCTCTTCTTCGATTCTATTTTGTAATTTTTCTTTTTCGTTCTTGTTCTTCTTCGTATAGTCTTTCTCTCTCTTCACGTTCAAGTCGTAAATTCTTAACTTTATAATACTCTTGGTAAATTAAAACAATTATTTCTGGGTATTGATTGTTCAAGTGTGAATTCTTTAGTATCTTTAATGTATTTACCATCTATTATCTTAAATCGAAATTTTCCATTTGGAATATAGTCATACTTCTTTATTCTTGGTTTATAAGCATATCTATTAAACTTAACTCTATCATTGTACTCTGCTAGTTCTTTTAGCTTATTCTTTTGTTAATTCATGAGTTACTTTTGTCTGTTGATTCTATAACTTCAAAACGAACAATATCCTTTTCAATTTGAATATCCCAATTTGAAGTTACATTATCGCCGATTCTTTTCAATTACAGTAACTAGGATATCTAAAAAGCGATATAAGAATTTAGTGAAATATTTTTTTACAAATTTAGGTTCTTTTTAAATCATTATATCTGTGCCTAGAATCAAAGTAAGGATAGGAAGCAGCTTTTTCCCTCTTATTCCACTCTGCTATTTTATCTCTTAGATTAGCTACAGATTTATGTAATCTCTTATTTGGAGACTGGTTTAAGTTTGAAACTGCTTCTATAATAAGCTCTATTTTTATCGTCCTCTAAAAAAATGATAATGAACTTCTTTATACTAGTTGTATCAAGTTTAACAGTATCTTATTTTTTTATCTTCCGTACTATCTTCTTTATGTTTAGCAGCTTTAATTCTACTATTCTTTAAACTTTTTCTATCAATATGAACCTCATTTATGTCATTTTGTGGTAATGGAACGATAAGTTCACTTAAGTCTTGTCCAGTATTCTTACGATACCAATAACTACCCTTTGGAATTGGGATTTCAAATTCTTTACATTTCTTGAGTAAGTCAGAATAACTTAAATCATATTTCAATGAAACTTGTTTTGCACTTATCTCCCAGATTTCTTCATAGAGTTCTTCTCTAGAAAAGGTCTTTATCATCTTCATTTGAAACACCTTTACCTTTATATTTTACATCACCGTTTTTATATTTACCAAGCGAAAACGCAAATTCAAAAACTTCTAATTCTTCACTTCTGCATTTTCGCTTAATATAAAAAGTAAATCTTGTTTTAAACCGTTAAATTCCTCTATAATTTTATCTAAACTAGTTTCAATATTTTCAACACGGATCTCTGATAGCTTACCGTGATTGTATGAAATCATTCTTTCAGCGATAATATGATATGACCAGCTCTCAGTGAAAACGTCTGTCTCTTTCTTCGTTATGAATAGCGAAACCAATTGGAAGAAGATTATTTCTAAGACCTATAGCAACTGCCTGTGAACTTATACCTAAATAATCACCAGCAATTTTTAATGTGATTTTATTTAATTTTCTAATATCTTCGTCGGTATATTTCGGCATGTTAGTACTCCTTTTGTTATAATTCAAAATGCAATATCATCTATGTAAAAATATCTTAATACGATGCTATCTAGTCGCTTTCCTAATAATAAAATTAATATGTAGCATACCATACTCTAAAAGCCAATTATCTAAAATCTATTCAATGAAAAATTATTATTAAGATTTAGAGTTACTATCTTTTCAAAAGTAAATCCATTTATAAATTCCAGATACAGAAGTAAATAGTTATTTATTATCTAAGTCAAAAACCAATCTGCCAAAATCCCATATCAAGTATTTTTCATTTGAGGATATAGCATATCAGCAACAATAAAACTTTTTGGACTGAATCAAATTGTTCTATATTTTTTTCTCATAAAAATCTACTAGTTGTAAAATAGATTTAATATTATAGGTACCAATTGCAATCTTTTGTGATCTTACTCCCAGAAACAAAATATCTATCATATGCCGGAACACAACCGAGTGTGCCCATCAGTATCTTTGTGATTAGTGTTTCTGACAAGTTATTTTTAGTGCTGAACCTTTTTACTTCACGCCTGATTTCATCATAATAATTAGCAATAAATTCATTTATTTCCTTTAGCAATTTTTGATTACTTTCATTTTTAAAATCTTTACATTCTATTCCTGCTAGAGAATCATATTTATTGCTTAAGATTTCTCTTACTACAGATATATGTACTCTATAATCCTTTTTGTAATAAGAATGAAGAACCTCGATACATCCCCCAACTTGCTAAATAAAATGCAAGTTGTAAACTCAGGTAATCAAGATTCACATCATTCTCTTTACGAGCTGTCATAAAATGTGAATAACAATGCTCCCATGAACGATATCTATCATGTTCATCAGCTTTAAATCGTTATAAAAATTCAGTTGATGATTTAATAATCATATCAATTGTTTTCATACTTTTCAACTTTCCTAATCAACTTTCAAATATATAGCGTTTTCATTATTTTTCTTATCCTATTATATCATTATTCAAAATAAAAACTGCAACTTACTAGTTGCAGTTAAACACAGATTTACTTCTGTTCCTTTTAGAAACTTATATTTTCATTTTTCAGGAATGTTAAAAACATCGTTTTTCAAAAATATGGTTCTACCATTTCTTTCCATCTAGCCTTGTTAAATTTGATTGAGTTTTAAAGGAGATGAGCCATAATTTCCCAATGCATCATCAGCTGTCGCTTTCTTAACTTCCGAGACCTGCTTATCAGAGTCAGTCTGTTCTTTTGAAAGAGCGATGCTTGTTTCCACTGCTGTTTTTGTAGCCAGATTGACTTCCTTATCTGTGACAACTTGAACGCCTTCAGCCTTAGCTACTTGTTCTACTTTTATCTAATTCCTCGTGTAGAACGGTAGAGGGCAATTCGCCACTTGCCTGACCACTTAATTTTTGCTTAGTTTATGTGTTCAGCACTATCAGCTGACTTTGCTTGGATAAGATTGGTGGCAGGATTTTCAGTTCTCACAACCTCATCTGCATGGGCCAACTGCCCACTGAGATCAACAACTGCGGTCATCAAATTTTCAATCGCAACCGAACAAAGGAGCGTATTTTTACTTTTACGAAAAATATGTTTCTCACCTTTTTCTTGAATCAACATGTAACTACATCTCTGCTATTTAGTTCTCTCTAATACTACCAAAAACGCCTTGAAATGGTTATAGCAAAAAAGAACAGCAAAAAGCCACCTGAACTAAATCAAGTAACTTGAATATAAAAACGGGAGAACTGACGCATCAGTCCTCCCAGACATAAACAAGTATGCCACATTCCAATATACCTATGTTTCTACAATTATTTTAACTATCTAAAAAAATCTTTCAAAAATTTCAAAAAACTTCATTTCGATTCAATAAAAATATCATCATTTTGAGGAATAGTTGATATCACAGACTCAAGTTCTATCACAAAACGGTGCATATCTGCTTTAGCGTGTCACTAGAGGTTATATTTGATAACTTTTCACCCCTACTAATAAAGCTGTTAATCGAGTAATGTCGTTCAAATGTTTTTTTAATGGCTTTTACTTAAACCTTGAGTACCTGTGGCAGAGCGTTCTCTCATATCCAACCAAGCTTTAGCCTTGAAAAATAATTAAACCACGATTACTCAACACCGAGTATCCCTGAATAGATTCTTTTTCATGCACTAATATATTATAATAATCCTTATCCAATAATAAGGCCGACAAACTAGCATCTTCATCAAAATGTAAGGGTGTTTCTCTCCCCTCCTTCTTTAATGGGTATTCTGGTAAAATACTAAATAGTTCAATCATAGAAGGAAACTCAGGCTTATTGGTTGTAAATCGAAATAGCTGTGCTTTTTCATCCTTCTGACTTCCTTGATATTCTCCCAATTCTAAAAAGTGATTCAAGGTATCATAAAATTCCTTATTTTTTTAATTCATCAATGATTACCATATCATAATCTTTTGTTGTCCGACTTTTTAAATCCTTGCAGAGTCCAATACAATAGAGGTTGCAGTCCCTCCAATCAAAACATAATAGTCTTGAAAATTCGCAAACATTTCTTGAAAAATAGCTTTCGTATTAGCTGACATCATCTTCTCCTAGATACTGTAATATATTATTTTTTAGTGCTTCAATCTCTTCCTCCACACGTGGATCATCATCATCTTTTAAGGTCAAATAAAGTGAAATAGGATCTACAAACTGTCTATCTTGATTTTCTTTAAAACCGTTCCAAAAATTCAGATACAAAAAGGGCTATATCGCCATATCTCTAATACCTTGCCTTCTAAAACATGCTGAGATAATGGAAAGGATAATTTATTAAATTGTCTCTGTGATATGACATAGCTACTATTTTCATCCGATTCAGCTAAAAAGGTCAAATAGGATAAAAGCATACGTACCACCGTATAGAAGCCTAGAAGCAGATTTTTATATTCTCTAGATCTATATTGGGCAATAAGAGCCGTTTTTGATTGGATTAAATAAATAGGACTCTGATTTTAAGAATAATTCTTTCTTTGATGCAGTATAGGTGTAAAGTTTATTTTGGCTTATTTAACCAATCTAAAGTTTTAAAAGTCCTCAAACATCTATAAATCGTTGAGTTTGGAAGTCCAGTTACCTGTGAAAGCATATCAACATCTACTTCTTTTTGACCTTTTGTCAATAAAAAGGCAATCCAAGTTAATTGTTCACTAGGTGTTAATTCTTTAGATGCTACAACATCATCATTAGCATTCAATACTAATCCCAATGGAGGAAAAAGAGATTTCCCTTGAAATCTGCAAAAGGAACTCTAGCTTGAAGGAGTTGTTTTTTCAATGTCAGATAGCTTTGAAAATACCAAAATAACGTCCATGCTAGCTTTTTCACCCATAATACGAGCTTGAGTAACAAATGAGTCTAAACTTCCTCTTCTCTTTTCTTTAATCAATAAAAATGACTCTTATGAAACTTCATTTTGGGACATATTGAAATCTTTTTCAAAACTAATTGGTAAAGTTAAAGCTATTTTTCAACACTTCACATTAATATAAAATGATTGAAAAATAGAAATTATCTTTTTTAACATTCATTGTTTTTCCTTTTTATCATTTTATACGTATTTTATCATTTCAAATGAGAAAAATGCAAGTTTTTTGATAATAAAAAGTGACTTACAAAGATAAAAAGCGAGAACACTTATCAAAATGTTCTCGCTGTATTCATTTATTACTGACGTATCTATTTTTTTGTCTACGCAGTCGACATTCAAACAGACGTTCACATCAATGTATTTTTGCACCTTTTTATGTCAAAATCACTCTTTTCAATAAAGACAAAAATGCTTGAAAAAGTGCTTAAAATCAAGAATTTTTCACCCTTTTAGTCGTTGTAGCAACACTCACACATTCCACATAGTGCGTCTGTGAGACTCAAAAGGTTTGGGTGAACCTGGATTAGACACGTTTTACTAACAAACTCACACATTCAGCGGTTCGCTATTACCGTATCGTTTCGTCGTAATCTCCTCATTCTACGAGTCCTATCCCATGGGCAGATCATCTACTTCTACTTCGCTAATGCATCAGCTCGTACAAGCAGTGATACTGCCTCAACATGGTGCGTTTGCGGAAATAAATCCACCGGCTGGACTTTCTTCAATTCATAGCCCAACTCTTGATAGAGTTTGATATCACGCGCCATAGTAGCTACATTACATGAGATATAGGCGATGCGGTCAGCTCCTGTTTGTGCGCTTGCCTTTGATAAAGCTATCGGTCAAGCCCTTGCGTGGTGGGTCGACTAGGATGGCAGTTGGTTGGATGCCTTCCTTGAGCCAATTCTTCATGGCATTTTCAGCTGTGTCACAGACATAGTTGGGCATTGTGATATTGTTTCAGCTGCAGCATTCTTTTTGGCTATTCTCAACCGCTTCTGGGAATAACTTCAACACCATAAACTTCCTTGACATGTTTCGCAACAGAGAGGCCAATCGTCCCGATACCAGAGTAGGCATCAATAACCACATCATCTGATCTTTAATGCTGCAAAGTCAATGGCTGTTTGATAAAGTTTTTCAGCCATTTCAGTATTGACTTGGTAAAAAGCGGGTCCAGCAATTTGGTAGTCATTTCCCAACATCTGGTCAGTGATAAAGTCTTGTCCATAAAGTGTACGCCATTCCTTTCCCAAAAATAGCATTAGTGTTCTGGTCATTGATATTTTGCATGACAGACACAATCTCTGGGAACTGCTTGATGAGTTGTTCAATCACCTGTTCAACTCTGAAAACTTTAGGACGAGTTGTCACCAAAATGACCATAATTTGACCTGAATGGTGTCCACGACGTACAACAAGGTTACGAATCAATCCTGACTGTTCCTTCTCATCATAAGGCTTTCAAGTCATATCGACGGAGCAAACTCTCGTAAAACACAGGATAACTTGGTCGATGACTGGATCCTGAATATAAAAATCTTCTAGAGGCATAAGGTCATGAGAATTCTTACGGAAAAAACCAGTCTCCAGAACACCATTGACACGACGAACAGGAACCTGAGCCTTGTTACGATACTTGACAGGATTTTCCATGCCAAGAGTATGAGCAACCTCTACATCCGTGATTCCAGCAATCTTATAAAGGCTGTCTTTTCACTTGCTTGGTTTTGAAACTTGAGTTGCTCTGGATAAGCTAGATGTCCCAAGTCAGCAATGCCCTGAACGCAGGTAAGCCAAATCTAAAGTCTTGATTACGATGTGGAGACTGTGTGAGGTATTCCTCGACCTTTACCAAAAGCCAATCTTCTTGTTGACTTTAAGGACTCGCATAAGGATTTTTCTCAGTCGGTAGAGCATTCTCTACAAAAAAAGATCAAGCCATCGACCTTGGCAACACCTGATCCCTTCATGTGCTCAAATCGACAATCTCAACTTCTACAATATCATTTTTTTCTTTAACATAATTTTTCACTTTCTATGTGCCGAAAAAAAGACGGCAACTGTTCTGTTACCATCTATTATACCATGAATTGACCTAAGCACCAAAACTCTTGAAAAAAAGTTTACAATTGCTTGCCAAATAGCACTGAGAATATTGCCACCCATCCTCAAATAGCTTTATTAGCATCAAAGTTAAGGTCAATATTGCTGAAAACTATCACCTGCTTGTGCAACAATGCTTTGTTTCAAATCCTTTTAGGGTCTTTGTGAAAGTCTTCGTTATTCAGAATATCACTCTTTGAAAGATTAAAGGCAAAGTTGATGATGATATTGATCTGATTTCCTGTTATAACCTGATCCAGCTTATAATTTTTTTCAATGTATCTTCTACAATCTTACGAACATCATCTTCTGTAAGCTCACCCTTTGGACTCTTTTAGCTTTTAGCGATAGCAGACTTTGATATCGGCAAGGGGCTACATTGAGTTTATTGGCATCATAGCCTGATTTATCCTTGTTTTCATCGTTGATGTCTGACAAGGCTTTTAGCTCTTTCTGAGCTAGGTCTTTATTTTCTTGAGGAAGTTGAACACCATTAGCTTCTAATGAATAGTAAATACCTGCTAAGGCACTTTCACCTGTTACAGGGATTGGTGCCGCAACGGTGATACGCGCGTGCTCCACACCCAAGGTAACAGCCGCATTACGGTACATGTCTTGGGTCACTTTAGTGATATTTTCAGGGGTTTCAATCTTCACTTCAAGTGGAGATTTTTCACCTAATTTTTGAATTTTTGCAGATGAATAGAGCTGGAGACTAGAGTCATTGGCGACGTTCATAATCTTTGAGTAGACATCTGGCGTCATAGTCTTCAGTTCTTTGGTATCTGTAGAGGCATTATAGCCGAGTTTTTTTAAGGTTTGATTTTTTTGATCCTCTGTTAATGATGAACCCAAGACGTACTCAGGTTGAACATAAGTTTCATCAATTACTTTTTGAACATCAGTGGCTGCTTGAGCGCTTTGCAAAGTTGCAACTGCTAAAAGAACTGCAGCACTAGTCAGAAAGAATTTCTTTCTCATTGGACGCTCCTCCTTTTCCTATCTAGGATAGTCGATTAGCCTTAAAGAAAGCTTATAAAAGCACCTAGAATTTTCTAAGTGCTTAAAATAGATTAAAAAATTTAATAATGTAGAGATTTAGTTGAACCTGTCTAGAGTAATAATAGTTTCCACCATCCACATAGAGTTCTCCTCCTTGAAAGATGGAAATTGGATTGACGTAGCGATAGGTTTTTCCAGTTGTATTTCCTAAAGTTGGCGCAACGGTATCTCTTGAATATTGCTTGGCTAGTGCAAGGGTATTTTCTTTCCCATTTTGGGCGATAAAATCGATATAAGCAGGCCCAAAGTTATAGGCCTGTACAGCAGTCCAAACATCTACACCCTTTTCTTGTGCTAAATAAAGATTTTCAGTCAAGGTTTGAATTCCCTGACGAATACTACTCCTATTGTCAGAAATTGTATTTGTAGTTCCGCTAGCAGACTCACTTGACTGCATCACGTCACTTTCTTTACCTTTGGTTTCGGTATAAATCATAGCCAGGACTAGTTCTTCATTTGCTGGCGTATCTTGCTCACTTAAAACCTCTCGTACCAAGGATTGATAGGTCATGACCTGCTTCACATCCCGATACATATGGAAAAGTTTATAACCAGTAAATAAGATAAGAACAAGTACCAAGACCCTTCTTATAAATTTAAACATTATTTGCTTTGTATATCCTCGATGTTTTTGATTAAGATAGAGTAGGTACCATTGTCATTTTGGATAAATTCGACCGACTCAGCATCTTGGTAAATATTATTGGGTACGATTAACTCAATCCCATTTGACAGAGAAAGCTTTTTGGTTTTCAAATTTCTTTAATTGACGACTAGCATCGATTTCATCAAACTGAACTGGCTCTGGCACTGCTTCCTTGACTTGGTCAATAAAGCTAAGACGTGCAGTGAGATTGTTGTCAAAAAGGTCATTTGCCAATTTTTCTGGAGACAATTCATTGCTTTCTTCAAGGTTGTTAAAAATAGCAGACTTGACCTTAGATTGAAATTGAAAATCATCTGTATTAAATGTTTCAGCAATTCTCTGAGCTGTTTTTTTCCAGTTCCTTGATTGACTTCTTAGGTGAAATCTTTGGGCTGAGCCTGAATCAGATTCTCAGAAAAATAGTTCAAAAAAGTCCCGTTATACTTGATTCGTTTCTCAATCAGGTGATATTTTCGGCTTTGAAGATTGACCACTAAGGCCTCGTCAGCCCCTGTACCAAATCCAGGCAGGTTATTCTGAGTCAGCTTGATTGGATTATCAACCTCTCCACCGAGGTGGGTCAAGGTCTCACGCAGGGCAATACGTAGAAAAGCAAAATGCTCTACTCCTTCTTTAGAAAACTGCACAAAAATCAAGTCGTTGGTCTTGAGATTTTCAGAAATGCTGAATTCCTCTTTCCATAGGTTTGCTAGCGTCACCGATGTCTCCAATAAATCGTCTGTGATGTGATTGAAGAAGGGATTTTCTTCTTCGAAAATCCCAGTCTTGGCTTCATCTGAATACACACGTTCGATTTTCTTACGTAGGTATTCTTCGATTTTTGGAGTGATATTGAGAAATTTATCCGCTAGAAACAACTCTGTGTCATCAGGGCTGAACTGATGGATAATGGCTTTCTTAATATAAATGTCCATAATAAGTTTAGTCCTCATACAATGGGAAGGCATCTGTCAAGGCTTTGACCTCGCTTCTCACTTCTTCTAAGACAGCTTCATTTTCTGCATTTTTAAGGGCTTTAATGATAAGCTCAGCCACTTTACGACTTTCTTCTTCACCAAAACCACGTGCAGTTGTTGCTGCTGTTCCGATACGAATACCACTTGTCTTAAATGGTGACAAAGTTTCGTAAGGGATTGAGTTTTTATTTAGGGTAATATTGACTTCATCTAGCAAGTTTTGAGCAACTTTTCCCTTTTCTACAACCTTAGTTACATCAACTAGAAAGAGGTGATTTTCAGTACCACCAGAGATAATACGGAAATCAGGGTCTTGCAAGAAGACTTCTGCCATAGCCTTGCTGTTCTTAATAACATTTGCTGCATATTCCTTGAAGGCTGGGTCCAATACCTCTTTGAAGGCAACAGCCTTAGCAGCAACAACGTGCTCTAATGGCCCACCTTGGATACCTGGGAAAATAGCAGAATTAATCTTCTTAGCAAGGTCTTCGTCATTAGTCAAAATCAAACCACCACGTGGTCCACGAAGGGTTTTGTGGGTCGTTGTTGTTGTAATATGTGCATAAGGGACTGGACTTGGATGAAGACCTGCAGCAACCAAACCAGCAATGTGCGCCATATCGACCATGAGTTTAGCACCAACAGCATCAGCAATTTCACGGAATTTTGAAAAATCAATAATTTGAGAATAAGCTGAAGCTCCTGCTACGATTAGTTTGGGTTTCACTTCTTGTGCTTGTTTTCAAGATAGCATCAAAGTCCAAGAGTTCAGTCTCAGGATCAACACTATAAGAAACAAAGTTGTAGGTTTGACCAGAGAAGCTTACAGGAGCTCCGTGGGTCAAGTGCCCACCTGCTGCCAAATCCATTCCCATGACCGTATCACCTGGCTCAATCAAAGCCATGTACGCTGCACAGTTGGCTTGACTTCCTGAGTGAGGGTTGGACATTGGCAAACTTTGCACCGAAAATTTCTTTTGCACGTTCAATAGCTAGACTTTCAACGATATCTACTACATCAGTACCACCGTAATAACGACGTCCTGGGTAACCTTCGGCGTATTTATTGGTCAAGATAGACCCTTGAGCTGCCATAACAGCCTTTAGAAACGACATTTTCAGACGCGATTAGCTCAATATTGTTTTGTTGGCGTTCTTCTTCTTTGGCAATAGCATTCCAAAGATCTGCATCATATGCTTTAAAATCATCTTTGTCAAAAATCATAGGTCTTCTCCTTTATAGTGTGACAGGTCTTTAGTTTATTTTTACAACAAGAATATAAAATCCAAACTAAAAAATGCGAATAAACCGTTTCTGCACTTTATCGCAAGTATAACCAACTTTTTCGTAAAATGCATGGGCACCCAGACGATGGTCTGCAGAATTTAAGCGAATAAAGTTATAGCCTCGTTTTTTTGCTTCTTGTTCCAATCCTTGGAGCAAAGTTTTTTTCCGATACCCTGACCCTGTGTTTGAGGCAAAACAGCTAAAAGCTAGGATATTAAAAACCTGGTTTTTGAATAAAGGGATTCATAAACCTCGGCATGGACATAACCAAGTAAGTCATGGCTGGTCGAATCCTCGAAACCCAGTAGGTAGTGATGTGAGTCTTGAGATAACTTAGCTAGTTGACTAGCCGTTTCCTCTAAACTAAAACGAATAGCCTAAAAGCTTCTTTGTTAATCTCACAAATAGATGCAACATCTGTTGTTTTCAAATCACGTAGCATATCATACCTCCTCAAAAGGAATTGTTGGTATCTTGGCAAGGATATCTTCTCGAGTAATCGCTCCTTGGCGTAGAATCTTCACCTTATCGCCAGATAGGTCTAAAATAGTCGAATCCTGACCTGTTAAAAAAGCATCGTCTTCGAGTCCCAAGACCTCTTGGTCAAAATCATGAAGAATCTTGTGAAAATCTACTCCACTTGATTGACCTGAGATATTGGCAGAAGGTCCTATTAAGGGCCAAACTCACGAATCAAGTCCAGAGTTACTGGATGACTCGGCATGCGAAATCCAACTGTCGTCAAATCTGAATTGACCCAGTAAGGAACCTTGTCATTAGCTTCTAAGATAATGGTCAAAGGGCCTGGCAAAAAACTTTCAACCAGTTTTTGGAGATAAGGTGGCTGATTCTTAGAAAAGTTCAAGATATCGTCTAAACTTGCGACATTGAGATTGAGTGCCTTGTCTCTTGGACGACGTTTAAGCTGATAAACATGGTCAACTGCCTTTTTATCCAAAGCTTTTGCAAAGAGACCATAAACAGTCTCTGTCGGCAAAACTACAGCTCCACCTTTTTCAAGCTCTTTGCTTAATTTTCTCCATCATCAATGACAACCATCCTATCTTGGCCAAATTGGTCTTTCAGAGTTCGAACTCGCTTCTCGGGAAAATTTTCCTTAAAAAGAGCTGGAACACTTTGTCCTTGTTTGTAGCCAATTTCAAGATAAATCTTACCACCATCATTTAGAAAGTCCTTTGATTCTTCCGCAATTCTGCGATAGATCGCTAGACCATCCTCATCTGCAAAGAGGGCTAAATGTGGCTCTGAATGGAGAACATTCAAACCTACTTCTGCCTCATCTACTCGAGATATGTAAGGTGGATTGGATACAATTATATCATATTTTTGAAGAAATTTCGGAAAAACAATCAGATTTAATAAAGGATAATGTTAGACCTTGATTATTAGCGTTTTCCATCGCCAAATCCAAAGCATCTTGAGAAATATCGGCAGCTGTGATTGTCCAATCTAGGTCTATTTTTTTAGCTAAAGGCAAGAGCGATAGCACCACTCCCTGTTCCAATATCCAGAACTTTAAGATTTTCCTTTGGATTTCTCAGCCAGGGATGAACTCCACTAGTTCTTCTGTCTCTGGACGGGGAATCAAGACCCGCTCATCTACTTTTAACTGCATCCCGAAAGAATTCAGCATGACCGATAATGTACTGAGCAGGCATGTGATTTGCTAGTTTCCTGTAAATGTCCTCTACAAACTGTCTTTCTTCCTCTGAAATTTCTTGCTGAAGAGCAAAGACAAAGTCTGTAAAGGAGAAATTTTTAAGGCCACGATAGACAAAGGAGAGGCTTTCAGCTTCCTCTCCTTGTGCTATCAACTTTTCCTCAAAAATCTTTAAAAAAATTTGAGCTAATTTCATTATTTGTTTAATTCTTCCAATTTTTGAGTTTGGTCGTAAAGAACCAAGGCATCCACAACTTCATCGAGTTTACCAGACAAAATCGTATCTAGTTTTTGAAGAGTCAAGCCGATACGGTGGTCTGTCACACGGTTTTGTGGGAAGTTATAAGTACGGATACGTTCTGAACGGTCACCAGTACCGATAGTAGACTTACGCTCTGCGTCCTGCTCATCTTGGGCAATCTGAGCAAAGTGGTCAGCAACACGCGCACGAATAATCTTCATAGCCTTCTCACGGTTTTTCTGCTGGGTACGTTCTTCCTGCATTTCAACCTTGATATTGGTTGGCAAGTGAACGATACGAACAGCAGTCGCAACCTTGTTGACGTTCTGTCCACCAGCACCAGATGCGTGGTAGATATCCACACGAAGGTCTTTTGGATCAATATCGTATTCTACTTCTTCGACTTCAGGCATGACAAGAACAGTTGCAGTCGATGTATGAACACGACCTTGACTTTCTGTCACAGGGACACGTTGCACACGGTGGGCACCAGACTCATACTTGAGTTTAGAGTAAACTGACTGACCAGAAACCATGGCAACCACTTCTTTAAAACCACCAACACCGTTCATTGAAGCTTCCATAACTTCAAAACGCCAGCCCTGGGCTTCAGCATACTTTTGGTACATGGTTAGCAAATCACCAGCAAAAAGGGCTGCTTCATCACCACCTGCAGCTCCACGTATTTCAAGGATGATATTCTTGTCATCGTTTGGATCTTTAGGAAGGAGCAAGATCTTCAGTTTTTCTTCGTACTCTTCTTTTTCAGCCTTAGCATCTTTCAATTCTTGCTTAGCCATTTCTTCCAAGTCCGCATCTCCGCCTGATTCTTTAATCATCTCTTCGGCATCGACAATGTTTTGAAGGACTTGTTTGTATTCACGGTAGGCAGTTACGGTATCACGAGTAGAAGCTTCCTCTTTTGAAAGCTCCATGAAACGCTTGGTGTCTGAAACTACATCAGGGTCACTGAGCAATTCTCCCAACTCTTCATAACGGTCTTCTACAGCTTGTAGTTGATCATAGATGTTCATTTTTTCTCCTTATTTCTCAATTGTTAAATCGTATATTGCTACTACTTCGTTCTCAAATATTTCCCCAGTTTCTTTAAATCCATAACTGAGGTAACAAGATCTTGCATGTTCATTTTCTGGTTCATAAGACAACCAAAGTTTATTGGATAAACCTGCTGGCGCTGTCCGAACATAGTCTAGCACCTTATCCATAATTGGTTTAAAATAACCTTGATCTTGAAAATGCTTATCAATCATGAAACGAAATAGTAAATAATTTCCATTACTAATTCCGATTTTTTTATCATATGCTAACATCACAAAAACCTATGATTGCATCATTATCGTAAACTGCCAATGGAGCTACAAAATCTCCATTTTTTGTGTAGACATATGCTTCAGCTAAACTAATTGCGTTGGTAGCAATAAATTGTTTTTGATATTCCTTAACATCCAAATTCAGAACATCAAAATAATTTTCCATTGTAACATCTCTTAGTTCAATTGTCATAGTCTTGTTCCTTTTTGAGATGTTATCAGTGGTGCAAAATAATGTTTACGGCAAAACCGAGATATAGGTTTCATTGCCACCTATCTGGATCTGCTCACCATCATAAACTGGGCAGATCCATCCTGAGTACGCAAGACCATGGTCGCTTTTTTCTTGCAATACTGGCAAATGGTCTTGATTTCGTCAATCTTATCTGCTAAGAGCAAAAGATATTTTGAACCTTCGAATAGTTCATTACGAAAGTCATTTTTTAAACCAAATGCCATGACAGGTATATCTAACTCATCCACAACACGAGCTAGGTCGTAAACATGGTGACGCTTTAAAAACTGGGCCTCATCAACAAGCACACAGTAAGGCTTTTCAGGTAAATCTCGGATAAAACCGAATATATCCGTCGTTTCCTCAATAGCAATTGCTGGTCTTTTCATCCCAATTCGACTTGAAACATAGCCAACACCGTCACGCGTATCCAGAGCTGAAGTCATAATCACAACTCCCTTTCCTTGCTCTTCATAGTTATAGGCTACCTTGAGAATCTCAATCGTCTTGCCTGAGTTCATGGTCCCATAACGATAATACAACTGTGCCATGCTTCTATTTCACGTCCATTTCTAAATTTTTGCTACATTCTAGTATACCATATTTTCTCAAAGCTTTAAACGGCAAATTGTGGTAAAATAGAAGAAATCAAATAACTAGTGGAGGACGCAATTATGCCATTTGTACGCATCGATTTATTTGAAGGACGCACGCTAGAGCAAAAGAAAGCCCTAGCCAAGGAAGTAACGGAAGCTGTGGTTCGCAACACTGGTGCACCTCAATCTGCTGTTCATGTCATTATCAACGATATGCCTGAAGGAACCTATTTCCCACAAGGCGAAATGCGCACTAAGTAAAGCTTAAGCAATCTGCTTAGGCTTTTCTTTATAAGTGCCATTCGTTGAATAAAACACTATATTTTGTTACAATTTTAAGAGATATTAGTCTATACAAACAAATAAACTATAAAGGAATTGAAATGATTACACGGGAATTTGATACCATTGCAGCAATCTCGACTCCCCTTGGTGAAGGGGCTATTGGGATTGTTCGTTTAAGCGGAACAGATAGCTTTGCTATCGCCCAGAAAATTTTTAAAGGCAAGGATTTGAGCAAGGTTGCTAGCCACACTCTAAACTACGGCCACATCGTTGATCCTCAGACAGGGAAGGTCATGGACGAGGTTATGGTTGGGGCTATGAAATCTCCAAAGACCTTTACTCGTGAGGATATTATTGAAATTAATACCCACGGTGGAATCGCCGTAACTAATGAAATTCTCCAATTGGCTATCCGTGAAGGTGCTCGCTTGGCTGAGCCTGGAGAGTATACTAAACGTGCCTTCCTCAATGGTCGCGTAGACTTGACTCAAGCTGAGGCCGTTATGGATATCATCCGTGCCAAGACAGACAAAGCCATGAATATTGCGGTCAAGCAACTAGACGGTTCTTTATCTGACCTCATTAACAATACTCGTCAGGAAATTCTCAATACACTGGCACAAGTCGAAGTCAATATCGACTACCCAGAGTACGACGATGTTGAAGAAGCTACCACTGCTGTTGTCCGTGAAAAGACCTTGGAGTTTGAGCAATTACTAACCAATCTCCTTAGAACAGCTCGTCGCGGTAAAAATCCTACGTGAAGGGATTTCAACAGCTATCATTGGACGCCCCAACGTTGGAAAATCAAGCCTTCTTAATAACCTCCTACGTGAAGACAAGGCTATTGTAACGGATATTGCAGGTACTACTCGAGATGTCATCGAAGAATACGTCAATATCAACGGTGTTCCACTGAAGTTGATTGATACAGCTGGTATTCGTGAAACAGATGATATCGTCGAGCAAATCGGTGTCGAGCGCTCCAAAAAAGCTCTCAAGGAAGCTGACTTGGTACTACTTGTCTTAAACGCCAGTGAAACCTCTAACTGCCCAAGACCGACAACTTCTTGAAATCAGCCAAGATACCAACCGTATCATCCTATTGAACAAAACTGACCTACCTGAGGCTATTGAAACTCAGGAACTTCCTGAAGATGTCATCCGTATTTCGGTCCTCAAAAAAATCAAAAACATTGATAAGATTGAAGAACGCATCAACAATCTCTTCTTTGAAAAAATGCAGGCTTGGTCGAACAAGATGCTACTTACTTGTCTAATGCCCGTCATATTTCATTAATTGAAAAGGCGGTTGAAAGCCTACAAGCTGTTAACGAAGGTCTTGAGCTGGGGATGCCAGTTGATTTGCTTCAAGTTGATTTGACCCGCACTTGGGAAATTCTCGGAGAAATCACTGGTGATGCTGCTCCAGATGAACTTATTACTCAGTTGTTTAGCCAATTTTGTTTGGGTAAATAAGAAAAAAACTAGGCCAAAAAAATGCTAGTCACCTAAAAAAAGAGGTTGGGACAAAAAGATCCCGACCTCACTTTTTTTATTATCAATCATAATTTGACGCGGTAGCTGATTGAACTTTTTGTTCGTCTTTTAGACTCCAAAAAAGCTCCTAATCATCCTCGCGAGGCTGGGACTACGAAATCAAGACTTTGTCTATTGATTTCTGTCCCACCGCCTTTTCTTTTCACCTTCTAAGTTATAACCTACCTTAGCAGAAATCTGAAACAAACCTTATACTCAATGAAAATCAAAGAGCAAACTAGGGAAACTAGCTGCAGGCTGTACTTGAGTACGCCAAGGCGACGTTGACGCAGTTTGAATTTGATTTTCGAAGAGTATTACCAGTTCTTTTCTATTTTCACTTAGTCTTTAGGTAATTTGCCAGCTTTTTCAAGCATTTTTTTGATTAAATAAGGCATCTTGACATTTTCACGACCTTTTTTTCTCAATTAATTTTTTTAACAAATTCTGGCATTTTGTAAAGTCTTGTAGATTCATCTAAAAATATTCTTAGTTTCATCCGAAGGGACTAATTCATCAAAGGTTTCTTCTTCTGGGAGGAATTCTCTAAATTCTTTATGTTCGTTAGCTCGGACAATATTGACCAAGGCATCAATCAAACGAGAATCTGTATTTGGCATTGGTGGACGATGGTAGTTCACCTTCAATTCCTGACACAAGTCATGACATTCCACATCGTTGTCAAACAAGACTTCAATATGCTCACTGATAAAACTAATAGGCACAAAAAAATATAATGCTCTGGATGTTCTTTCTGTTCTCTAAGATATTCCAGAACATCTGGCTTAATCCAAGGAATACCAATATCACTTTCACTCTGCCAAGTGTTGGTATATTGCTCTGGTTTCAAGCCTAATTTCTCAGCAATTAACTTGCTATTTTCGAAAATCTGGTCGATATAGGGATCACCGAAATCCAAGGCAAAAACGGGAACACTGTGGGCAGAAAAGATGACTTTAAAGCTATCCTGTTTCACCTTTTCTTTTAAAATCTTAGCAATTTCAGCTGTCCAATAGTTTAAGAGGGCTTCTTCTTGATACCAGTCCTTAATAACTAAAAAAACTGAATTTGTTTGCTTTCCAGAAACTTTTTCATAACCCCATGACAGAGTAAAAGGAATAGTGTGGCTCCAAAAATCAAGCAAATACACTTTTCAATTCCATCTGCTTCCATTTGCCGAATCACATCTGGAATAAAAGGTTTTGAAAATTTATTGGCAAAATAGACTCTATATTCATTTCCTAACCTAGCTTCTACCAAGGCAACTTCTTCACGGGTAATTTTTTTGAAGTGGAGTTCCTCCAATTCGAACATAATTATCATAAAGTGTTTGAATCTCGTGATCTTGAGGTCGAACTCCACGACGAATGTTGGTAAAAAAAGTCAGCTACTCCTTCAAAAGGTAATCTCTTCTGGTGAACCAAATGTCATCATTAAAAATCGCTTTTTTTCATATTTGCATCCTTGTGATATTTTTATCTTTTTTATTGTATCACTAAAACAAGCCATAAGTAAACGCTAACATAAGAATGTTACCTCCCTTCTGACTTTTGTTTTTCTCTTCTTTCTATGATACAATGGTTTTAAAAAGAAGGAAAAAAAGGAGTTACGATGAAATATCCAACATTGTTGGAGCGTTTTTTTGACTTATGTCAAAGTCAATACTCGTTCTGACGAACATTCAACCACTACACCAAGTACACAAAGTCAAGTAGACTTCGCAACCAATGTCCTCATCCCTGAGATGAAACGTGTTGGTTTGCAAAATGTTTACTACCTACCAAACGGTTTTGCTATCGGAACCTTACCAGCCAACGACCCAAGTTTGACTCGTAAGATCGGTTTTATCTCCCACATGGATACAGCTGATTTTAATGCTGAAGGTGTCAATCCACAAGTTATTGAAAATTATGATGGTGGCGTTATCGGGCTTGGGAACTCTGGTTTCAAACTAGATCCAGCGGATTTCAAGAGCTTAGAGAAATATCCTGGTCAAACCTTAATTACTACAGATGGAACTACCCTTCTCGGGGCTGATGATAAATCTGGTATCGCTGAAATCATGACAGCTATCGAATACTTGACTGCTCATCCTGAGATTAAACACTGTGAAATCCGTGTTGGCTTCGGACCTGATGAAGAAATCGGTGTCGGTGCCAATAAATTTGATGCAGAAGATTTCAATGTTGACTTTGCTTATACAGTTGACGGTGGACCTCTTGGTGAACTTCAGTATGAAACCTTCTCTGCTGCAGGTGCTGAACTTCATTTCCAAGGTCGTAATGTTCACCCAGGAACAGCCAAAGGGCAAATGGTTAATGCTCTTCAATTAGCCATTGACTTCCACAATCAACTCCCAGCAGGTGACCGACCTGAGTTGACTGAGGGGTACCAAGGATTCTACCATCTCATGGATGTAACAGGAACTGTTGAGGAAGCGCGTGCTAGCTACATCATTCGTGACTTCGAAAAAGAAACCTTTGAAGCGCGTAAAGCTGCTATACAAGCTATTGCTGATAAGATGAACCAAGAACTTGGTAGTGATCGTGTTACCTTAACTTTGACAGACCAGTATTACAACATGAAAGAAGTCATTGAAAAGGATATGACACCAGTAACCATTGCCAAAGCAGTATATGGAAGACTCTTGGTATCACACCAATTATCGAACCGATTCGTGGAGGAACAGACGGTTCTAAAATTTCCTTTATGGGGATTCCTACGCCAAATATCTTCGCTGGTGGCGAAAAATATGCACGGTCGTTTTGAATACGTTAGCCTACAAACAATGGAACGTGCAGTCGACACCATTATTGAGATTGTAGCTTATAAAGACTAAAGAGATCGGGAAAAAATTCCCGACCTCTTTTTTATCAGCAGCCTACTTTTGACACGGTAGCTGTCTAAACTTTTTATTATTCTACTACTTTTTCTCTTGTTTCTGGAGAGCTAGTTGCAGGAGTTAATGTTGACTCAGCTTGTTTATCGTTTGTTTCTTTATTGGCTGTTTCTGTGCTAGCTTCAGCTGGCTTGACTTTGGATTGAAATTCTTGGTTTAAGGAGACAATTTCTTGAGCAAGAGCTAGAAGAGCTTGCTTTGTCTTTGCTTGCTGCACTAAGCTTTATCAAATAAGGCATCCACTTTTTCAAAGTCAGCATCAGAACCATTATTCATTTCTAAATAAGTATGAAGGGCAATAACACCATTATAAAGTTTTTGGTAGAGAACTAAAACCTCTGGGTCTTGTTTGACATTCTCACGTTCATTCTGAATGGTTTGTGAAATACGCTTCAGAAGATCTTGAACTTGCGTGTTTAATTCATCAAGGTCTGCGTCATCTTTATCTAGAGCAGCTTTCAGATTTTTCACTTCGTCAGCAAGTGAAGCTTTTAACTCCCTTCTTCTTTGACTTGAGCTACTAATTCTTCAGCTTTTGTTAAGAGTTCTTCTACTTGACCTTTTCGAACATGATTGCTTTGTTCCTCAGGCTTAATATCATCATACAAACCTTTCAAAAATTCATAGACTGCCGTTTTAGCACTATGACCATCCACTTTTTTTCAGTGTCTAGGATCGTTTCAGAAGGTTTATGAGCAACTGATTCATTCTTCACTGCTTCTTCGACCTCTAATTTTGTTTGATAGATTTCAGGGAAGAGTTTGTTTAAGTCAGTCGCCTTAAGGAAAGATTGTGACTGATAAAGAGTCCAAGTTAAGTTGGCAACCTTATTTCTAAGAGTGTCATTTAAACGACCATCTGACAGATGTTGATAGAAATACTTAATGTATTCGACTGTCGTAACACCCGTACGATCATTAAAATCTTGCAGAGCTTGTAGTTTAGCTTCAACTGCATCTAAACCAGCCTCATCTTGAGCCAATTTATTTTCTTGGAGTTGAGCCAAGAGATCCTTTTTAGGAAGTCCATAAGCATCCGTATCCAAGGTATTAATCTTGTCTACTAAAGCTTGATATTTCTTGTCTAGAGGACTGATTTCTGTTGGTTTTACACTAGAGTCAACGTGGATATACTGCTTGTCAAAAAGATCTAAAGCAGCCAGATAACCAGCTGTTGAGTTGGTTGAGAGCTTCTTCATATTTTCAGAGAATTGTCCCAAGGCAAGCTCAATTTGTCTTTGAAGAATTGGTTTATCTTTATAGACTTCACGACTTTCTGCTAGAAGTTGATCAACCTTATTTTTGAACAGTAGCTTCATCAAAAGGCTCCTGGTTGGTAGTTAGATTGCAAGGCAGGAATCTTATGTTTTCAAAAGCCACTTCATAGCCTTTTAGTTTGTACTTTGATGTAGTGATTATGATCACCGTGAGGGAATGACGAAGCTACCATTTTCAACCTGCAAACTATAAGGAGAAACGCCATCACGTAAAGCAGTTGTATAGAGTTCGTTTAGGAAATCAAGCTCTGCATCACCTGTTTGAGAGGAATACGAACGTGTTCCTTTCGAACTGCATAAGGGTGAATGTGAGTTGGGTCATAAGCCTGGTCTGGATTTCCAAATACAAAGAATCCATTTGAAATTCGGATCGCTTCAAGCGGAACACCATAAGTTTTAGAGATATAAGCTATCTTTTTCTTCATCGCTGGCATCTCGAGAGAAACTTTCTACAGTCTTGGCAAGAGGTTTTACAGGTTCTGCCTGATGGTGCCCATGCAGATGCTCTTGCGCTGCCTTAATCTGCTCTGCTGACAAATCTTTTTTTAAAGAAATAGTGAGCATGGTCTCCATGTGAAACCACAAAAACCTTGCTCATCCTCACTGATTACTCGCTCAGCTGCAAAGCCATGATCATGTTCATCTTCATGATGCTCGTGTTTCGCTTCATTCTCTTTATGAGTATTATGATTATCTTTTGGAACTTCTGTTTGGACATGACCATGCAAATGCTCTTGTGCTGCCTTAATCTGCTCTGCTGACAAATCTTTTTTAAAGAAATAGTGAGCATGGTCTCCATGTGAAACCACAAAAACCTTGCTCATCTTCTCTAATCACTCGCTCAGCTGCAAAGCCATGATCATGTTCATCTTCATGATGCTCCTGTTTCGCTTCATTCTCTTTATGAGTATTATGATTATCTTTTGGAACTTCTGTTTGGGCATGCCCATGCAGATGCTCTTGTGCTGCCTTAATCTGTTCTGCTGATAAATCTTTTTTAAAGAAATAGTGGGCATGATCTCCATGTGAAACTACAAAACCTTGGTCGTCCTCACTAATCACTCGATCAGCTGCGAAGTCATGTTCATGCTCTTCTTCATCGTGATGATGACTAGCATGGTTGTGCTCATGATCTCCACTAGGTTTGCTTGGAGTTTCTACAGGATTTTGATGGTGTTACAAGACCTGAAAGTGGCATCAAACGAGCAATTTTTTTGCTCCAAAGCAGACATACTACTATAAGGAATAAAATGGTAATGATTACCGTGTGGAATCGCAACTCCTGATGGTGTACGACTAGTAATTTTAGCTGGGTCAAATACCAAACCATCAGATTCTTGATAGCGTTGACTAACTGGTAAAGCATATAACTGAGCGAGAAGACTTTGGAGGCTATCCTCTTGATCTACTGGGATGCTTGTTGCTGGGCTATCGGCTTGAGAACTTGGTGTAACACTTGGATTTGGTTTATAATCCGTCAGGCTTGGTTGACTTCCTCTTCCAGCTAGATAGGCTTGAGCTGCTGCTAATTCACTTGAAGATAGAGCACTCTTTGGAACGTAGTGATAATGCCCACCATGTGGAACGATATAGGCATCACCTGTATCTTCAATAATATCTGCAGCATTAAAGACATAACCATCATCTGTTGTATATCTACCTTGTGCTCTGGCAACAAGAACTTCCTTACTTGCACTGCCACTATCTGATGTATGTTCTTGTTTTTGTTGCTCGATTTGGTCTTTCGTCCGGACATTATCAGCATGGCTTGCATCTTTTAGATAGACATAGTATTTGCCATCCACTTTGATGATATAGCCACCTTTAATTTCATTGACAATATCTCCATCACTTAGTTGATAGTTTGGATCTTTCATGACCAATTCTTCACTAAAGATGGCATCAAAAGGCACCTTACCATTGTAGAAATGGAAATGGTCACCGTGGGAAGTCACATAGCCTTGATCTGTAATCTTAGTAACAATCTGTTCAGCTTCTATTCCTTCTTTTTGGTTAACTTGATCAGGTGTCAGATTTTCATTCTTTTTAGCATCAGACTCTTTCCCATCAACATAGGATACACGGTTATTTTCTTTGTTCTCAGGCGCTTGATGTTGATTTAAAGCGTAAGCGCAGACACTTAAGGCAAGGACCACTGCAGATCCTGCCAGATATTTTTTATTAATTTTCATAAACTCCTCATTTCAATTCTTCAGCTAAAATAGCTATATTGTCTTCTAAATTTTCCAAGTAGGACTTATCATTTTGTGGGTCGGCCTCTAAAGGATTGAGGGTTTTTAAGACTCACACCTGTTGATTTGACAAGTGTATCAGCAACTTTAGACGAAGCATTGCTCTCTGTAAAGATAGTTTTGACCTTATAAGTCTTTACAAATTCCTGGATTTCAGTCAATTGTCTTGGACTTGGTTCTTGTTCAGGAGAGATACCTGCAATACCAAGTTGATTAAGTCCAAATCGTTTTTGCCAAATATGAAAAAGCTGTGTGTTGGGTCACAAATGTCTTTTTGATTAGCCTTTTTCAAATATCGGTTGGTATTTCTTAGTTAAGTCATGAGCCTTAGCACTAAAAACTTTGTGCGTTTTTTTCTGATAGGTATCCTTGTTAGCACTGTCTAATTCTGATAACTTATCAGCAATAATCTTTGCTTCTTCAGCAACTTTTTCAGGATCTAACCAAGTATGAGGATCATACAAGGTTTTCTCATCAATCCCATCTCCTGCCTGCATATCTTCTAAGCCAGGCACGCGCTCCAAGGTCATACCTTCTGATGCTTCTAAGACCTTTACCTTGGATTTTTGCAGGCTTGGATCTAAACTTCCCGCCCATGACTCTAGTGTATGAGAATGATAGACAAAAACATCGGCATCATAGATAGCTGCAATATCATTTGCAGAAGGTTCAAAGGAGTGAATTCCGCTACTTGACTGAATCATTCGAACATCATTCAAGTCACCAGATACTTCCTTGACCATGGCATAGATAGGATAAAAAAACTGGTCACAATTTTCATCCCTTAGTTTCATCACTCTTGTCTTGACTGGTCTTTTTGTCCACAAGCTCCTAAAACGAGAGCAAAAGAAAGGCAAAGCATAAGCCATAGGATACTTCTATAACAACTCCTTAACTGTACGTAACCGTTTAATTAACTAGTAAACATTTTTACTCCTATAAATTTAAAATGTCAATATTTTTATACATTTTCATGAAAAAGTGAGAACTAGATTTCATTATCAGTTCTCACTAGTCTTTATCATTTGACTTTTAGTGTTTAGAACTCATGGTTCATTTTGACAGTTTTAGCAAAAATATTATTAAATAACAGTTCTTCATTTTATTGTGTTTCTTTCGTTGCTCAGTCCAGTGGATGGTCTTGGGATGCAGTTTGGGTTCTGATGGTTAACATTATCTTGAGTTCATTATAGATTCAATTCTCTTGGTCTTAGTATGATGATCAGTGGTGTGGTCAATTCATCTTGGGTTCAGTGTGTCCGTGGATGTGGTTCAGTTCAATATTTGATCAGATCTTGGTTTGGTGGTGTCTCAGTGTCTATTCATCTTTCTTATGCAAATATTTTCATATGATATGTGTGGTTATATTCGGTAATCTGTGATCTTATTGATCCTCATCAGACAGTTCAGTCTTTAATTCTTAATAAAACTAATTTTATATGGTTGGATTCTCAGTGATCAGTGGTTGTGTATCATCTGGCGCTGGTTGAAACTTCTGATCTTTAATTGGATCGGTGGTGCCAGTTGGAAGAACGTTCTTTTGAACTATATATGAACCTGAAATTTACCGACTTAAGTATTGATATCATCGATTAGTAATTCATTAAGTTGTCGATAAGTTTACTTCAATTAAAACAGAATGCTGCATAATCTACAAAGTGTTCATTATTTCGGTTTAAGTACCATTGTGAAACTAAGTTGTCAAGTGATGAAAGTATAGACGGACATCCAACTAAATGGTTGTCATTCTTCTTATCTGGAAAATCAATATTAATAATTAAATGGATGCCCATATTTCCTCTTATTTTGATCACTGGTATTGCGGTGAAATCTGCTGGCTGGTTCAGCTGTGTCGTTATCTGCTGATGTTGTTGGTGTGGTTTATCTATATAATCCTTCTTGCGTGCCCATCATTCTTTGATGTTTGTCTTCTGCCCGATTAAAATGAAAAGCGAGCGGAGATCTGGCTCATCATCTCATCTCGCTGCCATTCATAAATAAACGCCAAGGGGAAATATAAAATGGGAACTCTGGTCGTCGGGTGTGGCGGGAATCAAGGCAATCTTCTTTGCAGCGGTCGCTAAGTGATCTAAATTGCGCCGAACTGTGATGTTGGGGCTGTTCCTGATCTAAGTTGGTCGAATTGTGACGTGGCGGTATTTTTTGACGAATTAACTAACGATTAAATTCGCCGCGATTTCCCGTGATAGAGACTTCTTCACCGGTCCCTAAGGTTAGTCGGTGTGACGGGGAGGTAAACGATGTTTTTGCCGACGGATGTATAAAACGATTCGCCATAGCGATTTCCGTGATGAGAACTGTTTTGGTCCTATCAGTAGTGCAGCGAACAAATGCAAGAGCTTTTGCCGCCATCACAGTCAACTGATGTGAGCTCCTTCGGTCTTAATAATTTGGGACAGGTTGTCTAACTTATTTCTTATAGTTTGGTACTTGAGGCTGAGATAACAGGTCAAATTCTGGCATTTCACGGTGAGCACCATAACCTGTGTGACCTTCACAGGAACATTGTATTCTGCAGCAGCTGTTCAAAGCATTTGCAAGAAGTCCTGGTTCCACCACTGCACAGAGAACAGTACGTTGGTTTCTTCTGTGGTGCTGTTTGTGCTGATTCTACTCAGCTTTCAAGGTAGCATTAGCTTTATGATGACAGAAGTTTGCGGCTACTTTTTCTTTTATTCATCGTTAGCTTTACCAGACATTCTTCTTTAAAGGTTTATTCGTCATAAACTTTAAGGAATGGATAGTAGATTGCAATATCAACGATAATAATAAAGCCATAGAGCAAATGACGACTGAGTTTTGTACGAGAGATAATAAAGAGGTCTGGTGTAGTCCATGAAGATTGGCAGTAAATGAGTTCATGCGAGTTTTGATAAAATTTAGTCGCCCGGCTGTCAATTAATGAATGATTGGAGTTCCAAAACAGTGGTGCCAAAACAAAAGTTAGTTCGGCCCCACGAAGGTTGGAACCTGACTCCGATTTTTTGATTTCGTTTGATTTTTAGCCATAAACATGAATGATTACAGAGTTGCCTGTAC
>BNJT01001439.1_pt1 | contig 40254 bp, 42 predicted proteins | sample 8540491 | NCBI WGS metagenome assembly BNJT01 (sample SAMD00202455, study PRJDB9452) | human saliva metagenome | host: Homo sapiens | reverse complement strand
CAATGGATAGAAGGATTGCTCCCTTTTAAAGAAAAAAAGGCAGTATTACGTAATTGTCTTATGACATATTCTATTTCTGATGACGAATATAATGTATCTTCCCATCTATTTTTAAGCGATATGAAAGTACTGCGCACATATCGTGTTGATGCTCCGCACATAGTGTGCTAAGGGTAAACACCAATGGTGCTAAGCCCTAAACGCTGTGTAGATGGCAGTTTCTTGTTGTAGAATCTTAAGTTAGAAGTTTCGCATTTGTTTGTAAAATTGACCTTAATATTATTGCTTAAAACATTTCCAAATATGGAAGAAAAATTATTAATTTTGCACAAGATAATCCGTGTTTGACTATTAGGGATGTCGCTTATCCTTTGTCCTCACTAATCAATGTTTTAAGAAGTAGTAGTTTATGCAATATAATGTAACTTGTAATAAATGTAATCGCTCATTTATGATTACGGCTGATGGCAATGACAAAATGCAGTGCAATTGTCCTTATTGCGGACAGCAATTACTTGTCAACTTACCTACGTTGGCAAGCCCTGTTACTCCTACTGTGCAGCAACCTGTTATGAACGAAGATGAGAAGAAGGGTAGTGGTTCTGCATTGAAAATCATCCTTACTATATTGATAGTGCTCATCTTGGGTGGATTAGCAGCCTTTGGTTACATTTATTGGGATAGCCAGAAGGAAGCTGCTCAGTGGGCACTTCAAGCACATCGTAAGGCACATGCTGACTCTGTGATGCAGGTTCGCGCACAGATTGAGGCACAGGAAGCAGAGGCACAGCGACAGGATGAAAAAGCGAAAAAGGTATTTGCAGATTCTTAGAATCATTCTATAAGAAAGCCGTTCTTACGGATGATGCGGATGCAGACTTCTATAGTCGTTACCTCACAGACTATTGTCATCGAATGGTTTTCGGACCTCAAGGATCTTATGACTATGATGTTGATGAGGCAACAATATGGTGGGGTGCTTTCGGTAACACGGCTACGGAACCTGATTATGAACAACTCCAACGTAACCTTAAAGTCGTTGCAGTAGACGATAATTGGTTTAAAGTGAGGTTGTCACAAGATGGTGAAACAGAATATCGTCAGGTGAAGGTGCTATCGCAGGATGGGCATATTCTTATTGATGATGTAAAATAAAACAAACGGAAGGAGGATAAAATGCAATTTCAAATAGCTTGTAAACATTGTCATCGTCCCTTCGTTATTGAATCGGAGGGTGGCAATACGCTAAGATGTAATTGCCCCTATTGTGGTGAGAGTATGATGGTTGCCACCCCACAGATGGGTGAGCCTGCTGGTAGTGCTGCTGAGACGACTGCCACAGTGAGCCACGTGCAAGTGGAAAAGGATAACACGAACGGACAAGTCAGACCAACGATGGAGAAAAAAACATCGAAGAGTGGACTGGGAAAGAAAGTAACAATTGTTTTTGTTGGTTTTTTGTTGTTCGTGATACTGATGTCATCACTCTTATATATTATTTTCTCAGCAATGTCGAATTAAACAATAACACACTCAATTTTATGAAACAGACAAAGATAGTATGTTCTATTAGCGACCGTCGCTGTGATGTTGACTTCTTGAGAAAGCTTTCTTCTCAGGTATGAATGTCGTACGTATGAATACGGCACACGCCAGCCCTGAAGGTATTAAGGAGATTATCCGCAATACACGTACAGTATCTCAGCACTTGGCATTGCTGATTGATACTAAGGGACCAGAGGTTAGAACCACTGCAGTGGCTGAGCCTATTCAGTATAAGGTGGGCGATATGGTTAAGATTTTCGGTCGTCCTGATGTAGAGTCAACAAAGGATATTATCAATGTTTCTTATCCAGACTTTGCTCGTGATGTGAAGGTGGGCGATCATGTCCTCTTTGATGATGGTGCATTGGATATGCTGATTATCGAAAGTGTTGGTCCAATGTTGGTTGCACAGGTACAGAATGAAGGTGAGCTTGGCTCACGTAAGAGTGTGAATGTTCCTGGTGAACATATTGAACTTCCTGCACTTACAGAGAAAGATAAGGCTAATATCTTGTTGGCAATAGAGGAGGATATCGACTTCATTGCTCACTCTTTCGTTCGTTCAGCAGCTGATGTTCTTGCTGTTCAGAAGATTCTCGACGAGCATAACTCTGATATTAAGATTATCTCAAAGATTGAGAATCAGGAGGGTGTGGACAATATTGACGAGATTATTGATGCTTCATACGGTATTATGATTGCACGTGGTGACCTGGGTATTGAGGTGCCTATCGAGCAGATTCCTGGTATTCAGCGTAGCATCATCAACAAGTGTATCTTGAAGAAGAAGCCTGTTATTGTGGCTACTCAGATGTTGCACACAATGATTAACAACCCTCGTCCTACCCGTGCAGAGGTAACCGACATTGCAAACGCTATTTATAGCCACACCGATGCTTTGATGTTGAGTGGTGAGACGGCAAGCGGTAAGTATCCAGTTGAGGCTGTACAGACAATGGCTCGTATTGCTGAAGCAGCGGAGCAGGATGCTCATAAGCGTGGTCATGTTAGTGTTCCTATGACAAACCAGAATGATCAGCGTGAGTTCTTGTCAAGAAGTGCCATCGAGGCTACTGAGCAGTTGGGTGTAAAGGGTATTATCACCGATAGCGAGACAGGTCAGACAGCGCGTAACCTTGCTGCTTTCCGTGGTCCACACCCAGTGTTGGCTATCTGCTACAAGGATAAGGTACAGCGTTGGTTGAACCTTAGCTACGGTGTTATTGCAGTTTATCAGCATCGTTATAAGTCAAATGAGGAGATGTTTACAGCTGCCTTGCGCATGCTTCGTCAGAAGGGTTACATTGAGTTAGAGGATAAGATTGCTTATCTTTCTGGTTCGTTCGGTACTGGTAGCGGTGCAACCTTCCTTGAGATTAATAAGGTGGGTGATGTGTTTGCACGCAAGTATCGCTTCCATCTTCCTGAAGAAGTGAATACTGGTTCAGAAGAAGAATAATCCTATTTCCTCAGAGTGTGTATGCCACATGAAGTACAAATGAAGGTGTAGAGTTTATTTAAGCCAAACTGGTTAGTAGACTATAATACTCATCATTGCCACTATGGGAGGCATGATTTTCGAACTTCTTTTATCTTCGTGTCGGCATCTTATCTGTCTTTTTAGCTTGACATAGTCTGCTATGTCTTTGTTGTAAAGACAAATAAGGTCATTCGAAATATGGAGTGGTAAACTAAAACTATCATATAATACGGCATACAGAGCAACTCAAAGTTTGTAGTAAGAAACTTAGAGTTGCTCTGTTTTTTATCTCTTAAACTGAAATCGGTCTATTGTGGTCTAATAAACGAGTGGGCTTAAAGTGCTAAACGTAAAGACAAACCCTATTCATTCAAACTCTGGATGAATTCTCTTTTGTCCGAATTTTTCACATGCTGATTTTTAAAGACTACCAAATAGCTCGCAAATAACGCCTAATTGGCTTGCAAAAGGTGCCCTTTTGGAGTCCAATTAAGCACCTTTTGAAAGCCTACTTCGCAACTACTTGATAACAAAAGAGTTACAGTAGCGTTAAATTAACTCGCTTTTAAGCTATTTTCCTACCTTTTCTTTGAATACTTTGTCAATATATTTCTTTGCTTTTTGAGGGGTAAATTTCACACAGAGGAACGGAGTTGAAGGAGGTTTTATCTACCTTGATATAGACTGATATGCCTGTTGTACGGGCAAATATCATGTGCAACAATAAAATAAGAGAGGGGTAGGAGCTAATGAATAATATGAATGAATATGGCTGTGTGTAGGTTTCTCCCTACCGAATTGGCATGAATGACGATAAAAAAGAGGTTCTTCCGAAATATGGAGTGATAGAGTAAGCTTACTACATATAAAAGTCACACAGAGAGGGGGAGAACACGGAGGTGAAAGCAGATAATCTCACGGAGGTGCCGAAGGCACAAAGAGCGACAGAGGCGTAGTGTACGTGTTGCTGATAACTTTGGTAATAAACGAATAAACGTTTTAAGAAATCTTGCAAACCACTGCTTTGTAATGAAGTAGACAAAAACATTAATAAAACTCGCAGATATCCTCTGTTTCTCCACGCACCAACGGTGCCTCTGTGCCTAACGATTTCTGCTATATAAAACCTCTGTGCTCTCCTTTGCTCTGTGTGACTTATCTTCAAAGTTCTAATCTCAAAAGGTATCACTCCAAATCGCTGAAGACCCAAAAAAGAAAGGTGTCCAGAATCCTCTGAACACCTTTACTGTTTATCTTTTGTTTGTCTTATTCAATCAGACAAAGCTATGATTAGCCCTGTTGAACAGGAATCTTCTTAACGCGACGCTCGTGTCTGCCACCCTCAAAACTTGCTTTGAAGAATGCATCGAGAATCTTTTCTGCAGTCTTATTATCAATAAATCTGCCTGGGAGAACAATAACGTTTGCGTCATTATGCTGTCGAGTCAACTCTGCAACGTCCTTATTCCATACCAAGCCAGCACGTACACCTTGGTGCTTGTTGAGTGAGATTGCCATACCCTCGCCGCTACCACAGATAGCAATACCAGGGTAAACCTCACCACTTTCAATGGCTTCAGCCAATGGGTGAGCATAGTCAGGATAGTCGCAGCTCAAATCACTATTACAGCCAAAATCCTTATATGCATACTTGTGTTCTTCCAAATACTGGATAACGAACTGCTTTAATGGATAGCCTGCGTGGTCGCAGGCAACTCCTACTGTCTTAATTTCCATAAGCTGTTTAGGTTTTTATGAGCCTCTGCCTTCGGTGAGGAATTTAGAGACTCAGGTTAAACGTTTATGCTAAAAATGCTTTTACTTGCTCGTAAACATTCTCAGGAGTGAAGCCCAACTTCTCATCTAAGACTGTGTAAGGTGCTGAGAATCCGAAGCTGTTAAGGCCGAATACCTTACCATTGGCACCAACCAAGCCTTCGAGTGTCACTGGGAGACCTGCTGTAAGACCGAAGATCTTAGTGTCTCTTGGCAGAATCTGCTCCTGATATTCTTTGCTCTGACGTCGGAAGAGACCCTCAGATGGTGCGCTTACAACGCGTACCTTCACGCCGTCTTTGCGTAACAACTCAGCTCCAGCAACGCAGGTAGAAACCTCAGAACCACTTGCAACGAGAATAACATCAAACTGCTCATCAGAGCCAGTTACGACGTATGCACCCTTGCGAGTCTGCTGATAGTCTGTTCCCTCTGGCAAACTCTTCACGTTCTGGCGTGAGAAGATGAGAGCTGTTGGTGTATCCATGTTCTCCATAGCCATCTGCCAGCATACTGTTGCAGCATCACTATCAGCAGGACGGAACACACGAACAGAATCCTGTCCAGCGTGGTTTTGCAACTTCTCCATCAAGCGAATCTGTGCTTCCTGCTCTACTGGTTCATGGGTAGGACCATCCTCACCAACGCGGAATGCATCATGACTCCATACAAACTTAACTGGAGTGCGCATGAGGGCAGCCATACGGATAGCTGGTTTCATATAGTCTGAAAATACGAAGAAGGTTCCCATTGCAGTGATAACACCACCATGAAGCATCATACCGATACACATACAAGCCATTGCTAACTCGCTAACGCCTGCTTGGAAGAAGGCACCGCTGAAGTCGTCACGTGTGAGTGCGTGTGTCTTGTTAAGGAAACCATCCGTCTTATCAGAGTTGCTGAGGTCGGCTGATGATACAATCATGTTAGGAACCTGCTCAGCGATAACACCGAGACAAGCTGCAGAACCATTACGTGTAGGAATGTCGCGCTTCTGTACAAGACCACTCCAATCAATCTTTGGAGCCTTGCCAGAGAACCACTCACGCATCTGTGCAGCCTTTTCTGGATTCTCTTTTTCCCATTGTGCTTCAGCTGCATGACGCTCAGCAACAATCTTTCTGAGTTCTGCTGCACGGTCATCATAAAGCTTCTGAACCTCTGGGAAAATCTTGAATGGGTCCTCAATGTCGCCACCAAGATTCTTTACTGTATTTGCATAGGCGTCGCCACCCAATGGTGCACCATGTGTTTTAATGCTGTTTTCGTAGCTACTACCATCAGCCTGCAATGCTCCTTTGCCATAATAGTCCTACCGATGATAAGCGTAGGGCGGCTTTCTTCCTTGTTAGCAGCTACAAGTGCTTCACGGATAGCGTCTGGATTATTGCCATCAATCTCCAACACATTCCATCCCCAAGCACGATATTTCATGCCAGTATCTTCGTCCATAACCGCTCCACACTCAGTAGAAAGTTGAATGTTATTAGCGTCATAGAACATAATAAGATTGTTGAGTCCTAAGTTTCCTGCCAATCGTCCTACCTCTGCACTAATACCTTCTTGGACACCACCGTCAGAGATAAAGGCATAAATCTTGTGTTGCATCATGGTATGACCAAGTCGTGCTTCAAGGAATTTCTCAGCAACTGCTGCACCGGCAGCGTAGGCATGGCCTTGTCCAAGTGGACCAGAAGAGTTTTCGATGCCATGTGCGATGTCTCTTTCAGGATGTCCCGGAGTGATTGACCCCCACTGACGGAATTGTTTAATATCGTCAACCGTGAACTTTCTCTGAAGGGTCAATGCTGCATAAAGCATTGGTGACATGTGACCAGGGTCAAGATAGAATCGGTCACGTCCTGCCCACTCAGGCTGTTCTGGGTCGAAGACGAGAAATTCAGAGAAGAGAACGTTGATAAAGTCAGCACCGCCCATAGCGCCACCGTGGTGTCCTGATTTAGCTTTTTTTCAACCATTGACACTGCGAGAATTCTGATGTTATCCGCTGCTTGGTCCATCAAATGCTTGTCATTCATAAATAGATAGGATTTTTAAATTATAATGCAAATATAAAGATAAATATGGAGACATCAAAATAATAAACTTACTATTTTTCCCAAAATATCCAAAAATGCCCAAAGCATAGTATTTGCTTTGCTCCGATTGGTTGATGAGTGGTTGTTTTATGACTGTTTATCGAAATTCATCATCCTTTCGCAGTAGCTTGTTTCAGCGTTGAAGGATATCGTTATCGTCACCTTTTATAGTTGTGCTAAGGCTTCGCACATAGTGTGCGGAGGCTTAGCACAACTGGTGCGGGGCGTTAATACGAGTCATCTTGTGGATAATCAGGTATGCAATGAGGTATAAGAGAAGTGGCAAAGGATGGATAGGAACACGATAAAAGGGTATATCTGAATGTTCGTCAATGACGTTTTTATATTCGATATACCCTTTTATATTTTATCTTAGCTAAACACTTATATCGTTAGCCTTGCTATTAATGATTATAGTGAGGCGTCTGTATACATTTCTTTGTTAATGCGATATAATGCAGCACCTCGCTTACTTGTAATCTTATCAATGAATTTTGTCTTCTCAATGAAGTCGATTTGCTTGATACGCTTGCGGAAGTTACGCTTGTCGATTTCAACACCCATAATTGCTTCGTGGACATTCTGAAGCTGTGTGAGTGTGAAGAGCTCTGGGAGAAGATTGAAACCGAGTGGGTCTTTGTTGATGAGTTTGCGGAGTTGACTTAATGCTAATTGTACCATCTCGATGTGGTCACCAAACAACTCTGGCAACTTGTTGATGTCAACCCACTGTAAGTCATTTTCTTCCAATAGCTTATTGTCGTAGTCAGACACATTGATGAGCGCGCAATAAGCAATTGAGATAACGCGATCACCTGGGTCACGATCGGTTTCACCGAAGGCACCCACCTGTCGCATATAAATATCATTGATGCCTGTACACTGGAAAAGTACTCTGTTAGCAGCTTCTTTCAAACTTTCATCCTCCCTTACGAATCCACCATAGAGAGATAATTTGCCGCTGTACGGCTCAACTTTACGTTTACCAACGAGTAGCTGTAGCTTTTTTTGTTTTCGAACCCGAGTACGATGCAGTCGACCGAAACTAAAAGTTTGGGTTCTCCTTTATAGTATTTATTCATGTTGTAGGTTTTGATTTAGAGATGTAAACTTGTTTTGTTTTTTGGTTGCGTAGTAATAATTTTTCTGTTATGTATTGGAATTTAAAGGTTATTCTTGTGTTGGATTACTTCTTGTGTTTAGGTTCTTATTTTTATATAAGGGCTGAACTTCTTATAGAGAATCCAGCCCTTATACTAATTAAATATCAATGAAAGGGGCACCTTGTTAGATGCTATTATGTTCTTAGCAAACCTTGTGAGAACCTTCACTGATAACCACTGGATAAACTTCTGGAGCATGACCATACTTTGCTGTGAACTTCTCAGTTGCGTCAGCAATGAACTTGTCATACAACTCGTCCTTAACGAGGTTGATGGTACAGCCACCGAAGCCACCACCCATGATACGAGAACCAGTCACGCCATTCTCCTTAGCAACATCGTTGAGGAAGTCAAGCTCTTCGCAGCTTACCTCATACTCCTTGCTGAGTCCGTGGTGAGTCTCATACATCTTCTGACCTACAGTCTCATAGTCACCAGCAACAAGTGCATCACAAACAGCGAGTACGCGCTCCTTCTCACCGAGAACGAAGTGTGCACGCTGGTAGTCCTCAGCACTTACCTTATCCTTAACAGCCTCTAACTCATCCCAGTTAGCATCACGCAATGTCTCGTACTTCTTCTCTGGGAACTGCTCAGCGATAGCTGCAACAACGTTCTCACAGCTTCTGCGGCGATCGTTGTATGGGCTACCAACGAGTTCGTGCTTAACCTTTGAGTTTACAAGAACGAGCTTGTAACCCTGTGGGTTGAATGGGAAATACTCGAACTCACGGCTGCGGCAGTCAAGACGCATCAACTTGCCTTCCTGACCGAAGACGCTTGCAAACTGGTCCATGATACCACAGTTCACACCGATATACTTGTGCTCTGTAGCCTGACCAGCGAGTGCGATGTCCCATTTTGAAATCTTATTATCAGCGAACAAGTCGTTCAATGCGCATCCGAAGCAGCTCTCCATAGCAGCAGAAGAACTCATACCTGCACCGAGAGGCACATCACCAGCAAAAGCAATGTTGAAACCCTTTACGTCAACACCAAGAGCCTTGAACTCCTGTACCATACCATAAATGAAGCGTGCCCATGTTGCGCGTGGACCCTCTGGGTCGTTAACCTTGAACTCTACACGGTCCTTGAGGTCAATAGAGTAGCACATTACAGTATCTGTACCATTAGGACGAACCTCAGCCATGATGCCCTTGTCTACTGCACCTGGGAATACGAAACCACCGTTATAGTCAGTGTGCTCGCCAATGAGGTTAATACGTCCTGGTGAGAAATAAATGTTTCCAGTCTTGCCGTCGAAATGCTTAATAAAACGACTTCTTACGAATTCTATGTCCATGTTAGTAATTTTAAAAATGATTGTTAGGATATAATTTAATTATCTCGATATAATGGCAAGCGTAGTGCCTGCCATTATAAAGATGTCTGTTTAAGCCTTCTTAGAAGGATGTGAGCCAATCAAAGCGTAGAAGAGCATGTATGCTAACATACCCACAACGAGCCAGTAGCTCTGGATGTCGCCTACCTTTGTAGCCATAAGGTTCTGAATCAATGGCATAACACCACCACCAACAACCATGGTCATGAAGAGACCAGAAGCTGTAGCTGTGTACTTACCAAGACCCTCAGTTGCGAGGTTGAAGATAACACCCCCACATTACTGATGTACAGATACCGCAAAGGATGATGAGTAATACCTTTGTTGGAACCTCAGCCTCAATCCATGTGCTCTCTGCAATATTAGGAATTGTAAGGCTCATTGTATTTGCTTCTGGCATGAAGATAGCAGCAAGCAGAAGTACAAGAGCCAAAGCAGATGTCACTGTAAGCTGTGTGCGTGAAGATACCTTACCACTGATGAAGGCACTTACGAAACGACCAACGAGCATCAACAACCAATAAATACCAGCGATAAGACCTGCAATGGCAGCACTACCGAGTACACCACCTTCTGCAACTGGCTGGCTGAGATAGAACAGGAGCTGACCTGGAATACCAACCTCAATACCTACGTAGAAGAAATCGCAATGATACCGAGCAACAACTGGCGATAACCTAATGCACCCTTGATACCACCTATAACGTCAGCCTTCTCTGTCTCTGGCTCAGTCAACTGTGTAAACCAAACGATAAAGAATGATGCTGCAAAGATAACCAGAGCGATGAGCAACAATGGAGATACAACCTCAAGTGATGTACTCTTAGTGATCTCACCAATCATAGAACCTGCAACCATTGGAGTCAGTGTAGCTGCGAGTGAGTTCAATGATGCACCAGTCTGGATAAGCTGGTTACCACGGTTACCACCACCACCAAGAAGGTTCAACATTGGGTTTACTACAGTATTCAAGATACAAACACAGAAACCACAAACGAAGGCACCAACAAGGTAAACTACGTATGTGCTGATTTCGTTTCCATCCATTCTACTGGAACCATATTGGATGGCAATACCGATGAAACCAAGTGCCAAAGCAACAAGAGCAGTCTTCTTGTAACCATACTTTGTAATCATCATACCTGCTGGAATACCCATGAAGAGGTAAGCCAAGAAGTTCATCATGTTACCCATCATACCAGCCCAGTCATAGTGCTGTTTCCAAATTGTACCAAATGGTGCTGCCATGTTGGTAACGAAAGAGATCATAGCAAATAGGAACATCATGGTGATAATTGCCACCAAGGTTCCTTTTTTGTTAGTTTGATTTTCCATTTTGATATTTCAATTTTTATTTATTATTTCCTTTTTGGATGCTTATTTCTCTACACCAAACTTATAGATAGTTCTCTGTGTGTACTCCTTGCATGGCTCTAAGATGACTGAAGGGAAATAAGGATGGTTTGGACTGTCTGGGAAATGCTGTGCTTCGAAGCAGATAGCACTGCGACGTGGGAAGGTTGCACCATGCTGTCCCTTATAGCCGTCAGCCCAGTTATGGGTATATACCTGAACACCTGGCTCTGTTGTATACACCTCCATCGTTCTGCCACTCTTTGGTTCTTGATGCGTGCAGCGAATGATAGCTCGCCTTCTTCCTTCTTATTCAGTACGAAACAGTGGTCGTAACCTGCGCCATTCTTAATCTGCTCGTGGTCAGCATCGATATCCTGACCTACTGGCTTTGGTTCACGGAAGTCGAATGGAGTACCAGCTACCTTCAAAATCTCACCTGTTGGAATTGATGTTTCATCAATAGGGAGGTAGAAGTCTGCATTAATCTGGCACTCTAAGTCGTCAATCGTTGGTGTTGGATTAGCAATACCTGCCAAAGAGAAGAAACCATGACTGGTAAGGTTGATGATTGTCTTCTTGTTAGTCTTTGCAGAATACTTGATAATGAGTTCGTCGTTATCAGAGAATGAATAGGCTACCCAAACTTCAACTTCGCCAGTATAACCTTCCTCACCGTATGAAGAAGTGTACTTTAACACAACGGCGTGGTCGTTAACCTGTACGGCATCCCAAACCTTTGCATTAAAGCCCTCCTTACCTCCATGCAGAGAGTTAGGACCATTATTAATAGCAAGTTTATACTCCTTTCCGTTCAACTGGAAACGACCTTTGGCAATACGATTACCATAACGGCCAATAAGGGTTGAAAGATAAGGTTCTGGTGAATTGATGACCTCTTGTATATTGTCATGTCCTTGAATGACATTTTGCCAAGTTTCCGTCTTTGTCAGGAACCATAATAGCAACAATCGCACCACCGTAATTAGTGACTGCAACCTCATTGCCTTTTGGCATTTCTAAGTACATAGAGATCGGTTTTTCTTACCATCTATCGTAGTCTGAAGTCCTCTTTCTTCAGACCACACACGTAGTGTGTCTCTTCGGCATTTACCATGATGTTCTGTTTTTTTAGTTACTATTTCAAGACCTGCAAAGTAAATAAAAAAATAAACGATAACTGCAAACTTAACTTTGAAAAATAATAGGGTATGGTGTGTTAAAAACAATTAACATAACAAGGTTTTAACCCAAATCAGTCATTAGATATTGTTAGAAACGATAATTCTAATGACTGATTTGGGTTAAACTCAATTTAATTACAAAAGTCTTAAGCAGTCTTTGTAAATGTGAGTTGATAACTCAAATTACAAGTTTAGTACCTTTTATTTTCTGTTAAAACTACTCAGAATAGGCTCTGATTTTTGCACTGGACAGGGTTTAAGCAAAGGATAGTCTGAGCTCTCTTGGAACTTTGTTAGCTTTTGCATAATAGCATCCCTATCCTCTTGACTCTTCATCCGAAGCATGTCTTTGATAAAAGGTACTGTCGGGCTATCTGGGTAAGCCTTCATGAATCGTTTCCACTCTTCTTTAACTTCTTTGTCTATGTTTTCATAATACACAGGAGTATTGTCTACGCCAAACAAATAGGCAGACTGAAGGAATATATAGTCATCTTGTAGTCTACAGAAAAATTCTTTCTTTGTTGGATATTTTTTTACGTAAGCTTCGTGTCGAGCAAGCAGGTTACCCAACCTTCGCCACGATATTACGAGGGCAGCATCTGGGGCAATGTTCTCTGCATCCTTTATCAGGTACCAATAGTCCTGATAGTACTTTGGCAATAGTTTGACATACTGAATGTATGTTTTAGTTTGAAGGTTCATTTCCACGATTCCTTCTCCTAATTCTACTATTTCTATCCCTGCGTTCTTATAGAACAGCTCCTTCTTTTTAATGGAATCGTGTGGCACTATTTCATTACCCATGCTGTCTATTTTATACTCGAAATAGTGCCCAAGGAAATGACTCTCACGGTCATTGATCTTATTCAGCTCTTTTTGCACTTCCGTACTAAACTCATCAAAGATTCGACAACGCTCCTCTGGTGATGCGCCCTTAAATTGGATGTCAATTATTTGCTGATGAAGCTTGATTCGCTTCAAGGGATCAGTCGTTTGCAAGGATTTGCTTAACGCTATCAACCTTAGCCTTTAGTTGGATACTATCGATATTTATTTCCTGCTTTGTACTATCGATGTTCTGACCATCTTTATCTGTTTGCTTGGAAGGGCTGTTTTGACAAGCTGTCAATAGTACAATTCCTAATAAGAATAGATATATGATTCGTTTCATAAGATTAATGTTTGAAAGTTTTATTAATGATAAATCTTGTTCTCAGTTTCTTTTCTTCGTGTGCAAAGATATATATAAAAAAGGAGGAAACTCTCAATTGTCAGTTTTTTATTTTCTCATGTGTTAATATTTATCGATAAGTTCTTCTGTATCAAGTTTTTTTTATATGTATTTTAGCTTGTTCTTTTGTGGTTCACTTTACTGAATACCTAAACTTAATACGCTTGTATAAGCATCTGTTTAGCGTACTTTTGTGTGAAATATTATGACATTTTTTTGATCCTATAAGCTTGTTTTCAGTCGAAAAACAGTGTTTTTGCTTGGGTTTGTAACTATCAGATAGTCAAGTGGTTGTCTGGTTGTAAAAGAAAAGGTGCTTAGTTGCATTCTAAAAGGGCGTTACTTAGACCTCAAAAGGGCACCTTTTGCAACCCAATTAAGCCTTAATTCGAATGCAATTAAGCACCAATAAAATTCTGGGTTGTGATATTTCTTTACAAAGTGTTTATGAGTTTGGTTTTCCTTAGTCTTGCTTGCTGGTTTACTTTCTGAAAGTCCAAAGTCCTTGACAGATGATGTCCGATAAGATTTATCCGTATATGTTAGGCTTTTGGGGGCTTACTTATATCTCATTTTAATGGGAATAGCAATCATTCCTACCATCTTTTTTTGATTTGAATTTATTTTTTTATAAGTAGTATTCCTACAACTCATTTTACTCAGATAAGCATAGAATAGTTAAATGTAAAAAGAGCACAGTAGGATTAGAAAACCTGCTGTGCTCTTTGTTTTTAGATATTCTTTATGAATTCTATCACATCTTGTATGGCTTTTTTTGCTTCCAAAGAATATAAGTAAAACCGCCAACTGATATAATAGAGAGGGTGATGTTGATAAGACAAGATTTGAAATCCATTTCTTTCCAGTTCTTAAATAACCCCCACACGCTCTTGACAGTTATATAAACTAAAAACGGCACAAAGTGCAAATGCAAATATTATCATATTATTTCTTAGTTCTTTTTACTGTTTTCTTTTCTTTACTTCTTGCTGCTTTTCTAATTCACGCAATTTTTCTTCAATCGTATTATTCTCCAACTGTTTTACCATTTCGGGAGAAGCATAAACAGAACAGTCTGTATTACCGTGCCTGTAAATACACCATCCAAATTCTGCTACAGCTATTCCTACACCGACTGGACCTAAAAGCTCTCTTAGCAACAATCTTAAAAAAATTTTTTTAATAACAACTTTTGACCATTTGGCGTTTGCAAATGCAACTACATTTGTAAATATGTCTGCTCCTATGGCTTCTAAAGCACAGTCAAAAATAACCTTTAGATTACTTTGTTTAGCAAAATTGTCTTTGGCATAACATGGTGTCGCTAAGAAATTAAATGTTTGTCTTTCATTCTTTGAAACTTGTAACTCTGCACGTTGAATGTCTTGATTACCTAAAATCATTGCTACAAGAATAACATCCTCGTCGCTTGCTCCTGTCTCTGCTATTATTTGATTAAGTTCTTCTTCTGTTATATCTTGCTCCAGCAAGTATCCCCTACTTACGCCCAACATAGGATTTAAAACATTTTTGATTTCCACAGTTGAAACAATAATATCATTTTCTCCACTTTGCATGTTTGGTACTATGGAAAAATCTGCAGCAGTTATTCTATGAAAATCTGATACATCCTGTACCGTTCGTACGTATTTAAGTAACTTTTTCTGTATCTCTGTTGCATCTTCAGGGAAATCAGCATGTAATGTTACATAATTACTCGTATTGATGGAGTCTTTGGCATTGCTCGCTCTGGTCTTTCCTGTTGGAATGAGTTGAGTTGATGCAATGGCAGGGACATTGAGAGTCAGTGCCTTAAAAAAGTTTCTGGTTTCGTCCTTTACCACTTCACCTCCTTGGTTTGATTCGATGTTTGTACATCCTATTGAAGCTATCACTAAAATGACACAGTATAGAATCATTTTGTTCGTTTGTTTGTTCATTTGTTTCATTTTCTTTGATTTTTAGTTGATTAAATTAAGATATAATCGATTATCTACTGCAAAGATAAATAAAAATAACATTCATGTCAAGTGTATTGATAATAAATTTGCTATCTTTATCAAATCTATACTATGCTATCTTCTTACAGCACTTATCTGTGACTTTTACAAGGCCATTATTCAAAGACTCGACGTAAAGAAGTTCGGACTCAATGCAACAAGTCGCATAAAAGCGTTTGTCTTCAGGTTTATTTCTGTACCAGCCAAGTGGATCAGGACATCAAGGCGGTATGTGCTGAATATCTATACCTGTAATAATGCTTACGCAGATGTTTTCCAGACTGATTTTGGATAATGACTACAACTTATGGGAATGATATTATGTATTGCCTCAAGTCACATTGTGGGGTAAGGGGATATTGTAGGCAGAAGTGGGTGCTTCAAGTTCAAATTTAATCATATATTATTCTCCTTTTCGTTTTGCAAATATAACTCTTTGCGTTGATATGTGTAAGAGAATAAATGAAAAAGCAGCAAATGATTGCTCACTTGCTGCTGTATAGTAATAAGGTTTTCTATATAAGCCCTCAATGTTTTTCTTGTAAGTTTCTGTTCTTATTTATCTTCCTTTGTCAGACGAACATACAACAAGCAAGAAAATACGGTGTGACTTAGGAAACCCGATGTGTCCATTATTTGATGATTATCTTTTTACCATTGACAATATACATACCCTTAGGCAAAGCATTAATTTCGTCAGTGCTTGCTTTACTTAGCCGTTTTGTTCCATCTATTGTATAGACATCAGCAAGTCCTGATTTATTATAAACAGTGTTTGTAATGCCAGTAGTACTACCCTCTATTAATAAGAAATCTTTCCATTGGTCTGCTTGTTTATAGGCGTCAAGACTATTTTTAGGAACAATAAGTTTACATTTAGATTTATTAATGTCGTCAAACATTTGATTCACAGGTTGGTGGTACGACTGCCTCACTTGAAATCTGTGTTATACTGGTACAGTTGTTAAATGCTGCTATTCCTATAGTCTTAACACTATTTCCTATATTTACCTTTTGTAGGTTGGTGCATTTGCTGAAAGCATCGCTGCCAATTTCTGTAACACTATTTGGAATGGTTACAGAAGTTAGAGCACTACAATCTTTGAAAGTAGACCATTCAATTATTGTAACACTATTTGGAATGGTTACAGAAGTTAGCGTGCTACAATATTCGAAAGCATTGGCACCAATTGTCCTAACACTATTTGGAATGGTTACAGAGGTTAGCGCTCTACAATTGTAGAAAGCATAGGCGCCAATTGTCCTAACACTATTTGGAATGGTTACAGAAGTTAGCGCTTTACAATCTCCGAAAGTATTGTAGCCAATTTCTGTAACACTATTTGGAATGGTTACAGAAGTTAGCGCGCTACAATTGTAGAAAGCATGGTTGCCAATTGTCGTAACACTATTTGGAATGGTTACAGAAGTTAGCGCGCTACAATCTCCGAAAGTACTGTAGCCAATTTCTGTAACACTATTTGGAATGGTTACAGAAGTTAGCGCGCTACAATCTCCGAAAGTACTGTAGCCAATTTCTGTAACACTATTTGGAATGGTTACAGAGGTTAGCGCACTACAACCGAAGAAAGCATGGTTGCCAATTGTCGTAACACTATTTGGAATGGTTACAGAGGTTAGTGCGCTACAATATTCGAAAGCAGCCTCTCCAATTGTCCTAACACTATTTGGAATGGTTACAGAAGTTAGCGCGAAACAATTACGGAAAGCACTGCTGCCAATTGTGGTAATACCATCACCTATTATAATTCGTTTTATAATTCGTTTTATAATTCGTTTATTATAATTGTCCCATGGTGCTCTGTTGTCGTATGAATAATCATACATTTTCCCTTTTCCTGAAATGGTCAAAACAGCATTATCAGTAAGGTGCCATCTTAGATCAGGTCCACAAGTACCAGACTCCTCGGCATTAGCTGATAAGCCCATGAGTAGGGCTATTAATAAGATGTAAATGTGTTTCATATTAGTACTTTTATATAAATAATATTTTTGAATTATGGAAGTTCAAATACAAAGATAAACAAAATTTATTATAAAAATGTTTTTTTCTATAAAAAAAGTTTATGTAGCATTTTGCTTTTTTTAGGATAGTTATTGTTGAGAGATGGTCGTGAAATTATGAAAATCAACTTTGCTGTCACTTCTATCACTTCTTATATGCTTATAATATATTGAGTATAAGCACATAAGACGAAGTGTTAAAAGTGATAGGAAACGAAAATATTTGTAAGAGAATAAATGAAAAAGCAGCAAATGATTGCTCACTTACTGCTGTATAGTAATAAGGTTTTCTGTATAAGCCGTCGATGTTTTACTGTAAGTTTCTGTTCTTATTCTTATTTCTTTGTCAGACGAACATACAACAAGTAAAAATATATAGTGTGGCTTAGGAAAACCATTGTGTCTATTATTTAATGATTATCTTTTTACCATTGACAATATAAACACCCTTAGGCAAAGCATTAATTTCGTCAGTGCTTGCTTTACTTAGCCGTTTTGTTCCATCTATTGTATAGACATCAGCAAGTCCTGATTTATTATAAACAGTGTTTGTAATGCCAGTAGTACTACCCTCTATTAATAAGAAATCTTTCCAATATGGTGCTTGTTTATAGGCGTCAAGACTATTCTTAGGAACAATAAGTTTACATTTAGATTTATTAATGTTGGCAAAAACATTTAATCCACAGGTTGGTGGTACGACTGCCTCACTTGAAATCTGTGTTATACTGGTACAGTAATCAAATGCGTATTCTCCTATAGCCTTAACACTATCTCCGATATGTACTTTTTGCAGGTTGGTGCATCCGCTAAAAGCTTCGCCACCTATTGTCGTAACACTATTAGGAATGGTTACAGAAGTTAGAGAACTGCAACCCATGAAAGCATTGTAGCCAATTGTAGTAACACTATTTGGAATGGTTACAGAGGTTAGAGAGCTACAAATACTGAAAGCCCAACCTCCTATTGTCGTAACACTATTGGGAATGTTTACAGAAGTTAGAGAGCTACAACCGCTGAAAGCCCAACCTCCTATTGTCGTAACACTATTGGGAATGGTTACAGAAGTTAGAGAACTGCAATCGTCGTATTTACAACCGATTATTACTCAATATTTTATAGATAATAAGTCAGAAATATGGTTGTTATTTTTAATTGCACATTCTAAAAGGTGAAGATTTAACGCTTTTATTGATTATTAACTCAAAAAGGACATCAACTTGGGTCGTTTCTTCTCTTTTCCTTGCTATTCGTTTCCGATATTCCACTTTTGTTTTGGTCTATCTCATATGTACTGCAAAGGTATTGATTTTTGTTTGATATTGCTCCTTGCTTGCTCCTTGTCGTAGATTAATTTTCACACAGGAATTTTTGTTCTCTTTCTATAGGGGCTTGAAACAATCCATTTATTGGAAACAATTAAAGACGGAGCTGGTTTGCCCCAGTGCTTTTTAAGAAACAGGGCAATTATTTTATCTCCACAAAGGCTCTTGTTCCCAATTATGAGGAAAGCCTAATAAACGAGTTCTTACTGATGGGTATTTCGATAAAAAGCTGCTTGAAATCTGCAACAAAAGTGTTGCCCATAGAAATGGAGTTAAGCCAATACACCACATAGCAGAGTTGTGGATAAAGTGTTTGTTCACGGAACGAGAAATCCGTAATCCATGTGTTTGGCATACGCATAGGCATCATTGGCTTGACAGGAAAGACCCGATTTGACAGTCTTGAATGATGGGCGCAGCAATTACGAAGTACGGGTCTGGGTACGGATTAAAAGGCTAAGTGATTATTTTCAGTCATTTAGCCTTTTTTTAATTATCTAATTTTTTTCCCCACATTTTTCCCCACAGCTGTCTATTTATATACAGGGCAACCGCATCAAAAATAACGTTAGCTTAGGAAACAAACGTAGTTTTCAACCTCCTCCTCTCCCTTATTGTCCATTTTCCTAAAAAAACCATTGGTCCAAATCGAAACTACTACCCCATAAAAAAATTGATTTTTTTGCCCCATATAATTCAAATTTCCCTTGCGGGTAATATTTTTTTAAGAAACATGATTTTTTTGACAACAGGCTATTATTCAGACAAATACAAAATTATGCATTTTTTTAAGGGGGATATTGTAAATTGTTGAAACTTCTCATCCTTGTATCCATCCCCACTTATCCCTATTAATACAAAAATCGACAAGTATTGATTATCAGGTTATTGACATTTTGATGCGGTTGCCCTGATTTATATATTTTAGAAACATATTTTTTTTCCGTAAAGTTATGTACTAAAGTTTCCCACCCTTAAAACACTAACTTTTCTCATTTTCCTTTTGTCTGTCTTCCCCCATATCCATTGACTGTTAACACATGCCTAACAGAAGTTATGCAGACTATCCACATACTTCGTCCCATTTTTTTCCAACGCTTCAGCCATTACAAGGATTTTTGCTCATCTCTTTGTCGTTTCCGCTGATTGTAGCCATAAGGTATTGGGGCGTCATTCCAAGTATTTCTCCTAAAATGCGAAGAATGCGTTCGATGCAGGTAAGAACTCGCTTCCATAACGTGAGTGCCATGAGATCACCCTCCATATCCGAAAAAGAGTTCGCCCATGGTTTGATATTCTGTGAATCTCTTTTCCAAAAGCCATGACGGTATATGTAAGGTAACACAGCGTTGCGTCGGCTATCTGACCATTAAAGTCACAACCTTGATAACCTCCTAATCCGAGATATTGCTTAGTCTCCTTGTTCATCACCTCTATGTTCCATCTAATCTGATACACTTCAAAGGCTTTTACGAAAGACATCGTTGTATCCGTGGTGAGCAGAACGTTCCATGCGGAGTTTCTACCATACTTGATGAGGAAGATTCTGATAGGTATATCTCCTAAGTTGCCGTTGAGCTGAATATATCGACATTTGTATTTACGACAGTTCTTTCCTCGTTCACGTTCATAGGTGGCAATGAGTTCTGCAGCATTTTTCTTTTTGCCCGATATAGTGTATTTTGTCTTTCCCATTTTTGCAAGTCCAACAAAGTGCATTGCCCCTTTACCTATGCTTCTAACACATGTCATAAGTTGCTCGCAGGTGAACCAACTATCGGTAATCACATACTTCGCATGTAACCCCATCTTCCATCCACGGCGAAGCATATCCATGGCAACTTCCAGCTTAGACATCTTACACTCTTGAAAGCGCTTATAATCAGGATTGCCGGTGTTCCTCTTGGTGTGATATGCCTTTTTGAGTTGCTGTCTTGTCAGCCCGTAGTTGCCTTTGCTTCCCTTTTTCTTGATGTAGTGAAAAAAATCAAAGGGTATAGTTGTCTTGCCGTCAAAGAAGGCACAAAGTAACAGCTTGTAGCCCAATACGCATCTGCCTTTCATATGGTCGAAAAACACGACTGATACCCTCCATCCTCACACCACTCTTCTCAAGTACGGTGTCATCTATAATGAAACATGTAGTGGTATCTGATTGAGGAACTTCGCCATACTTACGCAATAGGCACATATAACGCAGTGCAAAGTGGTTCATCAATCGTCTCCAATCCATCTGTGGGCGAATCATCATGCGATAGAAACAGTTCTTACCATGATTTGAAAGCTCATATATCTTATGTTTGCATATACTATGGATGCTCTCGCCCACAATGCGGAAGAGGCAAAGAGAGAGGAGCAACTCCGAAGCCGAAACTCCGTCCTGTTTCTCCAATGAAAGGCGAGATAATAGGTGACCGATGCCAAACTTGCCAAAAAGATGAAATAAATCATCACTCATTCGGGTTTTAACACTCAAAAGTTTGGATAACTCACTTATTTTCTCTATTTTTGCTTCCATAACAGTTTTGTTGTCTTGTCTTTAAAATCAGTTCTTTAGCGATTACTAATTTACAAAGAAAATTCGACAAACTGTTATTTTTCTATCTATTTATTTGGTTGGGAAACTTTAGTTATGTACCTTTGTCGGCAAATAAAGATATTCTCGTCAAACAAATATAAATAATATAAACATGGAAAAAAACAGAAAAAAACAAATCGTAGTTTTGAGTATAGCTTTAGTTTGCATTTTCATCTTGGTATTTTCATTGTTCCATAAATCAGCGACAAAAGATAGCGCAAATCCTCCTTTAACAAATGTTTTGACTGATAGCATTTCTCAAATTGTCTCAGCTTGTCCTGGCGAAATTGGTGTGGCGGTTATTGTTAATAACAGAGATACGGTTAAGGTCAATAATAAGAGTGTTTATCCTATGATGAGTGTGTTTAAGGTTCATCAGGCATTAGCTCTTTGTAATGACTTTGACAATAAAGGAATTTCACTTGATACCTTAGTAAATATAAATAGGGATAAACTTGACCCAAAGACTTGGAGTCCTATGCTGAAAGATTATTCAGGGCCAGTCATATCATTGACAGTGAGAGATTTGCTGCGTTATACTCTTACTCAGAGTGACAACAATGCAAGCAACCTTATGTTTAAGGATATGGTTAATGTCGCTCAAACAGATAGTTTTATAGCCACATTCATTCCTCGTTCAAGTTTTCAGATAGCTTATACGGAAGAGGAAATGTCGGCTGACCATAACAAGGCTTACTCTAACTATACATCTCCTCTTGGTGCTGCAATGTTGATGAATCGTTTGTTTACTGAAGGTCTTATCGATGATGAGAAACAAAGTTTCATTAAGAATACGTTAAAAAGAATGCAAAAACAGGTGTAGATAGGATAGCAGCTCCACTTCTTGATAAAGAAGGGGTTGTTATAGCGCATAAGACAGGTTCAGGTGATGTTAATGAAAAATGGTGTTCTTGCAGCTCACAATGATGTTGCCTATATATGTCTGCCTAATAATATCAGTTATACCTTAGCGGTATTTGTTAAGGATTTCAAGGGAAATGAATCACAAGCGTCACAATATGTTGCGCATATATCAGCTGTAGTATATTCTTTATTAATGCAAACTTCAGTAAAAATCTTAAACTGCACTTGCTTTTGATAATTAATGATAAACAATCTAAAAAGCACTCTAATCGTTATCGGAGTGCTTTTTAGATTACTAATCAAATTGCTTCTATTATAATTTGAATCCTCTACTTTTTTTCTTTCTTCCTGTTGCGGCACTCTTGCTCCATATCTAAGCCTGTGCCATTGCTCCCTGAACCAGTCGGCAATCGGCTTCCTGTTTATTGTCAGGTTCAGCCTGCTTTCATCGTCAGGGTCATTTTCCACCCTTAAAAATATCATCCTTTATATCAAAGTTCCGCCTGTGTTGCTCGGAATAGATTTTACCGCTACATTTCAGGGCTTCTTTTTTTGACTATAAGACTTTCAGTCATTTCTTTAGAGAATCCCAGCATGGCACAAAACTTTTTCCATGCGCAGCATTTCCCTGAACATCGGAAACCACCTGAAAGCCTTGTCTATGATTCTGGCGAGCCGTGACAGTTCTTTTTTTCTTTCATGTCAAGTTCCTGCCTGTGCATTTCTCTGAGATTGTGGATTTGCGTATCATGCTGTTTCTGCATCTGCTGTACTTGGCTCTGCAATTTTTTTCAATATTGGTGTTCCGTTTTGAAACCTCGTCTTGCAGTTTTTTTCGTTGGCACGTTCCAGTTCTTTCAGTTTTCCACTCCCGAAAAGAGAAGCAACTCCACTAGTTATGGCTGTCGCTGCCGTGGTGGCTGTCTTCTTTAACTTGTCAGTGCGTATTTCTGATTTCACCTGTTTCAGTTCCTGCTCGGCAAGATTTATCTGTTCTTCTTTGTGCCGTTTGGCTGCATCCATGCGTTGCAGTTCAGCTTTCTGCTTCTCAATGATAAAGTCGTTCCGTTCCAGATGCTCCTTACCAGTGACAGCCTTTGACTGCCCGCGTTCCATCAGCAGGATGTCGGATGCAAGGGTCTGCATCTGCATCATGTCATCGTCATTGAGCTTTCGGCTCTTTCCTGTTTCGTGGTTCATCCAGTCGAAAACGATATGGGCATGATAGTTCGGCTTGAACCATCTGTCCCCGACTTTGAAGCTTTCCCTGTCTTCCGCTTCCGGCTGACCGTTCAGCCAATGCCCTTCATCCTTGTGCAGGAAGATTTGCAGCGGTGTGATTCCCCAGCGTCTTTGACACTCCTCACCGAATTTACGCACGTCTGCCAGTGTGGTGTCCGACCTGACAAGCAGCACTCCTTCACGTATGGGGAGCATCCCGCAATCTTGACTATTTTACCGTTCTTGCCTTTGCGTTCACGCTCCTTTTCCTGCATGGCACGTCCGGTCTTTTCCTTTACCATCTGTCTGATATTGTCATAATGCATCCGCAAATCCGGACTGCCGAAGTCGGGATTTATCCACTGCTCATTATCGGTGGAGAGTTCTGGAACCACATAGGTTCTGGACTCTCCGATGTGGCGCATGTATTCGGCAGTCCTCCTGTTGTGAGCCCTCACTCGATGCGATATTGCAGGGGCTTGATATGTATGCTTGATTTTGTTGCCATAGATACTTGTTTTTTTTGGGTTTGTACTTTATTGTTTGCTTTTCCGCTGTCCGTAAACGCATGGGGGTTCTTAGGGGTGCAACCCATAAGCGGAGATTGCAAAGAGAGGGTCACTCTTTGCTCTGGGTTCTCAGGGGAGAAACGCCCTGAGTGGGTCATTAGGGTAAAACCCTAATCCCCTCGGGAGAGCCCACAACTACGTAAGCGGAGCGTGTAGTTATAGTGGGCTATATCAATGGCAAGCCATTGTCTGCAAACTCCAGCCTACGGCTTCCGCTCTCCTCCGTCAGGGAGGTTTTTCATCATCGTTGCCGATTGGAGATGCACCGACCAGCACAAGGTCTAAATCGTCTATCAGTTTTTGCAGGACGGGATTCTTCTCTATCATCCGCTGGAGGATTCTCTCAGCCTCGACCAAGTGGTTGGCTGTACTCATCACCTTGCCCTCCCGTATCTGAAAGATAATCCAATCGGCTATGTCGATATGGGCTTCTTTTTGTTTCGGGGTGGCATTCCTTTCGATGATGTCCGAAACCACCACCTTACAAAAAGTACATGCTCTCGGCTCGCTGTTTCCACTCGGCATAAGCATCGGCATCGGGAAAGAGAAGCACGGTTCGCCCTGACAGTACACGGAGTTTCTCTTCTCTCATCTGACTCTTACCACCCGTAGCCAGCCATACATAATCGGGGAAGATAGCAGAACCGATAACGGCACTCTTCTCGGATTCCACCAAGACCACCACCTTGTCGGGATGCGTTTTCAACAAGTGTTCCCCGAAAAAGGCATTGGGATAGTTGCCAATCCTCTGCCAACACACGCTGCTTTTTTTCAATATGCTGTGTATCCAGTTCACTGCCGATGTCTGTCCTCCCTTGATACGGTGTCCGTCTTCGGGATTGTACTGCATCACCTTTCCCGTGCGTACCTTGCCCGTCCTGTCTATCTGCCAAAAGATAACAGAGCCGTCACGGGTAGCCCCCAAACGGTATTCCTCCAACAACCGCTTCAACACCTCTTTCGCCTTGTCGCCATAGTAGGAAGTAAGGAGTGTGAAGAGGAAACGGAAGAAATTGCTACGCTCGCTTTTGCGACTTCTCCACATAGTGAGGGGGAATATAGCCGATGGCTGTCGGCTTACTTTTGCTGCTTCACTTTCTTCTGCTCTGCTCTTTGCCTGTCAAAAGAGAAATCATTGGTAGTTCTGTGTTCAGGATGCTCTTGAAAAATACTCTTTCGGAGTGTAGTGATACCCACAACCGCTTTCGTGGTTACATCTGCCGACCGATGGATGCAACGGCACATTATTTTCGTCCACGTAATAGACGAAAGAATGCCTGTCTCCGCATTTGGGGCAGGTATGCCGTGTTGCCGTTCCTTTATACTTCTGTAATGAATAATTGCCCATAGCTTAGTCCGTTTTTTTGATGGTTGATTGTCGGCTGTCCCATCCTGTCCCATTGTCCCACACTCTAAGGGTTGGGACAGTGGGACACTTGGGACACCTGCGTTTTTACTCTCTTTGCTGCGCTGGATGATACGGTTTACGGTGGACTTGCCACAATTCACCTGTGAGGCTATCTCCCTGACGGACTTGCCCGATTGGGAGAGTTGCAGAATTTGGCAATCCCTTTGGCTTGATTCATTGTCGCCCAATTTTTTTCAAGTGTTCCTTTTTCCGTGGAATAGCCCCTGAACACGAACTGCAAGAAAGCATCCACCTTGTCAATCTCGTAAACGATTACATTATCCGCATCATGAGAGAACGTGCCATAGCGCACTTTAAGCTGCTTCACATAGCGAAGCCCTCCGTCTTGGGCACTTTTTCCAATGGTGAACACGCTGTCAAAGAAATTGTAGAGCCGTTTGCTTCCGGCAAGGTCGTTGGATGTGATGGGACAATCCAAAGAGCGTTTGGGCGTATGTGCGGGACAAGGATAGAGAGCGCATATCTCTTTTTTTGAGATTGTTCAGCTGAATCATCAGCCGTCCTGCGGCATCGCCTTTCTCCATGGCGCAACACAGGTAGGTAAGATTGTCAATGATGAAAAATCTTGCAGTCGGTCTGCACAGCCATCTGTTCAATGCCGCCTATGATAGCTTCCTCAAAGTTGGCATCCAAAAGCTGGTTGCAGTCAATAGACACCCGATAGATTTTGTCGGGAAAGGTGTAGAGCTCTCCATGCTCGTTGGTATAGCGGAGCTGGAACTGCTTTTCGGACAGTTCAAAGTCCAGATACAGCACATTGTCGGTTCGGGCGATGCGGTCGGCTATCTGCACGGCAAGGATGGACTTGCCCACGTTGGAATCGGCAAACAAGCAGGAGAGTTCCCCCTCGTACCAAAAGCTGTCCCACAGCGCACGGGGCGTAGGCAATAACGATGCTTCAAGAATGGTTTGGTTTGCCGTCTTGATATTCATCATGCCTACACTGTCGGGCATACCGTTATGCGCTTGGGATGCTTTTGTGAGGTCGCCACGTATCAGGTTGATATAGTTCTTATCCTCTTCCATATCATTCACCAGTTACGTGGGTTGGGCTTGCGACGGTGGGAAGAGGATAAGGACTTGTTCAGTTCCTCGTCTGACAACGGTATGGGATTCTTTCGGGCGGTTTCCAGCCACTTGTCCAGTTCGTCACGGTAAAGGCAATAGCGTTTGCGGGCTTGGTGGCAGGGATTGTCCCTTCTGACAGTTTCATGTAGAGCGTACCCTTAGGGATACCTAAATACTCTGCTGCCTCGTCCACAGACATGGGCACGTGGGTGTCCACCGTTTTGGCATTGTTCACACTGCGCTGCTCGGCGAGCAGGCTTTTCAGGCTCATCACTTCGTCTCGAAGCTGAGCGACAACCTCGGGGAGGTCGTTGAAGGTAAGAATTGATTTTTTTCCATTCGCGTACTCGTCTCTTTTTGTAAGACTTGGCGCAAAGGACTGAAATGATATATCCGTGAATATCTCCACGACACGTCATTGCAAAATAATTCCCGAATAATTAAGCCCAGCCATAAATGACGGGTAAAATTACTCGGGAAACGATGTAAAACAGGCGGTTATGAGTTACCGGATGGTTGTCGTTGGTGTCGTGATTATCCTAATTCCGCACATAATCCTCGGGATAGTGGAAATCAAGTTTGCCGTTTTCGGGTTCATCAATGGGAATTTCCGTCTTTAACGGCTCTACCTTGAAATTCTTGATGGTTGATAAGTCTGTATCAGCAAACGATTTCGGGAAAAAGGGCTTTGATGAACTTGGCACGGTTATCCCCATTGTAGTATCTCTTGTACAGGAAACGCTCAGAGATATTCCATACGAAGTGACGGAGTGGAATGTTGTTGATGTCTTTGGTAAACGGTCTTTGTATGGGCTTCGGGGTATAAGTGTTAAGATTCATCCATTTGTCCACCTCAGTACAGATGTGGTTCACGGTTTCTTGGTCGGCAATGCGAGGCAGGTAATAATGGCAATACTCCATGACCATGCGGATGCGCTCTTCCTTTTTCCCGTTGCTCTCTGCTTGCGTAATTGGCACGGTTCTTTTCGTGAAGATCCCGGGGCGATAGTAAGCTCTATCGGTTGTGTTTGGATAAGTGTCTCTTCTTTTTGTCGGGGATGATTCGGGTACAGGCTCAGGGACTGATGTAGGTCCGAGCACAGATGTGGCTTCTTCAAGTGTATTTTGTGACAGTTCTTCCTGCACCTCTATGGCTTCGGCAATCGTTTCTTTCTTGCCGAACTTGATTTTGTAGATTTCGTATGTATCAAAGATAAGTGTCTGAAAGGAGAGATAGAGCAACCATCCCAACAGGTTACAGCATACGAATACTATCCACCTGACAAAGTTGTCTTGGTTGAAGCTGTCCGCTATTACCAGCGTGGCAATGGAAGATATTAGGACGATGGCGAAGCCGACAAAGCCCAAGATGATGTATTTGTCCTTGATTGATGATTCCATATTTCGTTGAGAGATTGAATGTTCCTGTATTATTTTTGTGCAAAGTTAATGCTATTTTTTTCCCAATTACTGCCCGTTATTTGCGGTTAGAACGGTCTTTTTCAATGTATTTCACGAAATGTCATCATATCATACTCTGTTTCATACTCTGAGGGGCTTATAAATGGTGGCATCAAGCCAAAAACATAGAGGGGCGATTATAGCCTTGTAGCCATAACCGCCCCTCTGAATACCTGTCAATGTGAGACATTTATGCCTCCTTGCGCTTCAAGGTTATCTTGTCCACCACCTGACACATCTGCTGCGCTGCTATCTTGGAATAGATTTGTGTGGTGGTAATGTTCTTATGTCCGAGATAGGCTTGGATGACAGCCATGTCCGTTCCCATTTCCACGTGCAGGCTTCCGAAGCTGTGGCGGGTACAGTGAAAGGTGATTTTCTTGGTTATCCCTGCTGCCGTGAGCCACCGTTGGAGTGGTCCTTGCAGCATCTTGTCCTTGAAATCCTCAAAGATAAGTCCCTCGCCCCGTTCTCCCAGCAGTCCATAGGCTTCATCACTGATGGGGTTATGCACTATTTCTTTGGTTTTCTGCATACGGGTGGTAACGAACATCCTGCCGTTGGTGTATGGTTGTATCTGCTGCCACGTGAGCTGTCTGATGTCGCTCTTTCTCAGTCCCGTAAGACAGGCGAAAAGAAAAGCTTTTTTCAAGACCTCCTCCTCACAGGGTGTTTCGGCAAGCCGTATCAGTTCCTCTTGGCTCAAATGCTCCCTGATGGTGGGAATGCACTCGATGCGGTCTAAGAAGCCGTTTGGGTTCTCCTTTATCTTCCTGTCACGGTAGGCGGTGTGCAGCACGGCACGGAAAGTTGACCAATAGCCTGCTGCGGAGTTGATGTGCAGCTTTTGGTTGGTGTGGATGGATTGGGGTGCATCAAGCAGGTATTCCATGAACTTGCGGCACAAATCCACATCCACCTCCTCAAAGGTGCATTTGCCGTTCACGAACCGCTGGAAATGCTTGTATACGTGCTGCCACTTGATATTCTTGCGGTCAGCCAGTCCTTTGAAATAGGCAAGGAAATCGCCCTTCATCTTGGTCTTGTCAAAAAAAGCCGTTGTTTTCATTGAAAATGGCTTCGTAGCGCTGGTTGCGCAGGATGACCGCTTTCTTCATCATGCGTGCGTTGAAGTCCCGTTCCTGCTGGTTTGCAGGTTTGGCGAAGATGTAAATTCCTAAGGCTTCACGTGTAATCACTCTCATGGTGACATTGTCACGGTAGCCGGGATAGTAGTCAAGGCATAGTGAATACTGTGTCCCGTTCTTAATCTTGCGCTTACGCAAGGTAACTGTTTTGCATTTACTCATAATAATTATGTTTTAATTGGTTGTATACATTTTGGAGTTGTATCCATGTTTCCGATGGCAAAGGAACAACGTGAAATATCCGTGAATACCTCCACGATACATCATTTTTGAAATAATTTTTCGATAATCCCGATTTTTTTCACGGTTATTTGTTCCTTTCAGCCATGACACGCTCCACATCTGAGCGCAAAAGCAGGTTTTTTTCACACCCACCTTTATCTTTTCGATGTGCTTCACCTTGACGATATGGCAGATGTTGGCTGACGAAAGACCATAGATTTGCTGCACCTGCTCAACGGTATAGTAGCGTTCATCGTTCACAAGGTCAGTTCTGCGGAGTTCGTTCAAATGTGATTTGGAGTAATAGGTACGCCCGTACTCTCTTTTAGTGGGTATCTTATGGCGATAGGTGTAGGCACGGAGTGCGGTCGGCTTCATGCCGAACAGTTCCTCCACCTCCTCGGTCAGTAGCCAGTCGGTAATTTCGCTAATATCAACTGCCACACCGAAAAAAACTCGTCAATATGCTTCTTGCTGTAATAGTTCTTTCCTGCGATACGGCAGATGGGGATATGGTTACGCTTGGCGGAAGTGTAAAGCCATGACTGCTTTACCTTAAAAAGGGACATCACCTCCTCGCCCGAATAGAAGTCCAACACTTCTTCGCTTTCCTTTTCCCTTTTTTCTCTTTTGGCAGGTAAGGAAGATGAAGATGATTTCCTTGGTGTGGAGGTGTTGCCGGGCAGGATGCGGTGATAGGGATTGCCCTCCAACATCTGCTCGATGTCGGCTCTGCGGATGAATGCCATGCGGTTGCTGATGCGTGAGGCTTTCAGCTTGCCGATGGCTACAAGTTTGTAAATGTACTGTCGGGAACAGCCCATGAGGATGGCTGCTTTGGAAAAGGTGAGATACTCCTGATGCTGTATCTCCATCAAGGGTTGGGCGACTTTGAAGAGGTTGTTCTTCTGCATCACTCTGGCTCGTTTGGCTTCTGCCTGACAAGCCTCACTGCAATATCTTTGCATACCGCTTCGGGTTACAAAGGACTTGCCGCAAAAACTGCATTTTCTGGTTGCTTTCATACCGTTTTATCGTTTAATGGTTCATTTCTTCAATCCCATATCTCTGAAATGGTAAACGGATGTGAACGGAAGTCAACCATTGTCGCTTTTCTACACAGTGTGACTGTTTCCGCATATCGGGGCGGTTATTGTCGCTTGTCGTAAACGGTTGTAAACCCTTGTCAACTGTCTGCACGGTGTGACAAAAAAACAAGCCCCGCAAATTCTCCACGTCAGAAATACGTCTCAAAAAAATATGTGGAAATTTGGGAAGCGACAAATGGCAACCGAAAAGTGTTAAATTTTAGAATATGCTGGTAATTAAAGATTTACACTCGGATATTTCTGATTAGTTTTGGTTGTTCTATGGTTATAAATACAATCGTCGAAAGTATACTCTCTAATTGTCGTAACACTATTTGGAATGGTTACAGAAGTTAGAGAGCTACAATCGCTGAAAGCCCAACCTCCTATTGTCGTAACACTATTGGGAATGTTTACAGAAGTTAGAGAGCTACAATAGTTGAAAGCAGCCTTTCCAATTGTCGTAACACTATTTGGAATGGTTACAGAAGTTAGAGAGCGACAACCGTTGAAAGCATTGTCGCCAATTGTTGTAACACTATTGGGAATGGTTACAGAAGTTAGAGAACTACAATTGCTGAAAGCATATTCCTTAATTGTCGTAACACTATTGGGAATGGTTACAGAAGTTAGAGAGCTACAACCGCTGAAAGCAGTCTGTCCAATTGTCGTAACACGATTACCTATTATAATTCGTTTAACACCAGAGTCACGCCATGGGCTGAATCTATAATCATCCATTTCCCCTTTTCCTGAAATGATTAAAACTCCATCATCATTAAGGTGCCATTTTAGATCAGGTCCACAAGTACCAGACTCCTCGGCATTAGCTGATAAGCCCATGAGTAGGGCTATTAACAAGATGTAGATTTGTTTCATGTTAGTATTTTTTTATAAATAATACTTTTTTTGATTTACGGAAGATCAAATACAAAGATAAACAAAAAATATTATAAACCTTAATTTCGCAGTATAAATTCTTGTAAGAACTTCAAGTGCCTGAAAAACAACGTTCTCAAAACACTTGGATATGTCAGAAACTTCACTTATCTTAGTGCTACGAAAAGTGTGAGATTTAATATATTTAACTTTCGGTCACATCAAAAATTACATAAATATGGACTGGATGGGGTCGTTTGAACCGCCCTCCCCATAATATGATAAAACGGAAACAAAGAAGATCATGTAATGGAGTGAATAATCAGTAGTTATTCCAAATGTTATTACCTCCATAATGGTTCCGTTTCCCATCCCTGCGGAAAACCGAGAGCTTTTAAGTCAATTTCGGGAAACCGAATGAATAACCATGTTAGTTTGGATTGCATATCATTATTTGGGGATATAACATTAAGAAAGTATTTGATGATGCAGAGGTCAAAGTAAGCACGCATAGAATCTGTTGGAAGCGTTATCCATTCTCCTGCGGGACTAATGGGAATTGCTGGCTGAATGGCATTTTTGCTTGTTCCATACTCTTGAATGATGACCACAGGCATTTTCGAGTAACAGCAATAACCGTGAGCCATGACTCAAACACATTTATAGGTAAACCAAAAACGTTTTTGCTATGCGTTTGCGTATGCGATTTTTGTTTGATGTTACGATAAATGGCATTGACGTTTCCAACAGTAAGCAGTTCTCCTAAAAATCCACGATGGTGGATAAGGTTCTGAGTAGGTTCGTTTGAAATGAAGAATGAACTCTTCCTTAGATTTACTATATTCCTTGGATATAGCTCGCATTGTTTCATTAAACTTGAAACCATCTAAGAAATAAGAAAAAGTCTGTCAGCCAAAAAGGATTGCCTGTCATATCTGCTGTTATTTGCATCACCGCACGTCTGATAGCAATTTCAATCTTTTCTATCTCATTAAACATGAGCAGTCTTAGTTTCTTGTCAAAGCGATAAAAGCATCATCACCTTCTTGAAGGATGAACCTTTCTTGTACAAATGTGCTGTTTTGGGCATTTTCAACAAAGGATACATATAAGCAGACAATCTGTAATAACCAATGTTATCAAGGTATTGTATGGCTTTGTTTCTATCACAAATTTGTAAACCTCGAGATTCAAGCAAATCAACGAGATTTTCTGAAGATTCAAATCGTTTTGTAAAGGGAATAAGATTCACTATATTCAAATGTGTATAAACAAAAAACGCCTCGCACGATTTGAGCATTGTTAAGAGGCTTGGCGAGGACTGACTCAGCAAAGATACGAATAATTATTGATAATACAAACTTTTTAGTAAGAAAAATCACGCAAAAGTGGATTTCTTTTATTGCACTTCGTTTTGGAACTTACAGAGATGGTCGTGAAATTATGAAAATCAATTTTCCTGTCACTTCTATCACTCCTTATATGCTTATAATACATTGAGTATAAGCATATAAAACAAAATGTTAAAAGTGACAGCAAACTAAAATCAAACTTTATTTAGTAATATGGTATTAATAAAGAAGAGCTTTTTGATTACTTCTTTTGTAGGCTTGTCAGCAAGTCTGCAACTACATAGCTGGAGCCGCCAATGAAGATAAAATCTTGTTCGTCAGCATCTTGAAGGGCAGCTTGGTAGGCTTCAAGGACGGTTGGGTAGACCTTTCCGTGTAGGTCGTAATCGTCGGCTGTTTCGGTAACATTCTCTACTGGGAAGGCACGATGTGTACTGGGTTGTGTCCAATAGTAAATGGCATCATCGGGGAGCATGGACATAACAGCATGTAGGTCTTTATCATCCACCATACCAAAGACAATGCGCTTCTGCTTACATTGTTGACGTTTGATTTGTTGAGAGAGGTAAGTCCATCCGCCAGCATTGTGACCTGTGTCACAAATAACTAATGGGGTTGCTTGTAGTTTCTGCCACCTACCCATTAAGCCCGTCAGTTCGCAAACATTGGCAAAGCCTTTAGCAATACTCTCTGCGTTCTTGATGACACCTTTATTATACAGTTGCATGGCGGCTGTTAAGACCGTGTTAGCGTTCTTCTCTTGATAGCTACCACCCAATTCGCCCACAAAATCGCCAAAGAAACGAGTCTGATAAGCGATACCACCATCGGGGTTAGGGCGAGAAGAAAGCACTGCGGGGATGTCTTCTGCAAAGACAATGAGCGCATCCTCTTTCTGTGCTTTTGCCTTGAAAACAATCTGTGTTTCAGGGACAGACTCACCAATAACAACCGGTACACGATGTTTGATAATACCAGCCTTCTCTGCTGCGATAGCTGCGAGTGTGTTGCCGAGGAATTGGGTGTGGTCGAGTGATATGTTGGTGATAATCGATAAGATAGGAGTGATAATGTTTGTACAATCAAGTCTACCACCTAAGCCTACTTCGATGATGGCGATGTCTACCTTTTGTTCAGCAAAATACTTGAATGCTAAAGCTGTTGTGAGTTCAAAGAAAGAAGGGTGGAGTGGCTCAAAGAAGTTGCGTTCCTGTTCAACAAAGTCGATAACCTCCTGTTCAGATATCATTTCTCCATTGACTCTGATACGTTCGCGGAAGTCAACGAGGTGAGGACTGGTATAGAGTCCGACCTTATATCCTTCAGCTTGGAGGATAGCTGCCAACGTGTGGGAGCATGAGCCTTTTCCGTTGGTTCCTGCAACATGAATAGAAAGGAAGTGGGTATGTGGATGACCGAAGTGCTCGTCCAAAGCCTTTGTTGTCTCAAGTCCTTCTTTGTAAGCAGATGCCCCGACGTGTTCGAAGACGGGTGTGCTATTGAATAGATATTCTACGGTTTCTTGGTAAGTCATAGTTGGGTGATGGGTGTTGGGTGTTGATGGAATGTGAGGAAACGATTTAGTCCCATTAGCCAAAGAAGTCTAATGGGGCATATAATCATTATCTCAATTCTATTTGTAAACTCATTGCTTAATAAAAATCGTCTACTCGTCAACTTGTTTACTTGTCAACTCATTTAACTTGTTCACTCGTCAACTTGTCTAACTTGTCAACTCATTCAACTAAACAGTTTCTTAAAGTTCTCGAAGATAGAGCGTTTAGTGCTGTTATCACCACGGAAGTTTTCGCTTTGGCGTAAGTCTTCGATGATTTTCTTCTCCTCTTTATTCAACTCCTTTGGAACGTAAATACTGATGTGAACCACTAAATCGCCAATACCGCTGCCATAACCTTGTACGGCTGGAAGACCCTTACCACGTAGGCGAAGCGTCTTACCAGGCTGTGTTCCTGGTTCAATCTTAATCTTTACATTGCTGCCATCAATGGTTGGGATGTCAACCTGACCACCTAAGGCAGCTGTTGGGAAATCGAGCAAGAGATTATAGATGACGTTCTGTCCGTCACGAATGAAGGTGTCGTTAGGTTCCTCCTCGATATATACTTGGATATTACCAGCCACACCATTGTGTCTACCAGCGTTACCCTTGCCCGGAACATTGACCACCATACCTTCAGCTACACCCGCTGGGATGTTGATTTCAACTACTTCCTCGCCCTTTACAACGCCTTCACCATGACAGTGAGTACACTTGTTCTTAATGATAGTTCCCTCACCATTACATACGTGACAGGTAGTCTGGGTCTGCATCATACCAAAGATACTCTGCTGTGTACGGATTTCAACACCCGAACCATGACAGTTCTGACAAGTTTCTGTTCCGCTACCCTCCTCAGCACCAGAGCCATGGCAGTGTTCGCAAGGAACGTCTTTACGCACCTTAAACTTCTTGGTAACGCCCGTAGCAACCTCTTGCAACGACAGACGAACCTTCAAACGAAGGTCTGTTCCACGATACTTAGGGGCTTGATGTCCGCCACCTCCGAAGCCGCCAAATCCTCCGCCATGTCCACCGAACACATCGCCAAACATAGAGAAGATATCGTCCATAGAGAAACCACCGCCACCGAAGGGACTACCACCACCAAAGCCACCGCCAGGAGCATCGAAGCCAAACTGGTCATACTGTTGGCGTTTCTGTGGATCGTGTAGTACATCGTAAGCTTCGGCAGCCTCTTTGAATTTTGCTTCAGCCTCAGGATCATCCGGATTACGGTCAGGATGATACTTGATAGCAAGTTTTCTGTATGCTTTCTTTATTTCGTCTTCAGAGGCATTCTTGCTGACACCTAACACCTCATAGTAATCTCTTTTTGCCATTCTTCCTTATGAAATTATTGTCCGACAGCAACCTTTGCGTGACGGATAACCTTGTCATTGAGTGTATAGCCTGTCTGTACACAATCGATAACCTTGCCCTTCTTGTCATCGCCCATGCCAGGAACCATTGCGATTGCCTCATGGTAATCGACGTTGAAGTCAGCATTATCGGTCTCAATCTTATTAACACCGAGTGTCTCCAAGGCCTTCAAAAAAACTTCTTATAGATAAGTTCGAAGCCTTCTTTAATTGCCTGTGGATCCTCTGTCTTATCGGCAGTAGCACGCTCAAAGTCGTCAAGGATAGGCAGAATAGCAGCTACAGTCTTCTCACTTCCGTTGAGAATCAGTTCTGACTTCTCCTTCAGTGTACGTTTCTTGTAGTTCTCAAATTCAGCAACCAAACGGATATACTTGTCTTTCCACTGCTCAGCTTCGTTCTGTGCAGCTGCCAATGGGTCAAGTTCTTCCTCTGCAGGAGTCTCCTCTCCGTTAGCATCTTCCGCCTGTGTTTCAACGTCGTTCTGGGTTGTTTCTTCGTTATTCAACTCCAGCTCTTCGCCTTCAATCTTTATATTTTTCTCTTTCTTACTCATAATTTTATTGCACTATTTGTCATGGCATACCCTTGCAAATAGTATGCCATGTTTTGACAATCTTAGTACATTCCTGCTTTTTGCTCCTTAATCTGCTCGTCATGGATATAGTCATCGTAGCTCATCAGCTTGTCGATGGTACCCTTTGGAGTCAACTCAATGATACGATCAGCCACGGTGTTAATAAACTCATGGTCGTGTGAGCTAAAGAGGATATTACCCTTAAAGCCAATCAGGTTGTTATTGAACGCCTGAATACTCTCCAAGTCAAGGTGGTTAGTAGGCGTATCAAGAATCAAGCAGTTGGCATTCTGAAGCTGCATACGTGCAATCATACAACGCATCTTCTCACCTCCAGAGAGTACATTCACCTTCTTCTCAACCTCTTCCTGCTTGAACAACATACGACCTAAGAAGCCCTTCATAGCCACTTCGTTACCTGGTCCGAACTGTGACAGCCAGTCAACGAGGTTCAAATCACAATCAAAGAACTCGGTATTATCCAATGGCAGATAAGCCGTAGTGATTGTCACACCCCAGTTATACGTACCAGCATCAGGCTCACGATTACCATTGATAATCTCGAAGAGCGCAGTCATAGCCTTTGAGTTGCGAGAAAGGAAGACTACCTTCTGTCCCTTCTCAATATTGAAGTTCACATTATCGAAGAGTACTGTTCCGTCCTCATCAACAGCCTTCAAGTTCTCAACCTCAAGAATCTGGTTACCCGGTTCGCGCTCCATAGAGAAGATAATACCCGGATATTTACGGCTTGATGGACGAATCTCCTCTACGTTCAGACGCTCCAACATCTTCTTACGTGATGTTGTCTGCTTACTCTTAGCCACATTGGCAGAGAATCGGCGGATGAATTCCTCCAACTGTTTCTTCTTCTCCTCAGCCTTCATCTTCTGGTTCTGAGCCTGACGTAAAGCCAACTGTGAACTCTCATACCAGAACGAGTAGTTACCCGCAAAGACGGTTACCTTACCGAAGTCGATATCGATTGTCTGTGTGCTGACAGAGTCGAGGAAGTGACGGTCGTGCGATACAACCAATACTGTCTGATGCTCGTCAATCTCACCGAGATAATCCTCTAACCATTCAACGGTCTCAAGGTCGAGGTCGTTAGTAGGCTCATCGAGCAACAAGTTCTCTGGTTTACCGAAGAGAGCCTTAGCCAACATCACACGCACCTTCTCTGTATTTGAGAGCTGTGACATCTGCTTCTCGTGCAATTCGTCCTTAACGCCAAGGTTCTGGAGTAACTGTGCAGCATTGCTTTCAGCCTCCCATCCATTCATCTCAGCAAACTTCAACTCTAAGTCGGCAGCACGATTACCATCCTCTTCTGTCATCTCTGGCTTAGCGTAAAGTTCCTCACGCTCTTTCATGTTCTTCCAAAGAGTCTCATGTCCCATGAGGACCGTGTCCATTACCTTATACTCATCATATTTGAAGTGGTCCTGTTCCAATACCGACAGACGTTCACCTGGTCCTAACTCTACTGTTCCCTTGTTTGGCTCTAAGTCGCCAGAAATGGCACGAAGCAAGGTTGATTTACCAGCACCATTAGCACCAATGACTCCGTAAATATTACCTGGTGTAAACTTTAAGTTAACGTCCTTGTATAGAACTCTCTTGCCGAATTGGACAGCAAGGTTTGAAAGTGTAATCATTTTTTTCTAATACCTTATTATATAATAATTTGGCTGCAAAGGTACGATTTTTATTTCAAATGACAAAGAAACAAGTAGATAGATGAGTCTGTAGTTTTACCAATATTAAACTCTCTTTGTTCAAGCGACAATAATACCCTTTTTACCTTTTCTATAAATCAACTTTGTATCTATTATATAAATAAAAAAATGAAAAAAAGAAAAAAATGTTGTTTTTTTATTTAAAAATCTTGCGAGATTGAAATTATTTCTGTAATTTTGCAGCCGAAAAAAATTCAAATTAATTACTAAAGGATGTAGTTTAGGGATAAACATAGTTGAGGACTAACGACAACCTAATATATATAATAAGGTAAAAGAAGCAGTGTGATACTGCATTGAGTTCTTCAATTAGGATAACAGAAACAGGATAATATACCAGTTTTCTATCATCTTAATACTCACACTTTCGAAAAAAAGTGTAAACTTTTTTATCCTAATTTTATTAATGTATATTATATAAATTAGTATTCAAAAATAGCATTTTACATCATAAATTATGAAACAGAATAAGATTAAGATGGGTTACCAAATACCCTATACAGAAGTAATTATTATCAACAATGAAGCTTTACTTGCAGAGACTTCATTCCCTAGTCAGCATAATCCTGGCCGTCGTAAGAAAGGTCCTACAGCTAATAATGCAAAACAGGCATTTGAGTGGCTTGAGGTTGGTGACGAGGCTTTGTCAAGCAATGGACATACTTCATTGTGGGAAGATTAATCAAATGAGAGTTTTAATATAATTAAGTAATTAGTTTAAAAAGACTATATTAATAATGAGAAAACATACTTTTAAGGTGCGCCTGCTATCTTTGGTAGCATTGTGTGGCATCGTAATGGCTTTTACATCTTGTTCTAACGAAGATGTAGCACAGAGCAATGTAGATACAAACACTGAAAACAACAGCAACCTTACTTCATTCGTGACAGGTGCTGCTGCAACACGTACATCACTCAACTATGACGACGGTGCTTTCTTCTGGGAGGCAGGTGATCATATCTATGTAAAGGATGATAACGGAACTTGGAACAAGAGTAGCAATGCTCCAACAGAGAAGACTGCCAGCTTTAAGTTTATGGTTCCTGGTAAGTACACAAACAGCAATACTTATAAGGTGTATTACCCTGGTAAGAATGGTCTTAACAACAACGTAACAATCTCTGGCACACAGAGTCAGGCACAGCCTAACAGTACTCTTCATATTGGTGAGGCAGGTGACTGTGGAACAGCAGATGCAACAGGTGGTAATGGCGTATTTAATTTCCGTCTCGACCATCAGGCTGCTATTCTCGTGTTCCAGCCTTTTACAAACAATACAGCCGTAAAGAATTGTCAGCTGACAAAGATTGAAGTGACATCTGACAATGACCTTACTGGTACTTACACACTTAACACAACAACAGGTGAGTTGACAGGTACGGGTAGCGGTAAGACTATTACAATGATAACAAAGGGTAGCGGTTCTTATGCTAATGGTTTCTCTTTGAATACCAGCACAGCAGATGTAAAAACCAATGGTGCCTATGTTGTTATCCGTCCAGGTACACACGCCTTGACCGTTCGTTATTGGATTAAGGACTATGTTACAAACGTTGAGGGTGCTATTACTAAGACATATCCATCGTTCGACTATGAGAAGAACGACTATTATGATATGGAGGCTAATATCAACGTAACAGATTACGATGGTAGAAAGTATTATATGTGGGACGCAAAGAAGAACTATTGGAATGGTTACGAGTGGAACTCTACTAATCCATTGCAGCCTGTGCTTACAGGTAAATACAACTCAAATTTCCCAGCTTTTGGTAATGAAAACTATTTTCGTACTACTGAAGGTTTCGGTCGTGAGGATGCTATGAACTCTTCTTGTAAGGATTTGCCTAATGCAAATGAGCTGGGGTGGTATGTAAAGAATGGTGATCCACGTTGGGATGATGATAAATTGTGGACAGCAATGGGACATTTATATAAGGGTGGTATATGGCTCCGCAATAAAGCATATATCAAATTGATAACTTCATTCCAACCTGAACAAGGTCCAGGATTTATGGATATGCGCGAAAACTTTAATAAATTAGTAGTGACTCCTACTCAAGGTGCACCTACAGGTTTTTTTGCAAGTAGATACTTCTTTTTACCTGCTTTGGGTCAATATAGTGATGGCTTTTTACAATATATTGGAGAGGGCGGATTTTATTGGTCATCAAGTGCTTCTCCAGCTGACTATAGCTGGGCATACTCGTTGGAATTTAACAAGAGTCAGGTCATTGTAAATACTACACCAAGTGTTAATGGATATTACACAGGTGCATTTGAGTAAGCTTCTTTTTTTATCCTTCTCTTTAAGAAGTCCCCTTCTTAAAGCTGCAGGTTTAAATATAATCTTGCCAACGCACGTACAGCGTTGAGCTGTCTTCGGACAACTCAGTGAAGTACGATGTCGTTGGCAAGTTTTCGTTTTTTTGCCTACTTTGTTTATTTTTCTTTACCTCGTGTTTTTTTCAATTGATGCTTAATTGGCTTCAAAAAGATGCCTAATTGGCTTTCAAAAGGTGCTCTTTAAGGCGTCAATAGATGCCCTTTTGAAGGCTTAAAGAGCACCTTTTGAAATGCTATTTTGTAATA
>BNJT01001203.1_pt1 | contig 40383 bp, 59 predicted proteins | sample 8540491 | NCBI WGS metagenome assembly BNJT01 (sample SAMD00202455, study PRJDB9452) | human saliva metagenome | host: Homo sapiens | reverse complement strand
AAAATATAATAAAATAGATAGGAAAGAATCAAATACTTGTATGAAAAATGAGACGGCTTTTTCGTCTAGTAAAAGGAAAAGATGACAAAAAAAGTTGGTGTCGGTCAGGCACATAGTAAGATTATTTTAATAGGAGAGCATGCGGTCGTTTACGGTTATCCTGCCATTTCTCTGCCTCTTTTGGAGGTGGAGGTGACTTGTAAGGTAGTTCCTGCAGAGAGACCTTGGCGCCTCTATGAGGAGGATACCTTGTCCATGGCAGTTTATGCTTCGCTGGAGTATTTGAATATCAAAGAAGCCTGCATTCGCTGTGAGATTGACTCGGCTATCCCTGAAAAAAGGGGAATGGGTTCGTCAGCTGCTATCAGCATAGCGGCCATTCGTGCGGTTTTTGACTACTATGAGGCTGATCTACCTCATGATGTATTGGAAATCTTGGTTAATCGGGCTGAGATGATTGCCCATATGAATCCAAGTGGTTTGGATGCCAAGACCTGTCTCAGTGACCAGCCTATTCGCTTTATTAAGAACGTAGGATTTACAGAGCTTGAGATGGATTTATCAGCTTATTTAGTGATTGCAGATACGGGCGTTTATGGTCATACTCGTGAAGCCATCCAAGTGGTTCAAAACAAGGGCAAGGATGCCCTACCGTTTTTACATTCCTTGGGAGAATTGACCCAGCAGGCAGAAGATGCGATTTCACAAAAAGATGCTGAAGGATTGGGACAAATCCTCAGTCAAGCGCATTTGCATTTAAAAGAAATCGGAGTCAGTAGCCCTGAGGCAGACTCTCTGGTTGAAACGGCTCTTAGCCATGGTTCTCTGGGTGCCAAGATGAGCGGTGGTGGGCTAGGAGGCTGTATTATAGCTTTGGCAGACAATTTAACACACGCACAAGAACTAGCAGAAAGATTAGAAGAGAAAGGAGCTGTTCAGACATGGATAGAGAGCCTGTAACAGTACGTTCCTACGCAAATATTGCTATTATCAAATATTGGGGAAAGAAAAAAGAAAAAGAGATGGTGCCTGCTACTAGCAGTATTTCTCTGACTTTAGAAAATATGTACACGGAGACGACCTTGTCACCTTTGCCAGACCATGCGACAGCTGATGCCTTTTATATCAATGGTCAGCTACAAAATGAGGCGGAGCATGCCAAGATGAGTAAGATTATTGACCGCTACCGTCCAGCTGGTGAGGGCTTTGTTCGTATCGATACTCAAAACAATATGCCTACCGCAGCGGGTTTGTCCTCAAGTTCGAGTGGTTTGTCCGCCTTGGTCAAGGCTTGCAATGCCTATTTTCAGCTTGGATTGACTCGGAGCCAGTTGGCACAGGAGGCTAAATTTGCCTCAGGTTCTTCTTCTCGGAGTTTTTATGGACCACTAGGTGCCTGGGATAAGGATAGCGGAGAAATTTATCCTGTAGAGACAGACTTGAAACTAGCTATGATTATGTTGGTGCTGGAGGACAAGAAAAAACCAATCTCTAGCCGTGATGGGATGAAACTTTGTGTGGAAACTTCGACTACTTTTGACGACTGGGTGCGTCAGTCTGAGAAAGACTATCAGGATATGCTGGTTTATCTCAAGGAAAATGACTTTGCCAAGGTTGGGGAATTGACGGAGAAAAATGCCCTTGCTATGCACGCTACGACCAAAACAGCATCACCAGCCTTTTCTTATCTGACCGATGCGACTTATGAAGCCATGGACTTTGTTCGCCAGCTTCGTGAGCAAGGGGAAGTCTGCTACTTTACTATGGATGCTGGTCCCAATGTCAAGGTCCTCTGTCAGGAGAAAGACTTGGAGCATTTATCAGAAATCTTCGGTCAACGTTATCGCTTGATTGTGTCAAAAACAAAGGATTTGAGCCAAGATGATTGCTGTTAAAACTTGCGGAAAACTCTATTGGGCGGGTGAGTACGCTATTTTAAAGCCAGAGCAGTTAGCCTTGATAAAGGCTATTCCCATCTATATGAGGGCTGAGATTGCTTTTTCTGATAGTTACCGTATCTATTCGGATATGTTTGATTTTGCAGTAGATTTGACACCAAATCCTGACTACAGCTTGATTCAAGAAACGATTGCTTTGATGAATGACTTCCTCGCCGATCGTGGACAGACCTTACGACCTTTTTCTCTAGAAATTCGAGGAAAAATGGAACGAGAAGGGAAAAAGTTTGGTCTAGGATCTAGCGGTAGCGTCGTTGTTTTGGTCATCAAGGCTCTGCTGGCTCTCTATGATCTTTCGGTTGATCAGGAACTCTTATTCAAGTTAGCCAGCGCTGTCTTGCTCAAACGAGGAGACAATGGTTCTATGGGGGACCTTGCCTGTATTGTGGCTGAAGATTTGGTTCTCTACCAGTCATTTGATCGCCAGAAGGTAGTTGCTTGGTTGGAAGAAGAAAACTTGGCAACAGTTTTGGAGCGTGATTGGGGCTTTCAATTTCAAAAGTGCAACCAGCCCTAGAATGTGATTTCCTAGTTGGGTGGACCAAGGAAGTGGCTGTGTCTAGTGATATGGTCAAGCAAATCAAGCAAAATATCAATCAGAGTTTTTTAAATTCCTCAAAAGAAATGGTAGCTGCTTTGGTAGAATCCTTGGAGCAAGGAAAAGCCGAAAAAGTGATCGAGCAAGTAGAAGTAGCCAGCAAGCTCTTAGAAGGCTTGAGCACAGATATTTACACGCCTTCGCTTAGACAGCTGAAAGAAGCCAGTCAAGATTTGCAGGCTGTTGCCAAGAGTAGCGGCGCTGGTGGTGGTGACTGTGGTATTGCCTTGAGTTTTGATGAGCAATCAACTGAAACCATAAAAAACCGTTGGGCCGATCTGGGGATTGAGCTCTTATACCAAGAAAGGATAGGACATGATGACAAATCGTAAGGATGAGCATATCCGCTATGCCCTTGAGCAGAAAAGTTCCTATAATAGCTTTGATGAGGTGGAGTTGATTCATTCTTCCTTGCCTCTTTACGACCTGGATGAAATCGATCTGTCGACAGAGTTTGCTGGTCGAAAGTGGGACTTTCCTTTTTATATCAATGCTATGACGGGTGGAAGCGATAAGGGAAGAGAAATCAATCAAAAAGCTGGCTCAGGTGGCGGAAGCCTGTGGGATTTTTGTTTTGTAACGGGTTCATATAGTGCAGCCCTCAAAGATCCATCAGATGACTCTTTTTTTCTGTCAAAGTCTAGCCATCCAAATCTCCTTCTTGGAACCAATATTGGATTGGACAAGCCTGTTAAACTTGGTCTTTGCAGACTGTGACGGAGATGAATCCTCTTCTCCTACAAGTGCATGTCAATGTCATGCAGGAATTACTCATGCCTGAGGGAGAAAGGAAGTTTCGAAGCTGGCAGATCGCATCTGGCAGACTATAGCAAGCAAATCCCCGTTCCCTATTGTTCTCAAGGAAGTAGGGCTTTTGGAATGGATGTGAAAGACCATCGAAAGAGCCTATGAACTGGGCGTTCGAAACAGTTTGACTCTATCAGGTCGTGGTGGTACCAGCTTTGCCTATATCGAAAAACCGTCGCAGTGGTCAGCGTGATTATCTCAATCAATGGGGGCCAGTCTACCATGCAAGCCCTTCTCAATGCCCAAGACTGGAAAGACAAGGTCGAACTCTTGGTCAGTGGAGGCGTTCGCAATCCGCTGGATATGATTAAGTGCTTTGGTCTTTGGGTGCTAAGGCTGTGGGACTGTCTCGAACAGTTCTGGAATTGGTTGAAAAGCTACTCAGTCGAAGAAGTGATTGGCATTGTCCAAGGCTGGAAAAGCGGATTTACGCTTTGATTATGTGTGCCCTTAATTGTGCCACCATAGCAGATCTGCAAAAAGTAGACTATCTTCTATACGGAAAAATTAAAAAGAAGCAAAAGATCAGATGAAAAAAGGCGTAACCACCGCCTTTTTTTCCATCTTCAGACCGAGGTGACTTTTTTTGAATTGTGATAAAAATAGAAGGGAGAGGATGAACCTATGAGAAAATTTAAAATCTTTTTATTTATCGAAGTCTGTCTTTTGACAGGAGCTCTGATTTTGATGGTATCAGAGCATTTTTCGCGTTTTCTGCTGATTCTATTTCTCTTTTTGCTTTTGATTCGCTATTACACCGGTAAGGAGGGCAATAACCTTCTTTTAGTAGTGGCAAGCATTCTCTTCTTTTTCATCGTTATGCTCAATCCTTTTGTGATTCTAGCTATTTTTGTTGCGGTCATCTACAGCCTCTTTCTTCTTTATCCGATGATGAATCAAGAAAAAGAGCAGACCAATTTGGTTTTTGAAGAGGTGGTGACGGTTAAGAAAGAGAGAAATCGTTGGTTTGGAAATCTTCATCATTTTTCAAGCTACCAGACTTGCCAGTTTGATGATATCAATCTTTTTCGCCTCATGGGCAGGGACACTATTCATCTGGAGAGGGTCATCCTAACCAATCATGACAATGTCATTATCCTCAGAAAGATGGTAGGAACGACCAAAATCATCGTACCTGTCGATGTGGAAGTCAGTCTCAGCGTTAACTGTCTCTATGGTGATTTGACTTTTTTCAATCAGCCCAAGCGAGCCCTCCGAAATGAACACTATCATCAGGAAACAAGAGACTATCTCAAGAGTAATAAGAGTGTCAAGATTTTCTTGACCACTATGATTGGAGATGTTGAGGTGGTCAGAGGATGAAAAAACAAGCCTATGTAATGATTGCTCTCACCTCCTTTCTGTTTGTCTTATTTTTCTCCCACAGCTTGCTGGAAATCCTTGACTTTGACTGGTCTATTTTCCTGCATGATGTCGAAAAAACAGAAAAATTTGTCTTTTTGTTGTTGGTATTCAGCATGTCCATGACCTGTCTCTTAGCCCTGTTTTGGAGAGGTGTCGAAGAGCTTTCTCTAAGAAAAATGCAGGCTAATCTCAAGCGTTTATTGGCAGGGCAAGAAGTGGTTCAGGTTGCAGATCCAGATTTGGATGCCAGTTTCAAGTCCTTGTCAGGTAAACTTAACCTTTTGACAGAAGCGCTTCAAAAAGCGGAAAATCACAGCCTTGCTCAGGAAGAGGAAATCATCGAGAAGGAACGAAAGCGGATTGCTCGGGATTTGCACGATACAGTCAGTCAGGAGTTGTTTGCGGCTCACATGATTTTGTCAGGTATCAGTCAGCAGGCTTTAAAATTGGATAGAGAAAAGATGCAGACCCAGTTGCAGAGTGTCACAGCAATTTTAGAAACGGCTCAGAAGGATTTACGGGTCTTGCTCTTGCATTTGCGACCAGTTGAACTGGAGCAGAAGAGTCTGGTTGAAGGGAATTCAAATCCTCCTAAAAAGAGCTTGAGGACAAGAGTGATCTCAAGGTTGCTTTCAAGCAAAAATGTGACGAAATTGCCTAAGAAAAATCGAGGAGCATATCTTCCGTATCCTGCAAGAGTTAATCAGCAATACCCTCCGCCATGCCCAGGCATCTTGTCTGGATGTCTACCTCTATCAGACGGATTTTGAATTGCAGCTGAAGGTGGTGGACAATGGGATTGGTTTCCAGTTGGGGAGTTTAGATGACCTGAGTTATGGACTCCGCAATATCAAGGAGCGGGTTGAAGATATGGCAGGGACGGTTCAGCTATTGACAGCTCCCAAACAAGGGCTGGCAGTTGATATCCGTATTCCCCTGCTAGATAAGGAATGATAAAGGAGTAAAGATGAAAAATTTTACTAGTAGATGACCATGAAATGGTCCGATTGGGCTTGAAAAAGCTACTTTGACCTCCAAGACGATGTAGAAGTTGTGGGTGAGGGCGTCCAAACGGGTCTCAAGGGCATTGACTTTAGCCTTGGAAATTGCGTCCAGATGTCATTGTCATGGATATTGTCATGCCTGAGATGAATGGGATTGATGCGACCTTGGCCATCCTCAAAGAATGGCCTGAAGCCAAAGATTTTTGATTGTGAGCTCTTATTTGGACAATGAAAAAAATCATGCCCGTCTTAGATGCAGGTGCTCGTGGCTATATGCTCAAGACTTCTAGTGCCGACGAACTGCTCCATGCTGTCCGTAAGGTGGCTGCTGGCGAGTTGGCCATTGAGCAAGAGGTCAGCAAGAAGGTCGAATACCACCGCAATCATATGGAACTTCATGAGGAGCTGACTGCGCGTGAGCGAGATGTTCTCCAACTCATCGCTAAGGGCTATGAAAATCAGCGTATCGCAGACGAACTTTTTATCTCTCTCAAGACGGTCAAGACCCACGTGTCCAATATCCTAGCCAAGCTTGAGGTCAGCGATCGTACCCAGGCTGCAGTCTATGCCTTTCAGCACCACTTGGTAGGGCATGAAGACTTTTAGATGAGTCTAACATATTTACTTGTCGAACTAGAAGCAGCAAAAGATTCTCAAAAAGCAGGCTCCATGGAAGCCTATATGCGCCATCAATTTTCCTTTCTAGGCATTGCGGCTCCTGAAAGAAATGCACTCTATAAAAAATACTTTCCAAAAGCGAAAAAAACAAAGATTATCGATTGGGATTTTGTAGACACTTGCTGGGAAAAAGAATCTAGAGAATACCAGTATGTGGCTGCCAATTATTTGAAAGCCATGCAGTCTTATCTAACGGAGAACGATTTGCCTAAGCTTGAGCAGTTGGTTGTTACCAAGTCTTGGTGGGATACGGTAGATATCCTAGATCGAGTAGTAGGGAGTTTGGTGTATGAGAAGCAGGAACTGGAAAAAATAATCCTCCAATGGAGCCTGTCAGACAATATCTGGTTGAGACGCGTCGCTATTGACCACCAGTTGTTAAGAAAAGAGAAGACCAATGTTCAATTAATGGAAAAGATTCTGCTTCATAATTTGAACCAAACAGAATTCTTTTATCAATAAAAGCCATTGGCTGGGCTCTAAGAGATTACTCCAAAACCAATCCAACCTGGGTAGCAGGCTTCATTGAGAAAAACAAGGAAAGAATGGCTGACCTTAGTATCAAAGAAGCAAGCAAGTACCTCTAGCGTGATTGAAAAGCGCGTTCATTACTTGAAAACAGTCGCCCATTTATGTTATAATAGGCTGTATTTAAAAAATTTTAAGGAGAAATGACAGAATGTCTGTATCATTTGAAAACAAAGAAACAAACCGTGGTGTCTTGACTTTCACTATCTCTCAAGACCAAATCAAACCAGAATTGGACCGTGTCTTCAACTCAGTGAAGAAATCTCTTAATGTTCCAGGTTTCCGTAAAGGTCACCTTCCACGCCCTATCTTCGACAAAAAATTTGGTGAAGAGTCACTTTACCAAGACGTTATGAACGCTCTTTTGCCAAACGCTTATGAAGCAGCTGTAAAAGAAGCTGGTCTTGAAGTGGTTGCTCAACCAAAAATTGACGTAACTTCAATGGAAAAAAAGGACAAGACTGGGTTATCACTGCTGAAGTTGTTACAAAAACCTGAAGTAAAAATTGGGTGACTACAAAAAAACCTTGAAGTATCAGTAGATGTAGAAAAAAAGAAGTAACTGACGCTGACGTTGAAGAGCGTATCGAACGCGAACGCAACAACTTGGCTGAATTGGTTATCAAGGAAGCTGCTGCTGAAAACGGCGACACTGTTGTCATCGACTTTGTTGGTTCTATCGACGGTGTTGAATTTGATGGTGGAAAAGGTGAAAACTTCTCGCTTGGACTTGGTTCAGGTCAATTCATCCCTGGTTTTGAAGACCAATTGGTAGGTCACTCAGCTGGCGAAACTGTTGATGTTATCGTGACGTTCCCAGAAGACTACCAAGCAGAAGACCTTGCAGGTAAAGAAGCTAAATTCGTAACAACTATCCACGAAGTAAAAGCAAAAGAAGTTCCAGCTCTTGACGATGAGCTTGCAAAAGACATCGACGAAGAAGTTGAAACACTTGCTGAATTGAAAGAAAAATACCGCAAGGAATTGGCTGCTGCTAAAGAAGAAGCTTACAAAGATGCCGTTGAAGGTGCAGCAATTGATAAAGCTGTAGAAAAACGCTGAAATCGTAGAACTTCCAGAAGAAATGATCCACGAAGAAGTTCACCGTTCAGTAAATGAATTCCTTGGAAACTTGCAACGCCAAGGTATCAACCCTGACATGTACTTCCAAATCACTGGAACTACTCAAGAAGACCTTCACAAACAATACGAGGGAGAAGCTGAGTCACGTACTAAGACTAACCTTGTTATCGAAGCAGTTGCGAAAGCTGAAGGATTTGACGCTTCAGAAGAAGAAATCCAAAAAAAGAAATTGAGCAATTGGCTGCAGATTACAACATGGAAGTTGCACAAGTACAAAGCTTGCTTTCAGCTGATATGTTGAAACACGACATCACAATCAAAAAAGCTGTTGAATTGATTACAAGCACAGCAACAGTTAAATAATCTTAATAGACAAAAATCCCACCTGATTAGGTGGGTTTTCTGATGCACTATTTTCCAAAAATCTCTTTGAGGTCTGCGTCTGTAATCCCAATCATGGCTGGGATGCTGTCCCAGTTTTCTTCGGTTAAGATGTAGGATTGTTCAGAGGTATTTGATGTGGCTGTTTCAGAGACCGCTTGTTGCTTTTCTTCAACATTCTCCAATAGATCACTGAAGCGTTCAATTAGATAGGTTTTTCGGGCAGTTCCGATGTGCTGGGTGGCATAGTTGAAGGCTTGTAATTCGCCTAGTAAGATGAGTTTGCTTTTGGCGCGTGTAATAGCTGTATAGATGAGATTGCGCTCCAGCATACGCCTACTAGCACTGGTAATCGGTAGGATGACAACAGGGAACTCACTTCCCTGGGACTTATGGATACTCATGGCATAGGCCAAACGAATCTTGTACCATTCGTTACGTGGGTAAGAGACCTCATTGCTATCAAAATCAATGACAATCTCGTCTTGTTTCGACTCGGTGTATTTACCAGGAATCAGGTCTGTGATGGCTCCTAGATCCCCATTAAAGACATTGATTTCAGCATCGTTAACCAAATGAATGACCTTGTCTCCCTTACGATAGTGGCACTGGGGAGCTTCAAAACTGAGTTGATCTTTTTGTGGTGGATTGAGCAGGTCTTGCATGAGCTGGTTGATGGCATCAATCCCTGCTGTTCCTCGGTACATGGGAGCTAGAACCTGAATATCACGGGCAGGGATACCACTTCTGAGGGCTGCACCTAAAATCTTTTCAATAGTAGCAGGAATATGCCCACTAGCAATTTCAAAGTAGGAACGGTCAGCTTTTTTCTGGGTGAAATCGGCTGGCAAGATGCCCTGTCGAATCTGACTAGCTAGGGTGACGATGGTTGATTCTTCGCTTTGTCGGTAAATTTTTTCCAAGCGAGTCTGGGGAATCAAGGGAATATGAAGCAGGTCAGCTAGAACTTGTCCAGGACTGACAGACGGTAGCTGGTCACTGTCACCCACGATGAGGATCTTACTGTTAGAAGAGATGTTGGAGAAGAGTTGATTGGCCAGCCAAGTATCTACCATGGAAAATTCATCCACGATGATAAAGTCAGCATCCAGATAATCTTCCAGATGGCTGGTATCGTCGTCTCCTGTCATTCCCAAATGGCGGTGTATGGTCGCGCTTGGCAAGCCTGTTAATTCATTCATGCGTCGAGCAGCTCGACCAGTTGGAGCAGCAAGAAGAATCGGCAGATTGCTTTTTTTCCTGAGGTCAAGTTCTTCTAAAAGGGCATAAACAGCGATGATACCATTGATAACAGTCGTCTTACCAGTACCAGGTCCACCTGTCAGGATAAAGACCTTGTTCTGGATAGCGTCACAAATAGCCTGTTTTTGAATGCTATCATACTCAATCCCCAGCTCTTCTTCGACAGTAGCGATATGTTTTTGAATGCTTTCTAAATCCTGGCTCTTCTGTTTTTCCTTTTTTTCAAGGATACGAACCAAGTGACTGCGGATGCCTTCCTCAGCGAAAAAAAGAGGCTATTGTCAAAAAAATCTTGGTATCAATCTGCTGAACCTTGTCTTCTTCAATCAGGTAGGAGAGTTCTTGGGCCACTTGGCTGGGGTCCAGTTCCACGGGGCGAGAAGATTCAAGGAGAGTAAGGGTTTGTTCCAGCAAATCCCGTGCTTCAACATAGGTGTCCCCTGTTTCCATACAGGCCTGAAAAAGACTATGTACTAGACCGGCACGGAAAGCGCTCAGGAGCCTGACTTTCGATGCCAAGTTCCTCTGCTAATTGGTCAGCAATGGTAAAGCCCAAACCCTTGATATCCTCAACCAGCTGGTAGGGATAATTTTCAACCACATCAAGGGTTTCTTCCTTGTAAAAAGTCTTGAATCTGGAAAGGCTAGTTTATTGGGAATGCCGTAGTTAGCTAGTTTAGCCAAAACCATCTCCGTTCCGTAGTTGAGGCGGAGAGTGGAGACGAAAAGCTTCACGATTTTTTTGGCAGAGAGTCCTGCGATGCCTTCTAACTTTTCTGGGTGTTGCAGAATTTCGTCGATGGTATTGTCGCCATAGGTATCCACAATTTTTCTGAGCAGTCTTGAGACCAATCCCCTTGAAATGGCTACTTGAAAAGTACTTGACCAAGCCCTTGCTAGTTGGTTTTGCGCGTTCATAACGGCTGATTTGCAGTTGTTCACCATACTTGGAGTGCTGGACAATTTGTCCCCAAAAAGTATAGTCTTCTCCCTCAATCACATCAGCCATGGTACCCGTGACAATGATTTCAAAATCATCAAAATCCTCTGCGTCCGTATCGTCGATTTCTAGGAGGAGGATACGATAAAAATTGCTGGGATTTTCAAAAATAATCCGTTCAATGGTTCCTGAAAAAAATAAACTTCCATAAAGATTCCTTTGCATGAAATAGGTGAGAGTTAGTACTCTTTTATTCTTCAAACCACGTCAACATCGACTTGTCAATACTATGTTACTGACTTCGCAGTTCTAGCTCAACCTCAAAGCAGTGTTTTGAGCAGCTGCAGATGGAAGCTTCCTGGTTTGCTCTTTGATTTTCATTGAGTATTAGTTAGACTGGAACTAAAGAATCATCTTCTCACGATAGAAGAAGAGGCTGAGATTGTTGATTCTCGGCCTCTTAGGTCTCTTAAAATGTTCCGATACGGGTGATTGGCCAGAAACGGAATTTAGCTTCCCCTGTGATATCTTTTGCTTTAAAAGTACCTACGTGACGGCTGTCGCTAGAAACCAAGCGGTCGTCTCCGAGGAGAAGGTATTCTCCTTCTGGGACAGTAAAGCTAAAGTTGGTGTTGTAATTGACATCAACTGTGAAGGCTTGGGCTTTTTCAGCAATACTTCTAAAGAAAGTTCCTTTATTTCCTTCAAAAGCCCTTGCCTGAGTAGGTGCTTTGGAGTTTGTCATCCTTGAAACGTTTGATATAGTCAGCTAGGTAAGGCTCGTCCGTCTCTTTGTCATTGATGAAAAGTTTATCGTTTTCGTAACGGATGGTGTCGCCAGGCATTCCGATCACGCGCTTGACAATGTCCTTATTGCCATCTTCCTCATGGGCCACCACGATATCAAAACGGTCAATAGGGAGGTGTTTGACAACAAAGAGGATTTCGCCATCCGCTAGGGTAGGATCCATGGAATGTCCTTCTACGCGGACATTGCTCCAAAAAAAGATACGGCTCAAAGCTAGTAATGACAGAATCAGGAGGAACAATCCCCACTCTTTTAAGAAATGTTTAAATGAATTCATAACTTACCTTCCTAAGCGTTTTTTCGCTTTTTCAGTATTTTTAAAGTGCAGTTTGGCGCAGAAATTGAGTCCCTGCATACCATAGGCTTGCAAAATCTGGCTAGCTACCTTATCAGAAGCCGTTCCAGCTCCACTTGGAAGTTGATAACCCAGTTCTCGTCCCAGATTTTCAAGGTTTTCCAGAAAGAGATCACGCGCAATGATAGAAGAAACTGCGACAGCCAAGTATTTGCCCTCAGCCTTTTCTTCTAAGCTGATAGGATTGCTGAAACGATTAGCCTCTTGTGCCAAGTACTTGTCATAATTTTTAGCACTGGTAAAGGCATCAATCACAATTTTCTCAGGCTGAATGCCTTTTTGAAGGAGGAGATAGATAGCCTGATTATGGAGGGCAACCTTAACCGAAACAGCGTTATAGCGGTCTCCGATGACCTCGTTGTACTTGCTTGGTGAGAGAAGCAGTGCCTGGTGCTGGATTTTGTCCTTGAGGATAGGGGCAATCTGACGAATCTTTTGGTCGGTCAGAGTTTTAGAATCTCCCACACCGAGTTTTCGTAAAAAGTCATGCTGGTCAGGTGTGACAAAGGAAGCCACAACTGCAAGCCCACCAAAGTAGGAACCATTTCCAACCTCATCCGTCCCAATCAAAGGAAGATTTTGTCCGCTAGTTTCCTCTACAACTTGATAGCCAAAGAAACTGGCGTATTTCTCAGCTCCTTCCCCCTGAAGCAAGACCTTTCCAGAAGTATAGATAGAAACGGTAGCTTGAGGTAGTCGTAAAAAGTTGCGAATATAGGGATTCTTGCTGGGAGCTAGACTAGTTTGATAGTGTTCAAGAAAAGCCTGAATCTCCTTTTCACTTGGTGTGAGTGTTATACTTGCCATAGTTTCTATTGTACCATAAAAGCAGACAAATTTGTAAAAACTGACAAAGTTAGCGAATTTTGGTATAATATCGTGAGGTGAATTTTATGGCAAATCTAAATCGATTCAAATTTACATTCGGGAAAAAATCATTAACCTTGACAAGCGAGCATGATAATCTCTTTATGGAGGAAATTGCCAAGGTTGCGACAGAAAAATACCAAGCAATTAAAGAACAAATGCCTAGTTCAGACGATGAAACAATCGCTCTTTTGTTGGCAGTCAACTGTTTGTCAACTCAACTCAGTCGTGAGATTGAATTTGATGATAAGGAGCAAGAATTAGAAGAACTCCGTCACAAGCTTGTGACTTGCAAGCAAGAACAGAGCAAGATTGAGGATTCCTTATGATTTCACTCCTTCTTCTATTGGTCTTGGCTTGGGGATTTATATCGGCTATCGGAGAGGCTTGCTCTTACAAGTTTATTACCTGATTTCAGCTCTGGCATCGGCTTTTATGGCTGGCCAGTTTTACAAGGGACTTGGAGAACAATTCCATTTATTGCTCCCTTATGCAAATCCGCAGGAAGGTCAGGGGACTTTCTTTTTCCCATCGGATCAACTCTTTCAGCTGGATAAGGTCTTTTATGCAGGTATCGGCTACTTGCTTGTGTTTGGGATTGTCTATAGCATCGGTCGTTTGCTTGGTCTCCTTTTGCACTTACTTCCTAGTAAAAAACTGGGTGGCAAGTTGTTCCAAGTTTCAGCAGGTATCTTGTCCATGTTGGTGACCTTATTTGTCTTGCAAATGACCTTGACAATCTTGGCGACCATTCCCATGGCAGCTATACAAAATCCTCTTGAAAAGAGCATCGTCGCAAAACATATCATCCAGAGCATACCAGTAACAACCAGTTGGCTCAAACAAATCTGGGTGACAAATTTAATCGGATAAAAAGGGCAGGAATTTTCCTAGCCCTTTGTTTACAGATTTGACTCGAACCTATCAGAATGTAAAAAGTTACTACACCTAGACATTCAAAGACAAGGAAATAAAGATGAATAAGAAAATATTAGAAACATTAGAGTTCAATAAGGTCAAGGCCTTGTTTGAACCCCATTTGTTGACCGAGCAGGGCTTGGAGCAATTGAGACAGCTGGCTCCGACTGCCAAAGCAGATAAAATCAAACAGGCTTTTGCTGAGATGAAGGAAATGCAGGCTCTTTTCGTCGAGCAACCGCATTTCACTATTCTCTCAACCAAGGAAATTGCAGGAGTCTGCAAGCGGTTGGAGATGGGTGCAGACCTCAATATCGAGGAGTTCCTGCTCTTAAAGCGCGTGCTTCTGTCTAGCCGAGAGCTTCAAAGTTTTTATGCCAATCTGGAAAATGTCAGCTTGGAAGACTTAGCCCTCTGGTTTGAGAAATTACATGATTTTCCGCAATTACAAGGAAATCTCCAAGCCTTTAATGATGCAGGTTTCATTGAAAATTTTGCCAGTGAAGAATTGGCGCGCATCCGTCGAAAAATCCATGATAGCGAGAGTCAGGTACGCGATGTTTTGCAGGACCTGCTCAAGCAAAAAGCGCAGATGTTGACGGAAGGAATCGTTGCCAGCAGAAATGGCCGTCAGGTTTTACCTGTCAAAAAAACACCTACCGCAATAAGATTGCAGGGTGTCGTTCATGATATTTCTGCTAGTGGAAATACCGTCTATATCGAACCCCGTGAGGTGGTCAAACTGAGCGAAGAAATTGCCAGTTTGCGAGCAGATGAGCGCTATGAAATGCTTCGCATTCTCCAAGAAATCTCGGAGCGTGTCCGCCCTCATGCGGCTGAGATTGCTAATGACGCTTGGATTATCGGCCATCTAGACTTGATTCGTGCCAAGGTCCGCTTTATCCAAGAAAGGCAAGCAGTTGTGCCTCAGCTGTCAGAAAAATCAAGAGATTCAACTACTCCATGTCTGCCATCCTTTGGTCAAAAAATGCCGTCGCAAATGATGTCCATTTTGGCAAAGATTTAACAGCTATTGTCATTACAGGTCCCAATACAGGTGGGAAGACCATCATGCTCAAAAACCCTGGGCTTGACGCAGGTGATGGCCCAGTCTGGTTTGCCGATTTTTAGCAGATAAGGGGAAGTCGTGTTGGTATTTTTGAAGAAATTTTTGCCGATATTGGAGATGAGCAGTCTATTGAGCAGAGCTTGTCTACCTTCTCTAGTCACATGACCAATATCGTGGATATTCTTGGCAAGGTTAACCAACATTCACTCTTACTTTTGGATGAGTTGGGGGCTGGTACAGATCCCCAAGAGGGAGCCGCCCTTGCCATGGCTATTCTGGAGGACCTTCGCCTGCGTCAAGTCAAGACTATGGCTACAACTCACTATCCAGAACTCAAGGCCTACGGTATTGAGACAGCCTTTGTGCAAAAATGCCAGTATGGAGTTTGATACTGCAACTCTTCGCCCAACCTATCGCTTTATGCAGGGAGTTCCTGGCCGAAGTAATGCCTTTGAGATTGCCAAACGTTTAGGCCTATCTGAAGTCATCGTAGGGGATGCCAGTCAGCAGGTCAATCAGGACAATGATGTCAATCGGATCATTGAGCAGCTGGAAGAGCAGACGCTGGAAAGCCGTAAACGCTTGGACAATATCCGTGAGGTGGAGCAAGAAAATCTCAAGATGAACCGTGCTCTCAAAAAAACTTTACAACGAGCTCAATCGTGAAAAAGGAAACCGAGCTTAACAAGGCGCGTGAACAAGCTACTGAGATTGTGGACATGGCCCTCAGTGAAAGTGACCAGATTCTCAAAAATCTCCACAGTAAATCCCAACTCAAACCCCATGAAATCATTGAAGCCAAGGCCAAGTTGAAAAAATTGGCTCCTGAAAAAGTGGACTTGTCCAAAAACAAGGTCCTTCAAAAGGCCAAGAAAAAACGAGCTCCAAAGGTGGGAGATGATATTGTGGTGCTCAGTTATGGACAGCGTGGTACCTTGACTAGTCAACTCAAGGATGGCCGCTGGGAAGCCCAAGTCGGCTTGATTAAAATGACCTTGGAAGAGAAAGAGTTTGACCTTGTTCAAGCTCAGCAAGAAAAGCAAGTTAAGAAGAAACAAGTCAATGTTGTGAAACGAACTTCTGGGCGAGGACCTCAAGCCAGACTGGATCTTCGAGGCAAACGTTATGAAGAAGCCATGAATGAGCTAGATGCCTTTATCGACCAAGCCCTGCTTAATAATATGGCTCAAGTTGATATCATCCATGGTATCGGAACAGGAGTCATCCGTGAAGGTGTCACCAAATACCTACAAAGAAACAAGCATGTCAAGAGTTTCGGCTATGCCCCACAAAATGCTGGAGGCAGTGGTGCAACTATTGTGACTTTTAAAGGATAAGAAGTATTTTGAAATTCATAAAGTAAAAAACTGTTGCACTAATTTTTATTAATAAACACATTGACAAAAGCCAACATTTTTTGTAAAATAAGAATCAATTAAATACCAACACCGAATGAAGTTTAATAGAAGTGGCGAATCGTTTGATTTTCCATGACTGTAAATGGACGGAACTCTGGAGAGACCGTAAAGGCACCGAAGGGGCAAGGCAGGCAACTGCTCAAACTCTCAGGTAAAAGGACAGAGCTAGGATAGACCGCTTTTTAGCATTTATCTAAGCATTCCAGAGTACATGTATCTTGCATGTGCTCTTTCTTTTGGGGTTGAAAAGATAGGAGAAGGAAATGTTAGAATTGCTTAAATCAATCGATGCTTTTGCTTGGGGCCCACCCCTCTTGATTTTATTGGTCGGAACAGGGATTTACCTAACTGCCCGTCTAGGCCTCTTGCAGGTTTTGCGTCTGCCCAAGGCCTTTCAGCTTATTTTTACCAAGGATAAGGGGCATGGCGATGTATCCAGTTTTGCGGCCTTGTGTACAGCCCTCGCAGCGACAGTTGGTACGGGAAATATTATCGGGGTGGCGACGGCTATCAAGGTCGGTGGCCCAGGAGCCCTCTTTTGGATGTGGATGGCGGCTTTCTTTGGGATGGCTACCAAGTATGCAGAAGGTTTATTAGCTATTAAATACAGGACTAAAGACGATAACGGTGCTGTTGCAGGAGGTCCCATGCACTATATCCTTCTAGGGATGGGAGAAAAGTGGAGACCACTTGCCATCTTTTTTGCTATCGCAGGTGTCTTAGTAGCTTTGTTGGGAATCGGGACCTTCACACAGGTCAACTCGATTACAGAATCTATTCAAAATACGACGACTATTTCACCAGCCATCACTGCTCTGGTGTTGTCTGTATTTGTAGCGATTGCAGTCTTTGGCGGACTCAAGTCCATTTCAAAGGTTTCGACAGCCGTTGTTCCTTTTATGGCCATCATCTATATTTTGGGAACTCTTACAGTTATTTTCTTTAATATCGGGAAAATTCCTTCTACAATCGCTTTAATCTTGACATCAGCTTTTAGTCCTGTTGCTGCGGTAGGTGGATTTGCTGGTGCTAGCATTCGGATGTCTATCCAAAATGGTGTTGCGCGTGGTGTGTTCTCAAACGAATCTGGTCTGGGTTCTGCTCCCATTGCAGCTGCTGCAGCTAAGACAAATGAACCAGTAGAGCAAGGTTTGATTTCCATGACAGGAACCTTTATTGATACCCTCATCATCTGTACTCTAACTGGTTTGACCATTTTGGTGACTGGAGTATGGAATAGTGACTTGAATGGAGTGGCTTTGACTCAGTCAGCCTTTTCAACAGTCTTTTCACATTTTGGGCCTGCCCTCTTGACCATCTTCCTTGTACTTTTTGCCTTTACAACGATTCTAGGTTGGAACTACTACGGAGAGCGCTGTTTCGAGTTCCTCTTTGGTGTTCGTTTTATCTGGCTCTACCGTGTGATTTTTGTGCTCATGGTCTTGCTGGGAGGATTTATCGAGTTGGATATGGTCTGGATTATTGCTGATATTGTCAACGCTTTAATGGCTCTGCCAAACTTGATTGCCCTCTTGGTCTTGTCACCAGTCGTCATTGCTGAGACTAAAAAGTATTTTAATAAATAATGGAATCACACATCGCGTGTGATTTTTTGCTTTCATAAAAAATTTCTATCAGTGCAATTTAAAATATATATTATACACGGTATAGAATCTGTGATAGACTAGATTTCAAGAAAATGAAAGAGGTTTTATGATGACAACATTTACCATTCATACAGTAGAATCAGCACCAGCAGAAGTGAAAGAAGTTCTTGAAACAGTAGAAAAAGATAACAATGGCTATATTCCCAATCTAATCGGTCTCTTGGCTAATGCACCGACTGCTTTAGAGGCTTACCGTACTGTCGGAGCTATCAACCGTCGCAACAGCCTGACCCCCGTTGAGCGCGAAGTAGTGCAAATCACGGCAGCTGTGACCAATGGTTGTGCTTTCTGCGTCGCAGGTCACACAGCATTTTCAATCAAACAAATCCAGATGAATGATGACCTGCTTCAAGCCCTCCGTAATCGTACTCCAATTGAAACAGATCCTAAATTGGACACCCTAGCTAAGTTTACCTTGGCAGTTATCAATACCAAGGGTCGTGTAGGCGATGAAGCCTTGTCTGAGTTTCTAGAAGTTGGCTATAGCCAACAAAATGCCTTGGATGTGGTTCTTGGTGTCAGCCTAGCAAGCCTCTGTAACTATGCCAACAACCTAGCTAATACCCCAATTAACCCAGAATTGCAACCTTATGCTTAAGCCTTATCTGAGTAAAAAATGAAGTCTGAAATAATCGGACTTCGTTTTTTATCCCCTCATTTAAGCGCTTTTATGCTATACTGAAACTAACATGATTATTGGAGGTTAGGATGAAAAAACTCCCCTTGGTATTTTCTGGTTGTTTGCTCGGTTTAGCAGGAGCTGGGAATCTCGTTTTAGATACGTTGCCAGTTCTGTCACAGGTATTTAGTTTGACAGGTTTGGTTTTATGGATTTACTTTCTGATTTTGCATCTGTTTAATTGGAAGGAAACCAAGCAAGAATTGACCAAGCCTCCTCTTTGTCAGGAATGGCGACCTTTCCCATGGCTGGGATGATTTTATCGACTTATGTCTTTCGCGTCTTCCCTCATCTTCCTTTGGTAGCGCAGGGGCTCTGGTGGTTTTCATTTCTCTTGGATTTGGCCTTGATTGCTGGTTTTACCATCAAGTTTGCTTGTCCAGGGCGGAGGGTTCATGCGACTCCAAGCTGGACGGTTCTCTATGTGGGGATAGCAGTGGCTGCCTTGACTTATCCTCTGGTAGGCATTATCGAGATTGCCTATGCGACCTTGAGTTTTGGTTTTCTCTTGACCTTCTATCTCTACCCGCTTATTTATAGCGATTTAAAGCAACATCCACTCCCAGTTGCCTTACTTGGACAAGAAGGAATCTATTGTGCTCCTTTCTCTCTACTCTTGGCTTCCCTGGTTCGGGTTGGAGGTGCCAGCCTACCGACTTGGGTCTTAATCGTTATGATTTTGGCTTCTCAATCCTTCTTTTTCTTTGTTTTAACTTGCCTGCCCAATATTTTAAAACAAGGCTTTCAACCAGCCTTCTCAGCCCTCACCTTCCCAACCATTGTCACGGCTACCTCGCTCAAGATGGCTCAGGGAATATTGAAGCTTCCATTTCTAGATTATCTGGTCTTGGCTGAAACTATTATATGCCTAACTATTTTATTCTTTGTATTGGGTGCTTATCTGAATTGGTTACGAAAAAAGGTCTAGCTAGAAATAGCTAAACCTTATTTTTTTATGGTTTGATGACCTCAGCTCCACCCATGTATGGACGAAGAACTTCTGGGATGGTCACAGAACCATCTGCATTTTGGTAGTTTTCAAGAATAGCAGCCACTGTACGTCCAACTGCAAGTCCAGAACCGTTTAAGGTGTGGAGCAATTTAACCTTTCCATCAGCTTCATCACGGTAACGGATTTGAGCACGACGGGCTTGGAAATCTTCTGTGTTTGAACAGCTTGAGATTTCACGGTAGGTATTTTGTGCTGGAATCCAAACTTCTAAGTCGTAAGTTTTAGCAGCTGAGAAGCCCATATCTCCAGTAGAGAGCGCAACGACACGGTATGGAAGGTTGAGCTTTTGAAGGATATTTTCAGCGTTGGCTGTCATTTTTTCCAATTCTTCGTAAGATTCTTCTGGCTTGGCAAATTTAACCATTTCAACCTTGTGGAATTGGTGCAAACGAATCAAGCCACGAGTATCACGGCCAGCTGAACCAGCCTCGGAACGGAATGATGGACTCATAGCAGTAAAGTAGATTGGTAGGTCTTTACCATCAAGGATTTCATCACGGTAGTAGTTTGTCAGAGGAACTTCAGCTGTAGGAATAAGGACGTAATTGCTGTCGCTGAGTTCAAAAAGTATCTTCCTTGAATTTTTGGATATTGACCAGTACCAAACATAGAATCGTGGTTAACCATGTAAGGAGTGATGACTTCAGTATAGCCTTCTTTTCCGTGTTCATCCAACATGAAAGTTGTAGAGAGCACGTTCCAAACGAGCACCGAGACCTTTATAGAAGAGGAAGCGAGCGCCCTGTTACCTTGCCGCCACGTTCCCAGTCAAGGATACTAAGGTCTTCACCCAGATCCCAGTGGGCTTTTTGGCTCGAAGTCAAACTCGCGTGGAGTACCCCAACGGCGAACTTCCACATTGTCATCTTCATCAACCCCAACAGGAACGCTGTCAGCTGGGATATTTGGAAGAGTAGTAGTAAATTCTGTCAATTTAGCATCGATGTCTGCCAATTCAGCATCCAAGGCTTTAACCTCAGCAGATAGGTTTTGCATGGCAGCAATCTTGTCATCTGCATTTTCCTTGTTGCGCTTAGCTTGGGCAATTTCAGCTGAAACTGTGTTACGTTCTGCTTTGAGAGTTTCAACCTTGACCAAGATGTCACGACGTTTAGCATCGATTTCTTTCATCTCATTCAAGATAGCAGCATCTACACCACGTGTAGCTAATTTTTCTGCGACAGCGTCAAAGTCTGTACGAATACGTTTGATATCTAACATAAGAACTCCTTTATGAAAAAAGCACACCTGACAAAGCGTTGGAGTGGCAGGGCCACGGTTCCATCCAACTTCACAGGTGTGCACTTGATTGTGTATGTAATTGTTACTAACGGTAGAATTTCACCTATCCCTCCTATCTGCTCGCAGCATCCGCAGACTTTCTGAAAGAAGAAGATAACCTACTTATCCGTTGTTATGATTATACTAAAGTTTCTACTTTTTTGCAAATAGATTTTTAAATTTTTGACCAATGGTCTGAATTAGGGTCGGAAGCTTGACGACCTTGTCATTGCCTAGTTTTTCGCGAGCAATTTTAAGAATGGCACCTGAGTCTTTTGAAGCAAAGAGGAATTTTCCTTTGTCTGTAAAGACTTCGAAGTGGCGACTGATTTTGCGACCAGTAACATTAGCTCCAATTTGGTTGATATGGCTCCAAGGAATCTGGATAAATTGTTCGACATTGACATTTGGGTAAAATTCCAAAGCCTGATCTCCGACAAGGAATTTCCCAACTTTCCCAGCTATAGAGAGATAGGAAGTTCCTGTCGTATTGAGAAGCACTGTTTTGTTAAGAGATTGGGCCATGATTAGACTTCCTTACTTTCACCGAAAAAGGCATTGTAGAGGGCTTTAATTGCTGCTTTCTCTTGGTCCTTATGGACAACAAACATAATAGATACTTCACTAGAACCTTGAGACATCATCTGGATGTTGATCTTATTTTTCAGATAGAGCACGTGTCGCAGTAGCAGTTACTCCGATATGACTCTTCATTTTTTCTCCAACAATCATAATGATTGAAAGGTCGTGTTCGATTTCTGCATGGTCTACTTCAGCCTTTTGAACCAACTGACGAAGGATTTCTTCTTCCTTGATAGGAGTTAGTTCACGAGAACGAAGGATGATTGAAAGATCGTCGATACCTGTTGGCATATGTTCCCAACCAATGTTGAGATCTTCAAGGATTTGAAGAACCTTGCGTCCAAATCCCACCTCACGGTTCATGAGGTATTTAGACATGTTGATGCTGACAAAGCCTGAGTCACCAGCAATTCCCACAACTGGAAATTCATCACTATTGTGTTTTTAGAACGATACGAGTGCCTGGATGGTCAGGGGTTGTTGGTATTCTTGATAACGAGAGGAATTTTTCCACGGTAGGCAGGAAGAAGTGCCTCGTCATGAAGAACTGAGAATCCTGCATAGGCCAACTCACGCATTTCACGGTAGGTTAACTCAGGAATCGAGTGTGGTTGGTGGATAATACCAGGGTGGGCTGCAAAGATACCATCAACGTCTGTAAAGTTTTCATAGAGGTCTGCCTTAACACCTGCGGCAATAATAGAACCTGTAATGTCTGATCCTCCACGTGAGAAGGTACAGATTTGATTTTCCTTGGTAACTCCAAAGAAACCAGGAATGACAAGGACCTCATTTGCATTTGTCAATTCTTCAATCTTGTCATAACTTGATGGAATGATGCGAGCGTGGCCAGGTTCACTCGTTACCACAATCCCAGCTTCTCTAGGGTGAACATAGCGTGCATCAATACCGTTTTGGTTAAAATAGGCAGCAATCAATTTGGCATTGTTGTTTTCACCCGCTGCGAGGAAAGTATCGTAGAGAAATTCGTTTTCTTCGATAGGAATACTTGCCAAGGTACGAATGCTTTTTGAAATTTTCTCTAGAACAGCTGGTTTTAGTCCTAATTCACTAACCATGGCAGCATAGCGGTCGATAATCCAGTTTTGACTCTTGCTAATATCGTTACCAGCAACATAGTCGCGGTAGTATTTAATCAAGGCATCCGTAACCTTAGTATCTTCAGCATTGCGTTTACCAGGCGCAGAAACGACTACAAAACGGCGCTCTTTATCGCTTTTGACAATGTTTAAAACTTTTTCTAATTGACTAGCAGAGGCAAGAGAGCTACCTCCAAATTTAACAACTTTCATAAGAACTCCTGAAGTAAGTATTTTATATGATTATAGCAGAAAGAAAGCCTTTTTTCAAATGAAGAAAATAAGCCATTTTACAGGGAAAGATGAGGAATCTAAAATCGGCTGAGACACTTATTACATTCTTATTCTTGCTTTTTTAGAATAAAAAAGATATACTTTGAAAATAAAATAATTTAACTTGCTTATAAAAATAAAAAAAGGAGTCCAGATGGAACATATTATTTATCAGCTTGAAGAGGATTTGGCAATTATTACTTTAAACCGTCCTGAGGTTGCGAATGGTTTTCATATTCCTATGTGTGAGGAGATTTTAGAAGCACTGACTCTGGCAGAAGAGAATCCAGCTGTGCATTTTATCTTGATCAATGCGAACGGCAAAGTCTTTTCAGTTGGAGGAGATTTGGTAGAGATGAAGCGGGCAGTGGATGAGGATGATATTCCATCATTGACGAAAATCGCAGAACTGGTCAATACTATTTCGTATAAAATCAAGCAAATTGCAAAGCCTGTTTTGATGGAAGTTGATGGGGCTGTTGCAGGCGCTGCAGCTAATATGGCTGTTGCTGCAGATTTCTGTTTAGCGACCGATAAGGCTAAATTTATCCAAGCCTTTGTTGGAGTTGGTTTGGCTCCAGATGCAGGAGGAATTTATCTCTTGAGCCGAAGTATCGGTGTGACGCGTGCTGCTCAACTAGCTATGACAGGAGAAGCTTTAACAGCAGAAAAAGCTCTAGAGTGGGGTGTGGTTTACCGTATTTCGGAAGCTGATAAGTTAGAAAAAACCAGAGAACAGCTTCTTAAAAAATTAAGACGTGGGTCAGTTAATTCCTATGTTGCCATCAAGAAGTTGGTTTGGGAGAGCCAATTTAAAGATTGGCAAGATTATGCTGTTTTAGAACTGCATCTACAGGAATCACTGGCCAAAACAGAGGATTTCAAAGAGGGAGTTCGGGCTCATTCGGAGAGAAGAAGACCTAAATTTACAGGAAAATAAAAAAATACTTGCGCCATTCTTTGAAGTTTGATATAATTCTTTTGTCAAATGTTTTGATTGTAAAAGTTTTTTGAGAAGGAGGGAAAGAAAGATTGGACTACCAACGAATTAATGAATATTTAACATCTATATTTAACAATGTCCTCGTCATTGAGGAAGTTAGCTTGAGAGGTAGTCGTTTCAAGGATGTCTCCATCAAAGAAATGCATACGATTGATGTGATTGGGAGATTCCCAGATGTAACACCAAGTAAAGTGTCGAAGAGTTGATGGTGACTCTTGGGACAGTTACGACTAGTTTGAATAATCTCGAACGCAAGGGTTACATTGAACGCATTCGTTCAGAACATGATCGACGTGTGGTGCATCTGCATTTGACAAAGAAAGGTCGCTTGGTTCATAGGCTACATAAACGCTTCCACAAGGCCATGGTTGAAAAAATCATTGATGGTATGAGTAAGCAAGAAATTGAGGTTATGAGCAAAGGTTTGACTAATCTTTATCAATTTTTGGAGGATTTGAGATAATGGCTTTTGCAAAAATAAGCCAGGTTGCTCATTATGTGCCAGAGCAAGTGGTTACAAATCATGATTTGGCTCAGATTATGGATACCAATGATGAGTGGATTTCAAGTCGGACGGGAATACGACAAAGGCATATCTCAAGAATAGAATCTACTAGTGATTTGGCTACAGAGGTTGCTAAGAAACTGATGGCTAAAGATGGAATCACAGGAGAGGAGTTGGATTTTATCATCCTAGCTACCATTACTCCAGATTCGATGATGCCCTCTACAGCTGCTCGTGTTCAAGCTAATATCGGTGCAAAAAAAGCCTTTGCTTTTGACTTAACAGCTGCTTGTAGTGGATTTGTATTTGCTCTTTCAACTGCTGAAAAGTTTATCGTTTCTGGACGCTTTCAAAAAGGCTTGGTAATTGGTAGCGAAACCCTCTCTAAAGCGGTCGATTGGTCGGACCGATCAACAGCTGTTTTGTTTGGAGATGGTGCTGGTGGTGTCTTGTTAGAAGCTAGCGAGCAAGAGTATTTCTTGGCTGAGAGTCTCAATAGTGATGGAAGTCGCAGCGAGTGTCTGACCTATGGACATTCAGGTCTACATTCTCCATTTTCAAATCAAGAAAATGCAGATTCATTTGAAGATGGATGGACGCGCAGTCTTTGATTTTGCTATTCGAGATGTAGCTAAGTCTATCAAACAGACCATTGAAGAATCTCCTGTAGAGGCGACAGACTTGGATTATCTGCTACTTCATCAGGCTAATGACCGTATTTTAGATAAGATGGCTAGGAAAATCGGTGTCGACCGAGACAAACTTCCAGCCAATATGATGGAATATGGAAATACCAGTGCAGCCAGTATCCCGATTTTACTTTCAGAGTGTGTAGAACAAGGCCTCATCCGTTTAGATGGTAGTCAGACTGTTCTGCTATCAGGCTTCGGTGGAGGCTTGACCTGGGGCACGCTCATTCTTACAATTTAGGTAATCATGTGGTGAACACATTGTTATAAAAAACTATTTATTTTAAAGGAGTCCTATCATGGCAGTATTTGAAAAAGTACAAGAAATTATCGTTGAAGAACTTGGGAAAAGACGCATCAGAAGTAACACTTGAATCAACTTTTGATGATTTGGATGCAGATTCATTGGACTTGTTCCAAGTAATCTCAGAAATCGAAGATGCTTTTGATATCCAAATCGAAGCAGAAGATGACTTGAAAACAGTTGGTGACTTGGTTGCCTACGTTGAAGAGCAAACAAAATAAACAGAATATAGATAGAAGGAGTAGGGAAACCCGCTCCCTCTTGTTTAGGCAATAGTTTGATTTTCAAATTATGACGATATCGAACTATTACGTAAGCAAGAAACGATGGAGGCACTATGAAAACGCGTATTACAGAATTATTGAACATTGATTATCCTATTTTCCAAGGAGGAATGGCCTGGGTTGCTGATGGTGATTTGGCAGGGGCTGTTTCCAAGGCTGGAGGGCTAGGGATTATCGGTGGGGGGAATGCCCCTAAAGAAGTTGTCAAGGCAAATATTGATAAAATCAAATCATTGACTGATAAACCCTTTGGTGTCAACATCATGCTTTTGTCTCCCTTTGTGGAAGATATTGTAGACCTTGTTATCGAGGAAGGTGTTAAGGTAGTGACAACAGGAGCAGGAAATCCAAGCAAATACATGGAACGTTTCCATGAAGCTGGTATTACAGTTATTCCAGTTGTACCAAGTGTTGCCCTAGCTAAACGCATGGAAAAAATCGGTGCGGATGCTGTTATTGCAGAAGGAATGGAAGCTGGGGGACATATTGGGAAATTAACAACCATGACCTTGGTGCGCCAGGTTGCTGCTGCTGTATCTATTCCTGTTATTGCTGCAGGAGGGATTGCGGATGGTGAAGGTGCTGCGGCTGGCTTTATGCTAGGTGCAGAGGCGGTTCAGGTTGGAACTCGTTTTGTCGTTGCAAAAGAGTCTAATGCCCATCCAAATTATAAGGCCAAGATATTAAAAGCTCGAGATATTGATACTACGATTTCAGCTCAACACTTTGGACATGCTGTTCGTGCGATTAAAAATCAGTTGACTCGTGATTTTGAACAAGCTGAAAAAGATGCTTTTAAACAAGAAAATCCAGATTTGGAAATTTTTGAACAAATGGGAGCAGGTGCTCTAGCCAAAGCGGTTGTTCACGGAGATGTGGATGGTGGCTCTGTTATGGCAGGTCAAATTGCAGGCCTTGTTTCCAAAGAAGAAACCGTTGAAGAAATCCTAAAAGATTTGTATTACGGAGCAGCTAAGAAAATTCAAGAAGAAGCCTCTCGTTGGGCAGGAGTTGTAAGAAATGACTAAAACAGCCTTTTTATTTGCTGGCCAAGGTGCCCAGTATCTAGGTATGGGACGAGATCTATATGATCACTACCCTATTGTCAAAGAAACGATTGATCAAGCGAGTCAGGTACTCGGTTATGATTTGCGTCATCTCATTGATAGGGAAGAAGAAAAACTTAACCAGACTCGCTATACGCAACCAGCTATTTAGCGACTTCGGTTGCTATTTATCGTTTATTGCAAGAAAAGGGCTATCAGCCTGATATGCTTGCTGGTTTGTCTCTTGGGGAATATTCTGCCTTGGTGGCCAGCGGTGCCTTGGATTTTGAAGATGCGGTAGCCTTGGTTGCTAAGCGTGGAGCCTATATGGAAGAAGCAGCTCCTGCTGGTTCTGGCAAGATGGTCGCAGTTCTCAATACGCCAGTAGAGGTCATTGAAGAAGCTTGTAAGCAAGCCTCTGAACTGGGAGTGGTTACCCCAGCCAACTATAATACGCCTGCACAAATCGTGATTGGTGGAGAAGTGGCTGCAGTTGACCGAGCTGTCGAACTCTTGCAGGAAGCAGGTGCCAAACGCTTGATTCCTCTCAAGGTTTCAGGACCTTTTCATACCGCTCTTCTTGAGACTGCTAGCCAGAAACTAGCTGAAACTCTTGCTCAAGTAAGTTTTTCAGATTTTACTTGTCCCCTAGTTGGTAATACAGAAGCTGCAATCATGCTAAAAGAAGACATTGCTCAACTCTTGACGCGTCAGGTCAAGGAACCAGTTCGTTTTTATGAAAGTATTGCAGTTATGCAAGAATCAGGCGTAACCAACTTTATCGAGATTGGACCGGGGAAAGTCTTGTCAGGCTTTGTTAAAAAAATTGATAAAACGGCTAAACTAGCCAATGTTGAAGATCAGGCGAGTTTGGAAGCCTTGCTAGAAAACGAGTAATCCCTTCTCCCATAAATACAAGAGGAAACAGAAGAAAAGAATGCAACTAAAAAATAAAAATATCTTTATTACAGGTTCAAGTCGTGGAATTGGTCTTGCCATTGCCCATAAATTTGCTCAAGCAGGAGCCAATATCGTCTTAAACAGTCGTGGGGCAATCTCAGAAGACTTGCTAGCTGAGTTTTCAAACTATGGTGTCAAGGTGGTTCCTATTTCAGGAGATGTGTCAGATTTTGCAGACGCTAAGCGTATGGTTGAGCAAGCTATTGCAGAGCTAGGTTCAGTAGATGTTTTGGTCAACAATGCAGGAATTACCCAAGATACCCTTATGCTCAAGATGACAGAAGCGGATTTTGAAAAAGTGCTCAAGGTTAACTTGACTGGTGCTTTTAACATGACACAATCAGTCTTGAAACCGATGATGAAAGCCAGAGAAGGTGCTATCATTAATATGTCTAGTGTTGTTGGTTTGATGGGAAATATCGGTCAAGCTAACTATGCTGCTTCTAAGGCTGGTTTGATTGGCTTTACCAAGTCTGTGGCGCGTGAAGTGGCCAATCGCAATATCAGGGTTAATGCTATTGCACCTGGAATGATTGAGTCCGATATGACAGCTGTTCTATCAGACAAGGTAAAAGATGCTATGCTGGCACAAATTCCCATGAAAGAATTTGGACAGGCAGAGCAGGTTGCAGATTTGACAGTATTTTTAGCAGGCCAAGATTATCTAACTGGTCAAGTGGTTGCCATTGATGGTGGCTTAAGTATGTAGCAGAAGCTAGAGGTGAAAAAGATGAAACTAAATCGCGTAGTAGTAACAGGTTATGGAGTAACATCTCCAATCGGAAATACACCAGAAGAATTTTGGAATAGTTTGACAACTGGAAAAATCGGAATTGGTCAAATAACAAAATTTGATCATAGTGACTTTGATGTGCATAATGCAGCAGAAATCCAAGATTTTCCTTTTGATAAATACTTTGTAAAGAAAGATACCAATCGTTTTGATAACTATTCTTTATATGCCTTGTACGCAGCCCAAGAAGCTGTCAATCATGCCAATTTGGATGTAGAGGCTCTTGATAAAGATCGTTTTGGTGTTATCGTTGCCTCTGGTATTGGTGGAATCAAGGAAATTGAAGATCAAGTGCTTCGCCTCCATGACAAAGGACCAAAACGTGTGAAACCATTGACCCTTCCAAAAGCCTTACCAAATATGGCTTCAGGAAATGTTGCTATGCGTTTTGGAGCAAACGGTGTTTGTAAATCCATCAATACTGCCTGCGCTTCATCAAATGACGCAATTGGGGATGCCTTCCGCTCCATTAAGTTTGGTTTCCAAGATGTTATGTTGGTAGGTGGTTCAGAAGCTTCTATCACACCTTTGCTATCGCTGGTTTCCAAGCCCTAACAGCTCTTTCTACTACAGAGGATCCAGCTCGCGCTTCTATTCCATTTGATAAGGATCGTAATGGTTTTGTTATGGGAGAAGGTTCAGGGATGTTGGTTCTTGAAAGCCTTGAACACGCCGAAAAACGTGGGGCAACTATCCTTGCTGAAGTGGTTGGTTATGGACATACCTGTGATGCCTACCATATGACTTCTCCTCATCCAGAGGGGTCAAGGGAGCTATCAAGGCCATCAAACTAGCCTTGGAAGAAGCTGAGATTTCCCCAGAACAAGTAGCCTATGTCAATGCTCACGGAACGTCAACTCCTGCTAATGAAAAAGGAGAAAGTGGTGCGATCGTAGCCGTCCTTGGTAAGGAAGTACCTGTATCATCAACCAAGTCTTTTCACAGGACATTTGCTGGGGTGCTGCAGGTGCGGTAGAAGCTATCGTAACAATCGAAGCTATGCGTCATAACTTTGTACCAATGACAGCTGGAACAAGTGAAGTATCAGATTATATTGAAGCCAATGTCGTTTATGGACAAGGCTTGGAGCAAGAAATTCCATACGCTATTTCAAATACTTTTGGTTTTGGTGGCCACAATGCAGTTCTTGCTTTCAAACGTTGGGAGAATAAATAAGTATGAATTTAAACGATATTAAAGACTTGATGGCTCAATTTGACCAATCAAGTTTGAGAGAATTTTTCTTATAAAGAAATGGGACGGATGAGTTGGAGTTTAGCAAGAATGAAGCGAGACTTGTGTCTGAAGTTGTACCTCAAGTTGCTCCAGCACCCGTTCTAGCAACACCGAGTCCAGTAGCTCCTACATCTGCTCCAGCAGAGACTGTAGCAGAAGAAGTTCCAGCTCCAGCTGAAGCAAGTGTGGCTGCTGAGGGAGATGTTGTAGAAAGCCCACTTGTTGGGGTGGCTTACTTGGCTGCTGGTCCAGATAAACCTGCCTTTGTAACAGTTGGTGATAGTGTTAAAAAAGGTCAAACATTGGTAATTATCGAAGCCATGAAAGTCATGAATGAAATCCCAGCTCCTAAGGATGGTGTGGTAACGGAAATTCTCGTTTCTAACGAAGAAATGGTTGAGTTTGGTAAAGGATTGGTACGTATCAAATGATCGATATTCAAGGAATCAAAGAAGCCCTTCCCCACCGTTATCCTATGCTCCTAGTAGACCGTGTCTTGGAAGTGAGCGAGGACACTATTGTTGCCATCAAAAATGTGACCATCAATGAGCCCTTCTTTAACGGCCATTTTCCTCAATACTCCAGTTATGCCAGGTGTTCTGATCATGGAAGCCTTGGCGCAAACAGCTGGTGTCTTGGAGTTGTCAAAACCTGAAAAATAAAGGGGAAAACTGGTCTTTTACGCTGGTATGGACAAGGTTAAATTTAAGAAGCAAGTTGTACCAGGCGACCAATTGATTATGACAGCGACTTTTGTAAAAACGTCGTGGTACGATTGCTGTGGTTGAAGCAAAGGCTGAAGTGGATGGCAAGCTTGCAGCTAGTGGTACTCTTACCTTTGCAATAGGGAACTAAGGAGGTTCTCCATGTTTCGAAAAATTTTAATTGCCAATCGTGGTGAAATTGCGGTTCGTATTATCCGTGCGGCGCGTGAATTGGGGATTGCGACGGTGGCGGTTTATTCAACTGCTGATAAGGAAGCCCTTCATACGCTTTTGGCAGATGAGGCAGTTTGTATCGGTCCTGGCAAGGCAACAGAGTCTTATCTCAATATTAATGCGGTTCTATCAGCTGCAGTCTTGACTGAGGCAGAAGCTATTCACCCAGGTTTTGGATTTCTCAGTGAAAATTCCAAATTTGCAACCATGTGTGAAGAGGTGGGAATCAAGTTTATCGGTCCATCTGGTCATGTCATGGATATGATGGGGGATAAGATCAATGCGCGCGCTCAGATGATCAAAGCAGGCGTGCCTGTCATTCCAGGTTCAGATGGAGAAGTGCATAACTCTGAAGAAGCTTTAATTGTTGCTGAAAAAATTGGCTATCCTGTTATGCTCAAGGCTTCAGCAGGTGGAGGTGGTAAAGGGATTCGTAAGGTTGAAAAACCAGAAGACCTCGTTTCCGCCTTTGAAACTGCCTCTAGTGAAGCCAAGGCTAATTATGGCAATGGTGCCATGTACATAGAACGGGTTATCTATCCAGCTCGTCACATCGAGGTTCAAATCCTAGGAGATGAGCATGGACATGTGATTCACTTGGGTGAACGGGATTGTTCTCTTCAACGGAATAATCAAAAGGTTTTGGAAGAAAGTCCTTCGATTGCAATCGGAAAAACGCTACGCCATGAAATTGGTGCTGCTGCTGTTCGAGCGGCAGAGTCTGTTGGCTATGAGAATGCAGGGACCATTGAGTTTCTGCTTGATGAAGCCAGCGGTAAATTCTATTTCATGGAGATGAATACTCGTGTACAAGTAGAACATCCAGTAACAGAATTTGTTTCAGGTGTGGATATCGTTAAGGAACAGATTCGCATTGCGGCAGGTCAACCTCTGTCTGTTAAGCAAGAAGATATTGTTCTACGAGGTCATGCTATTGAATGTCGTATCAATGCTGAAAATCCAGCCTTCAATTTTGCTCCAAGTCCAGGCAAGATTACCAATCTCTATCTGCCGAGTGGAGGAGTTGGCTTGCGCGTGGATTCAGCAGTTTATCCAGGCTATACCATTCCCCCCTATTATGATAGTATGATTGCCAAAGTCATTGTTCATGGAGAGAATCGTTTTGATGCCTTGATGAAAATGCAACGTGCCCTCTATGAACTAGAGATTGAGGGGGTGCAGACCAATGCAGATTTCCAGCTTGACCTCATTTCAGATCGCAATGTCATTGCTGGGGATTATGATACTTCCTTCTTGATGGAAACCTTCTTACCTAAATATCAAGAAAAAGAATAAAATGACTTTAAGAGTTTAAACCGAAAAGGGGAATCAATGGCTCTATTTAGTAAAAAAGATAAGTATATTCGAATCAATCCCAATCGTTCGGTTAGGGAAAAACCTCAAGCCAAGCCAGAGGTTCCAGATGAATTATTTTCTAAGTGTCCAGGCTGTAAGCATACCATCTATCAGAAGGATTTGGGAAGTGAGCGTATCTGTCCGCACTGTAGCTATACATTTCGTATTTCTGCCCAAGAACGCTTGGCTTTGACAATTGATATGGGCACCTTCAAGGAATTGTTTACAGGGATTGAAAGCAAGGATCCCTTGCATTTCCCTGGTTATCAAAAGAAACTAGCAGCTATGCGTGAAAAACAGGGCTGGATGAAGCTGTTGTGACAGGAACTGCTCTTATTAAAGGTCAGACTGTGGCTCTTGGGATAATGGATTCCAACTTTATCATGGCTTCTATGGGTACAGTTGTAGGGGAAAAAATCACTCGTTTGTTTGAGTATGCGACTGTTGAACAATTACCAGTTGTTCTTTTCACAGCCTCTGGTGGAGCCCGTATGCAGGAAGGAATCATGAGTCTCATGCAGATGGCCAAGATTTCTGCGGCAGTTAAACGCCATTCAAATGCAGGTCTCTTTTACCTGACTATTTTGACAGATCCAACGACAGGTGGTGTAACAGCTTCTTTCGCTATGGAAGGAGATATCATTCTGGCTGAACCACAGAGCTTGGTTGGTTTTGCTGGGCGTCGTGTGATTGAAAATACGGTTCGTGAAAGCTTGCCTGAGGGGTTCCAAAAGGCAGAATTCCTATTGGAACATGGCTTTGTGGATGCTATTGTCAAAAGAAGAGACTTGCCAGATACGATTGCTAGCCTAGTCAGATTGCACGGAGGGAGTCCAAGATGAATATTGCAAAAATAGTCAGAGAAGCGCGTGAGCAGAGTCGCTTGACAACTTTGGACTTTGCGACAGGCATTTTTGATGAATTTATCCAATTACACGGTGACCGTTCTTTTCGTGACGATGGTGCAGTTGTTGGTGGTATTGGCTGGCTTGGAGAGCAAGCTGTAACAGTGGTTGGTATCCAAAAAGGCAAGAGTTTACAAGACAATCTAAAACGGAATTTTGGTCAACCACATCCAGAAGGCTACCGCAAGGCCCTACGGTTGATGAAACAGGCTGAAAAATTTGGCCGTCCAGTTGTGACCTTTATCAATACAGCAGGTGCCTATCCTGGTGTCGGAGCAGAAGAACGTGGTCAAGGGGAAGCTATTGCTCGCAATCTCATGGAAATGAGTGACCTAAAAGTTCCGATTATTGCTATCATTATCGGTGAAGGTGGTTCAGGTGGGGCTCTAGCTCTAGCAGTTGCAGACCGTGTCTGGATGCTGGAAAATTCTATCTATGCCATTCTCAGTCCAGAAGGCTTTGCTTCCATTCTATGGAAGGATGGCAGTCGTGCCATGGAAGCAGCAGAACTGATGAAAAATCACCTCACACGAGCTGTTAGAAATGGACGTGGTGGATAAGGTGATTTCTGAAGCAGGACTTTCTAGTAAAGAACTGATTAAGAATGTCAAAAAAGAACTTCAAGATGAGCTAGCTATACTTTCACAAAAACCGCTAGAAGAGTTGTTGGAAGAACGTTATCAACGATTTAGAAAAATACTAATGAATCGAAAAAACTAGAACTGGCAGTCAGTTCTAGTTTTTTTATGCTTCTTATACTCAATGAAAAATCAAAGAGCAAACTAGGAAACTAGCCGCAGGCTGTACTTTGAGTACGGCAAGGCGACGTTGACGCGGTTTGAATTTGATTTTCGAAGAGTATTACTCTGTGCAGAGGGGAAAGTCAAAAAGTGCTTGGAAGACCAAACACCTTTTCGATTATTCATTTTCTTCAGTTACAAATTGACTAAGCAGTCCGTTGATAAAGCGGGCTGATTTTTGATCTGAAAAATTTTTGGCAAGTTCAATGGCTTCATTGACTGCTACTAGCTGAGGTGTATCAAATGATGTGATTTCAAAGATACCTAAGCGTAGTAAGTTTTTTTCGACCAAGGTCAAGCGTTCAACTGTCCAGCCTGACTTGAGGTGCTGGTTGATTTGTTTATCCAACTTGTCTTTTTGAGCTTGAACGCCAGAAACCAAGTTCAGAAGAAAGGCAGGGATTTGCACATCTGCATCTTCACGGTCATGCGTGTAGGCAAAGTGACAAGCTGTTTCCATATCTGTGCTAAATTCAAGGCTCATGAGAGCTTGAAAAGCGCATTTACGAAGTTCGCGTCTAGATTCTAATAATGGACTAGTCATTGAGGAAGTCCTCGTTAAATAAATCTTTCAACTCAGGTTTTGGCGTTTTATCTGGAACGATTCCTGTAACATGGATATTGACAGCAGAAAGTTCCACATCAGCCATATCATGGACAGCATCTTTGACCGCTTTTTGAATAGCAAGAGCAACTTTTGGTACTTTCACACCGTACTCAAGGTAGAGATAGATGTCAGCAGTTAGTTCTTCGTTGCTTTCTTTTAAGTAGACGCCGCGTCCAAGAGAGAGTTTTGATAGGGTATCAGATACGGATTTATTTGAAAATGAGTGGACACCGTCAACTTTAGCAGTTGCGATGGCAATGATTTTTTCAAGTACACGTGGAGCGATAACGATTTCGCCAAATTGTTCTTCAATTCCCATAGAATGACCTCTTTCTAGAGATTAGGCACGAGAAACGTAAGTTCCTTCTGCAGTGTTGATGATCAATTTTTGTCCAGCTTCGATAAAGTCTGGAACGTTGACAACAAGTCCAGTTTCCATAGTTGCTGGTTTACCAGAACCTGTAACAGTAGCACCTTTGATAGATGGTTGTGTTTCAGCGACTGTTAATTCAACAGTAGTTGGTACAGTTACACCGATCACTTCAGTTCCGTAGAATTGGATTTTCACATCAGAGTTTTCAAGGATGTAAAGCAATTCATTTTCAACGTTTACGACTGGGATTTCGTATTGGTCGTAAGTTTCAGTGTTCATGAAGTAGGCAGTTTCATCCATTTTGTACAAGTATTGAGCTGGAACAGTTTCGATAATAGCTTGTTCGAATTTTTCTTCTGGACGGTAGCTTGTATCAAATGTAGAACCAGTACGGACATCACGTAATTTCATACGCATGATTGTGTTCCCTTTACCTGGTTTGTGGTGGCTAGCTTCCAAAACGCGGATCAATTTTCCGTCTGCAGTTTCAAATGTCATACCAGCTTTCAATTTGCTTGCTTCAATCATGTTTTTACCTCTTTAATAAATATTATTACTCTTCATTTTACCATAAAATCTTCTGGAAATAAAGCCAAAATAGTTAATGGGATTTGGTAGGGGAGAAAAAACCAACCTCAGGGCTGGTTTCTTTTACATATTACTCTTCTTTCAACTTCGCTAATTCTTGGGCAAGGAGTTTAAGGGCAACTTGTGGGTTGGCTTGGCCTTTGGTTGCTTTCATAAGGAATCCTGTGAAGGCCTTATCTGCGTTACGTTTTCCTGACTTGAAGTCGGCAACTGCGGCTTTGTTATCGGCAAAGACTTGGTGGATAATTGGAATCAAGACATCTGGATCTGAGATTTGAACCATGCTAGCTTTCCACGTATTCACGCGCACCACCACCATTTTTAGCCAGGTGGACAAAGACTTTCTTGGCAATCTTAGAAGAGATAGTACCGTCTTCTATGATGGCAATCATTTCAACCAAGTTTTCTGGTGTCAATTTGATTTGTTCCAGTGTCTTGCCTTCAGCATTCAAGAATTGAGCGACTTCACCTTGGAGCCAGTTAGAGACTTGCTTTGGCATCACCACCTAGGGCAACAGCTTTCTCAAAGAAGTCAGAAGTGACTTTATTGGCAGTCAACTGACTAGCATCGTAGTCTGACAAGCCGAGGTCAGAGACATAGCGAGCACGGCGTTCTTTTGGAAACTCTGGCAACTCAGTCCGCATTTCCTCGATCCACTCGTCTGAAATTTCAAAGAGTGGTAGGTCTGGCTCTGGGAAGTAGCGGTAGTCTGCAGCACCTTCCTTGACACGCATGAGGATGGTTGCTTTGTTAGCTTCATCGTAACGGCGTGTTTCTTGGCGGATTTGACCACCTGAGCGAAGGATTTCAGCCTGACGTTGGACTTCGTATTCAAGACCCTTGCGAACGTTTGAGAAGGAGTTGAGGTTCTTCAACTCTGTCTTGGTACCGAATTTCTCTTGACCATAAGGACGAAGAGAGATGTTGGCATCCACACGCATCGAACCTTCTTCCATCTTAACGTCAGAAATGCCAGCGTACTGGATAACTTCCTTGAGGGCTGTTAGATAAGCATAGGCTTCTTCTGGTGAACGCATGTCAGCTTCAGATACAATCTCAATCAATGGCACCCCTTGGCGGTTGAGGTCAACATAAGAGTAGCCATCTGTACCGTGGGTGTTTTTACCTGCATCTTCTTCTAGGTGAGCACGTTCGATACCGATTTTCTTAGTTGTACCGTCTTCTAGCTCGACTTCAATCCAGCCGTTGTAGCCGATTGGCTCATCAAACTGAGAAATTTGGTAGGCTTTGGGATTATCAGGGTAGAAGTAGTTCTTGCGGTCAAAGTGCATCTTCTTGTGGATGTCCATGTTGAGGGCAAGAGCTGCCTTGATACCAGCATCGACAACACCTTTATTGAGAACAGGTAGTACCCCAGGGAAAGACCAGTCAATCACGTTAGTGTTGGCATTTTGGTCATTTCAAAGTGGGCAGAAGTAGGTGAGAAGATTTTTTTGAATTGGTGTTGAGCTCTACGTGGACTTCAAGTCCAATGACTGTTTCAAAGTTCATTAGTTATCACCTCCAAAAATCACGGGTTGTTGTCTATGGTAGTCTGTTGTCGCTTCAAAAGCAGCAGCAGCTTGGTAGATAGTTTCTTCTGAATACTTAGGACCAATCAATTGGAGACCAACAGGTGAGACCTTGAGAGAATCCAGCAGGAATCGAAAATTCCTGGGAGACCAGCTAAGTTGACTGGGAATGGTCAAGAGGTCAGCCAAGTACATAGCAACTGGGTCATGGTTGAGTGAGTCCAAGTCATAGGCAACGCTTGGAGCAGTTGGTCCCAAAAATCAAGTCATAATTCACAAAAGACTTTTTCGAAATCTTGAATGATAAGGGTACGAACCTGACCAGCTTTCTTATAGTAGGCATCATAGTAACCTGATGAAAGGCTGAAAGTACCTAGCATGATACGGCGTTTCACTTCTTCACCGAAACCTTGGCTACGGCTGTTTACATAGATTTCATCAAGATTAGTCGCATCTTCTGCGCGGTAGCCATAACGGATACCGTCAAAGCGTTGCAAGTTTGATGAGGCTTCTGATGAAGCGATGATGTAGTAAACGGCAACACCGTATTTAGAGTGAGGAAGGCTAACTTCTTCGACGATAGCACCAAGTTTTTTTCAAAGTGTTTGGCGGCGTTCAGGATTGTTTTCCTTAACCTCTGGGTCAATGCCCTTCACCAAGGTATTCCTTAGGCAAAAGCAATTTTTCATGCCCTTGATGTCTTGACCGATTTTTGAAGTAAAGTCGGCAATGCGGACAGGAGCAGAAGTAGAGTCTTTGGCATCTTCGCTGGCAATAGCGTTGAGCAAGAGAGCATTTTCCTTAACAGTCGGAGCAAAAGGTCCGATTTGGTCTAGAGAGCTACCGAAGGCAATGAGACCGAAACGTGAAACTGTTCCGTAGGTTGGTTTGAGACCAACAATCCCATTGAAGGCAGCAGGTTGGCGGATAGAACCACCAGTATCAGAACCAAGTGACAAGCGGACTTGCCCAGAGGCTACAGCTACGGCTGAACCACTTGAAGAACCACCAGGAACCTTGCTGTGGTCCCAAGCGTTTTTAGTTGCTCCGTAGTGGGAAGTCTCACCTGAACCACCCATGGCAAATTCGTCCATGTTGGTTTTACCTACGACAATCATGCCTTTGGCTTTTGCATTGGCAACCGCAGTCGCATCAAAGATTGGCTCATAGTTGTAGAGCATTTTTGAGGCTGCAGTTGTAAGAATACCGTCTGTAGAGATATTATCTTTGACAGCAAGTGGAATTCCTGAAAGGATGTTATCAGCATCAATTCCAGCTTCATCAATAGCTTTGGCTTGAGCAAGAGCCTGCTCCTCAGCGATGGTAATAAAAGCGTTGATAGCTGTCTCGCGAGACTTGATATCTTCAAGCGTTGCTTGGGTCAATTCAGTTGCTGAAATCTCCTTAGAGACAAGGAGATTGTGCAAGTTTTCAATGGTTTTATTGTTGAAAGTCATTAGGCATCTCCTCCATCGTCTAGGATAGCTGGTACCTTGATATAGTAATTGTCTTTTTCAGGTACGTTTTTAAATAAGCGATCACGGTCTGTTCCTTCTTCGGCCACATCAGGGCGGAGTACAGTCTTGCGGTCAGCCATGGTTGTAGTAGGTGCGACACCAGTTGTGTCAACTTCGCCCAGCAACTCAACCATGTCAACAATCTTAGACAAGGTGGTCGCAAAGGCAGCAGTTTCTTCTTCAGAGAATCGTAATTTTGAAAGATTGGCAACGTGTGTTACCTCTTCTTGCGTAATTTTCATCTTGCATCCTTTCGTGAAATGATGATTTTTAGTCTGTTCTATTTTACCATATTTTCCTATAAATAAGGGAGGGGGAAGTGAAAAGAAATAGAAATTGAAAAAAATGCTAAAATCCGATATAATGGAATGTTGAAAGGAATGGTACAATCCAATGTAAAAATCATTCTGAACTATTGAAACAAGAAAGAATAGAGAATCAAAGAAAGAGAACTTATGAATATTCAAGAAGAAATTAAGAAACGTCGTACCTTTGCCATCATCTCCCACCCGGACGCGGGGAAAACCACCATCACCGAGCAGTTGCTCTACTTTGGTGGCGAGATTCGTGAGGCTGGTACGGTTAAAGGTAAGAAAACAGGGACTTTTGCCAAGTCTGACTGGATGGATATCGAGAAGCAACGTGGGATTTCGGTTACTTCATCTGTTATGCAATTTGACTACGATGGTAAGCGCGTCAATATCCTCGACACGCCAGGACACGAGGACTTCTCAGAAGATACCTATCGTACCTTGATGGCGGTGGATGCTGCGGTCATGGTCGTGGACTCTGCCAAGGGTATCGAGGCCCAAACCAAGAAATTGTTTGAAGTTGTCAAACACCGTGGCATTCCAGTCTTTACCTTTATGAACAAGCTGGACCGTGACGGTCGTGAGCCTTTAGATCTCTTGCAAGAATTGGAAGAAGTCTTGGGCATTGCTAGCTATCCGATGAACTGGCCAATCGGGATGGGGAAAGCTTTTGAAGGCTTGTATGACCTTTATAACCAACGCCTGGAGCTATATAAAGGGGATGAGCGTTTTGCCAGTCTAGAAGATGGGGACAAGCTTTTTGGTAGTAACCCTTTCTACGAGCAAGTCAAGGATGATATTGAACTTTTAAATGAAGCTGGGAATGAGTTTTCAGAGGAAGCTATTCTAGCTGGAGAATTGACACCTGTCTTCTTCGGTTCGGCTCTTACTAACTTTGGTGTGCAGACCTTCCTTGAGACTTTTCTTAAGTTTGCTCCAGAACCACATGGGCATAAGAAAACAGACGGTGAAATTGTGGATCCTTACGACAAGGATTTCTCAGGATTTGTCTTTAAAATCCAAGCCAACATGGACCCTCGTCACCGTGACCGTATCGCCTTTGTCCGTATCGTATCAGGTGAATTTGAGCGTGGCATGAGTGTCAACCTGCCTCGTACTGGTAAGGGTGCCAAACTGTCTAATGTTACTCAGTTTATGGCGGAAAGTCGTGAGAATGTGACCAATGCCGTAGCAGGTGATATTATCGGGGTTTACGATACAGGTACTTATCAGGTTGGGGATACCTTGACAGTTGGGAAAAACAAGTTTGAATTTGAACCACTACCAACCTTTACACCTGAGATTTTCATGAAAGTTTCTGCTAAGAATGTTATGAAGCAAAAATCCTTCCACAAGGGGATTGAGCAACTGGTGCAAGAAGGTGCTGTTCAGCTCTATAAGAATTACCAAACAGGTGAGTACATGCTAGGGGCTGTGGGGCAACTCCAGTTTGAAGTCTTTAAGCACCGTATGGAAGGCGAGTACAATGCGGAAGTAGTCATGAGCCCAATGGGTAAAAAGACCGTTCGTTGGATCAAGCCTGAGGACTTGGATGAACGAATGTCATCAAGTCGAAATATCTTGGCTAAAGACCGTTTTGACCAACCAGTCTTCCTCTTTGAAAATGACTTTGCCCTCCGCTGGTTTGCGGACAAGTATCCAGATGTAGAGTTGGAGGAAAAGATGTAGATCGCCAAAGTTACTTGATTGTGTAACAATCTAAGTAACTAACGCCAAGTTTCTATGGAACTTGGCTAGGCGCTCCACTAGTAAAGTTTTACGAATAATATCGATTCGTAAAACTTTACGTCGTAACTGGTAGTGAGTAGGGCTACGCGCCTCAGAGCTCGTTTGGCAAACGTCTTTGCACTGTAGTCACCCACGAATCAGTAACGATTCGCTGGGTTTTGCCGTCGTAACATAAAGGGAAGCGGTAACTAGCTAACTGCCTTTCCTACCGCGTTTGGCAAAGATAATCGATTTGCCAAACTCCGTGTCGTA